>MDSV01195770.1_pt1 | contig 46255 bp, 30 predicted proteins | sample 810851 | NCBI WGS metagenome assembly MDSV01 (sample SAMN05326640, study PRJNA326480) | marine metagenome | isolation source: seawater | place: Atlantic Ocean: North East | collected 2012
ACATAAGTGGATTTTTTGGAATTTTGTCAGATCAAAATGAATTGTTTATATCCACTACTCCATATGTCCTTTCATTGACTTTATTATTATTGATTTTAAATCATGACCTATCTGATAAAAAATCGAAAATTGGTGTGACTCCTTACAAGTATAGAAGTAATTCAAAACACTGTTTTTCAGTTCAAGGATTTTTGAGTTAATGCTGTTAGTTAGTTTTTTTATAATATAAATTGTAGATTTTTTAAAAATCAGGTCAAATGAAAATCATTTCTAATAATTGGATAAGCTTAATACTCCTGAGCGCCAATCTGCTCGTCTCCCAAGGTTTCAAAATAGAAACCGATAAAGGCACCATATTAGAGCCCAATGATATGATTTGTAGTGGTCGCTACTGGACAGAGGCCGAAGGAAAAGCAAATATGGAAGGCTTCTCCAGATTATGGAATGATGAACAATCATGGGCAAAAAGAGCCCAAGGTATCAGAGAAAATATGTTGGCAGGAATGCAATGGGATAAAATTTCCCACTACGGTGGTGAAACCAAGCTCATCAAACACTCTAAAAAAATAATGAACGGTTACAGTGTGGAAAACATCGCCATAGAGAGTTTCCCAGGATTTTATGTTACTGGAAACCTTTACCGTCCTATTAATAATCAAAAACTATATGCTGCCGTTTTGAGTCCCCACGGACATCTTAAAGACAAACGATTTACCGACTATGTACAATTGCGTAGCGCCTATTTGGCTAGTAAAGGGGCAATTGTCTTTGCTTATGATATGGTAGGCTATGGAGAGAGCAATCAGATAAGGCACAAAATGCCCATCAGCCTATTGTTACAAACTTGGAACAGCAAGAGGGTGCTAGACTATTTACTAAGTCTTCCTGAAGTAGACCCTCAAAGAATAGGTATGACTGGAGGTTCGGGAGGTGGAACCCAAACATTTGTCCTCACCGCCCTCGATCAAAGAATCAAAGTCTCAGTTCCTGTAGTACAGGTGTCCGCACATTTTTTTGGAGGCTGCGTTTGCGAAAGCGGAATGCCAATTCACAAAGCTGCAAATTTACAAACAAACAATGTTGAGCTAGCGGCCATGGCAGCTCCTCGTGCCTTATTGCTCATTTCCAATGGTGACGATTGGACCAAAAACACCCCTAACGTTGAATTCCCATATATCCAAAAAGTATATGCTGCAATGGGACAAAGTAAGCACGTTGAAAATGTTCACCTCCCGAATGAAAAACACGACTACGGATATTCCAAAAGAGTTGCCGCCTATGCTTTTTTTACTAAACACCTTCAACTCGATTCCGGCAAATTATCAAATGAGGGTTTAATCGATGAAAGTTTTATCGATATTCTGAGTCCAGAAAAACTATACGTATTTACCTCTGATAATCCCCGACCCAGCTCAGCCCTAAAAGATGAATCTGAAGTCCTGCAATTTCTCAAATTTCCGATAAGCCAAGCTCCATATTTCTATTACAAAAAATAATTAACTTAGTGCAAAACATTTGCCCCCCATTTAAAAACGTTTCATGATTATAAAAAAGGGTTTTGCTGTTGTTTTTTTGTCAGGGCTTCTGTTTTCCTGCTCACTCGAAATTCCTGCAGAGATCAATCAAGAATATACCGGATTGCCGGAAGTGGTAGACTTCAATTACCATGTCAAACCCATACTCTCAGACCGATGTTATCAATGCCACGGGCCAGATGAAAAAACCCGAAAAGCAGGACTTAGGCTGGATGTCGAATCCATCGCATTTTCCAAACTGGCAAGTGGTAACAGGGCCTTCAGCCCTGGTAACTTATCCAAAAGTGAAAGCGCAAAAAGAATCATACACGAAGATCCCGAAATTGTCATGCCCCCACCCGAAGCAAATTTGACTTTGACCAACAGAGAAAAAGCAATGATTTTTAAATGGATCAAACAGGGCGCAGAGTGGAAAGAGCATTGGGCATTTTTACCCCCCCAAAAACTAAATGCCAAAACAGAAACCAATGCCCTTCAAAACCAAATTGACCAATTCATCAAAAACAGGCTGGATCAAGAAGGGTTAGATTTCTCCCCCAAGGCATCCAAAATAATTTTGGCCAGAAGGGTCTATTTGGATCTAACCGGACTCCCCCCGTCAATAGAAGAGCTGGATGCTTTTCTTAATGACAAGGATAATAAAGCCTATGAAAACTTAGTTGATCAATTACTCGATACCGATGCCTATGCAGAACGCTTGGCCCTCGATTGGCTAGATCTGGCCCGGTATGCTGATTCTCATGGTTTACATGCCGATGGTATCAGAACCATGTGGCCTTGGAGGGATTGGGTTATTAAAGCTTTCAAGCAAAATATGCCCTACGATCAATTCGTCACTTGGCAATTGGCTGGAGACCTTCTCCCAAATGCCTCCCAAGAACAAAAACTCGCCACAGCATTCAACAGAAATAGTCCCATGACTGCTGAGGGAGGGGTCATCGACGAAGAATGGCGTTTACACTATGTCTTTGAACGGGCTGAAACCCTATCCACCGCTTTTATGGGTCTTACAGTTGCCTGTGCCAAATGCCACGACCACAAGTTTGATCCCATTTCCCAAAAAGACTATTTCCAACTCACTGCTTTTTTTAACAACATCAGAGAACTAGGGATGACAGGAGACGATGGAGAATTCGGACCACTACTCGCTCTAACTGATGATAAAACTCAAAGTAAATTAGACCAACTCAATGAAATCTTTGGATCAATCAAAAAAGACATTTCCATAACCAGGGACCAACTCGAAAAAGTTTATCAATATTCCGATGAATTGGCTGCAAAAACCAAAGCCCAAACTCAGCTGATCTTTCACGGTGCTTTTGAGGAAATGGCAAAAACAAAAAAACGCCGGCACAGCGTAGACGGTAAAGAAGACTTTTATGGCAAGGTTGACCAAATCCCAGAAATCGTCCAAGGAATAAAAGGAAATGCTTTCAAATTCAGTAAAGATTATGACCACCTTCATATAAAGAACAAACTGGTTCCCAACCTGGAATGGACAACCCCTTTCTCCCTTTCCCTTTGGATGAATACTGACAAAAGAAAAGAAGGATCCACCCAAACCCTAATTGCTAACTCAGGAGGTAAAAATGACATGTGGCGTGGATGGGAATGTTATTTGGACGATCAAAATAAGCTCAACCTTCGGCTTATCAATGTAGCCCCCTCTAATCTCATTCACATAAGGTCGTTAGACTCCCTTCCATTAAATGAATGGCAGCACCTAAGCCTGACAGTTGATGGAAGCGGAAAAGCAAAAGGCGTTCGTTTTTATTTTAATGGTAAAGAAATAGAAAAAGCAAATGTCATCGACAACCTTTATAAAACCATGTTACCCACCACCCGAGACAGAAAAAAAGGATTCGTTAACATCGAAAGAGATTTGATCATTGGAAGATCCTACGCGGGTTCTGTAGGTGACAATGGCCTTTTTAGTGGACAGCTAGATGAGTTGAAATTTTTTAAAGGAGTACTTACCCCCTTCGAAATTCAATCCATTCACTTGGAAACTAAGGGGATCAAAGAAGCTATCGCCTGGCCTTTAGTCAAAGAACACCTAATCGAAAAAAATCAAAAAATTGTAACACTCAAAAAACAACTCAAACAAAACCGAGAAGAGTATTTGAAAACCTATTCTCCTATAACAGAAATCATGGTAATGCGAGAGATGGATAACCCACGCCCCACATATCTTTATAACAGGGGTAATTACAGTGACCCGCTTTATACTGTAGAGGCTAAAGTGCCTGAAATCCTGCCCGCCATGGATGAAGATTTACCCAAAAATCGTTTGGGCCTCAGCCAGTGGCTTTTCGATTCCAAAAACCCTCTTACCGCCAGGGTAGCTGTCAATCGCTACTGGCAAATGATTTTTGGGAAAGGGCTCGTTGCTACTCCCAACGACTTTGGGGTACAAGGACAATTACCCTCCCACCCTGAACTGCTAGATTGGTTGGCGCTTAACTTTAGTGAAAGTTGGGATGTAAAAGCCTTACTCAAAAAAATGGTGCTCTCAAAAACCTATCAACAAAAATCGGTAAGTAATCCAATCCTTGATCAAAAGGATCCCAACAACCTTTTACTAGGTAGGGCCAACGCCACTAGATTACCTGCAGAAATCATTCGGGACAATGCCCTAAAGGTAAGTGGCCTTTTAAATCCCAAAGTGGGAGGTGAAAGTGTGAAACCCTATCAACCCAAAGGTCTTTGGAAAGAAAAAAACAACTTCTCGACCTTCCTACTTGAGTATGAGGAGTCCAAAGGGCAAGACCTTTACCGAAGAGGACTTTATACCTTTATCCGCCGTACTTCACCACCCCCCAACATGCTCACATTCGATGCAACCTCAAGAGAAGTTTGTACGGTCAAAAGAGATATTACATCTACCCCGCTTCAAGCACTGGTATTGCTCAATGATCCACAATTTTTTGAAGCCTCTAGAATTTTTGCTGAGCGTATGATTAAGAGCAAAGACGCTCTCGAAGAACAAATCAGCCTTGGATTCCGATTGGCAACCGCTCGACACCCAAACGAAAAAGAACTCGAGATCCTGGTTAACCTATATAACAGTCAATACCAATATTTTAGACAAAATAGGGACAAAGCTAATGAAATCCTTAGCGTAGGCGAAAAGCCCAGAGACATTAAATTATATAGTGTGAAAACCGCTGCCATGACAATGGTCGCAAACACACTGCTCAACCACAACGAAACTTATACCAAACGTTAAGATGCACTGCAACAACCATCATCACCAAGAAAACAAGAACTACTCACGAAGAGACTTTCTCACCAAAACCTCTCTGGGGCTAGGTGCACTCTCAATAGGTTCACTTATCAGTCCTGTTAATGCTTATGGCAAAAGTGAATTTTTAAATCTTTTAGATAGCGAAAAAATGAAGCTGCCTCACTTTATTCCTAAAGCTAAAAGGGTCATTTATTTGTTTCAAAGCGGTGCCCCATCACAGTTGGACCTTTTCGACTATAAACCCAAACTAAACGAAATGTTTGGGAAAGAAGTACCAAAAAGTATCATTGGTGAACAACGTCTAACGGGTATGTCCTCAGGACAAAATTCTTTTCCAATGGCTGGAACCTTATTCCAGTTTAAGCAACACGGCCAAAGCGGTGCATCAATGAGTGAACTCATGCCCTACACATCAAAGATCGCAGATGATCTCTGTTTTATCAAATCCATGTATACTGACGCCATCAATCATGACCCTGCAATGACTATGATCCAAACGGGATCAGAATTGCCTGGCAGACCCTCCATAGGATCTTGGCTCAGCTATGGTTTAGGAACCGATAACAAAAATTTACCCGAATTTGTGGTCTTGGTCACTAAAGGCAAAAATGGTCAACCACTATACTCTCGACTGTGGGGTAACGGTTTCCTCCCCTCACAATACCAAGGAGTACAATTTCGCTCTGGAAAAGATGCTGTTCTCTATCTCGACAACCCACCGGGAGTGACAAGTGGCATCAGAGAAGAACAACTTAAATCACTCAAAAAACTCCAAAACATTCAGCATGCTGATATTGGAGATCCGGAAATTTTGACTAAAATTTCAAATTACGAAATGGCCTTCCGAATGCAAACCTCTGTACCCGAGGTGATGGACATCTCTGATGAACCCGATTACATTTTTGACCTTTATGGAGAAGATAGTAAAAATCCTGGCACCTTTGCGGCCAATTGCCTACTCGCGCGAAAATTGGCCGAAAAAGACGTCAAATTCATTCAGCTCTACCATCGTGGCTGGGACCAGCATGGTAACCTCCCAAGGGATATCAAAACACAAGCTAAAGAAACGGATCAAGCTACCGCAGCACTTATACAAGACCTTAAACAGAGAGGACTTTTGGAAGACACCTTGGTTATTTGGGGAGGTGAATTTGGTCGAACCAACTATTCACAAGGAATGCTCAAACCCGATAATTATGGACGAGATCATCACCCCCGTTGCTTTACGATCTTTATGGCAGGAGCAGGAGTCAAAAAGGGGGTCACTATTGGAGCCACTGATGATTTTGGCTATAATATAACCGAAAGACCTGTACACATTCATGATTTTCAAGCTACGCTGATGCATCTGCTAGGCATAGACCATGAAAAACTGACCTTTAAATTCCAAGGTAGACGCTACCGATTGACAGATGTTCACGGTAAATTAGTTAACGAAGTCTTAGCCTAAAATATATGCTCTCAGAAATCCTCGATTTTCTCGGTAGCCTCCACCCTCTGATTGTTCACCTACCCATCGGTATAATTCTATTGACCATTGCTATTGATGTTTTTATGCGAAACAAAAACAATAGTATTCAACGGGTCATTACAATGGGATGGTTCTTTTCTTTTTTCAGCGGACTTTTGGCCGTCCTTTTTGGTTGGTTTTTGGGAGACAACGGTTACTATTTAGAATCACAAATTACCATTCACCGCTGGAGTGGTGTCGCCCTTGTCGGGGTATTTTTTATCATTTGGATTCTGCGCTATCTCAACTTTCGCTTTTCCCGATCCACTAACCGATCTATCAACATGACCGCGATTTTTCTGCTTCTGGTTACAGGACATTATGGAGGAGAAATGACACACGGTCAAAACTACCTTTTCGAAAACCTGCCCTATGTAAAAAAGAAAATCTCAGTAATGTCCATTTCCGAAGTAAAGCGTTCTGAAACTGATTCCATTTTTGTCTACGAAGATTTAGTCTATCCCGTCTTTGAAGAAAAGTGTATGGCATGCCACAACCAAAATCAGACATATGGCGGACTGAACATGAGTTCTTTTGAAAGTATAGTCAAAGGTGGAAAAAGCGGTGCTGGCATTCAAAAAGGCAGCCCCTTCGAAAGTTTGGTTTACAAAAGGGTGAGTTTTCCCCAAAACCATCCTAAATTTATGCCCCCAACTGGTGTACCCCTTAGCTACGACCAAATTGCAATCCTGGAGTGGTGGATCGACAATGGAGCGGAAAGACAAATGCCTGTGACCCTTGCACGAAAAGAACCGAAAATTCAGCGTTTGATGGAACTCCAATACGGACTAGACCTAAGAGAAAAATCCTATCTGGAAACCCTTAAACTCAGAACACTGTCCCAAAACGATCTTAAGGCCTTGGAGGATGAAAGATACATCTGGCGTTTTATTAATCCTGAAGAAAGTTTTTTGGATGTAAAATTTACGGCAAAAAAAATCCAAACACCTGATCTCCTGAACATTCAGAAAGTAAAAGAAAACGTAACCTGGTTGAACCTAACAGACTGTATGCTAAATGACGACCACCTAAATTATCTTTCAGCCTTCCCTAACCTAACCCGACTAAAGATTCAAAGAAATCAATCTGTAACCGACAGTGGGATCGAAGCCCTAAAGGAATTGAAAAATCTCAACGAACTGAATCTCTATGGTACCCGTATCAGTGATGCCGCTTTTATAAGCTTGGGTAAGATTAAAAGCCTTAAAAAATTATTCGTTTGGAATACCCTTGTGACTCCGGGAGGAATCCAATCTTTTATAGAACAACATCCCGAGGTTGAGGTGATTGGAGGACTATAGCTATTGCAGTTTAAAGAGATCGTCTTTCTCTTTTTCCTCCTGAGTTTGTTCTATCTGCTCTACCTTACTCAGCTTGGACAACATCATGCGTGTACGGGTAGTAACCATTTTTTCAATCTCGTTGTCCGCTTCTTTAATCTTACGTTGAGCCTTTTCCAAGACAATGCCAAAGGCCGAAAACTCTTTTTTAACACTGGCCAAAACCTCCCATACCTCACTGCTACGTTTTTGGATCGCTAATGTCTTAAAGCCCATTTGCAAGCTGTTAAGCATAGCCGCCAAAGTGGTGGGGCCTGTCAGTATGATTTTGTATTCCCTTTGCAATTGGGCGATTACTTTAGGATGTCGTGTCACTTCAGCATACAAACCTTCAAAGGGTAAAAACATGATCCCGAAATCTGTGGTATGGGGAGGATCGATATACCTTTGGGAAATATCTTTAGCGAATTTTTTTACTGTTTTGAGCAAAGCCCCTAAAGAAGTTTCAATAGCTGCCGGGTCACCCACCTCATAGGCCGATTGCAAACGGGCGTAATCCTCCTGTGGGAACTTGGCATCCACCGGTAAATATACCGGACCACTACTATGGCTTTTACCGGGCAGTTTGATTGCGTATTCCACCAAAGCATCCGAGCCTTTTTTGGTTTTTACATTGGATTCGTACTGTTCAGGAGCAAGGATTTGCTCCAAAATGTTGCCCAACTGTATTTCTCCTAAAACACCGCTGGTTTTAACATTGCTTAATACTTTTTTAAGATCGCCTACGCCTGCCGCCAGGGTTTGCATTTCTCCCAGCCCCTTTTGAACTTTAAGCAACTGCTGAGTGACCACTTCAAAAGATTTTCCCAAACGTTCTTCAAGGGTTTTATGAAGCTTTTCATCAACCGTCTCCCGCATCTTTTCTAGCTTAAGCTCAGTGGATTTAATCAGTTCATCTTGCTTTTGATTAAGGCGTTCAAAGTTTTGCTTTTGGAGTTCGTTAAAAGCCGTGACATTTTTGGAAAAAGAATCCTGAAAATCCTTAAGGTTGATACGTAACTCCTCACGATCATCTTTAGCTTTTTTAGCTAATAATTCATTTAAGCGACCTACATTTTGGGTGATCTCCAAACGAGTTTCCCGAAGGTTTTTTGTCAACTCCTCCCGGTTTTGATAGAACTCTCCTTTGACTAACTCTCGTAATTCTTCCGAAAGGCCACTGGTCCTTTGCTTTTTAAGAAGTAAATATAAAAGGAAAACAAAACTCAGAGTCGATATGATCAATAATCCTATTTCCATCAAAACGATTTATTGCAAATTAAAAAGAAAAGCAAGGGCAGAAGGAGATAAAGTGAAAAATTAATAAACAGTTTTAATAATTTTTTATTAAAAACTTAGCGAATGGTCAAAGCATGAGCTTGCAATTCCTCTAAAGCAATTTTTTGATCTTCAGATAAATTTTTAATCATCAAATTATTTTGCTCATAGGGATCGTCTTTCAAGTCGTAAAGACGTGATGTTCCGTTGTCTAAGGCTATTAGTTTATGACGATTATCTCTTATGGTATAGCCCGATTTGGCAGGTTTTTCAGAATCCAAAATTTCTGAATAATTATATTTTCTTGTGTCTTGAGTCGTATCAGAAAAAGTGCCGTAAAAACTCTTACTATCATGATATTCCGTGTTTTTTACTCCCGAGATTTGTGCAATAGTAGAGAACAAATCGACGGTATGGATCAGGCTGGAATCCCTTTCCCCCTTTCGACTCAATGCAGGCCCTGAAACAACCAAGGGGACATGAATTCCACCTTGGTATAGTGAGCCTTTTGAACGGTTGGATAAAAAGGGCAATTGAATTACACTACCAGGGGTTCCATTGTCTCCCAAAAAAATAATCATGGTATTTTCCCTATCCTCTATTGTCATTTGATTCAACAATCGCCCTATTTCATAATCAATGCTTTCTATCATGGCCATATAGTAAGGCACGGGGTTAATTTCTATAATTGCAGGATCATTAATTAGACTGCCTTGGGAGTGCATCTCGGCAGGAGGTAAATGGAAAGGAGAATGAGGCGCGGTATAGGCTAACCAACAAAACCAAGGCTTTTCTTGCTCATTTACCCATTCAATGGCTAAATCAGTCAATTCGGTGGTTATATATTTGTTACTGGTAGTGGTTTGTCCATTAATAGTGAGTTCCCATTGGTTGTAGTCCTTAACAGTGCCAGGAATTAATCCAGCAAAGTAGTCGATACCCATTTCGTTGGGTCTATTATTCTCATGGTTGGAAAGGTGCCATTTGCCAATTAAGGCGTTTGAGTAGACATTTCCCAATTCTTTGTCCAAATAAGCTTGAATCGTTATTTCTGTTTCGGAAAGGGTCCCTAAATTAGATGTGTTGAGAACCCCATTGTTAATACCGTATTTCCCAGTAATTATAGTTGCCCTGGTAGGTGCACATACAGGAGCCGACCAAACAGATTCGTAGATGATACCATTGGATTGCAACTCCATGAGATTAGGCATTTGGGGTTGAAGGCTACCCAAACCGTAACCAGGTGTAGCATCCACCCCCATATCATCGGCTATTATTAACAAAATATTGGGTAGAATAGTTAGCCCCTCTGGAGTTATCTGTTCCATTATAGGCATAGCATCTTTTTTACTACAGCCTAAGTTGACGGCCAATATAAATCCTATTAAAGTTCTTCCAAAATTAAATTTTATGTGATTCATTAGTTATATATTAACCGAATGACTTTTTCAAAACCCTCCTTTTTAAGATAGCTGTCGTATCAATCCTTCTTGAGCTGAAGAAGCAACCAAAAGTCCGTCGCGGTTATAGATTGATCCTCTAGAAAATCCTCGGGAGTTTGAAGCACTAGGGCTGTCCATGGCATAAAGAAGCCATTCTTGCAAAGATAAGGATCGATGAAACCATATTGAGTGATCAATACTGGTAAAGAAAGTGGAGCTTTGACTGAGTTCCTTTTTATGAGGAAGGGTAGCAGTTCGAAGGAGTCCATAGTCGGAGATATAAGCTAACAGCTGATGTTGAATGTCTAATCCAAAGGGGGTGGCCTCTTTAGAACGAAACCAGTAATTACTTTTGGCTGGGGCATCAATATCGTCTCTCAGGGTTAGTTTTTCTATGGGACGAAATTCGATGACCTCGGGTTTTATTTTTTTAAATCGGTCATAGACCATCGGGTCAATGTTTTGATTTTCCAACTGCTCTAGGTCACTTAATAATTTTTCAGGAGGGATAAAATTGGGCATAGAAAACTGATGGTTAACCCCTTGTTGCTGAAGCTGAAAAGAGGCGGACATATTAAAAATTGCTCGCCCGTCCTGAAAGGCAACAACTCGTCGGGTATTAAAACTTTTTCCATCTCTGATAATATCGACCTCATAGATGATCGGTAAGTCTAGATTTCCTCCCAAAATAAAATAACCGTGAAGTGAATGAGCAAAACGGTCATTTGGAACAGTCTGATAGGCAGCATTGAGAGATTGTGCTAATACTTGCCCCCCAAACACCCTTCCCCAAGATGTTTGAAAGTTTTGACCCTTAAAGGTGTTATCTTCTATTTTATCCAAAGAAATTAGGTCAATCAACTCCTGAATGTGCTTCATCCTTTATTATGTTTTTAATACTCGATTTAAGTTAGGCTAAAATTAATAATCCTCACCCAAACTACTATTCTGAACTGATGAATCCCAATCCCGATAAAGACGTTCTAAAGCTTTCAATTTATTAGGTTTTTCTTTTGATAAATCATTTTCTTCTTCGGGGTCTAGTCTGAGATCAAAAAGTTGATTTACTCCGTCTGAAATACCATATAACTTTTGGTCATTGTCAATTAAAGCAAATTGATCTTTAAATTGAAAAGCTAGGGGATTGTTTCTTTTTTGTTTTTTTTGGCTCCAATAGGGAATTAAATTTTCCCCATCATAGGGTCGTTTATTTTTTTTTAGGTCAATATCCAAAATGTGGGCAATTGTAGGGAAATAGTCGGAAGTAAAACAAGGGACATTTACATGTGTTCCTGGTTTGATTTTGGCGGGCCATTCCACAATACTGGGAACTCTTATACCTCCCTCGTATAAGCTCCTTTTCCTTCCGCGTAAACCTTTAGTAATTCCTTGAGCTCTTCCATGCGGTATATTTTGATTCCTTACTTTTAATGAAGTTTCAGGGCCATTGTCGGAAGTATAGAAAATCAATGTGTTTTTTGATATCCCTAGGTTTTTGAGTTTGTTCCTCAGTCGACCTACTTGCTCGTCCAGAGCAGAGATGACACCATAGTAATGTTGTTGATTGTTACTTAAGTGTGCATAGTGGGATTTATATTTTTCACCTGTTAAAACTGGTAAATGAGGGGCGTGAAACCAAATAATGGACAAAAAGGGTTTTACTTGGGCAATAGATTGTTCTATAAAAGGAATGACCCTATCCATTATTATACGTGAATCATCTCCCTCAAGATTTTCTGTTATACGTACTCCAGGCCCAGACCAATAATAGGTGCCAAATGGCTCTCCCTTAATTAAAGAGCCATTTACATCTCCTGAATTTTTAGGTGGTGTAATCATAGGATCCCAAGTGGGGACTTTGGACTCAGTAACAAAGCTGACGTCAAAACCGTGATCCCAAGGTGGGGCGTAGTGGATTTCGTTTTCTTTTTTACCTCCGCGATTCGCATCGAGAATCTCTCGGGTAAGGGTTCCCAAATGCCATTTTCCAAAATGCCCCGTGCGGTAGCCTTTTTCTTTGACCATTTCGGCCAAGGTGATTTCTTGGTCTTTGACATGTCCACAGTTAGCACCGCAAATACCCATGCGAGCGGAATGCCTTCCCGTCATAACACTTGCACGGGTAGGAGAACAAACTGAACCCGCTGAATAAAAACGCGAAAAAACAGCCCCATTCTGAGCCATAGCGTCAAGGTGAGGGGTTTTAAGGTGGGGATGGCCGTTATAGCCCACATCACCCCATCCTTGGTCATCGGCCATGATCAAAATGATATTGGGGGTTTCAGTTTCAGGCTTTTGACAAGCCAATAGCAAAACAGAAATCAGAAGAGTACTCAAAAAAGTTTTCATGCCAGGTAAGAGGTTTTATAAAAAACCCTTTTTAATAAAGTATTAAAAAGGGTTGTGGTTTGTGTTTTTTTAAGGTTTTAACGATTGACATAACTATCGATAAACTGCTTATCCAATTCATCGGAATCACCGTATTTTTTACGCATTTCTTCATATCTTTTGTGCATCATTTGCTTTATCTCTGCATACGCAGGGTCGTTGTAAATGTTGTTCATTTCGGCAGGGTCTTTTTTCAAATCGTATAACTCCCAAACATCGATGTCATAATAGAAATGCATGAGCTTGTAGCGGTCAGTTCTTACCCCATTGTGTCTTTTAACCATATGTACCGATGGATACTCATAATAGGTGTAATAGATTGCGTCGCGCCACTCGCTTGTTTCCTGACTGACGATTTTTCTAAAAGATTCTCCTTGTATCTCATCGGGAATATCTACTCCAGCATAGTCCAAAAAGGTGGGCGCAAAATCCAAGTTTTGGATCATTTGATCGATTTTTGTACCAGGCTTGATCTCTTTAGGATATTTAATTAGTAAAGGGGTTCTTAGGGATTCTTCGTACATAAATCTCTTGTCAAACCAACCATGTTCTCCTAGGTAGAATCCTTGGTCAGAAGTGTAAACAACAATGGTGTTTTCTGTCAGGCCATTTTGCTCCAAATAGTCAAGCACCTCTCCCACTCCGTCATCAACAGACTGAATAGTTCTGAGGTAGTCTTTTAGATAGCGGTTGAATTTCCATAAGGCCAACTCTTTGCCTTCAAGTTTGGCGGCTTTCAAAGCATCATTTTTAGGGGTATAAGCTTTAAGCCAGGCCTCACGCTGTTCGGGGGTAAAACGTTTGAGTTCTTTGTTGAATCGGGTTTCTCTGCCATAGGGGTCCACGATAAATTTAAAATCATGTCCCCAACGACCGTGGCCGCCATTACCATGGGCAGCGGCAATCTGCTCTTCTGTGGCAGCAATCAGCATTTCCTGTGCAGCAGCAGCAGGACGACCTTCGTAGTTGTCAAAAAAATTGTTGGGAAAATCAAAGGTCTTATCGTCAAAAAGGGACAAATACTTTTCCTCGGACTGCCAGTTTCTGTGAGGTGCCTTTTGGTGATATAACAATAGAAAAGGCTTGGTTTTATCTCTTTTGTCTTTGAGCCAATCTAAACTCAGGCGAGTAGTTATTGAAGTTACATAACCTTGTATTCGTTCCTTTACTCCATTAATTATGAAATCCGGATTGTAATAATGACCTTGTCCAGGTAATACTGCGGAGTAGTCAAATCCTTGTGGCAGTCCCCTAAGGTGAATTTTACCTACCATAGCTGTTTGGTATCCTGCTGCTTGAAGATTTTTGGCAAAATTGGGTTGGTCCCAGTCGAAGTCTTGAATATTATCCACCTTTCCATTCACAAAGCTGTGCTTTCCGGTAAGCATCACAGCTCTACTAGGAGCGCAAATTGAATTGGTTACAAAACCTTTGTTGAACAGTGCGCCCTCTTTTGCAATTCTGTCAATGTTAGGGGTCTTGTTTAAATTATGTCCATAAGCACTTACCGCTTGAAAAGCATGGTCATCAGACATGATAAAAACAATATTTGGTGGCTGTGGCTTTTCTTGCTCACAAGAAAAAAGAAGTGGCAAAAGAAAAACGAAAAGAATAAATTTTTTCATCGAATTTGATTTATTTAATGAGATACAAATTATAAAAATTTCAATTAATTGAGAGTGGTTAATTTGTTATAAATAAAATCTTAAATTTAATTTCCAAAAATTAAGGATCAAAGGATGGCCAAAACAATCAAATGGGGCATTGCAGGTTTGGGTAATATTGCCCGAAAGTTTGCTGGGGATTTAAAAGGTGTTGCCCAAGCCGAATTGATTGGTGTGGCTTCCACCAGCAGGGATCGTGCCAAGGCTTTTCAAAAGGAATTTGACGGACAAAAAGCTTATGATAAGTATGAAGATTTATACCGTGACCCCGAAATAGAGGTCATCTATATTGCCAGTCTCAACCAGAACCACAAAGCGATGACCATGGCGGCACTAGAGGCGGGTAAAGGGGTTTTGTGCGAAAAACCCCTAGGACTTAATACCAAAGAAATAAAGGCGATGGTTGCGCTTGCCAAAAAACAAAATTGTTTTTTGATGGAGGCCTTGTGGTCTCGATTTAACCCTGCTATACAAAAAGCAAAACAGTGGATCGAAGAAGGATATATTGGCGAACCGAAATTTCTTTATGCCGAGTTTTCCTTTTACCGACTTAATATAGATTCTTCTCACCGCTTATTGGATCCTAAAAAAGGAGGAGGGGTTTTACTTGACCTAGGGGTTTATCCCCTTTTTCTAGCGTATCTTATTTTGGGTAGGCCTAAAAATATAGTCGCCCAGTCCATCCTTGGAAGTACGGGGGTAGATGTTCAGACCTCTATGATATTGCAATATGAAAATGCGCAAGCAGTGCTTTATAGTGGAATTGCTAACGAAAGTGACAACCATGCCAGGGTGGGTGGTACAGAAGGAGAAATCCTCCTTCACGGTTTTTGGCATAATGCCCAAAAAGTGGAGTTGAAAAAAATAGGAGCCACTACCCAAGAGGATTTCCCCTCAGAGGGCAATGGTTATGTCCCTCAAATCAAGGAGGTCAACTGCTGTATTGCAGCAGGAAAAAAAGAAAGCGAGTTGTGGAGCCACCAAGACGCACTGGAATTGGGTCAAATGGTTGAACAAGTTTTCGAAAAAATAAAGGAAAAGTAGTAAGTCGCTATTTTACCAAAAAGGACTTGCTGTAGGTTTTGTCTCCGTTGGTCGTTATTTTGTAAAAATACTGCCCCGAAGGAAAGCTTTGGGAAGTGGCATCAATCAATGAGAGGTTGTGCTTTCCGGAGTTTAAACGAGAACTGATTGTGTTTCCAACTTTTCTTCCCAAAACATCAAAGACGTTAACTTCAACATCAGCAGATTCATTAATGGTCAGATATAATATTACTCCTTGATCTGCATTTACTGCAGCATGAAGGGGAAGAAGTGGATCATCGGTCATGTGAAGGGGAAGAATTGGATCACAGGAAAATGAAAATTCGTCGCAACCCAATCCCAATCCTAAAAGCTCAGGGTTAGGGCCGCTAATGGCATTGCTAACATCAACTGCATCTGCGCACAACCAATTAGTAAGAACAGAAGCATATACTGCCCTGAAATCTTTACTATTGGCCATATTGCCTTTTTTATTGAGGGCTCTTAAATCGGGGTGCTGCCCAATAAATCCATTGCCTTTAAGTGCGGGTCCAAAAAGCATAATGGGTGCCGCAGAACCATGGTCTGTTCCACTGGAACCGTTTTCTGCAACACGACGACCAAACTCAGAAAAAGTCATCGAGAGGACTTTTTCGGCCATTCCGTAATCACCCAAATCTTTATAAAAGGTTTGGATAGCCCTGGTTAGCCTTGTCATTAGGGCTTCATGTCGTTCGGGCTGATTGGCATGGGTGTCAAACCCGCCAAGTGAAACCATATATACTTTTGTACCTAAACCCCCTTTGATAAATCGAGAAACCAAATTCAATTGTAAGTCGAAATTATCATTAGTGTAGGAATCAAATGCTTTGGAATTTTCGTAAGCCTCATTGATCACAGAGGCATATCGGAAGGTGGTGTTTGAAGCTTCTCTCAAAAAGGAAACCTGCTGACCGTGAAGGTTATTCGCATTGTCTATGTTTTCATACAGGGTTCCGTTTTCAGCCACTCTTTTGAGACGTTCGGGACTCGATACTGAAAAGGAATAGGTAGTTAGGTCTCCATCAAAAATCAAATTCCCACCTCCCCCAATTTGAATTGCCAAAGGTTTTTCGGGAGGATTGTTCATGTAATCCATATACTTTCCTTCGTAATATCTTCCCATCCATCCAGATGTGATCTCAGCATCAGGAGTAGTAGTTGCCCAAATCTCGGAGGATTTAAAATGAGATAAATTTTGGTTTTCATAACCCACACCGTGGATAACTTTCATTGCTCCTTCATTCCACATAGGAACAACAGAATTCATAAAATTAGGAATACCAAAATTGTCATTAAGTTTATAAAGGTTGTTTTGTGGAATGTGAATTTTAGGGCGCTTATTGGCGTATAAGTCAAAGTCGTAAAGTGGAACGATAGTGTTGAGTCCGTCGTTTCCTCCTTTTAATCGAATGAGGACCAAAATACGATCAGAGTAGGCATCGGAAATAGCATGTGACAAAAGAGGTGATTCGACTACGGAAAGAGTACTGTTTCCAAATGAAATAGCACCTGCACCGGCCATGCCAAGGGTCCTCAAAAAGCCCCGTCGATCCCAATGATCGTGATCAAGATCATGGGACCTAAGATGCAGTTCATTTGGCTTGCGGTGCTTCATCTCTATTTCAATTGAAATTCAGGCAGAGTTATAAAAAAACGCAATAGGTCGTATACCTGTCTAGGAACTGTTTCATCATTCAATGTCCAAGTACCATCCTCGAAATAATTTTCTGGCACCTCCCCCTTAAAGATATTAATTGCATCTACCATTTCCTCTTCTTTGATCTCATATGGGCAAAACATAAAATCTTTTAATTTTGTGACAATGATCTTAATATCGATTTCATCTTTACCTACCAAAGCCTTTATGAAAGTTTCAAACTGATTTTTGTTTTTTTGCCAGTATTTAATTAGAAGATAGTCTGCAAATTCCCATCGCTTGGGCAGGGTTTCTGAATTGATCCAATCTTGATTCCCCTGCCAACCAGCAACATCAACTGGAGAAAAAATTTCTTGTCCCATATCTCTACATTTGGTCTTGAAATTATTTTCCAAATCTACATTATCTTTATAAATAAAGGCAAGTGAATGATGTAATCCTAACATTAGATCAATAGGGCTTTTTATGATTACGTTACTGTTTAGCGAATCAAAAAAATGATCACTTTTCAATAAATTTTTTATTAAAGGTAGAAGTTCAAAATCATTGTCTTTTAAAGTCTTTATCATATCTGCAATAATGATGGTGTCAATATTAGGACTGACAAAATAGCGATAGATTTTCGTACAGATAAAATCAGCAATGAGGTCTTCTTTTTCCTGAAATAAGATATCAATTACATCATTGTATCCCCAATTGCCTGTTTGACCAAAAATGGTCTTTGATCCTTTATCGAAAGTATTTTCATTGAACTGAATTTCTCCACGACTTGTTTTAAAACGGTTGTAGCCCGTCAAGGCTCTTGCAGTCTCGGTTATGTCCTCCTGAGTGTAGCCGTTGCCTTCGCCAAGTGTAAAAAGCTCATACAGTTCTCTAGCATAGTTTTCGTTAGGACTATTTTTTTTGTTTTCATAACCGTTCAAATAGAGGAGCATTGCATGAGAAAGTCCCATTTCTTTTACAAAAGTTTTGAAATTTCCCAAGGCTTGGGTTTGTATCAATGCGTAGTATTGGTATAGGTAGGCGGGTTGATTGACATCCTTGTATTCTATAACAAAATGATTACTCCAAAACAAGGCTAAACGTTCTCTAAAACCGTTATTGATAATGTCAGTAAAAGCTTGTTTTTGCCAAAGAGTATGGTAGTAACTTTTATTTTTTTCAGAATCGTTGAATTGCTTGTTGTCCCATTGGCTCCATTCTGGAGCGGGAGTAATATCGATATTTGCGGCACCATCTATTATATCATCAATTACTGCTGATGGAGTGGAATTTAAATAAAGATTTATATCAGACAAAGAACAACCAAACCCCAACCTTCTACAAATCAAATTTATTTGTTTGGCATCCCATGGATTATTTTTAGAAGGGAAATAAGGTTTCAAATTGATTAATGAAAAGTGATTGTGCTTAATGTATTAAAACGAATTTAACCATTAATTTTTAAATAAAATTATCAACTTGTTTGTAAGCATCAATCACATCGATTTCACCAGCTCTATCCGGTCTTGAATTGCCGTGCTCCATTCCTAATATACCCTTAAAACCTCTGGAGTGAATATATTTGAAAATATTCTTATAATTGATCTCTCCTGTTGTGGGCTCTTTTCTGCCAGGATTGTCTCCAATTTGAAAATAAGCGATCTCTTCCCAACATTTTTCGATATTAGGGATCAAATTTCCTTCTTGGATTTGCTGATGATAAATATCGAAAAGAATCTTACAAGAAGGAGAATCTACTGCCCTACAAATCTGAAAAGCTTGAGGACTTTCCTTTAAAAATAAACCAGCGTGGTTTTGATACCAATTTAGGGGTTCCAATACAATCACAATACCATGGGGTTCCAAAATAGCTGAAGCTTGTTTTAGACTTTCGATAACATTTGCGGTTTGATAATCCTCGACTAGTTTTAGATCAATAGTTCCAGGAACCACGGTCATCCATTTAGCATTGACCCTTTTGGCTACCGGGACAGAAGCTCGGATTTCTTCTAAAAAAGCCTTTCGGTCATCAGCTTTACCACTGGATAAAGTTGGATTTTTAAAGTCCTTATAGGCAACAAAAACCCCCATAGTGAGATTTCTTTTCTGCATTGTCGCTGCCATTTTTTCCTGCATAGCGACCGGTCGTGTGTTCATATTATTGTCCTCAAAAGCAGTAAAGCCTTGATCAGCCATAAAGTTGAGCTGATCAATGGGGTCATCGCCCGCCGAGTGTTTAAACATACCCAGATGGGGGGCATATTTTAGGTTGAATTGATGGGGAGCCAGGGCATCCGATTGCGCAAATATACTAGGGACTGCTGCCACTCCCATTCCTGCCATCAGGGCAGACTGAGTAAAATTTCTTCTGTTCATCTTATTCGATTTTTAAAATTCAGTAACACCTGGTGTTGGAATTGGATACATCCCATTGCTGTCGGGTAGGGTAGGTGGGTTGCTGTTCCAGTCTAAAGATTCCCGCATGATTTGCAAATTGGAATTCATGGCCTGATCCCAGGTAATGACTTTTCCTGAATAAGTAGCCATTCTTCCCATGATTGCAGTTAAGGTACTTTTAGCACCATTTTCGGCATCGGCAATCACGCCGCCATTTCTAATCGAAGCAAACAATTTGTCGTGCTCCACTTGATAGGGGTTGGGTTCATTCAAGGGGTCACTTTTGTATTGGTACATTTCGTTTCCATCCAAGCCCTCTAGTAATCCTTTACGCATATTAACACTTCCTTGGCTTCCTTGTAAGGTTTCATCAACCCTGCGCATACATCCGGGTTGGTGTCGGCACTGACTGGAGATGACGGCTCCGGAATCATAGGAGAATTCTACAAAGTGATGATCGAAAATTTCTCCGTGATCTTTTCCGTTTCTCACCTGTCTTCCACCCATTCCTTGGGCTTGTGAAGGATAGCCTCCAATAAACCAGTTGGCCACATCAATGTTGTGGATGTGCTGCTCTAATATATGATCACCACACAACCAATTAAAATAGTACCAATTACGCATTTGGTATTCCATTTCAGTTTGTCCAGGTTGTCTTTCTCTAACCCAAACACCATTACTATTCCAATATACCTGTCCACCAGTGATTTTACCAATTTTACCGTCTTGGACTTTTTGATACAAATCGAGGTATTTTTTTTGGTAATGACGTTGAAGTCCCACTACTACATTGAGTTTGTTTTCTCTTGCCTTTTGTGCAATCTCTAGTACTTTTCTTACACCTACTGGATCAGTAGCAACAGGTTTTTCCATAAAAACGTGTTTGCCATTGTTGACGGCATATTCAAAATGGTATGGTCTAAAACCAGGAGGAGTGGTAAGTATGACTACATCGGCCAAGTCGATAGCTTTTTTGTAGGCATCAAAACCGGAAAAAAGATTTTTGGGATTGACCTTAATTTTCTTAACACCTTCGAAGTGTTCTTGAACCGTTTTGAGGCTTTTGTCAACATTGTCCTGAAAGGCATCAGCCATGGCTACCAGCTCAACATTTTCATCGGCCTGGAGGGCTTGAACGACGGCACCTCTTCCTCGACCCCCACAACCTACTAGGGCAAGTTTTAACTTTTTATTACCATAAACGTTGGCCATAGCTTCCACGGGAAGTCCAGCCGACAAAATTCCGGTCGTTGCCAAGGTTGAATTTTTGACAAAATTTCTTCTACTGAGTGAATTGTGTTGTTTTGATTTCATTGTTTAGTTTATTTTAATTCCAATACGTTTTTTGCTCTTCAGGCGTTGGGGTCTTAATTGGTCTTACAACTCTAAAACCCACAAAGGGGGCATCGGTATGCCACCAAAGACTTTTTGGGATTTGAGGGTCTCTTTTTTTCCATTTTTTAGACGAAGGTCTTCGTGATGCACTTCTCAATCTACTGGCTTTATCTGACCAAGCTCCTCCCCTTACAACCCGGGGATAGATTTTGGTAGGTTTTTGAAGGGGGTTATTTACAGCTTTCCTTTTTCTTTTTTTGTAGAGGGTTGGAACATACTGATCAAGGGTCCACTCTGAAACATTCCCGTGCATATCATACAACCCCCAAGGGTTGTGTTTTTTTTGTCCCACTTGATGATAGGCACCAACACTATTTCCCTCATACCAAGCATAAATATCTAAATCTCCTGGATTATCTCCAAATGAATACACTGTTTTTGTTCCTGCTCTACAGGCATATTCCCATTCTGCTTCAGTTGGCAACCGATAAAAATTACCAGTCATGGCAGAAAGCCATTCGCAAAATTTGGCCGCGGCGAGTTGGGTCATACAGATGGCAGGGTATCCCTCTACACCCATCCCAAAACTCATTTCAGTGTAGGGTTGAGTAGCACCTGAAACAGCATCAACCTCTATGTCCACCTCATTCCCCTTAACGATTTGGGGTCTTTTACTATCAATCTCACGGGCAACAAAAAGTTCATAAAGTTCCCAAGTGATTTCAAATTTCGCCATCCAAAAAGGTGCAATCTTGACCTCGTGCTGAGGTCCTTCATCCCCAAAGTGACCCTTTTCAGATTTTGGGCTTCCCATAGTAAATGTTCCTCCAGGAATGAATACCATTTCAACTTTTTCTTTTGTTCCTGGAATTATCTGTTGGTATTCTTTTTTAACTTCTTTGTAAGAGTTAGATGATAAGATTAAAATCAATCCAATTATTAAAATAAGGTTTTTTGATAGTTTCATAATTGCAATCATCAAGCTATATTTTTTTCTATGAAATTATTAAGTTTATGTAAATTCGTTTCTAGCTGCTTTAAACTGTTTAAATTTTTATCTGTCAATCAATTTATTCAGATCACTTATTAATTACAAAGACTAGCGCCTCAAAATTATCTTGCTCCAAATTAGTCAAATTTTAATAATGGTTTAAATAGAAATAAATTAGTTATTATTTAAATAAGTGGTCGGTTTGAATCCTCATGAGATATTTTTTGATGTAAAAATATTTCATGAGAACTATCATTGGTAAGTTTAGAGGAATTTCAAACTTCTAAGTAATGCTTCCCCAAACAGTCTTTTAGGCGCTGAGCAGCCTTTTCTGGGGTAAAATCTCGTTGGGGATTTGCAAACATCTCGTAACCTACTATAAACTTTTTTATATCAGCGGAGCGCAGTAAAGGAGGATAAAAAGACATATGCATATGCCAAAATTTATTGTCTTCTCCATTTGTTGGAGCTTGATGAATTCCGGCAGAATAGGGAAATGAGGTTTCAAAAAGATTATCATACAGAATGGTCAATTTTTTAAGAATTGATGCATAATCACTTATCTCTTTTCCCGAAAAATATGAAATAGAAACTTTATGTCTTTTTGGAACAATCATGGTCTCAAATGGCCATACAGCCCAATAGGGTACCAATGCTATAAAAGTATCATTTTCCAAAATAATCCGTTCGCCAGATTTTGCTTCCTGTTTGATATAATCTCCCAACAAACTTGAACCTTGTTTATTCCAGTAATTTTGTTGTTGAATCGTTTTTTTCTGCACCTCTTGCGGTATTGATCTTTGCGCCCATATCTGTCCATGAGGGTGAGGGTTAATAGCCCATGATCGACCCTTTATTTTCAAAAATTTGGACATGGTTAATGTCTGGATTCTTACCCAAAACTAAGTATTCCTTTTGCCACAGTCTGATTACCTCTTCAATTGCATTTACCTCCATAAGTGGGAGTGTAAGCCCGTGATTAGGTGAGTAACATATCACCTTACAAATACCGGCTTCACTCTCTGCCTCAAATAAGCCGTCTTTAACCGACTCAAAAGGGGTTTCTAAAAGGGCTGCAAAGTCATTTTTAAAAACATAAACCCCTAAATAATCAGGATTTCTCACACCCCCTGCACGTTCATTTCCTGGACATAAATAACAACTTGAATCATAGGAATCTCGCTTTATTTTTTGAGATTTGTCTTTTTTACCCTGCCAAGGTCGTTTTGTTCGATGAGGTGAAACCAAAATCCAATCACCCGTGAGTATATTTTTTCTTCTGTGGGGGGTGTTGTTGAGATCCATGTAAGGCTTAGTTATTTATAATTTCGACTCCGTTGGAGGTTCTTACTAGAATGGGGCTAAGGTTAATGCCAAATTTGTTTTGATATTGCTTTTGTGCCAAATCAGTAAAGGAATTGACAAAGTCTTCTTTTACAAGGTTTATGGTACAGCCACCAAAACCACCGCCCATCATTCTACTACCCACCACTTGGGGATGGTTTTGAGTCAATTCAACCAAAAAATCCAACTCAGCACAACTGACCTCATAGTTTTTTGATAAGCCTAAGTGGGTTTGATACATCAGCTCCCCAAATTCTTGAATTTTTCCTTTTTGGATTAGCACTGCGGCTTGGAGTGTTCTTGAATTTTCTCGAGACACATACAATGCCCTTTGATGGATTTTTCCCGGTAGTTTTTCTCTTAGTGATTCAATCACGGTTTCTGGCACATCGGCCAAAAAAGAATAATTGGAATGCTCCTGTTGGATGATCTTTAGAGCCTGTTCACATTCTGCGCGACGGGTGTTATATGCGCTTGAAGCTAAATTGTGAGACACATTGGAGTTGAGCAATACAATTTTATAGGGAGAAAATTCGGCATCAATAAGCTGATACTCTAAGCTTTCACAATTAAGCAGTATCAGCTTTTTCTTTTGTCCCATAGTGACAGCAAATTGATCCATTACCCCGCATTTGGTTCCTACAAAATTATGCTCAGCCATACGAGAAATTTCGATGAGTTCAATATCATTAAGCTCCAAATCGAACAGGGTATTCAACCCTTTAGCCAGACCACATTCAAGTGCTGCAGATGAGCTGATTCCAGCCCCGATAGGGAGCTCGCTTGTGATCACACAATCAAATCCACCCATTTGGGCAGGGCGTTTTTTCTGAAGACCGTCTACAACACCCAGAATATAATTCTCCCAATGAGTAGTGCTAATTTGAAGGGGTTGTTTGATGTCGAAACTAAATATTCCTCCGTCCTCTGAGCTGATGGAACAGCGATTGTTTTTTGTTTTACAAAGTTTTAGGGTTACTTTTAGGTCTATAGCGGCGGGTAAAACATGACCTCCATTATAATCAATATGTTCTCCGATAAGATTAATCCGCCCAGGAGACTTTACAACAATTCCAGTTGCGTTAAGTTTTGATGACATTAAATTGTATTAGGAGAAAAATTTCAAGTCTAATTCTTTTTGGGGAATTGTAAAATAACAGAGAATCCTCCTCCATCAGACATTAAAACATCAAATTTAGTATTATTATTCATTATCCCTCTTTCAAGTTTATAATCCATTGCGTTTCTATCTGCATTGATACCATCTTTATAAATCTGAGCTTTATAATCAATTCCATCCTTTAAAAAGGACAAATCAATTTCAAATCTTCGAGGAGTCCAATCAGTCATCCCTGCCAAATACCAATTATCTCCTTTTCTTCTGGCCAAAATAATATAGTCTGATACGGAAGCCTCTATGACAACCGTTTCGTCCCAAGTAGTGGGAATCTGAGTAATAAAATCAACTGTTTCCTGCTCCTTTTTGTAGGCGGAAGGCGAGTCACACAACATTTGAATGGGAGATTCAAATACTGTGTACATTGCAACCTGATGGGCTCGGGTTCCTAAAGCCATGGGTCTGGTGTTTATAGCATGCATATTGTCTTCAGTTCTTAAGGGATGGCCTTGTGAATCAAACCCAGGAGGGCTGGTATCGGCTGGAGACCATTTGTAGTCATAGCGATTCACATTGGTCATGGCACCTGGAGTAAAATCCATGGCACCAGCAACCATTCGAATAAAAGGTAGAGTTAGATTGTGTTCAGGATTCACTGGGTAAGGTTCATCAGAATAAGGAAAATGATCCACGCGCCACTTGTTTTGTTCATTGCCCATCACCCCTTCATAGCTCAAAATATTCGGCCATTTTCGCTCTATTCCTGATGGTTTGAAGGCCCCATGATAATCTACCGTCATTTTGTAATGAGAGGCAATTTTAGCGATTTTTTCATAGGACTGGACCATGTACTGGTCGTTTCTTTGCATAAAGTCAACTTTAATTCCAGTCGCTCCCCAGGATGAATAGAGTTTTAATAAACCATCGGTGTCTTCATTAAGTGGCTTCCACAAGACCCATAAAAGTACCCCTACATTTTTCGATTTAGCGTATTTAATTAATTCTACAATATCAATTTGGGGGTTGGCCTCATATATTTCAGTGGTGGACTTAGTCCAACCTTCATCCAAAAGGATAAACTCAATTTTGTTTTCTGAAGCAAAATCAATATAATATTTATAGGTATCCTGATTTATACCTGCTCTAAAGTCGACCCCATAAACATTATTGGCATTCCACCAATCCCAAGCTACTTTTCCAGGCTTTATCCATGAGGTATCGGTAATTTCAGATTTTCCAGAAAGTTGGGTAATTAGATTACTTTCTACAAAAGTTCTATCATCGTCGGAGATTATAAAAACCCTCCAAGGGAATGCTCTTTCTCCTCTTGTTTGGGCTATATAATCTGCTTCCTCCACAATGTCTTGTGTACGATCCGATGCCTCTTCTCCAAAGTGAAGAGTATCATCCGAGGAAATCTGAGATCCTGCAGGAATGGCTTTAAGAACATAATGTGGAAATTTTGAAGACAGTCTGTTATTTGATTTTTTCTCCAAAAACATACCCGGATAATCATATAGGGAGGCTTCCGAAAACAACACTTTTCCATTTTTAGTTATGAATAGTACTGGTAAACTGCAAAAATCATTGTCTTTTAAATTTGAAATCTCTGTCCTATTGTATAAGCGCTCATTATGAGAGTAGGTGGATTCCTCCCATGGAAAAAAAGTAGAACTTCCATCGGGAAAATACAAATCCATCTTTTCGTTTATGATATTATTAGAAATGTTTTTATTATCAACAAAACGATAAGCAATGCCATCATTATAGGCACGAAATATCAATTGATAATTACCTCTAAAGCTCATTTTTAAATCATTGTATGCAGATTTGATTTCTTTATCCTTATTAGGTATTTCAACCACCAGAGTCTCTTCTATATAGTTTTTCTTTTGACTACTTAGTTTGCTTTGGGTTCCAAAAGATCTTCCGTCACTGGTTTTCATATCAATAGTGACTTTTTCTAAAACAGTATTTCCATTTAGAAGAACTTCAAACGACAATTCTTGAGATATATTGATTTTAACATTCAAAGATTTGTCTGGAGATGTAAACGATATTTGTTGTCCATTGGACTTTAACGTAAAAATTCCAAAAAGAATTGATGTATAAATAAAAATTCTATTAAAAAAATTCATTTTCATAATATTGTTTTTGTGATTTATAATGTTAATGTTTAAATAGGGATTCATTTGACTGACAAAAACATGAAACGCCTTTTTAAATTTAGTCACCTAAATTAAATACAATCCTAAACCATCACACCCTTATAATTCTTTAATTATTAATCAAAACGAATTGAAAAAAATTATTTTTGAATTGTTTTGAATGGAATTATTATTTAAAATATTGAATTAAGATGTCTAAAATCTAAGGGGTTTTTATATTAATCTAGCCAGCAAAAAATATCAAAAAAACTGTCGTATTTTACTTCAGTCCCAAATTAAAAGCTTTAACAAAAAGGACTATTGTAATGGTTGTAAAGGAAACCATTACCTTAAAACTGTAAATATAATTCATACTAATTCTGCAAATAATTCTCTCATTTCTAAGGGTTTTTCTCTTTCTAAGTGTACTATGTTTATTAATTTGAAACTCCTAAACCAATGCATATAATTAAATCAGTTATGTATAAGACTCACTTAAATTTAATAGTTTTATTTTTTTTAGCATTACTCTTTAACTCATGTGATCATAAATCATTAAGCCTAAGTCTTGCACCAATTTTTTCAGATCATATGGTATTACAGCAAAAAACTAAAGTTGTTTTTTGGGGTAAATCAAATCCGAATGAAAAGGTCATTATAAATGGAAGTTGGGGCAGATCCTCTTCAGTAAATGCTGATGATGATGGATTTTGGGAACTTTATTTATTAACCCCAAAAGCGGGGGGACCATATAATGTTGAAGTTACGGACATAAACAATTCAATTTTATTAAGGGATGTTTTGATAGGAGAAGTCTGGCTAGCTTCTGGACAGTCAAATATGGAGTGGAGATTAAATCAATGTAATGATTGTATTGACAATCAAGATCAAGAAATTTCAAACGCAAATTATAATCAAATAAGATTTTTCAATCATCCTTTAGACCTTTCTGGCAAAATGATTGATTCGCAGAAATGGAAAATTGTTACGCCTAAAAATGCTTCTGAAAGAGATGACTTATATGGTGTTAAAGGTTTTAGTGCAGCAGGATATTTTTTTGCTAGAGAATTACATAAAGAGCTAAATGTTCCAATTGGAATAATAGGGTCCTCTTGGGGAGGAACAAGGGTAGAGGCATGGACAAGTAGGAAAAAACTATCTGAACTTACTTCTTTTAAACTCCCTTCTCTTAATAAAAAAAATATTTCAATTGAAGATTATGATAATATAAAAAAGTCTTATAAAAGGTTTAATGACTCTATTGCAAATCTTAATGAACTTAAATACGGTTTTAAAACATTCGAATTACCTATTCAACCTAATAAAGAACCTCTTTTAGAAAGTTGGCGAAATCTTAATTTGGATGATGAAGATTATTCGAAATTTGATTTTGATGACTCTAAATGGCAGAGTTGGGTTAATAAATACCACGATTCTGCTTATGCATCACTAGGAAGTAGATTTGAAAATATTTTTAATCCAAATGATTTTCTTTTAAATAATGGAACTATCTGGCTAAGGACTAAAATCAATATTCAGAATGTGGATTCAGATTTTGAATTAATTTATGAAGATGGCGCTGATGACAGTGACCAAACATACTTTAACGGTAAGTTAATAGGAAACACCATTAGTTGGAGTAAAGAAAGGAGGTACACAATTAAAAAATCTAATTTAAAAATAGGGGAAAATATTTTAGCTATTAGACTCACAGATACTGATGGTCCTGGAGGGTTTAATGGAAAAATAATATTGAAAAATGCTAAAAATAAACTTGAAATCCCGATTGATCAATTCAAATTTATTCATCACGCATTTTTTATAAATGGACAATTCATTGTCCATGGTTTTAATCATGCAGAACTTTTAGAAACATCAAAGTTTTTAAATGAAAATATTTTTAGAGGAATTAGAATTGGAGGACCTAATGAGTATTCTGTTTTGTATGACCGTATTTTATCAAACATAATTCCTTTCTCAATAAAAGGTACCATATGGTATCAGGGAGAATCGAATACGATCAATTTCAAAGATTATCAAACTCTATTCTCCGGGATGATAGAGGATTGGAGAGAGGCTTGGGGTTATGATTTTCCATTTTATTATGCTCAACTTGCACCATTTCCAAGGGAAGGGACTCTTGGCATAAGAGAAGCTCAACGAGAAACACTTCTATCTACTTGGAATACAGGTATGGCAGTTTTAATGGATATAGGTGAAGAGGATGATATTCATCCTCATAACAAGCAAGACGTAGGAAAAAGATTAGCTCTTTTGGCACTTGAAAAACAATATGGTTTTGATTACATATCATCTGGTCCAATTTATAGAAGTCATCAAACTAATGGAAATTATCTTACAGTTGATTTTAGTAGCAAAGGATCAGGTTTGGATTTTATAGGGGATATCCATGAATTTGAAATAGCAGGTAAAGACAATGTATTCCATCAAGCCAATGCTAAAATTGTTGACAATAAAGTCAGACTTAATTCTAAAAATGTGATAAATCCAAAACATGTAAGATACGGATGGAAAAATTGGACTTATGGATCACTGATAAATAAAGAAGGATTACCAGCTTCGTCTTTTACAACAATGGATTAAAAAGTTTATATTCATGATTAACTAATTATAATAAAGTATACCTCTTTAAATAATTATTATGAAAAAAAAATTATTTAATATTTCAATCTCATTCTTTCCATTTCTACTAATAGCACAGTCTGAATTATTCATGCCTGGTTTAGTATATAATCACCCAAATTCAAGTAGAATTGTTGCTTTTCAAAAGCAAATAATAAAAGATAAAATTACTGCGAGTAATCAAGCACTCGTTTTCAAAGATGGAAAAATTCTATATCATCATATTGAAAATTCTATGAAAACGGGAGATAAGGAAATTACCGATGAAACAATCTTTCCGATTTGGTCTATGTCAAAGCCAATAACCATTGTGGCAATGATGATTTTATTTGAAAAGGGGCTTGTAGACTTTGATGATCCTGTTTCTAAATATATACCAGCCTTTAGGCACCCAATTTGTGAGAGTGAAAAAGGGACTTATCCTTGTAAAAGTGAATTAAAGTTAATTCACCTCATGAATCATAGAAGCGGTTATGTTTATTATGATAGTTATTATATTGATGTGATTAGGTCAAAGAATCTTGAAGAGCTAATGAATAAAATAGCTAAACAAACGATAGATATCGAGCCTGGATCAAAATTTCTTTACGGTATAAACCAATCTATACTAGGGAGAGTAATAGAAGTTGTAAGTGGCAAAAGCTTTTATGATTTCTTGAAAGTAAATCTTTTTGATCCTCTTGAAATGAAAAATACAAAATTTTATTTAACCGAAAAAGAACTAGATGACGTCCCTCCATTATTTGTCAAAAATAATGGAGTAGAAGGATTTATACCTAATGGAGTTACAAGCAAGGGAGATATATTAACTTATTATAAAGATCATTTAACTCATTTGGGGGGAGAGGGTCTTGTATCTACTTTTTCCGATTATTTTAATTTCTGTATGATGTTACTCAATAAGGGGTATTTTAATGGGGAAAAAATTATAAGTCCAAAGAGTATTCAACTCATTACACAAAAATACTCAGAAGGATACCCACTCGAAGAAAACGGATTTAAAGATCTTTTGGGTTTTTATTATGGTTTTTCTGTCTGGGTTCTTGAAGACGCAAGTGTAATGAATCTATATGCTCCAGAAGGAACTTTTGGATGGGGAGGATACCATGGAACTGAATTTTGGATAGATCCAAAAAACTCAATGTTTGGAATTTTTATGACTAGAGCACTTTCAAATTACGAATCAAGAGAAAGATTTATTAGATCAGTTTACAAGGATTTAAACTAGTTATTCTGATCCCTTAATTTATCAATTTAGTGGGGTAGGATTTTCCAATATTTTAATTACAAGTCAAGAAAATTAGTAATCAATACAAATAAGAAATACAAAAAACCTCACAAATTTATGTTATTATCACTATACAAAAAGATTGTATTGTTCAGTTTATTTACAATAATATTCTCATGTTCTGAAAATTCAAATAAAACAATAAGCAATAATTTTTTACCCGGAAAAGAGTGGGTTGACAATAATGGAGTTGCAATTAACGCCCATGGAGGTGGGGTATTATTTCACAATAATACCTATTTCTGGTATGGGGAGCATAAAATTGATGGTGAGATTGGGAATACCGCTCAGGTTTGATGGCTAAATTGTATCAATTCATCATTAAAATGATGTTCTCAAAACTAAAATTTTCGGTTTTTACCACTAAGAAAAACATTGGCCTCAATTTCTTTAAATGCTGCTTTTTCACTGTCCCAGTGGAGGGTCTTATTGGGAAACCTTCCAGCAATTACACCTAATAAAATAGTTTCAGTTAACCTAGAGGCATATGAAAATGATGCCGAAACTTGATCTCTACCCAAACAAGCATCAACAAACTGGTGATAGTGTTTGGGAGCATCCCTTTCATAATCGTTGACAGTGATGCCCAACTTTCCCTCTGGATCATACTTTTTGATATCTATGTCTTTGTATTGGCCATCCAAAATCAAACGGGGTGGCTCCATAAAATGTGGCAAGAGCAGTCTTCCATTCTCTCCAATGAACATGGCACCCTGTAAAGGCAATTTTTCTTTGTTGGGCAGTCTGAGTTCTTTGTTATACTTTGGAGCCCCTTTTCCGTCATGCCATACCCACTCAAAGTTTTCGTTAGTGTATTGCGTCCCAGGAAAAGTATATGAAACTTTGTTGATCTCAGGATAACCAAATCCATTGGGTCTTCTGCAGCTATTTTTAATGGTTTTGGGAACGTCCAGCTCCAAAGCATTATAGGGAGTGTCAAAAATATGGACACCCATATCTCCTAGGGTTCCACAACCAAAGTCGATCAGCTTTCTCCAGTTTCCAGGATGGTAAACTTTTTCTTTAAAAGATCGATCCTCAGCTGTTCCCAACCAAAGATTCCAATCGAGGTTGGCAGGTACAGCATCACTTCCGCTAGGCTTTGGGCCGTCATAACCCCAATTTTTGGGGGACCAAGCCCTTACACGGCTTACTTTTCCTATAATACCTGACTGGATAAGTAGGGTAGCAAGTTTATAGTCATAAAAAGAGTGGACCTGGATTCCCATTTGGGTCACCAAATTTTTTTCTTCAGCTATTTTACGCATGGCTCGGACTTCAGACACATGATGTGCCAAGGGCTTTTGACAATAGACGGGTTTGTCCATTTCCATAGCCATAATAGAAGCAGGAGCATGAGTGTGGTCGGGTGTAGAAACAATTACTGCGTCTATTTCACTATCCATTTCTTTGAGCATCACCCTGTAATCTTTAAAGGTTTTAGCATTGGGATAGCTAGCACTTGCTTTGGCAATGGAGTTCGAATCTACATCACAAAGTCCCACAACGACCACATCCGGGTGCGAAGCAATCGATTTGAGGTCGGCGCCTCCCATACCTCCTACTCCAATATGGGCTGTTCTGAGTTTGTTTGCTGTTTTTCCCATGGCAATGACTGATTTTGGTATAAAAGCAGTTGAGGCCGCTGCCAGTGAAGTTTTTAAAAAGTCTCTTTTTTTCATCTTTTATGTATTTATAATTTTTTGATTTTGATGTTTCTAAAGGATAAATTACTGCCATGGTCTTGAAAGCCAATGTATCCGCTTTTATATTTTCCATAATCCGGAGCATTGTTCCATTTACCGGAATTTCTTCTTTTATACCAATCCTCAGACCAGGGCACAAAAGACAATACTTTTTTACCGTTGAGCCAGTGTTCGACGTTAATAGGTGTAAAAACAATCCTACTGCTATTCCATTGACCCGGGGGGTATAGTACCTTTTGGGATGTGTCGGGGACGTGCATGGCATAATCGGCCGCAGTCAGTTGCCAGTCCTTTAATTCGTAATTGTGAATTTCGGCATAATTCTCATCGTCCAACAATTGGTATTCTGGCGATACCACTGGAGGACCTTCATACCCCTCTTTAAGATGATAAAAGATTCCGCTGTTCCCTCCTTGGGGAATTTTCCACTCCACATACAATTCAAAATTGTCAAACTCTTCAGCCCCGTAAATGATGTCTCTGCTTCCTTTATAATCATAATCTTCCTCTAAGATTTGGGAGGTCGTAAAAGTCAATACACTGTCCACGATTTTCCAACCTGGGGGCATCTGATCGCCATTGTAGGCCTTCCAGCCTTCTAGTGAGGTGCCATCAAAAAGGGTGATCCAATCACTGGTTTTATTTTTGGGAGCTTCGGCACAAGAGCAAATACTGAGTAAGATGATGGCTAAAATGATATGTTTCATAGGATAAAAAATTGTTTTAAGATATTATATCTAGAGGTTTTGTGTTTTTCCAGTTCCCCCGAGTAAAGTCTGGGAACTGCTGAGGTGCCCCATCCTGCTCTATGGATTTTCCACTGAGTTCGGTCACTGCACTCCAAAAAGCACCTTCATAAACGTTTTGATCTAGGGGGAGGCCTTTTTGTAAACATTCTACAATACGGTACATCATTATACCATCCATACCACCGTGACCACTTTGTTTAGACTGCTCGTTCAGTCTTTTGTATAGGGGATGTTCGTATTTTTCGAATACTTTTTCCAATTGCTCTCCCTCTACCCAACGATGGTGGTCTTTGGTAACTCCTTCCACCCCCCCTTCCAGCGCGACACGTGTAGGATATCCGGCCAAGGTTCCCTTGGTCCCCTGAACAAGATTGAGACGGGTATATGGTCTTGGACTCGTTTCATCCCATTGAACCATGATGGTTCGGCCCAAATGGGTTTTAATTATGGAGGTATTGAGGTCACCGTTTCGGTAATCCAACTGATTCCACTTGTGATTAGTGGGGTAATTTTTTTCGGCATATAATTTTCTACCCAAAGCAGGAGTAGAAAAAGATACGAGACTTTTGAAATTATCGTCTTGGCGGGCCAAGCTCATGTATTGGGCTACTGGACCCAATCCGTGTGTGGGATAAAGATTACCTCTTCCCGTCGCATAATGATGAGTGCGCCAAGAGCCTGTTCCTCTCTCCACCTGATTCATTTGACCTCTCAGCTCGTGGATATAGGCAGCTTCGGCATGGAGTAATTCCCCTATAACACCTTTTCGACACATTTTGAGGTACATAAGTTCAGCCCTGCCATAATTGACGTTTTCCATCATCATACAGTGCCTCTGAGTCCTTTCGGAAGTATCGACGATTTCCCATAACTCCTTAAGAGTAACTGCCAGGGGAACCTCAACAAAAGCATGCGCACCTTGCTTCATGCATTCTATGGCCATGGGGGCATGATTATTCCAATTGGTAGAAATAAACACCAGATCAGGCTTGACCTCTTGAAGCATGGTTTTCCACCGGTTTTCATCTCCCCAATACTTTGCAATATTTTTATGTCTGGGAGCCTCTGCAAGTTGGTTTATCATAGCCAGTTTTTCATTGACATTGTCTTCGTAAAGATCACTAATGGCAACTACCTCTGTTCCAGGAAGCCCAGCAAAAAACTTAAGGTGTCCTCCTCCACGACTTCCTACTCCGATAAAAGCAGCTCTTATCTTACTGAGTTTAGGAGCAGCATGGTCTCCCATATAAAGTCCTCCGGAGGATACTTTAGGTTTTACCAAAGATTCACAGTTTGAATATAATGATACAGAAGCCAAGGCAGCTGTGGATAAGGAGGTTTTTTTTAGAAAATTTCTTCTGTTGATTGACATTTTTTTTGGATTTATACCAATTTACAAAACTCAAAGGGTTTGATCAGCTTCCTCATCTAATTTATAATTTCCCATTTGAAAAATGGTTTGAAATTGGTCAGGGATTTCCACAGTAGTAGAAAAACTTGTGGGCGTTCCGAAAAGATAAACCTTTTCTAGGGCAGGGAAAAGATACATATCCTCTAAATAGGGTGCCTCAAAATTAGAGTTGACCAAGTTGATTTGCTTTAAGTATTCGAGTGATCTTAATTTATTAATCCCATTCCCTGAAATGGAAGTGCGGTATAATTTCAGTACGGTCAGATGTTTAAATTCTTTCACTAAATCAAAAACAGCATCGGTAACTTGAGTTTGTCCTAAATCCAAATCTACAATATGATCCAATGCCTTAAAAAGCAACTCTGCTTTTTGATCGTCAAAATCAGGAACATTAATGGCTGATATTTTTAACAGTGGGGAAGTTTTATAAAGGGGAGCTACCTGTAAACCTATACTTTTTATAGAATCTATCAAAGAGTTGTTCAATGGGTTCAACTTTATATCAGGGTATATTCCTGTCTCATCTTTTGAAAAAAAAGAAGTGAAAAGCTGAGGAGAGAGTCCAAGCTCTGAAACTGTTTTTTTTTCTGGTGCACCAAGAGTCACCCATTGCTCAATAATTTTTATTTCAGCCTTTGTAAGTTGGGTTTTGGCTTTTGGAGGCATGTGTTTTTTTTCTTCTCTGGGCAGGTGAATCCTCCTGAGTATTTCACTTTCCACATCGTTGAGAGCCAAAATTATAGATCCTTCTTCTCCCCCTTCCATAATACCTTTGTAGTTGTTCATTAACAATCCCCCTTTGATTTTTTTGGGATTGTGACAGCTGACACATTTTTGGTCTAATATAGGCTGAATAACTCCAGAGTAGAGGGATAATTCTTGGTGTGTTTCAGGCAAAAGGATCAACTTTTTGGAGACTACTTCTATGCCCAGAGCCATTTTTAGGTCAGGCGGAAGCGGTTCTGTTAAATGATCTTTTCCATGTGTGAGGTTACCTCCCAAATGTCCTGTAACTATCAAAACCAATACCAATCCATAACCCAAAAAATTTTGTGAAAGTTTATTGAACTGTGAAAAACCCTTAAGTTTTAAATACAAAAAGAAAGCGAATACAAAAGTGAGTACACCCAATATTAAATGACCTTGAATATCCTCCCAAGCATAGCCCTCGCGAATATATAGAACGGCCCCAGTAATAACAGCACCTAAGGTGGAAAAAGTACCCCAAAAGAATGCAAAACGAATGATCTTTTGATGCTTTTTTTCTTTGCTGTCAAAGACCAACATCATCAATCCTAAGAGCAAAAACCCTATAGGAAGATGAACTATAAGAGGATGAAAACGGCCAATTAGGTCAAAAATAAAATCCATTGCGATTATTGGTCAGTTTATACTAGTAATCATTTAAGCCAAAATTTCATTGATGACATGTCCTTCAACATCAGTCAGTCGGAAGGGTCGACCCTGAAATTGATAGGTGAACTGTTCATGGTTAAAGCCTAAGAGATGTAATATGGTGGCCTGAATGTCATATACCGAAACACGTCCCTCTATTCCTGAATATCCAATTTCATCTGTTTTTCCATGAACTACACCTTTTTTGATACCACCACCGGCCATCCACATAGTAAAAGCATCGCCTTGATGATCTCTTCCGGGTGAATTTTGAATTCCCAATCGATTTTCCCACATTGGGGTTCTTCCAAACTCCCCACCCCATACAATTAGAGTCTCATCTAAAAGACCTCTTTGTTTTAGGTCAAGAATGAGCGCAGCTATGGGTCGATCTGTTTCCTTACATTTTTTCAAAAAACCAGAGTCGAGTGCTTCGCCTGGACTAGCACCGTGAGAATCCCAACCCCAATCATATAATTGTACAAAACGAACCCCTTGTTCTACCATTTTACGAGCTAAAAGACAATTATTTGCAAAAGCTTCCTTGCCAGGTTTTACTCCGTACATATCTTTTATTGTATCAGGCTCTTTATCAATATCCATGACTTTGGGGACAGATACCTGCATACGATAAGCCATTTCATATTGATTGATTCGGGTCAAAACCTCGGGATCACCAAATTTTTTATATTCCTTAAGGTTTATGTCATTGATGGATTCTAAAACTTTCTTTTTCAAATTTCTGGATACCCCTTTTGGATCTTTAAGATAAAGTACAGGGTCACCTTTGGATCGGCAATGTACCCCCTGATAAACAGAGGGCAAAAATCCACTGCCCCAAATACTTTTTCCTGCATCGGGAGTTCCTCCAGAAGTAAGAACTACAAAGCCAGGTAAATTGTTGTTTTCAGAACCTAAACCATAAGTAACCCATGATCCCATACTAGGTCGCCCATTTCTGGGGCTACCGGTTTGCATCAACATTTGAGCGGGACCGTGGTTGAATTGATCAGTATGAACCGCCTTAAGAAAAGCCACCTCATCAATAACTTTTTTAAAGTGTGGTAGATGATTAGAAACCCAATTTCCAGTTTCCCCCTCCCGTTTGAAGTTCGCTTGCGGACCAAGCATGTTGGGAACCCCTTGAATAAATGCAAACTTCTTACTGTCAAGTAAGGAGGGGGGGCAAGGCTTGTTGTGGAGTTTGGCCAGTTCGGGTTTATAGTCAAACAATTCCAGCTGTGATGGAGCACCTACCATATGAAGGTAGATAACGCTTTTTACCTTAGGCAAAAATGGAGCTGAAAGTGAGGCCATGGGGTTGAGTGACCTATCTGAAATATAGGCTGGAGTTGTTGGACTGCCACTTGAACAGGAATTCAAAAAACTACCTAAAGCCAATCCTCCCAGTCCAAGTGTACAATCTTTGATAAAGTGTCTTCTGCTGTTGAACTGTGCCTCAACAACTCTTTGCTCTGCTAATAATTTCTTGATCTTATCCATGGGTAAGAAATTCATCTAAGTTCATAATGGCATTGGCAATAATAGCCAATGATGCTGTTTTAACATCTGTTGATTGATCCATTCCAAAGAAATCGACTAATTGCTCAGGATCATTTTCAAAATTTAATTTAGCTTCCTGATAAAGAAGCATTAAGTTATTTAATTTTTCCTCGTCTACTTTTCTCAATGTCGCTTTTTGATACATTTCAAGGATGGCGGCTTTGGCTTCTTTATTACTATAAGATTTGGCAAAATTAATCGCCGCCTCCAAATAAACAGGATCGTTCATGGTAACTAAAGCTTGAAGTGGTGTATTGGTGGGAGATCTACCAACTAGACAAACTTCCCTACTTCCTGCATCAAAAGTGATCATGGATGGATATGGGCTTGTTCGTTTTAGATAGGTGTATATGCCTCTACGGTATCTGTCCTCTCCCTCACTGGTCTTCCAAAGGTTACCTAAATATGCATGTTCCCATATCCCCTCAGGCTGGGGTGGCATCACGGGAGGGCCAAACATTTTATCACTCAATAAACCTGAAATTGATAAAGCTTGATCTCTAATTTCCTCGGCAGTGAGTCTCAAGCGAGGACCTCTGGCATAAAAAAGGTTATTGGCATCAACGGCTAATTTGCCCTCACTAACTATCGAACTTTGACGATAGGTTGCTGACATTAGTAAGGTTTTTATCAATTTTTTAACACTCCAGTTCATGGAATGCATAAACTCATAGGAAAGCCAGTCTAGCAAGGCGGGGTGGGATGGGGTGTCTGCCATAGTACCCATATCTTCAATCGTTGATACCAATCCTTTTCCAAAAATCTGATGCCAAACACGATTAACAAGTGTTCTTGCGGTAAGGGGATTTTTTTTGTTAACTAGCCACTTTGCAAAACCCAGTCTGTTTTTTTTCAAATCTTTTTCCCATGGATTTAAGATTTGTGGAACACCAGTTTCAACTTCCTCCTTTTTTTTCAACCAATTTCCCCTATCAAACACGTAGGTTTTCCTTTTCATGTGTTGTGGGTTTTCCACCATAATGGGGGTTTTATTTTTTGCCTTTTTTGTTATAAGATTGAAAAGTTTCTTAGAAAGAATTTTATTTTTTTTTGTTCCTTTTTCAGGTAATTCGGGGAGAGTAGTAATCCAAGAAATATTTGAAATATTAAGACGAGCAGCCTTTTCATAATGATTTATATTTTTTTTTGCATCAACTAAATTTGAATTAATAGATTTAATAAAAAGGTCGAAAGGCTCATGAATTTTCGGAATTTTAACCTTAATTATTTTCGTACGGGGATCAAAATAATTGAATCCATCACCTATTTGATCATCAGATTCATTTTTTAAATCAGTTTGAAAATATATCTTAGCTAATAAATCTCCCTTTCTGTTGTTAATTCTAAAATATAACTTGGTGCCAAGTTTTGAATCATTCATTAAATATAAGTTTTCATAACCTTGAGTATCAAAACTTCTCAAAACAGCCTCACCACCATTTCTTAAAGAAATATCTAAAGCATTAATTGTTCCCAAATCCTTTTCTATATCAACAATCGAAAAATCATGAGCAGGATATTTTGGTTCTTGAAACTGAATAAAATTTTTAAAAATTTTAAAAAGCTCATCGTTTCCATTTGACTTAATCCAATTTAAAATATTATCTATCTCTCTTTGATTATCTAAACTGAAATCCTTCAGATTTGGTGATTCGTCAAAAAGGTCCTCATCCATTGTATTATTAAAAAAAGCCATTACTTTATAATACTCATCGTGTTTTATTGGATCATAGGGATGGCTATGACATTGAACACATCCAATTGTAGTGCTTTGCCATACGTCGAAACTGGTGTTTACCCTGTCAATTACTGCAGCAACTCTAAATTCCTCATCATCAGTTCCTCCCTCATCATTATTCATTGTATTACGATGAAAAGCAGTGGCAATTAGCTGATCAACTGTGGGTTGAGGCAAAAGATCTCCGGCTAATTGTTCTATAGTAAATTGATCATATGGAATATTTTCGTTAAATGATTTTATTACCCAGTCCCTGTATTTCCAAATAGATCTTCCCCTGTCAGTTTCAAAGCCTTTGGAGTCAGCATATCTAGCAAGGTCTAACCACCAACTGGCCCACTTTTCACCGTAACCTCTGTCCGAAAAAAGACTGTCTAAATAATTCTCGTATGTGATCTTTCCATTTACAAAACTTTTAAAAAGATTAGGTTCAGGGGGCAAACCTGTAATGTCAAACGCTAATCTTCTTGCAATGATATTTTCTTGTGCAGGGGAATTAGGTAAAAGGTTCTTTTCCTCCATTCTGGCCGCAATAAAATGATCAATGGGATTAGCGAGAAAATTCTTTTTATCAAAAATAGAGGTTGCTTTAGGTATTTCAGTTTTATCAACAGACTGGTAAGCCCAATGTGTCCCCCATTTGGCGCCCTGATTAATCCAATCAGTAAGTATTTTGATCTCATCTTCTGACAATGGGGTCTTTTGGTAAGGCATTCGCAATTCTGGATCAGTATGATGCAATCGTTGAATCAATTCACTCTTGCGTGCGCTTCCTCTAATAATAGCAGGCTTCCCTGAATTGGTAACTGCCATGGCTTCTGATTCAAACAATACACTAAACCCGGCATTTTTCTTTACACCCCCATGACATGAAATACAATGTTTATTGAGGATGGGCTTAACATCAGAAGCAAAATCAACTTGATGTTCTGGTTTTAAACTGTAAACGAGTAGTACAATCAACACCAAAATTAAAACCAGCAAAACGATAACTCTTTTCTCTCTAATCATTTAAACTCATCTTTAAATGTTTAATTAGTTCAAATACTAAGCAAAAACTTAAAACCCTAATTATGACTTATTAATTGATTTAAATTCAACAGCATCTTCATCCTTGAGAAATAAAATATTTTCCCTACCAAATTAATATTAATAGGATGAATTTAAAAATACCACATATTTTTTTTTATTTTTTTACTGACTTTGATATCTAGAATTCAACAAATTGAACTTCATCATTATTTTTACCGAAAACAATTCTTTTTTTTATTCCATTAGCTGTTTTTATTATTGCCGCATTTTTAACATCCCCTCTAACAAACAAACCACTTTCATGGGGGGGGAATGAAACGAATTTACCTTTTCCATTACCCTTAAGAAAAACGCCATAACTCGCATCATTCCTTGGTGTCTCAACTTCTGATTGATAAAGATTACCTGATAGTACAGCATCAAGATTCCCATCATTATCAAAATCATCGATCAGAACACTATTTACTGAAGAAAATTGTGCAATACCATTAATTCTATGTACTTTAAATTTCAACCCCCCCAAATTTTCAATATAAGATGTGGCAAAAGTATTGGCGAAGTAGTGCAGGGAATTATCTAGATTTTCTTCTCCGTATACAGATGGCATATCAGCTAATCCAAAATCATGATACGTTGGAAATTTCTCTTTAATAAAGGGCATTTGATTTGATGAACACTCCCTTCCCCTTAGTGGAAAAACTTTCCCTTGCTCGTGATAGCCAAACACTATGTCAAGGCTACCGTTATCATCAAAATCTTTGGCATAAACTTCAAAAGGCTCCTCTTTTGTGGCTTTGTATTTATAGTTTTCACCTAGATTACCAAGAATAAAATCAGTATCACCATCTTTATCGAAATCTGCCGCAGCAAGACTAAACCACCAACCCATCTGATTTTCCAAACCAGATTTAGATGTAATATCTTTGAATTTATCTCCTTCATTTAAAATGACCCTTGGAGACATCCATTCCCCTACGATCAATAAATCGAGATCATCGTCATTATCAATATCGACCCATTCTGCATCTGAACTCATACCCATATCAAACATAAATTGAGCCATATCCTTAGTTACATCAATAAATTTTATTTTACCATTTTGACTCTCGTTTTTTAGTAGTAAACTATTTGATGGAAGGGGGTATTTACCCGGGATCATCTTTCCTCCAACGAACAGATCTAGGTCACCATCATTGTCAAAGTCAGCTGCTGTAACACATGAACCGCTCGTATGATTTTCAGGAATTGCATCCGGAACCCTCACGAAGATTCCTTTTCCAATATTCTCATAGAAACGATCTTTATAATATGCATCTTGCTCCTGTTCTTCATTGCCCCCAGAGACCACATAAAGATCAAGATCCCCGTCACCATCAGCGTCAAAGAAATCCGCTGCAATATCCTCGTGGTTTTTATCCATAGTAAATTGGGGCTGCAGCATATGAATGAATTTGCCATTATCTTTTTGAATAAACAAGGCTGATGCCTGGTTTTTTGCTCCTCCAATATAAAAATCATCCAGTCCGTCATTATTAACATCACCAATAGCCAGAGCAGGCCCGTTTTGGGAGAATTTATGGGGCAATAGGATTTCCCTTTCAAAGTCATCAAAATAGTTTTCAATATGTTTAAAGGGGATTTCTGTTACATTTGAAGAGTTAAAGAGTTTTTTTTTGTTCTCAGCGTCCTGGGAGTTTATAAATGATGCCTCATTATAATTTAAAGTTATCTGCTGATTCACATTTAATTCTTTAAATGATTGAAACTTCCCATCAGGCCAGACAATGGACAAGTTTTGAATTGATTCAGCTGAGCCAAGACCAAAATGTAAAATTTCGCTTACTGAAGACTGAAATCCTCTTACCAGATAGAGTTCTTTAGTTTGCCTCAGATCACTGGCTTCAATGGTTACCTTGGATCCTATGCCAAATGTATTACTCTTAGGTCCTTTAAGCTTAATTTTAATGTGATTACCAAGACTCAACTCGTTGGAATTATTTATATAAATTGAAGCGGCATCATTGATATTATTTCCAATAATATCCAAATCACCATCGTTGTCAAGATCTGCATAAGCCGCGCCAGTGGTATAGGTAGGCTTATTCAATTTCCAATCATCGTTCATAGATGAAAAGGTGTAATTGCGATTGTTCAGGTAAAGAAGGTTAACCTCCTTCTTATTAGGCATCAAATCCAAAAGGTCTTCATAATATTTTTTTATTAGTGAGTTCTTTTGTTGAGAACCTTCCATATCCTTGTATAGTTTAGCGACTCTTTTTCTTTTATAGGCAACAAAATCGTTGTTTCTGAAAGAGCGTACAATACCATTAGAAACAAAAAGATCTTGCCATCCATCATTATCCATATCTAACAGAAGTGGTGCCCAGCTCCAATTAGTATGTGATATTCCCGCAAATTTTGCAATTTCAGAAAATGCAGGAATATTATTACTAAATGAAGTCCCATTATTCAGTTGCAGGGCGTTGAACATGTATTGATGGTGCAACCCAACATCGACCAGATCATTGTATCGCTTTGGGTTCATTCCACTCATGTTGGTTTTAAGATCATAATTATTGTTGGAAACCATGTCCAAGGAAATAAAATCCAATAAGCCATCATTATTAATATCCCCTATGTCGTTACCCATTGAAAAATTTGAAATATGATTGGTAGCTTTATTTATGACTTCTTTAAAAGTACCGTCCATTTGGTTGATATAAAGATGATCTTTTTCTGAATAGTCGTGTCCTACAATTATGTCGGGCCACCCGTCATTGTTAAGGTCGCCAATGGCTATACCAAGACCAAAGCCAATGGCATTGTCTATGATTCCACTGTCTTTGGAAACATCCTTAAACTTACCATTATCATTTCTGAACAACTTATCACTGCTGTAAGGAGACTTTTTGTCCAATAATTTTGAAATATTGGGTTCAACAGCTGCTGGATCTATTCCATGGTTGATCAAGAACATATCTAAATCCCCATCCCTATCATAATCGAAAAATGTAGCTTGTGTAGAATAGTGTGGCAAATCTATATTGTACTTGGAGGCTTCTTCTTTGAATAATGGAATACCTTCGCCATTCTTTCCTTGATTTATGTACAGCTCATTTCTTCTATAATCTAAATCTTTATAGTCTCCAGACTTACATATATATATATCTAGTAAGCCATCAGAATTAACGTCAACCAAGGAAACTCCGGTAGGAAAACCCTTATTACCTTTAACTTTTGATATCGCAGTAGTTTCTTCAAAAACTAAATTTCCCTTATTGATAAAAAGCTTATTGGAGTAAAGATTGGATACAAAGTATATGTCAGGAAGATCATCATCATTAAGGTCCCCGACTGCAACTCCTCCTCCGTTATATAGGTATTCATACCTAATTCCATTTAAAGTAGGGCTTTCATTCATTAGGTTGATAAAGTTCAGTTTGGTCTTAGAGGCATCCAACAACGTAAAAAGCGGTAAGTTGTTGCTATTGCTTTCAGTAGGAGATTTCTTTGAAGCGTTTGATTTATTTTCAGTTTTGCATTGTACAAACAAAAAAATAATCGTTAAAAAAATTACAAATCGATTCATAAATTAAAAAAATGGAAGTTCCATTTTAAAATACGTTAATGGAGATATTTATGTAACATAATCAAATTTAAAAATATCCATCTGATTCTCCATATACCAATCTCCTTTTTAAATTAAAAAGGGAAAAAATAAAACTGGTAGACTTAATAAAAGGCTGAGCTTTAAGAAAATCTACCAGTATTAAACTAACTAATCAAATATGTTGTTATTGAACAGTGTTATCTTAAGTTTAGTAAATCAATAACCATTGTTTTGAATAAGTACTCCATTACTAATGTCGATTTCCGTCTGAGGTATTGGAAAATAATAATGTTTTGATCTGTCAAAAACTCTTGGGGGATCAAATTGGCCTCTATCTTCGCCATAAATATTAACAATATCTATAATTCCAGCCTTATCCCAACGCATTAGATCTTGGTGGCGCTGATTTTCTCCAAACAATTCGACACGTCTTTCATGTATCAATTCTGGCATACCTGCATTGGAAACAGGGGCCAATCCAGCTCTAGCTCTTACTACATTGATTTCTGCATCACCAGCTCCTACTCCATTACTTCTGATTCTGGCCTCGGCCACCAAAAGGTAGACATCAGCAGACCTTAGTATATTACAGTTTGTATCAAAGTTGTTATTCCCATCAGCCTTGTAATTAGCAAATTTATTCTGAGAGTATCCAGTGGCACTTAAATCGGCCGTATACTCAGTAATCCCTTTCGATCCGCGATCAACCATATCACCGGGTTTCCAGATCGAACTCTCAAATCTAGGATCCCCATCTTCGTATTCGTCAACCAAATTTTGAGTGGGATTTTGAAAATCCCATCCTCCCCATGGTCTTGGAGGGGTAAAATAGGCTTGGTATAAAATCGCCCAACCTTCCTCTGCCTGAGCAGCAAAGAGGACTTCTGGATTGTTCTCGGTAGTAGGAGTAAAATTATCCCGATAGTTTGCTGCTAGTGGATATGGACCAGCTATTACCTTTTGACCTGCTGTTATGGCACTTGCGAAATTTTCCTGATAGAGGTACAATTTTGCCAATAAGCCATTGGCGGTGCCCTTATTTGCTCTTCCCTTATCTGCAGGGTCACTATGTGTGTCTGGAAGAAGGCCAGCTGCAGCAATTAAATCTGACTCTATCTGTGACTGTATTTCTGCTACACTGGATTTTGCAATATTGAAATTAGCTTCTATGACATTTTGTTCCAAAATTAACGGGACACCACCGTATATTACAGAGAGTCTCCAATATGCAAAAGCCCTAATAAAATGGGCCTCACCAGTAATCCTGTTCTTCAGTGCAGAATCTAATCCTTCCATTTCTGGCACGTTCATCAGAACTGCATTTGCCCTGCTAATCATTTCGTATTTTGGTTTCCAACCAGCAGAACTTTCGGAATTACTGGCGTCCATTGTAAAGTTTTCCAAGGCCGCCTCATCACCATGGTCTCCTGCTCTATATAAGTCGTCAGAACTATTATCAAGTATGTGTTCACCATGACTATACATATCAAATCCCATAAGAGGTTGATACATGGCATTTGCAGCAGCAACAGCATCACCTGCATTTCTCCAAAATGAAGCTGAAGTAGCCTGAGCGTAAGGGGTAGGTTTAAGCAAATCATCGTTACAGCCATTAAGTAAAACAAGTAAAAAAGCTGTAAGAAAGAAGTATTTATTGTTCATATATTTTGTTTTATGATTATTATCTATTATCATGATCTTATTTTTTAAAATTATTATAAGAGTTATTAAAAACTAATATTAGCCCCTAACATGAATGTTCTAGCTTGAGGAAATTGTGCAAAGTCAACATTCTGTTGTAGATTATTGTCAGATAATCCCAATTCTGGATCAAGGCCTGAATAATCAGTGAGGATAAACACGTTTTGTCCAGATAGGTATAAACGAAGACGTGAAAGTCCCATTTTATTGATCATATCTGCTGGAAGGGTGTATCCTAAAGTGATATTTTTAAGACGTAAAAAATCACCTTTCTCTATAAATAAATCGGATGTTCTATGATTTAAATTTTCTCTTAATGTTGATACTCTTGGAATACTATTACTTGTTCCAGGACCAGTCCACCTGCCAGTAATATCAGAATATAAATTAAATGGATATGACGCATCCAAACCTTGCATTCTATCAGCATTGTAAATTTCTAATCCACCTGCACCAATAAAAAACATATTAAGATCAAAAGCTTTATAGGAAAGGTTTGTATTTATTCCGTATGTTACTTTGGGGTGTGGGCTTCCTATTACTTCCCTGTCATCTGCATCAATCTCATTATCATTATTGATGTCTACAAATCTAACGTCTCCAGGCTTTGCTCCAGGTTGTTTGGCATGACTATCTATATCAGCTTGTGTCTGAAATAGACCATTAGCACGCCATCCATAAAAAGTGGCAATGGGACTTCCAACGTATGTGCGGGATAGTTCTTGATTGGGTCTTCCGTAAAACCTTGAACTTAAAAACGTTCCCTCTACTAATTTGGTGACCTCATTGTCAACAAATGCAGCATTAGCATCAATGCTATACGTAAAGTCACCTTTAGACTCTGTCCAACTTAATTCTAACTCAAGTCCCTTATTTCTGATTTCACCAATATTTAGAAATGGTGATGGTGTTTCCCCTTGAGAACCAATTGTTGGAGGAGAAAGTAGCATATCTTCAGTATCTTTTATAAAATAATTGAGATTTGCGCTTAAACGATCATC
>MDSV01017516.1_pt1 | contig 46236 bp, 45 predicted proteins | sample 810851 | NCBI WGS metagenome assembly MDSV01 (sample SAMN05326640, study PRJNA326480) | marine metagenome | isolation source: seawater | place: Atlantic Ocean: North East | collected 2012
GGCTGGGTGTGGAAGTGCCGTAAGGCATGTAGCTGACCAGTACTAATAGCTCAATTGGCTTGATTTATGCACTGAAAAAAATTTTTTAGTATTGATTATTTTAATTTATTCGACTTTGATAAAGCTAAAAATTGAAGAACTTTTTCCATCAGGGTTTTTATTATCACCACTTACCAAAGTATTTAGTTTTTTATTGTTTAAAACTTTTTTAAAATGAAAAAGAGACATATAGCTTGGCGTTCTACCTTGATTATCAAATGTTAAAATATATGTAAAATTTTCTTTTTTAATTTGTTCATAAACTAAATCTATATTATGTTTTATTTTAGCGTATCTGAAAGTTCCGAGACCATAAGGGTCAATTATTTTACCATTAACAAATAAAGATAAATATCCAGCTGCTAGAGTAGCAGTTACATCATTTTTATTAGTTTCAGAGTTTACAATACCAGCTATTTTTACATGTAAATTGTTTATTGTTTCAGTGCTTTTAATATGAGTGTTTAAGTATAATGGAAAATAAGACAAATTAAGAAAAAGAAATAACAATAATATATTTTTTTTAAATTTTAATTCTTTAAAAAGAACCAGTATTAGTAGTGGCAATATTGGAGCAACGTATCTTGAAAGTTCTCCATATGAAGCTAATGTTAAAGGCAAACAGGAGTATCCAATTATAAATATTGTTGCCAAAATACCAAATCTATAATTTTTAAAGTAAAAAGTAATTTTTGAAATAATAATATTAAAGTTTGTTTTTTTTTTCAAAAAAATTAATTTTTTTAATTTTTTTTTAGAGTTATTAATTAGAGTTATTAAACTAATTATAAATATTAAAAATACTAATACTTGAATAAAATTGAAGTATTTATAATATTTGTAATCAAAATAATCTGGAGTTGCATAAATTGAAGTTAATAGCTTATATATAGAAGTGGGAATACTAAGGAGTAAAGCTTTAAACCAAAATATTTTCCCCAGTCCCCAGTTAACTCTTGAATAACCAGATACTTTTATATCTGAGTAATTTATATAATTTATAATAGGAATTATTAAAATTGATAAAAATATTAGAATCACTATATAAACATCTTCTTTTTTAATTTTTTTTTGTAAAAATAAATCCACAATATAAAAAATGATTAGAAATAAGTTTAAAATTATATTTTCAGGTCTATTTAGAGAAAGAACCACGCTAGATAATAAAAAATTAATTCTTTGTTTTTTAAAAATACTGTAAAATTGTATTGTCACTAAAGTGACTGTCAATCCTGTTTCTAATCCAGAAAAAAATGAATAAGATATTGGGATAGTTGATAACAAAATAAAAAAGATGATATTTTGATTTTTTTTTAAATATTCTAAAGATATTTTTTTTATTAGGTTTATAAAAATTATCAGTAAGAAAAAATTAAATATAAAATTTATTATAGTTATCCATTCAACTTGTTTTTTTAATTCTAAATCAAATATTTGAACTATTTTCCAAAAAAAGGAATAAATTATGTAGTAAATAAAAGATGTGCATGCATTAGTTTTTGTATCATACTCGCTATACTGTAAAAAAAATCCTTCTGATAGCAGTTTTGCTTGCTGTAAGTAAATATATGCATCATCAATAGGGTATAAAATTTCATTATTATAACTCCAACTATATAAGATAAATATTAAAGAAGTTAATATAGGATAAAATTTAACAAAGTTTAGTGATTTCATATAAATAAAAATATTTATTAATAGAACTATAGACTAAATTCAACACATATATATATAAATATAGCTTCTTTGATAATGAATAAATTGTTATTAATTAATTATGAATTATTTTTTAATACTTAGATCCAATAGTTATCTTAAAAATTTAATTATATTTTTTCCTTTTTTATTTACTCCAAACTTGTGGAGCTTTGATCTATTTATTTCTATTTTAGTAATAATTTTTTTTTTTAACTTATGCTGCTCATCTATTTATATTTGGAATGATATATCTGATATTAATATAGATAGGCTGCATCCAGAAAAAAAAAAAAGGATCATAGCTAGTAATAAAATATCTTTAAAAAACGCCTTTATATATAGTTTATTATTATTGTGTATAAGCTTATATTATTTTTTCTTTTATCAAAAAGATCTTATTTTACTTGTCATCTATTATATTGTTTTAAATTTATTTTATAATTTTTTTATAAAAAAAATTATAATTTTAGACACTTTGCTGATTTCCAGTCTTTATGTGATTAGAATTTATATTGGTTCACAAATTATAAATGTTCCTACATCTATATGGATAGTTTTTGTTACTTTTTTTACCACAATATTTTTAATTTTTTGTAAAAGGAAAGATCCGATATCAAAAATTAATTATAATAAAAAAATTTTAGATATCTTAATCGTAGTTACTGCAATTATTTCAATTTTAATATATATTTTTTATACTTTTTCTAATAATGTTTTCATACAAAGTAACCTAATTTACATAAGTTCAGTTTTTGTTTTATTAGGATTTATTAGATATATTAAAATAATTTTTAATAAAAATAATAATAATTTTTTTGATCCGACATTTATAATTTTAAAAGATAAGATTCTGCAATTAATTATAATTTGTTGGGTAGTAAATATCTTTATAGCAATTATAATAGGTTTTAATTAATGATAATAAATCAGGCAGGCTGGTCAAGATATAAAAAAAGTCAAATTAATTTGATTGAAAATAATAGCCATTCTGAACTTAAAGAAAATTTAAAAAAATTTGATTTTTTGATTCCTTCAGGCAATTTTAGAAGTTATGGAGATAGTGCATTGTACCAAAATGTATTAAGTACTTTAAAATTAAATAAAATAATTTTTTTTGATGATTTAAAAGGTATAATAAAAACTCAATCTGGAGTTACATTAAAAGAAATTATAAAATTAATTGTACCAAAAGGTTGGTTTTTAAAAGTAACCCCAGGAACAAAATATGTAACAGTAGGAGGGGCATTAGCAAGTGACATACACGGTAAAGAGCACCACAAAGCGGGATGTTTTAGTGATTGTATAGATTATTTTGAAATCCTTATGGCAGATGGTGTCGTTTATAAGTGTTCTAAGAGTACTAATAAAGAAATATTTCAAGCAACTTGTGGAGGAATGGGCCTTACCGGCATAATTACAGAAGTACAATTTAATTTAAAAAAGATCAATTCAGCTTTTTTAGATCAAGAAGTTAATATTTCGAATAATTTAAAAGATACTCTTGATCTTTTTGATCAAAAGAAAGATGTAAATTATTCTGTAGCGTGGTTAGATTGTATAAAAAGAAAAAATAACAATTTTAGATCTATATTCTATTCAGCTGCTTTTAGTAATAATAAAAATTATAACTTAAAATTTAATAAAACAAAAAAAATATTTTCCTTAATAAAGTTTAATTTAATAAATAACTTTACAATTAATTTTTTTAATAAATTTTTTTATATTAAACATATTTTATTTAAAAAAAAATCGATGGTTTCTTTAGATAATTTTTTTTACCCTTTGGATAAATTAGAAGACTGGAATTTATTTTATGGAGAAAATGGGTTTTTACAATACCAGTTTATTTTACCTAAACAAAATAGTCAAAAAGGCATTCAAGAGATTTTAGATGAAATTAATAATAGCAAAACGTTTCCAAGCCTTGCTGTATTAAAACTTCATGGAAAAAGTAATGAAAATATTTTATCTTTTCCTTTGGAAGGATACAGTTTAGCTTTAGATTTTAGGTATGAAAAAAGAATCTTTGCTTTTTTTGAGAGACTTGATCAAATTGTTCTTAAATATAAAGGTAGAATTTATTTAACTAAAGACTCAGTAATGAAAAAAGATTTTTTTTATAAATGTTATAACAAATTAGAGAAATTTATAGAATTTAGAAAAAAAATGAAATTAGATAAAAAATTTTCCTCATTTCAATCAGAAAGACTTGGTTTATAGGCATGAAGTATATTTTAATTTTAGGGGCAAACAGTGACGTCGGTATTGAACTTGCTAAATTATATGCTTCGAATGGAAATAGTTTGTATTTAGTTTCACGTAAATTAGATAGAATAAATGAATTATCTGTATCTTTAAAAAAAAAATACAATGTAGATGTAAAATGTTTTCAACTAGATATTTTAAATTTGGTTATGCAAAAAGAATTTTGTGAAAAATTAGATCAAAAACCACATGGGATAATCATATCAGTTGGAGAACTAATAAATACCAATGATTTGAAAAGTAACGATCAGTTATTAAGAATAATCAATACCAATTTTACTTATATAGCACATTTTTTAAATTATTTTATTCCATATTTAGAAAAAAATATGTCTGGATTTATTATTGGCCTGACATCTGTAGCAGGTGAAAGAGGAAGAATTAAAAATTACGTTTATGGTAGTGCAAAGTCAGGATTCATAACTTATTTGTCAGGATTAAGATCTCATCTACATAGATTTAATGTACATGTTATGACTGTAATTCCAGGGTATATGAAAACTAAGATGAACCAAGGAGTAAAAACTTCAAAACTCATTACAGTATCATCAGAAAAGGCTGCAAAAATTATTTTTAAATCTCAAAATAGGAAAAAAAATATTGTTTATGTAAGTAATATCTGGAGATTCATTATGTTTATTATAAAACTTATTCCTGAAAATATCTTCAAGAGATTAAATTTTTAAATTAAACTATATTTAAAATTTTACAAATTTGTTTTATTTTTTTAAAATTTAATGAAGGATAGTTCCCGATGTAATATCCAAAAAAATGTATATGGTCTACATTTTTATAATTTTTAAAGTTAATTTTTTTAATATATTTTTTTAGGTATGGCTGCCTTAGTTGATTGCCACCACCAGCATTACCTCTTCTGTATTCGATTTTATATCTATCCATTAATTTTTCTAGTTTATCTCTCATTTTAATAGAGGATTTTTTTAGAATTAATGGAAAGGCATAATTTGAATTACCTTTTGTGTTAAATTCAGTTTGAAACTTATTAGGGTCTAATAATTTTAGAAAATAATTAAAGTTTAGTTTTCTTTTAATATTATTTTTATCCAATCTTTTTAGTTGATTGATTCCGATCACAGCAGAAATTTCATCATTTCTCATATTTGCACCTGGATAAAGAAAAATAAATTTAGGAGATAAGTTTTTATATTTTTTTATCATTTTTTTTTCAAAGATTTTATTACCAGACTCTCTAACCATTCCATGAGATCTCAGCATTTTTATCATTTCATAAATTTTTTTATTATTAGTACAAATCATTCCACCTTCAATAGTTGACAAATGATGAGCATAGTAAAAAGAAAAATTCGAGATTAGACCATAAGTACCTAATTTTTTACCTTTAAAAGTTGCTCCATGGGATTCACAAACATCTTCTAATAATAAAATTTTTTTTTTTTTAAGAATATTTAAAATATTTGTTGATAATCCATTAAATCCTTGGGCGTGAGTGATGAATATTGCTTTTGTTTTTTTTGAAATTTTTTTCAATATTTCTTCTTCGCTAATACATAAATTTTTTGGATTTATATCTGCGAAAATTGGTTTAAAACCGTTGTTTATAACAGCAACAATATCAGATATCCATGTTAGTGTAGGAACAATAATTTCACCTTTATTACCATAAAGAAGTTTTAGACATAAAATAGTAAGATAATTAGCTGACGATCCAGAATTTACAAATACACTGTATTTTACCCCAAGCCATTTTGACCAATTTTTTTCAAATGTCTTAACATTTAATGATTGTGTGAGAATTTTATTTTTTTTAATAAAATTTGATGCTTTTTTTAAATCACTTTTATCAAAATTATTATGCATTAATGGGTGAAAAAATTTTTTCATATTTTTACTATTTATTAAATATTATTTGAGAACCTTGGTTACTAAATTTAAATGGAATATTTAAAAATTTTTTAAAAGAAAATTCAAATTTTTCTCTTTTATTTACTGGTACATAAAAAATCATAAACCCTCCACCCCCAGCACCTAAAAGTTTTCCACCAAGTGCGCCATTTTTTTTTGCTAGCTTGTACATATAATCAATTTTAGGATTGGAAATATATGAGCTAAGTTTTTTTTTAATACTCCAGGTTTCATCTAATAAATAACCAAAATCATCTAAGTTTTTATTTTTTATAATTTTTTTTGCCAGGTCTACATGATGCATTATTGTTTTAATTTCTTGTTTTTTTTTATTGTTTAATGAACCTATATAAGTATTAGCAATTTTTTCTGCAGTTCTACTTATGCCAGTAAAACATAGAAATAGATTATTATTAAGTTTTTTTAAAAAAATTTTGTCTTTACATATTTTTTTTACTTTAAACTTTCCATTTTTATCAAATTTTATAGAGTTAAAACCTCCATAGCTTGCAGCAATTTGATCTTGGCAGCCAACCTTTTCTCGTAAAATGTTTTTTTCTAGATTAATACTAAGTTTTGCTAATTCTTCTTTATTAGCATTTTTTTTTTCAATTTTATTTAATATATTTAATAATCCTACCACAAATGATGAGCTTGACCCCATACCACTTCTTGCTGGCAAATCCCCATCATAATGAATTTCTAAACCACTTTTTTTATTTATTTTTTTTAGAGCATGTTTAACTACCAAGTGCTTTATATCTTTTATATTATTAGTTAATTCTATTTTAGAATAAACTATTCTGAATTTATGTTTAAAAAAAGGAGGAAGGTCTCTACATGATATATAAATATATTTATCAATTGTAGAAGAAATTACTTCTCCATTAAATTTTTTGTACCATTCAGGATAATCTGAACCACCACCAAAAAAAGAAATTCTATAGGGTGTTTTAGAAATAATCAATTTTTATCCTTAATAAATTTAAAAGTATTAAAAATTATATTCATTTTACTAATTTTTTAAATTGTATAATTTATTAACTATATAAAAAGTTATTTTTTTATACCTTTTTAATTCTAATTGAGCTCTTAATAATATAAATTATTAGTTAATGATAGATGTTTTATTTATAACAGCAAATAATGCCAAAGGTATATATCAAAACCTTTCAACAGATTTTTCTGCAATTGAACCCCCGACTTGGTCACTTTTACTCGCAGAAAGCTGCCGATCTCAGGGTTTTAAGGTAGATATTCTAGATTGTAATGCAGAAAAATTAGATAATGAAAAATCACTAGAAAGAATAATAAAAATTAATCCAAGGTTATTGTGTTTTGTTGTTTATGGACAAAATGTTAACGCTGGTACAACTAATATGAGTGGAGCAACAAATCTAGCCAATTTTTTAAAAAAAAAATTAATTAAATCTCCAATAGCATTTTTAGGATCTCATGTACAAGCTTTACCTGTCGAAACATTAAAAAATGAAAAAAGTATTGATTTAGTTTTTTCAAACGAAGGAGTTTATGCATTATGGAATTTGTTAAAATTAAAAGAGATAAAGGTTAAATTCTTTAAAGATATTAATGGTATTGTATATAAAGAAGGAGATTTAATTAAATTTAATAAGCTAGAAAAAATTGTACCAAACGAAAGGATGGACCAAGATTTACCAGGATATGCTTGGGACCTATTACCTTTTAAGTCAAAACCTTTAGATTTATATAGATCTCCTTTGTGGCATGCTGAGTATTTGAAGGAAAATAGATCACCATATGCAGCAATTCAAACATCATTAGGGTGCCAGTTTAAATGTAGTTTTTGTATGATTAATATTTTAAATAGAAATGACGACAAAGAAATTGGTGTGGCAAATCAATATAGCAAAATGAGATATTGGTCACCGGAGTTTATAATAAAAGAATTTGATAAACTTATTAGTATGGGAGTTAAAACAATTAAAATAGTTGATGAAATGTTTTTATTAAATCCAAAATATTATGTTCCATTATGTAAACTTTTGGCAGAAAGAAACAATAAAGACACTCTTAGAATGTGGGCATACTCGAGAATAGATACTATTAAAAAATCTGATATTTTAAATTTAGTTAGAAAAGCAGGAATAAAGTGGCTTTGTCTTGGAATTGAAAGTGCAGATAAAAAAATAAGATTAGAAGTTTCAAAAGGTAAATTTGAAGATGTTGATGTAAAAAAAATAATTAAAGAGGTTCATAAAGCTAATATAGAAGTTATGGCTAATTACATTTTTGGTTTACCAGGTGATACAAAAAACAAGATGAAAAATACATATGATTTGAGTGAAGAACTATGTACGATAGGTTGGAATGCTTACGCAGCAATGGCATTACCAGGCAGTCAATTATATAAAGAAGCATTAGAGAAAGGTTATAAGTTGCCAGAAAACTATGAAGGATATTCTTTTCATTCATATAACACACAGCCACTTCCAACAGAATATTTAACTCCAAAAGAAATTTTAAAATTTAGAGATGATAGTTTTATAAATTATCATAAAAATAAAAAATTTTTAGATAAAGTAAAAAAAAAATTTGGTAAAATTGCAGTTAAAAATATTGAAGACATGACCAAGATAAAATTAAATAGAAAAATAATTGAAGAAAATTAAATTAAATAATTTCTTTAAAAATTTATTATTTTTATCTGCTATAATTATAAATTAGGTAATAATATTTTTTGTTAGAAACTTTAAATTCTTTTTTTATATATTTAAAATAATTATGTTTATAATTTATTACTTGAAAACCTAAATTTTTATTTAGCTCAATTGTAAATTTATTACTTTTTTTAATAACAGCTAACCAAGGTATATTTTTGTGTTTTTGCGTAATTTTGAGTTGTTTTTTTAACGTATATAGTATGTGATATATTTTAACATTTTTAGAATTTGGCCACCATCCTCCAATAAAGAACTTTTTTTTATTAATAATAATTTTTTTATGCCAAAAAAAAATTAATATTTCATTAAATTTTTTTAATGCAAAGTTAGCTCTCTTCATATTTTTAAACCACCAAATGTAGTGATCTAATTTTGAAATTTTGTTTTTATTTATCATTTTGTTTCTAACATTAACACTGTTCCTACTATCAAGGTAGGAGTTAATGAAATTATCATTAATTTTAATTATTTTTAGTTCACTTAATTTTTTCATTTTTACTTAGAGATTATTTTTTTTATTATTCTATCTGGTCCACTTTTATCTAATTTTATTTCTTTTGATTTATACATTTTTTGTAATTTACTATTTTTTATAAAAAATATTTTTAGGAATTCTATGATTTTACTTTGATTTTTTAACTCGTTTTTTTCAAGAAAAAAATAATGCCCAAGTTTTTCAAGGTCAAATATGTTATTTTGTTGGTTTTTATTTAATGAAAAGAAAATTGAAGGAATATTCAAATAGGAGTTTTCATATATTGCATTTCCTGAGGATCCTATAAAAAAATTAATTTCATTTAAGAAATTATAAATACCGAAATTTTTATAAATAATTTTACATTTATTTTTATTTAAAAAAAAATTAAATGTTTTTTTGTAATTAATTGCTTTAGGTCCAATTACAATAATAAGATGTAAATTTTTATTTTTATTAATAATTTTATAAAAAATTTTTTTTAATAAATCATGAATATGGTTAAAATTAAAAGAGTTACCAAAATTTATCATAATTTTTTTTTTATTTTTATTATTTTTTATTTTTTTTAAATTTTTATTAATAATACAGTATTTATTACCCAATAATTTTACAGAATCTTTATTCAATAGATTTGATATTTTTTTTTTATAATTTGTATCGGTTACAATTTTATAATTTATATAAGTGTTACAAGTTAATTTTCTATTAGCTAAATCATCTAAAACTATAAGTTTTTTAGACAATTTGTGTATTTTTTTTGTCCAAATATTTCCAATTCGATAGTCATCAACAATTACTATAGATTTTTTCAATTCAAAAGATTTGTCTATAAAGATTTTTAAATCTTTTTTTTCTGTCTTAAATTTTTTTTTATTATTATATAAATTTATATATGTAATTTTTTTTTTTTATTTTTATTAGTTTTTTTAGGTCAAATATAGAATCTGTTAAAAAAAAAATTTTATAATTTATTGGTAGTTTTTCTGCAATTATAAGACATCTAGACAAATGTCCCAGTCCACTATGCTGATTTAAATAAATTTTAAAAAAGACATTCATTAATTATTTTTTTTAATTAATGACCATTTCAATCTAGTGCCTTGCGGTAAATCTTTTTTAGCAAATTTTCCAATAATTTTTGAAAAAAATTTAGGATGTAAGCCATAGCTTGGTCTAATAGATTTTATATTTTTACTTGTAAATTTTTCATTTTTTTTTATATAATTTATTACATATAATGATCTTCTACCATTCAAATTAATTTTTGACTCTTTAGCAATATTATAGTTTATTTTGCCATAAGACTTTTCGTTTTCTCTTATTTTATCTATCATTAATTTAAATTTTTTAATTTTTAATGAAAAAAAGCTATCAATGGTTTTAATTTTTTGGTCTAGAGTTATATGCTTTTCAATCATATCTGCTCCTATAGAAGCCGCATAAATCGCTGAGTCAATGCCAATCGTATGGTCAGAAAAACCACTATTAACTTTGAATTTTTTTTTTATATCACCCATGGTTCTTAAATTTAAATTATTTTTTTTTGCAGGATATGAGGATGTACATTTTAGAATTATTATTTTATTATTTTTTTTTCTTTTTATACAATTATAGGCCAATAAAAGATCATTATAATTAGCCAGTCCATTTGAAAGAATTATGGGCTTATTTGTTTTCGCTGCATATTCAATTAATGGAATATCTGTTATTTCAGGGGAAGCAATTTTGTAGGCAGGACAATTTAATTTTTCTAAAATATCTATACTTTTTTTATCAAATACAGATGCAAAAATAGTTATTTTGTATTTTTTACAATATTTAAAAAGTTCTTTATACCATCTAAATGGTGTTTCACCTTTTTTATAAAGTGAATATAAATTTTTATATTTACTCCATTGATTTTTTTTAACTATCTTAAAATCTTTTAGTGTAGAATTTAAAGTAATCGTGTCTGCTTGATAGGCTTGTATTTTTACGGCATTTGCTCCAGCTTTTTTAGCGTCTCGAATTAGTTTTTTCATTATAGCTATTTTGCCATTATGATTTGCAGATAGCTCGGCAACTATATAGCATGGTGCTTTATTACCAATTTTTTTTTTATCTATAGTAATTGATTTTTGCATTTTTTAGATTTATTAATAATATTTTATATTATCAAGAACTAAAATAAAATAAAATATCTATACTTTATAGATTAATTATTATTCTTGTAAATATTTAGTATATTAATATGAAATATGATCTGACAGTAATTATACCTTTTTATAACGCATCAAAATTTATAAATAATAGCTTCAATAATTCAATTAAAATAATTAAAAATATTAATGCACAAATTATTTATGTAGATGATAAATCGAAAGATAATGGTTACATTAGTCTTAAGAAAAAAATTAATAATAAAGCCAATATATTATTATTAAAAAGTAAAAAAAACCTAGGTCCAGGCAATGCTAGGAATATAGGTTTAAAAAAAGCAAGTGGTAAAAAAATTATTTTTTTAGATGTAGAAGATTATTTGGTTGCACCAAAATTAAAAAGATTAATTTATACTTATAAAGAAAAAAAATATAATCTTATTCACTACAAGCATGTTGAGATTAATAAAAAAAATAAAGTAATAAAAAAAAGAATTGTTTCACAACTAGCATCCAGTTCAAATGAGAAAAACTTAATATTGTTTTTAAGAAAGGAAAATGAAAAAAGTGTGATATTTACCATTTTTGAAAAACAATTTATAATTAATCATAAATTAAAATTCAAAAATGGATATCATGAAGATATTTTTTTTTTATTTCAATGTTTGTTTTATAATAAAAATAAAATAAAAAGTGTTAATGATATTATTTATAAGAAATATCATAACACTAATTCAATCACTAATACTTTTTCTTTAAAACATATAAAAGATATGTTTGGTGCATGGAAAAATATTTTGATATTTCTAAAAAAAAAATTATCCAAAAAAAAATTTGATAATATTAAAACTCATATTCAATATAGGCTTAGGGGCGAGCTTGTTAATGAATATGATAAGATTTATTTAAAATCAAAAAATAAAAAACATAACAAATTTTTGTCTAATTTTTTAATACATAATTACTCAAAAATAATTGATCCAAAATTTGAAATTAAGACAAAAAAAGATAGAAGAACCTCAATTTTGTTGTTAAATAAAGGCAATTTGTTGAATTAAAAAAAATAATAGTTATAAAAATATAAAATGTATAAAACATGCAAAGATATAGAAGGATCATTATATGTTGCACCAAATGAAATACGAGCTTGTTGCCAAAGATTTTTTTATAAAGGTGAAATTCGAGGTGATGCACAACTTATAACAATTAAAGATGGTCAAACACCAACAAATTCTGATTTATTAAAAGCAAGAAAAAAAATTTTTGAACAAATTCAAAAAAATGAAAAAAAAGCGTGCAATGGGTGTAGATATTTATATGAAGTAAAAGAGAAACCAAAATTTACATCTGAGGTAAAGCATTTATCAATAGAGCATCATGCGGTATGTAATTTAAGATGCACGTATTGTAGTGACGTATATTATGATGGAAAAAGATCAAAATATAATGTTGTAGAATTTATTAGTTATCTTAGTAAAAACAATTCTTTTAAAAATTGTAACCAAGTGGTTTGGGGAGGTGGAGAGCCTACATTAGACAAATCTTTTGAATTAATTTTGGAAGAAATTGAAAAGGAAGCTAATCCTAAATTATATCATAGAGTATTTACTAACTCAGTTAGGTATAGCCAAGCAGTTGATAAGTTTTTAAAAAAAGGTTTGATTAAAATAGTAACAAGCGTAGATGCTGGAACTCCAGAGAAATTTAAAGAAGTAAGAGGAAGACCAAGATTTTATAATGTGTTTGAAAATTTACAAAAATATGCATCAGTAGATCCTTCAAAAATTACTATAAAATACATTTTTACAGAAAATAATAGGCAAAAGGATGAGTTACAAAATTTTGTTGAAAAATGTCTAGCATATAATTTACAGAACTGTAATTTTCAAATCAGCATGAACTATAAGAAAGAAATACTTGAATTAGAAATGTTAAAGTCGATATCTTTTTTATTTGGGAAGTTGTTTAACAATGGGATTAAAAAAATTTTCTTAGATGATCATGTAATGGCAAGATTTGTTTCGTTAAATGATACTGAGATTTTAGAACTAATTAAATATTTGAATGAAAATAATATAGATAATATTTTAATAGATTCAAAAAAGATAGATAATTTAATTATTTATGGAGCGGGTAATATTGGTGAAGAAATAATTAATAAGACAAATTTTTTTAAACTTATAAAAAACTATGACGTAATAGATAGTGATAAAAAAAAAATTGGCTCTTATATAAATAAAAAGAAAATTCAACCACCTGAAATATTAAAAAATGATAAAAGAATGATATATATTTCAGCCGCTCAAGCCTATGATGAAGTTTTTAAAGCAATTGTTAGTATCAAGGGAAACTCAAAGAGTATAATAACTGGATTAATTATTTAAAATCATACTTGACAATATTGTCATAATTTATAAACATATTTATAAATACTATTTTGGGAAATAATGTGAAATTCATTAGCTGTTCCTGCAACGGTAAAAGTGTTAACTTAAAGTCCGAGCACCAATTAGTATAGTCCTTTGTGGAGCTAAGATCAGGAAAAATTGAGGTTCGGCAGAAATTGTTATCAAACAGAGGCATTAATTAAGTTCTAAAATTTCAAGATTGTCTTGAAAATTTAAGAACTAAATAGGAGTTGATGATGATTTTGAGAATTATATTTTCGTTTTTTTTATTAATTATTTTGGTGAACAGTTCAGGAGCAACAGAACAAGACTGTGAATGGAATAGTAAGAGAGGAATTCCATGTTTAGTTATATCACCAAATAAAAGTCCACAATCATATAGTGCTGTAGGTAGTTCGGTATCTGTTATTAATAGTGAAATTTTAGAAAATTCAAATGAATTTTTTTTAGGAACAATTCTTGATGAAAATTTAAATGGAATGAATTATTTTAGAAGTGGGGGCCATGGTACAGTTACAGGAATTCAATTAAGAGGACTTCCAAAAAGATATTCAACAGTTTATATAGATGGCGTTAAAATGTCAGATCCCTCTTCATCAGATAATAGTTTTTATTTTTCAAATATTATGAATAGCGCAGTTGATAGAGTTGAAGTTTTAAGAGGATCTCAAAGTAGCTTGTATGGCAGTAGTTCAATTGGAGGAACTATAAATATTTTTACAAAAAAAGGTGGTAAAGGAAATGGTAAGAAATTTAAAGTTTCAAATGGTAGTAATGGAACTAGAAATGTAAATATTTCTTATGATGGCTCTCATGAAAATCATAATTATTATTTTGGAGTTAATAAGTTTACCACAGATGGTATTTCAGCAATGAATGATGAAGCCAATCCAGCAAATGATGATGATGGATATAAAAATGAAGGCTTAATAGCTAATTATGCCTATAAATTAAGTGATAGTTTGAATTTTGAAAGTGGTTTGAGATATAGCGATTCTTTTCTTAATTATGATGAGGTTTCAGCTAATAGAACTGATGCAAATAATAGTACTGGTGATACAGAACTATCTTATAATTTAAAATTAATTCATGAAATGGGAAATTTTAAAAATTCATTAATTTATAATAAAACTGATATTGAAAGAGGTACAAAAGGATATACTAATACGCTTAAGAATTATTATGGTTATAGAGATGCAATTAATTTTATCGGAGAATACAATTTTGATCTTGATTCTAAAATAGTTTATGGAATTGATAATGAATTTGATAGGGCAAAGTTCCAAAAGGACTGGCCAACAAATTATTTAACCTCAGATGAGTCTATACATTCTCAATATTTTGATTATCAATTTAGACCTTCCGAAAAACTATATTCAACCATAGGATTTCGTAGAGACGATCATACAACAGCAGGTGATAATACAACAGGAAGAGCAACATTAGCTTATAAATTGGATAACTTTTCAAAAATTAGATCATCATATGGAACAGGAGTACGATATCCAAGTTTATATGATTATTTTTATGGATCATCAAATGCTGAAATAGAAGAATTGAAAGCAGAAAAAAGCAATAGTTTTGACATTGGATATGAAACATTTTTTGAAAAAATAGACACAACTTTTAATATTTCAGCTTTTAATATTACGTATAAAAATCCGCTAGAAGGATGGGAAAGCAATGGTTGGAAAGTTAAAAACTCTAAGGGAGAAATAAGAAGCAAAGGTGTTGAACTATCTTCGTTATGGAGAATTAAGGATAATTTAAATATTGGAATGGATTACAATTATAATGAAACATATGATGGAGCAGACTGTGATGATCCTGATAGTGATGCAACTAAGTGTATAGACCCAGCAATGGTTAGAGTACCAAGACATGCTTTAAGTTCTGCAATTAATTATAAAACTAAAAGTAATATAAATAATAAATTATTAATTAAATACTCAGGTGAAACAAGAGATTATGGTAATGGTAATAATAGTTTTAGTGATGTAATATTGGATGATTATATAACATTTAATTATTCTGCGAATTATAAATTATTTGGTCAATATAATTTATATTTTATAGCAAATAATATATTTGATCAAAATTATGAACAAGCTTACCAGTATTCTACAATGGGAAGATCTTTTAATTTTGGATTATCAAGAGCTTATTAGTACTTGTAAATAAAAGTGTATTTGATACAAAATAATATATTATGAACAATCTATATAAAAAAATGTCTAAATTAAATATTAACAAAAGTAATTTGCTATCATTAATATTGATTTTGATTATTGCTAGATTAATTCCTCATCCTCCAAATTTTACTCCAATCATTGCAGCAGCAATATTAAGTAATATTTTTTTTAAAAATATATATGTTGGAATTTTTGCAATTTTTTCTTCAATGCTAATTGCAGATCTATATTTAGGATTTTATAATTCTATTTTTTATATATATTTTGCAATTTTATTAATTATTTTTTTATTTAAATTTATTAAAATAAGCCAAATGAATCTTAAAAACTCATTAATAAGTGGTTTAATTGGCTCTATAATATTTTTTATTATTTCAAATTTTGGTGTTTGGCTTGTAAGTGATATGTATTCTAGAGACTTGACTGGTTTAATCGAATGTTATTTTTTGGCCATTCCTTTTTTTACAAATACATTTTTATCAACAGTATTTTATTTATTATTATTTAAATATTTTAATATTTTTGTAATTAACTTGAATAGTAAGTTTTTTAAAAAAGCTTAATATTTTTTAGAACTTTTATTTTTAATACTTACCCATAGATCTGTTTTTTCGTTAATCCAAAGACTTATTCTGAATATAAATTTTTCAAAATTGTTTTGATAAAATTTATGATAATTACTACTTAGATAGAAATTAAGATCAAATTTATAGGACGAGAGAAAATTTATAAAATTTTCTTTACTAGCTAAATCAAGCTGCCATTTATTAACGATAGAAACTAGATTTTTCTTATCATTATCCAATATTGAAAGTTTTGATATATATTGGTGATTTATATATTTATTTTTTTCATAGTTTAAAAAAATTTTTAAAAGTATAGCTTCCTGGTAATTTAATAAATCTTCTTTTGCTAAGCTAGATATATATTGAACTCTTTTTCTAGCTAGATTTTCAGAACCATTAGACCATGAAAAAATTTGAGAATTATTCAAAAGCCATCCACTTAAACTTAGGCGGTCAGTTATAAATCTTAAATAACCTAAGTCCAAACTCCCTAAAAGAAAATTTAATAAAAATGGTCTTGATTCAATGCTTTTATCTAGATAGATTTCTGCAGACCCATAGTCTTTTGCAATAAAATAATTTTTACTTTTTTGAAAATTTAAATCAAAAGAACCTTGTTTTAAAACAGTATTAAAATCAAAAATTTTAGTATTTTCAGATGAGGTAAAATTTTCTGATATTTTTATTTTAGGATAATCTTGATTTAAAATATATTTTAAAGTTAGGAATTCGAGTTCACCATTATTAAATTTTTTACCAAAAAAATTTTCTGGCTGTTCTTTATCTAAATTTAGCTTGGGAAGGTTCTTTACGTATATTTTTTTAATTTTATGATTATTTAGTATACCAGATATATTTTTCGAAAATTTTACATAATCATAAATATGTCTGTTAGCAGACATTTTACCTCTTAACATTGATACTTTTATTGTTAAAGTTGATTGAATAGACAAAACAATTAATAAAATAAAAAAACAAAGGTTTTTTAAAATTTTATTTGGGATTACTTCAAGCGAATAAACAAGTACTGAAGAAAATATAATTATTAAAAAAGGAGAGAAATAATAAAAATATCTTGAATCAATATCTGTAAAGTTTCTTGGAAAAGTAATACACAAAACTAAGTATAGGAAAGCCCATATAAAAAACTTATTAAATAAATCATTTTTATTTTTATTAATATAAATAAAGATAATTAAAAAGGCAGTCGCTATATACAAGAATTGAAAGTCTGTAGGCAATCTATGAGACCAAAATCCACTTCTAGTAGACATTTCTAGAGAAAAGGGTAGAAAAAAACCATTAGTAAAAGAGATCAATGGGCTTAATAAATTTTCTAATCCAATTAAATAAATAGTTAAAAAAAATAAAAATAAAATCAAAAATCTTATTTGAATAAATTTTTTGATATTTCGACTTTTAATTAAATAGTAAGAAACTAATATTGTTAACGAAAAAATAGATGTTATTATTAAAAAATTAAATGGAAATTTAAATTTTAAAAAATCAACATAATTAAATATCCAAATTTGGTCTTCACCATTAATGGATATAAAATAACCACATAGTACAGCATAAATAATAAAACTAGGAAGCCATAGAAAAAATTTTTTTTTACTTTCTTCTAAATTTTTATCATTAAAAATATTTAGATATATTAAAATAGGTATTATAATAATTGTATTTCTTGATAAACATGAAAGTAACATCATAAATAATGTTACTATGTAAAATTTTTCAAACTTTCCTTTTTCTTCTTTGAGTTTGTTTGTTTTAAAATAGAAATATAATATTGAAATTAAAAAAAAGGTAAATAATTGATGTTGAAAAGAAATAGCATGTATGTATGCATGAAAATGATTAAAAAATGTAAAGTGAATTACTGATGAAAAAAGGCTAATTTTATAATTAAAATTTAATACTTTTGTTAGTTTAAAAATAAAAAATGATGTTGTTGTATGCAATAAAAGAGAGGCAAAAGTAAAATCAACATTGGTAATGCCTAATAATTTAATTATTAAATATGGTTGAATTCTATGAATTGGAGCAGAATAACCACCTGCATCGTTAGTAAATAAAAATGATAGTAATTGAATAAAATTTAAGGACTTGGTTCTTTCAAAAATAACTGGTACCCACCATCTATCATCTCCTTCATGGTAAAAAAAACTTGAAAATTCATATATATAAAAAAAATGGGTAATACAAATTAGGATAGCAAAAAAAAATAGTATTTTTTTTTCAATGAATAAATTTTTTAACATCAGCTAAGTTAATTTTCTCTATTTTTGTTCAGAAATTTTAGTGTTTGTGTCAATATACTCATATTATTCGGGTTGACAATAACACTAAAACCTCTAATTATTACCTTCATAATTAGTATTAACTTAAACCTAATTTGTAATATGAAAGTTTTATTTTTATATCCTTGTTGGACAGGTGATTACGGCTTTATATCTGGATATTTTGCAAAGAAATCTGGAGGAACGTATATTCCTTACAATTTAGCTATACTAGCAGCTGTTGCAGAAAAAGAAGGACATGAAGCAAAAATAATTGATGGAGAACTTGATAGATTAACTTTGGATCAAATTGTAAGTATGGCCAAAGATTATGATCCTGATGTAATTGCTTTAACAGGAATGTCACCTTTTTATAATATAGCGGATGAATGTGCAAAATTATTAAGATTAAATAATGTTAAAGCAAAAATATGCATTGGAGGCCAACATATAACTATAATGGAAGAAAAAGCTTTTTATGATTCATTTGATTATGGTTTTTGTGGAGATGGTGAAGAAGGGTTTAAGAGTTTTTTAAAAGAATATTCTAGTGATAAAAATTTTAAAAATGTGCCAGGTTTGTTATATAGAGAAAATGGAGAAGTAAAAAAAAATCCTAAAACTCATACGAGTAAAGATTTAGATATTTATCCTCTGGCAGCTTATCATCTATTAAAAATGGGAGAATATAAATTTGGTACACTTAAAGGCAGACTTCCTTTTAGCTCTATAATGACAACAAGAGGATGTCCTTGGAAATGTATTTTTTGTGCGTCAGACCAATTGAATACAACAAGAATTTTAAAGAGATCGATGGAATGTATAGTTGATGAAATAGAGCATGTTGTAAAAAATTATAATGTTAGACATTTTATGGTTTTAGATGATGTTTTAACTCTTGTGAGAAAACGTACAGTAGAATTTTGTAATGCAATAATTGAAAGAAAATTAAATATTACTTTTGAAGGAAGCACTAGAGCAAATTTATTAGATGAAGAGCTTGTAATTTTAATGAAAAAAGCAGGACTAATTAGATTATCTTTTGGTTTAGAAACAGTAGATGAGGATATGAGAAAAACTATGAATAAAAAAGTTCCACTTGAAGCCTATACTGATGCTAATCGTCTATTAAACAAATATGATATAGAAGCTTTAAACTCTGTAATGTTAGGTTTGCCTGGAGAGACTGAAGAAAATGTCTGGAAAACACTTAATTTTTTAAAAAATTCTAAAGAAGTTAAGCAAGCTAATTTTGCAATTGCAGTGCCTTATCCCGGCACAAAGTTTCATGATATGGCAAGTAAAGGAGAAGGAGGCATGGAACTTCTTACTGATAACTTAACAGAATATAAAAGATATGGTGCTGCTGTAACCAATGTAAACAATCTAACCTCCCACGATCTTGTACGTCTACAAAATGAAGGATTTGTTAGTATTTATTCTAAGTACTGGAGATGGCTTCCAGTAATAAAGAAAAGTGGATTTTTAGGTTTGTTTTTTACATTTATTAGAATGTTCATTATGATGTGGGATAAATTTAGACTTAAATTCTATAAAAAAAGTAGACCAGTTAGTAAGAGAAAAAAAGTTTTCCCAACTGAGGTTTCAGAAACCGTATCAAAAAAAATAGTAAATACAAAATTAGCAAGCTAGTTTTCTACTTAATAAATATGACCAAAAAAATATTTTTAGAGGCATGATTTATATTCCAAAAAATAAAACTAAAATTAATAAAGTAGACTTGGTTGCTGAAGATATAATTAGATTTGAGAAGAGTATAGCTAATTTTTATAACAATGGAAAAATTAGATATCCAATTCATTTAACAAAAGGTAATGAAAATTATTTAATTAAAATTTTTCAATATATTAAAAAAACTGATTGGGTATTTTGTTCCTGGAGAAATCATGCACATGCTTTATTAAAAGGATTGTCAGAAAAAAATTTAAAGAGACAAATAATGAATGGAAAAAGTATGTATATTTCGTCAAAAAAAAATAAATTTTTATCATCATCAATAGCAGGAGGAATTATTCCTATTTCATTAGGAGTAGCATGGAGTATTAAAAAAAAAAAATCTAAAGATAAGGTTTGGTTATTTGTAGGTGATATGACTTCACTTATGGGTATTTTTTATGAAGCATATAATTATTCTAGGAATTTAAAATTGCCTTTGGAAATCGTCATTGAAGATAATGGTCATAGTGTTTATACAGACACAAAAAAAGCTTGGGGATTAAAAAAGATCCCATATCCTAAAGATGTATTTTATTACAATTTTAAACTTGAATACCCTCATCATGGTACAGGAAAGTGGGTAAGTTTTTAATTATGTCTAGTAGCTATTTTAAAGAAATTAAAAAATCAATGAGCTTTATATCTAAAAGAAAGAATAGTATTTTTTTAGGTCAATCAGTAGCTGTACCTGGTAACTTATTATTTAAATCTTTAAAACATATTAACAAATCAAAAAAATTAGAATTACCAGTATTTGAAGAAACACAAATGGGGATGGCAATAGGTATGTCACTAAATGGTTTTCTTCCAATAACATGCTATCCAAGATATGATTTTTTTATTTTATCACTAAATCAAACAATTAATCATTTAGATAAAATTAATGCTACAAGTTCAGGTAATTTTAAACCTTTTGTTCTTATTAGAGTTTTAGTTGGTTCAAAGAAACCAATAGATGCTGGACCTCAACATAGTCAAAATTATTCTAGTGCTTTAAAAAAAATGATAACCCAAATTAAATTAGTTGATCTAAAAAATAAAAATAATGTATTTAAAGAGTATAAAAAAGCATTAAAAAATAAACAAACAACTATATTTGTTGAATATTCAGAAAAATATTAATTAATATGAAAAAAGTTTTAATAACAGGTGGTGCGGGATACATAGGCTCTATGTTATCAACAAAGTTAGTTGAGCAAGGTTATGATGTTACAGTTGTCGATATGCTAAAGTATTCTAAAAATTCCTTAGAGCACTTATACTTTTATAAAAATTTTAAGCTAATTAAAAAAGATATAAGAAATAAAAAGTTTATTAAAAAAATTATTAATAGATTTGATTATATAATACCTTTAGCAGCTTTAGTTGGCGCCCCTTTGTGTGAAAAAAATAAAAAAGTTGCAATTGAAACAAATTTAGATGCCATAGATTATCTGATCAGCAAATTAAAAAAAAAACAAAAATTAATTTTTATGAATTCTAATTCAGGATATGGAATAGGTTTAAAAAATAAATTTTGTGATGAAAATTCCCCATTAAAACCTATTTCTTTGTATGGTAAAACAAAAACTGAAGCTGAAAAAAAAGCTATGGAGTTTAACAATACTATTTGTTTTCGATTAGCCACTGTTTTTGGATTCTCATATCGTATGAGAACTGACTTATTAGTAAATAACTTTGTTTATGAAAGTATTAATAAAAGTAAACTAGTACTATTTGAACCAAATTTTAGAAGAAATTTTATACATGTAAGAGATGTAGCTGATGGTATTATTTTTGCTATGAAGAATTTTCAAAAGTTACGAGGAAATGTTTATAATTTAGGATTATCAAGTGCAAATATTACAAAATTACAATTGGCAAAAAAAATAAAAAAATTTCATTCAAGCTTAGTAATTAAAATTAAAAATAATAAAAAGGATCCTGACAAAAGAGATTATTTTGTAAGTAATAAAAAGATAGAAAAAGCAGGTTTTTTTGGATCAACAACACTAGAAACTGGCATTAATGAAATGATAACTATATTTAAAAATTCAAAAATCAAATATAATAACAATTATTGAAATCATGAAAGAGATAGATTTTTTAAAAAAATATTTTAAAGAAATCGAGAGTTTAGTATCACCTGATATTAAAAATATAAAAAAATTATTGTTTGCCAAAAAAATAATAATTAATACTAAAAAAAGTAAAAACAAAATATTAATTTTTGGAAATGGAGGAAGTGCAGCAATTGCATCACATTTTAGTGTAGATCTTACAAAGAATGCAAAAGTAAGATGTGTTAATTTTAATGAGGCAGATTTAATAACGTGTTTTTCAAATGATTATGGCTATGAAAAATGGATTGAAAAAGCTATTAAATATTATGGAAATAAGAATGATGTTCTCATTTTAATATCTTCAAGTGGTGAGTCCAAAAATGTTATTAATGGATGTAAAATGGCAAAAAAAATGAAATTTAAAAAAATAATTACTTTTTCTGGAAATAGTAAAAAAAATAACCTTTCAAAATTAGGAGATTTAAATTTCTGGGTTGATAGCAAAGCATATAATCATGTAGAGAATGTTCATCAAATATGGCTTTTATCATTGGTTGATTTAATAATAGGAAAATCAAAGTATTTAACAAATTTATAGATTTAATAATTAGTTTTTGTTAAGTATAAAATTAATTTTTTTATAATTTTTCTCAATTATTTATGAAAGTTACTCTTTTAATCTTTACAATTAATGAAGAAATAGGCATGAAAAAAATCATGCCCCAAATAGATAAATCATTGATTGATCAAATAATTATTTGTGATGGAGGATCTGTAGATAAAACTTGTGAAATAGCTAAAGAACATAATTGTACAATATATAAACAAAAACAAAAGGGTTTAAGCAGAGCCTACGCAGAAGTTTGGCCATTAATTAAAGGAGACATAGTAATAACATTTAGTCCAGATGGAAATTCTCTTCCAAATAAAATACCAGAATTAATTCAAGAAATGAGATCTGGAAAGGACATGGTAATAGTTTCTAGGTACTTAGGAGATGCAAAAAGTTATGATGACAGTTTACTTTCTGGTTTTGGAAATAGTTTTTTTACAAAATCAATAAATTTATTTCATGGCGGTAAATACACAGATGCTTTAGTTATGTTTAGAGCTTACAAAAAAAATATTTTTTATTCATTACAAGTGGATCAATATAAATATTATCAACTATATGATTTTTTATTTTTTACTCATATAGGTGTTGAGCCATTATTATCTGTAAGAGCTGCTAAAGCAAAATTAAAAATAGGAGAAATTCCTGGTGATGAACCAAAGAGAATAGGGGGGAGAGCAAAGTTGCAAATTATAAGATGGAGCCTAGCTTATTATTTACAAATTTTATTTGAAATATTTATTTTGAGAAAAAATTTTTTTAAAGAACGTTAAGGAGAAAAGTATATATATTTAACAATGAAAAGATTAGTTATAATTCCAGCTCGTGGTGGTTCAAAGAGAATTAAGAATAAAAATATAAGAAAATTTCTTGGTAAGCCAATTATAATTTACCCTTTGCAAGTTTTAAAAAAAAGTAAATTTTTTGATAAAATTCATATTTCAACAGAGTCAAAAAAAATAAAAAAAATTTTAAAAAATTACAATTTTAATATTGATTTTTTAAGAACCAAAAATTTATCTAATGACAAGATAGGATTAGAATCTGTAATTAAATATGTTGTAAAACAGTATAAAAAAATTGGAGAAGAGTATGATGAGATATGGATGGTTAATGCAACATCAGTTTTTTTATCTATAAAGGATGTAAAAAACGCTTACAGAATCTTTAAAAAATACCGTAATTTTAAAAATATTTCACTAATGGGAGTTTCTCAGTATAATGTTCCACCTGAGTGGTCTTTAAAATTAATTAAAAATAATATTTTAAAACCCACAAATTTTAAATTTATTAAAAAAAGATCTCAAGATTTAAGACCTAAATATTATGATGCTTCCACCATCTATATTTATAATTCTAAAGATATTATTAGAGGATTTAATAATATAAAATATGTACCATACTATTTAGCCAAGAACAGAGCAGTAGATATAGACGATTTACTTGATTGGAAAATTGCCGAAGCACTATATCAATATAAAAAAAAATAATTTATATGATGTCTTTAATTGATTATTTTAATAAAAGTCTAAAAAATAATAATAAAAAAATATTTTTATCAGATGAAACAGAATCTTACACTTACTATCAAATATCGAAAATTATTAATAATTTTTCTAATAATTTAATAAATATGGGAGTTAAAAAATCAGAAAAATTTTTTTTATCTATAAACGATCCATTTAAATTTTCTATTATTTTATTGACTGCATCAAAATTGGATTTGGCAATAGTATCATTTAATAATACTTCTCCTTTCAAGACAGTCTTAGACGCTTATATAAAATCAAATTCTTCTTATTTAGTAGTTAACAGTAGTTTTATTAATGACTTAAGTAGAGGAGAAAAAAAAAAATTAAACCATGTTTGTAAAAATGTAATTTTAATAGATAAAAATTTTGATGAAAAAAAATCTCAAGCTATTTCATTAGATAATTTGTTTAAAAAAACAAAGATAAATAAACAATATAACAATAAAAAAAAGGATTTAAAAAATCCTTTTTTATTGAGTCTTACCTCGGGCTCAACAGGTAATCCAAAACCAATAATCTTAAGTGAAGATACCAAAATTAAAAGAGCACAATCTTTAATTGAACTATATGATATTGATAAAAGAGATAAAATTTTAATTGCTACTCCAATTTATCATACCTTAGCTCAAAGACTTATTATTATTTCAATATTATTAGGTTTGAGCTGTTTTTTTTTAAGAAGATTTAATTCTAAAAATTTTATCAAAATAATAAAAAAAAAATTAATAACTTTTTCTATCTTGGTTTCTTCTCAAATTAAACAAATTGCAGAAACATCAAAGAATAATAAATCTATTAAAATCAAAAGTATAATATCTTCATCTTCAATATTATCAAAAGATGTCAAAAATATTTTTATGAAAAAGTTTAATTGTAATTTTTATGAATGTTATGGAACATCAGAAATATCAATTGCAACTAGTATAAATTTTTTAAAAGAAAAATCTAAAATAGGAAGTGTTGGAAAAGCAATTAATAAAGTTAAAATAAAAATTTTAGGTAAAAACAATAAATTTTTAAAAAAAAATGAGATTGGAGAAATTATTTGTAAGACACCATATAAATTCAGTGGATATTATAAAAAAAATAAAATAACCAATAATTCTTTTTGGAATGGTTTTTTTAAAACAGGTGATTTAGGGTCACTCGATAAAGATAAATATTTATATTATAAAGGGAGAAAAAAAGAACTAATAAAATCAGGTGGAATTAGCATATATCCTATTGATGTAGAAAAAGTTATTTCCACATATAATAATGTAAAAGAATGTGCTGTAATACCTATAGCTAATAAAAATTTAGGAGAAGTGGTTGCGGCAGTAATAGTTTTAAAAAAAAATAAAAAATTGGACCAAGTAAAACTTCGACATTTTTGTTCCTCGAATCTTTCTGATTTCCAGCAGCCCTTTCATTTCTTTTTTAGAACAAAATTACCGAAAAATACACTTGGAAAAATAAAAAAAAATTTACTGATTGAAGAATATAATAAAAAGGATTATTAATTTTTAAATGTTTAAAACTTTTTCAATTGGATTTATTGGAGCAGGAATTAACTCTGAGATTGGTAAAATTCACCAATGTGCTACAGAAATGGACTCTTTATGGAAGATTTCTGCAGGCTGTTTTAGTAATAATAAAAAAATCAATCAAATGACAGGCAAAAGACTTAATTTACAAAAAAATAAAATTTATAATACTTATGAAGAGCTAATTAATAAAGAAAAAAATTTAGATGCAGTTTTAATAGCAACACCAACACCAAGTCATTTTAAGATTATTGAAAAGATATTAAAAAAAAAAATACCAGTTATATGTGAAAAATCTTTTGTAACATCAGTTGATGAATTTAAAAAAATAAAAAAATTGATTAAAAAAAATTTTGTATCAATAATTTATAATTATACTGGATATCCAATGATTCAAGAGTTACAAAAAATAATAAACAAAAAAGATTTGGGAGTTATAAATAAAATACATGTTGAGATGCCAAGTGAAGCATATTTAAAAAAAACAGTTAAAGGTAAAATTATAAAACCAAAAAACTGGAGATTAAAAGATGGCAAAATACCCATGGTATCATTAGATTTGGGTGTTCATATTCATCATTTAATTTATTATTTAACTAAATTTACTCCAAAAAATGTTTTATCTATAAATTCAACGCATGGAAATTTTAAAAATATCGTTGATGATACTTTTTGTTTGGTTAAATATAATAACTTTACAAATGGAGTAATCTGGTTCAGTAAGTCAGCTATAGGACATAGAAACGGACTTAAATTAAGAGTTTATGGAAATAAAGCAAGCGTAGAGTGGGAACAAATTAAACCTGAGGTAATAAAATTTTATAAAAATGATGGAAAAATAAATATACTTGATAGAGAAAATATTTACTTAAAAAACGATTTGATAAAAAATTATAGATTTAAAGCAGGCCATCCCTCAGGATTTCTTGAGGCTTTTGCTAATCATTATAAGGATATTTATAATGAAATTAAGTTTTATAAAAAGAACAAAAGGGTTAGTAAAAATTTTATTTTTGGACCTAATCACGCTGAAAAAAGTTTAAAATTTTTTGAAGCAGTTCAAAAATCAAACAAATTAAAAAAGTGGATTAAAATATAATTAATGAAAATAAAAAAAAAAATTTTTGTTAAAAACTTTTTAATAAAACTTTTAAAAAAAAGATCTCCTTTACCAAAAAATTTTGATTCAAAAAAGTATTTGTATATTGATTCAGGACATATAGATTCTTTAGCTTTGATAAGGTTTATTTCAGAAATTGAAAAAAAGTACAAAATTGTTTTTGCTGCAAAAGATACTGAGTCAAAAGAGTTTAGAACTATAGAGGGTTTAACTAAATTAATTTTAAAAAAAACATAATTAATAGAATTGTGATTTCTAAAAATAATAATTTTTATACATATGGCGATCTATTAAAATCATTAAGAACATCCGGTCTTAAAAATGGTCAAACTGTTTTTTTAACATCAAGTCTTGGTATGTGTGGAAATTTAAAAAACATAAAAACTAGCTTTCAATTAAATAAATTTTATTTAAAAGCGCTTAAAAAAATAATTTTACCAAATGGAAATTTAATAGTACCAACATATTCATATAGTTTTAGTAATGATGAAAAAAAATCTATTTTTAATGTTAAAAAAACCAAGTCAAAGTTAGGATCTTTTTCAAATTTCTTTCTTAAACAAAAAAATGTAATAAGAACTAATGATCCAATGTTATCTGTAGCTGGATTAGGGCCATCTATTAAAAAAATTTTTAGTGGTTTAAAAAATACTTCATATGGCAAGGGTTGCCTTTTTGATAAATTAACTAAAATTAAAAATGTTGTTTGTTTAAATCTTTGTTTAGGAACAAATTGGTTGCCTTTTATTCACCATATTGATTGGATAAATAAAGTACCATTTAGGTACGATAAATATTTTAAAGGTGAAGTTATAGATGCAAATAAACACAAAAAAAAAAATAATTTGGCACTATCCTGTGAGATATCTAAGAAAAGAAACAGATTCAAATGGCTACAGAATAGGAAAAATTGCTTTAAAAAAAAAAATTTTTAAATCAGCAAAATTAGGTAGATCATTAATTTATTTAGCAAATTATAAAAAATTTTTTTACTTAGCTAAAAAATTATCTAAAAAAGATCCTTGGATAACTGCAGTTGGTCCTAAATTTAAGACAAAATGTATAATAAAAAAATAATTACTTGCTTGATTTAAAAATTAATTGTTTACTCAATTTTTTAAAAATAGAAAAAATTGATAAGCTAAGTACAAAAAATATAAAATTATAATTTAAAATAATGTTTAATAATAAATCAATATTAATTACTGGTGGGACGGGATCTTTTGGAAAAGAAATATCTGAATATTTTTTAAAAAACTATAATTTAAAAAAATTAGTTATTTTCAGTAGAGACGAGGTGAAGCAGTCTGAAATGCTGAAGTTAAAATTTGTTGAAAAAAATTTAAAAAAAATAAGATTTTTTATTGGTGATATTAGAGATAAAGATAGACTTTTTTTTGCCTTAGAGAACATAGATTATGTTTTACATGCTGCAGCTCTTAAGCAAGTTCCCTCATCAGAATATAATCCATTTGAAACAATAAAAACAAATATTATTGGTGCACAAAACTTAATAGAAAATTGTATAAAAAGAAAAATTAAAAAAATTATTGCTCTTAGTACAGATAAAGCAGCAGCCCCAATTAATTTATATGGAGCAAGCAAACTTTGTTCTGACAAACTTTTTTTAAGTGCCAATAATTATATTGGAAAACTAGATATTAAATTTTCAGTTGCAAGATATGGCAATGTTTTTGGTAGCAGAGGATCAGTAATTCCTTTATTTTTAAAACTACTTAAACAAAAAAAAAAATTAAGTATTACAGATATTAGGATGACAAGATTTCACATCACTTTAGATGAAGCTGTAAAATTTGTAGTCAAGAGTTTTAAAATAATGGAAGGTGGAGAGCTATTAGTTCCTAAATTACCATCAATTAAGATATTAGATATAGCTAAAGCCTTAAATCAACAAGGAAAATTTAAAGTTATAGGACTAAGACCAGGAGAAAAAATTCATGAACAAATGATTACTGTTGACGATGCATTAAATAGCTATGAATTTTCAGACTATTACGCTATTGCTTTAAATAATGAATTTAAAAAGTTTAATTTTATAAAAAATAAAAAAAATTCAATTGGTCAAAAAGCTAAAAAATGTCCCGATAATTTTTATTATGCAAGCAATAACAACAAAAAATTTTTAAATATTAATCAAATAAAAAAAATTATTAAAAATTATAGTGAAATAAATTGATCTAAGATTTTAATTTTTTAGGTATTTAAATATGTTTAATTATGGAAGGCAATCAATAGATCTAAAAGATATTAATTCAGTAAAAAAAGCACTTAAAAAAGATTTCATCACACAAGGACCATCGATTTTAAAGTTTGAAAACAAGATAAAAGAAAAATTTAAATCAAAATATTGTAAAGTTGTATCTAGCGGAACAGCAGCTCTCCATTTAATCGGTAAAGCACTTAAGTGGAGCAAAAAGGACAATATTATACTGTCACCAATAACCTTTTTAGCAACAGCAAATAGTATTTTATATAGCGGAGCAAATTTAGACTTTGTAGATATTAATTTAAATGATTACAGCATTGATTTAAATAAATTAGAAGAAAAAATAATAAAAAATAATAAAAAAAATAAAAAAACAAATACAGTTATTTTTACTGATTATGCAGGCCATCCTTCAGACTGGAAAGAAATTAGCTATTTATCAAAAAAATACAATTTTAGAACAATAAATGATAATTGTCATGCATTAGGGGCAAAATATTTTAATGATATTGGGTATGCAGCAAAGTATGCAGATGGTGTGATTCATAGTTATCATGCTGTTAAAAATTTTACTACTGGAGAAGGTGGTGCAGTTCTAACAAATAATAAAGAAATAGACGAAAATATTAAAATGAATAGGAATCATGGAATTGTAAAAAATATTAAAAAAAAACCTGTTTGGTACTATGAAATGAGAGAACTAGGTTTTAATTATAGAATAACAGATTTTCAGTGCGCTTTGGGACTAAGTCAAATAAAAAAACTTAATAATAATATTAAAAAAAAACAAGAAATTTCAAATTTATATAATTATTTATTTAACAATGATGAACGGTTTATTTTACCAAAAGTTAATAAAGATATTCTACACGCTTATCACCTATATCCACTAAGAGTAAATTTTAAAAAACTTAAAATTAGCAAATCAGATTTTTTTGATAAATTGAAAAATAAAGGAATAATTTTACAAGTTCATTATATACCTATTTTTCTTCATCCATTTTATAAAAAAAAATATAACTTTCTAAAATCTAATTTTAAAAACTCAATGAAATTTTATGAACAGGAGTTTTCTATACCAATTTATGCCAGTTTAGAAAAAAATAAAATTAAATATATAGTAAACCAGATAAAAAATTATCTTAAATAATGATTTATAAAAAAAATAATAAAAATTTAAAGCTTTATAAATTGGCAAAAAAAATTATTCCTGGAGGTAATCATTTACTTTCAAAAAGACCAGAATTATACTTACCTGATGGTTGGCCAACTTACTATTCAAAAGCTAAAGGTGCTTATGTTTGGGACCTAAATAATAATAAATATTTAGATATGTTGTTTGCTGTTGGGACAAATGTTCTTGGTTATGCAAATACAAAAATTGACTCAAAGATTTATTATGCTTTAAAAAAAAGCAACATGAGCTCACTTAATTCCTTTGAAGAAGTTTATCTTGCAAAAGAATTGTTAAAAATACACCCATGGGCTGAAATGGTTAGGTTTGCCAGAACAGGTGGAGAAGCTAACTCCATAGCGATTAGAATTGCTAGAGCATATTCTAATAAAGATAAAGTGGCGGTATGTGGTTATCATGGTTGGCATGATTGGTATTTATCAGCAAATTTAAATAAAAATAAGGATAATCTTAAAAAGCATATTTTACCTGGACTTAAACCAGTAGGTGTTCCAAAAAAATTAAAAAACACAGTTTTTACTTTTCAATATGGAGACATTGATAGTTTAAGAAAAATATTAGCTAAAAATAATATAGGTGTCATTAAAATGGAAGTAGCTAGATCATCTAAACCAGATATAGATTTTTTAAAAAAAGTTAAAAAAATATGTATTAGTAAAAAAATTATTTTGATTTTTGATGAATGTACAAGTGGATTTAGAGAAAGCTATGGAGGATTACATAAAACAATTAAAATAAACCCAGATATGGCCATGTTTAGCAAAGCTATCGGAAATGGATATGCAATTAGCGCAATAATAGGAAAAAAAAATATTATGCAAGCAGCTCAAAATACTTTTATTAGCAGTACCAATTGGACCGAAAAATTAGGATTTGTAGCTGGGATTGAAACAATAAAGTTAATGAAAAAAACTCAATCTTGGAAAAAAATTTCTAAGATAGGAAAAATTATAATAAAAAATTGGAAAAAAATTTCAAAAAAAAATAATGTACCAATAGATATTAATCATTCAAATTCAATACCAAGTTTTAATTTTTTAGGAAAAAATAAAAAAAAATATAAAACTTTTCTTACCCAATACATGCTGTCAAAAAATATACTAGCTAGTAATATTATATATGTTTCAGTAGTTCATAATAAAAGTATACTTAAAAAATATTTTAAAAATTTAGATAATTGTTTTAGCCAAATTAAAGAGTTTGAAAAAAACCCCAGTCTTATTAAAAAAAAATTAAAATTTAAAGTTTGTGATGAAGGTTTTAAGAGATTAAATTGATGGATATAAAATATAAAATGTATGAATGGATTAAAGATCTATTTCCTATCTGCCGAAGTATAACAGGAAAAGGAGTAAGAGAAACTCTTTATTATTTTAAAAAACAGGTGCCTAATTTAAAAATTAAAAGCATAAAATCTGGCTCAAAAGTTTTTGATTGGAAAGTTCCTGATGAGTGGATAATTAAAGATGCTTATATTAAAGATCAAAAAGGTAAAAAAATTGTAGATTTTAAAAAAAATAATCTTCATGTTGTTGGATATTCTAAATATGTAAAAGGCTGGATAAAATATAAGGATTTATTAAAAAAATTATATTATTTAAAAGGTCAACCTAAAGCTATCCCATATATAACCACATATTATAAAAGAGATTGGGGTTTTTGTTTACCATATAATATTAAAAAAAAACTTAAGAAAAAAAAACATTTTGTATTAATCGATAGTAAATTTATTAAAGGTAAATTAAATTATGGAGAAATCTATATAAAAGGCAAAAGTAAGAAAGAAATTTTTTTATCTACATATATTTGTCACCCATCAATGGCAAATAATGAATTATCAGGACCAGTAGTAACTATAGGTTTAGCTAAATGGTTAAAAAGTCTAAAAAATAGAAAATATTCTTATAGAATAGTTTTAGCACCAGAAACAATAGGATCACTTGTTTATTTAAAAAGAAATTTAAAGAAGTTAAAAAAAAATGTAATAGCAGCATTTAATATTAATTGTGTAGGTGACAACAGAACCTTTTCTTTTTTGCCATCAAGAAATGGCAATACTTTAGCAGATAATGCAGCAATATATGCTTTAAAAAATATTTATCCAAAATTTAAAAAATATTCTTTCATGGACAGAGGGAGTGATGAAAGACAATATTGTTCACCAAATGTAGATTTGCCAATGGTCTCTATTATGCGCTCAAAGTATGGAACATATCCCGAGTACCATACCTCTTTGGATAACCTAGGAGTTGTTTCACCTGAAGGTTTGGAGGGTGCTTTTAAAGCTATTAGCGAAGCAATAAAATTTATTGAAATTAATAAAAAATATAAGTCAAATTTTGTAGGAGAACCTTTTCTAAGTAAAAGAAACATGTATCCTTCAAAAGGCATGTCTATTATAGGTAAAAGTAAAAAAAATTTAGACCAAAATATATTTAATATCTTAAATTTTATTGCATATTCTGATGGAAAAAATGATTTAATTTCAATTTCAGAAAAGATGAATTTACCTGTTATTAAAGTTTCTAAAATTGCAGAAAAATTAATTAAAAAAAAATTAATTCATGTTGTAAACTGAAATGATAGTCAAAAATTCAGATAAACTTTTTAATAAAAATTTAATTTTATTTGAAAAAAACTACCATTTTACACCAGCTTACACAAAAAATAATATAAACTTTAGGAAACAGAGCTTTTTAGATAAAAAAAGTAAAAATCAAAATAAGTCATTTATTATAACAGAAAATTTTAAACCTGTGATTTTATTCTTTGGATATATTGTTAAAAGTATTAAAAATGAACTGCATACTTTCGATCATCCATGCTTGCTTATTCAACTATCAAAAGTTTCTGAAACAAATAAACTTAAATTTTATACAGAAATACAAAATATTTTTAAAAAAATAAATGGAAATACGTGGATAAAATCAAATACAAAATTATTATATTCTAATAAAATTTTCAATAATTTTACAAAATTAACATCTAATCATTTAATAATTGATTTAAAAAATGATGATAAAATTTTATGGAAAGATTTAAGAAAGAGTTATAAGCCTTTAATAAATAAAGGAAAAAAAATAATTAAGTATGAGATATATAATAAAAAGAATATATCATGGGAAATTATGCTTGAATTTCAAAAACTACACATACTCGACGCTGGAAGAAAAACAAGATCAGATAAAAGTTGGTATAAACAATTTGAGATTATTAAAAAAGGAGAGGGTTTTTTAATTTTAGGATACTTTGAACAACAGTTAATAGCTGCAAGTTTTTTTACATATACAAAATTTAAATGCGCTTATGCAACATCAGCAACCAATAAAAAGTTTTTTCATTTACCACTTAATCATGCAGCTATATGGAAAGCAATAATTTTTTCTAAAAATTTGAAATGTGAATATTTTGATTTTGGTCCTATAAATATATTAAGTGAAAAAAATCAATTTTCAAATAATTTTGATAGATTTAAATCTGGTTTTGGCGGAATAAGTCAAAATTTTTTTGAAGTAAAAAAAAATTTTAGATGAAATATCATATTTTAGGGAAAACAAAATTAAAAGTATCTAAGTTGTCACTAGGTACTGCAGGACTATTAAGCGATTACAGTATTAATAAAGTTTTTATTAATAAGAAAAGTTCTTTAAAATTAATTAGATTTGCTTTTAGTAAAGGAATTAATTTCTTTGATACTGCTGAAAGTTATAAATTTTCTGAAAAATTTTTATATGAAGCTCTGAAAAAAAAAATTTATGATTGTGTTATATCATCCAAGTTTGATGTTTCTTTATATAATAAAAAAAGTAATAAAAAAATTTTTAGAAAAAAGTTATTGAAGTTTTTAAAAAAAAGTAAAAAAAACTTAAGAAAAAATTTAGATATTCTTTATTTGCATAATCCAACTTATAAAATATTTGGTAATAAAGATTTTTTTAAAATTTTAAATGAATTTAAAGGTAAATATTTTAATTATTTAGGTGCATCTATTTATAATAAAAAAGAAGTATTAGAAGTAATAAAATCAAAAGAGATAAACGTAATACAAATACCCTATAATCTTTTTAATAAGGAAATAGACGATAAGGTATGCAAGTTGGCTAAAGTTAATGGAATAGGAATTGTTGTAAGATCTGTTTTTTTAAAAGGCTTACTTACTTCCCATTTTATTAAACATGGAAAATTTAAAAAATATATTTATCAAGTTCTAAAATTTAATCATAAAATGAAAATTAAATCAGAACAGCTGTCAAAAGCAGCAATACGATTTTGCTATAACAAGAAATATATTAGCAGTATAGTTTTAGGTTCTCTTTCAACTGAAGAAATAAAAAAATCTATCTCATCAATTAAAAAAAAAAAATAGCAATAAACTAAATAATAAAATATTAAGATACAATCTTCACAGGAAGTATTATGACCCAAGGCTTTGGCATATTTAAATTTATTATTTTTTATATGCTTATTTGCCTAGGTATTGCTGCAACTTTGGCTTTTTCTATTAAAATACTATTTTTTTGCAAACATCTTTTGTCTTCAAGTAAAAACTTATTTATGGATGAAATAATTATATTTTTATAATTTTTTTTGCAATTTTTATAAATATTGTAAAGATTTTCAGGTATAAAATCTTGATTTAATAAAGTTCTATCAGTTTGGGGTATATTGAGAAATTTATATTCATTTCCTATGTATTCGATAGAAAATTCTTTAATATGATAAAGTATATCTCTCCAATTTTCTTTTCTTTCAGCTAATTCTATTATAGGCCATAAACTTTTAGGTAGATTTAAATATACGTTAAAAGTTTTTTCCAAACCATCTAATACATCTGGTTCCATTTTTGATAATCTAAAATCTTTTGCATTAGCTACTTGGTATAAATTTCCATTTTTATCTCTTATGGGCATTTTTGACTTTATTTGAATTGGAGTACCAGGATATGGAAACATTATATATACATTACAAGCCTTTACATTAAGTTTTCTGTTAAGCTCTATTGTTTCAAAAACATTTTCTCTTGTTTCACCAGGACAACCTATAATATTAAAAGTAGCAACTCTAATACCAGCATCGTTCATCCATTTAAGGCCTTGTTCTAATTTTTCATCAGAATACTTTCTGTTTAATGACTTTCTAATCTCAGGATTTCCTGCTTCAATACCTACACTCATACTCACACAACCCATTTCTTTTGCCATTTCAATTTTTTCCTTAGTTACAGTATTAATCATTACTGAACATGCAAATTGTATTCCTAATTTTTTAAAACCATCTGACAATTTTTGGAGATGTTCAACTTTAGGAAGTAGAAAAGTATCATCTGAGAATTTATACCAAGTTGTTCCATATTTTTCTTTTAATTCTTTTAAGTGACTCAAAGTAACTTCTGGTTTTTGAACCCTAAAATATCCTGCAGCACCTCCAGTAAGTTGAGCTTCGGTTGGGTCTACACAATAAGAACATTGCATTGGACAACCCCTTGATTGAGAATAAAAACTTCCTTTATAAATTTTACCATCAAAAGGTCTAAATAAATGCCTTGAGTCAAAAAGACCCCAATCAGGACAAGGCAGGCTATCCAAATCAATTCGTTTATGAACAGGGTTAACAATTATTTTTCCATTACTATCTTTATAAGCCAATCCATGAATTTTTTTATGGTCTAGATTTTTTTCTAAAGATTCTACAAAATCTAACATTGTAAGATCAGCTTCTCCTATAAAAGCAAAGTCAATACAATCTTGGTTCAAACAGTCATTAAAAGCAATTGTTGCATGAACACCCCCAACTATAACAATTGCCTTGTGCTTAGCTGATCGTATTAATTTACACGCAAAATCAAAAGTCGAAGTCATACAAGAAACAGCAATTATGTCAGGTTTGAAACTATCTATTTTTTCCTGAAAAGCATTTTCACAATTTACAACAGGATCATCTCTTACTAAATCTTCGATAGTATATTCAGTTTTTTTATATACACTTACACCTCCTTTGTCAGAAAGTCCTGTGCCTCCATGAACTCTGTTTTCTTCTCCAAAAAAGATATTTTTGGTCTTAATAAATGTAGTGTCGAATAAATCAACTTTATGTCCTTTTTGTTTAAGTATAGCGGACATAATTGAAATCCCTCCGGGTATCCCTATATTTAAATAAGATTCTGGATATAAGAACAATACTCTCATAATATTAATATTTATACATGATGTTGCTGTACTTTAAAGCACCTATTTATTAGTTTTTTAGAATTTTTTAATATTTTTAATTTTATTAGCTTTAGGTATATCAAATCAGCCTTATAAAACAATGTAAATCGAAGGATACAATTTGCTTTACTGTTCACTATTTGAACACTATATTGTTCAAAAATTGAACGTATATGGAAAATAATCAAGACGATTTAAACTTATTACGAAAACTTTCTAAAAAACCAGTTTCATCCCAAAGAGAATTAGCTAAAGAAATGGGATTCAGCTTAGGAAAATTAAACTATTGCTTAAATGCTCTTAAAAATAAAGGTTTGATAAAAATTAATAATTTTCAAAAAAATCCTAATAAAATTAATTACATGTATCTTTTAACTCCCAAAGGTATTTCGATTAAAACAAAACTCACAATAAATTTTATGAAAACTAAAATGGCAGAATATGATGAATTAAAAAAGGAAATTGAACAATAAATGTGGATTGTAGCCAAATATAAAACAAAAGAGTTAGAATTATTTAAAAAAAATTTAACTTTAAAGATAGGACAAAATATAAAGTTTTATTTACCAAAAATTAAATATCAAAAGATTGTTAATAACTGTAAAATAATTTATGGAAAAACAATATTAGAAAATTATATTATTTGCTTCCATCCAAGATTTTCTGATAAACAATTTTTAAAGCAGCTAAATAATATAAGAGGTTTATTATATTTTTTAGAAGGACACACTCATAATCAAAAAGATATAATTAAATTTATTAAGTGTTGTGAAAGTTTCACAAATTCTGAAGGATATTTAACTTCAAATTTTTTTGATAATAAAAATTTTATTAGGGGAAAATTTATTTCAGGTCCTTTTACAAATATGATATTTGATATTGTTTCTAGGCAAAAAGACAAAATTAAAATTTTAATAGGCAATACAAAAGCAACACTGTCATTAAATGCAGATAATTTATACAAGTTGATATAAACAACTTGTAATTAAAATATAAAATGAAAAAATGTATAAATCCTCAAAATACATTGTGCGGAGCTATGTCTAAATGAAAATATTAACAACATGACGTATAGGTTTTATTGGTTTAATGAGTATTGTAAAATATAAAATTAAATTATGAAAAAAAATAAAATATTAATAACAGGAGCTGCTGGTTTTATTGGATCTCATCTTACAGAAAAATTTATTCAACAAGGATATAAAGTAGTTGCCTTTGATCAGTATAACTCATTAGGGTCACGAGGTTGGTTAGAGGACTCAAAATATAAAAATCAAATAGAGTTTGTACTTGGTGATATTAGAGAATATGGATCTGTTTATAATGCAATGAAAGATTGTTATGCAGCAATTCATCTAGCAGCTTTAATTGGAATACCGTATTCTTACAAATCTCCATTAGCTTATGTTAGAACAAATGTCGAAGGCACATACAACTTATTAGAATCAGCAAAAAATTTGAATATTAAAAAAATTTTAATTACATCAACTAGTGAAACTTTTGGAACTGGAAAAATTATACCAATGAATGAAGAACACCCTATAAATGCACAGTCGCCATATGCTGCTTCAAAAATTGCGGCTGATCAGTTAGCATTAAGTTATCATAAATCTTTTAAATTACCTGTTACTATAATAAAACCATTTAACACTTATGGTCCAAGGCAATCAGCTAGAGCATTGATTCCATCAATTATAATTCAATGCTTAAATAAAAATAAAAAAATAAAAATTGGAAATTTAAAACCCACACGAGATCTTACTTATGTTGGTGATACCTGTAATGCATTTTTAGAAATTTTTAAAACTAATTTACCAGGTGAAATAATTAATATTGGAAATAACAATGAAATTTCAGTTAAGGAATTATGTGATAAGATTTTTATGAATTTTTCTACTAAAATTATAATTTCTCAAGATAAAAGACGAATAAGACCAAATAAAAGTGAAGTAAATAGATTGATATGTGACAATAAAAAAATTCTTTCACTTACCAAGTGGAAGCCAAAAACTAATTTAGAAAATGGAATTAAAATGACGATTAAATGGTTAAAAAATAATAAAAAAAATTATAAATCAAATTTATATAATGTCTAAATTTATAAGTTTGCACGAGCCGAACTTTTCAGGCAATGAATGGAAGTATGTTAAAGAATGTTTGGATACTAGTTGGGTATCTTCTTCAGGAAAGTATGTTTTTAAATTTGAAAAAAAAATTGCAAGATACACAGGAGCAAAATACGCAATAGCATGTATTAATGCAACTTCTGCTTTACAAATTTCTCTTAGAATTTTAGGCGTAAGTCATGGTGATGAAGTAATAGCTCCATCTTTTACTTTTATAGCTCCTATTAATGCAATTTATTATAACGGAGCCCATCCTGTTTTTATGGATGCCGATAAGTATCATAATTTAGATTCTGTTAAAACTTTAGAATTTATTAAAAAACAAACTTATTTTAAAAATGGTTTTACAATTAATAAAAAAACTAAAAGAAAGATTAAAGCTTTAATACCAGTACATGTTTGGGGAAATGCCGTTCAACTAGATGAGCTAATAAAATTGTGCAAAGAAAGAAATATATCTATTTTAGAAGATGCCAGTGAAAGTTTAGGAACTATGTATCTACATGGCAAATATAAAAAAAGACACACCGGCACAATAGGAGACATTGGCTGCATATCATTTAATGGTAATAAAATTATCACAACTGGTGGAGGCGGAGTTATATTAACTAATAATTCCAATTTAGCAAAAAAAGCCTTTTATTTATCTAATCAAGCTAAGGACGATGAAACTTATTACATTCATAATGAAATTGGATATAATTTTAGGCTTAGCAACTTACAGGCAGCAATAGGTCTAGCACAATTAGAAAAAATTAGTAAATTTATAAAAAACAAAAAAAAAATTCATGAATATTATAATATAAAGATCAATAGTATTGATGGATTAAATATACTTAAAACCCCAGATTATGCCCGAAATAATTTTTGGTTTAATATTCTCGAAATTAATTCAAAAAAATTTAAAAAAAAAAAAAAAGAAATATTAAAATCTTTTCATAAAAAAAATATTCAGGCTCGATCTGTATGGTGTCCAATTCACTTACAAAAACCTTATATTAAAAATCAAAAATATAAAATTTATAAATCTAATAATATTTATAAAAATAGCATATGTTTACCCTCAAGCAGTCAGCTTACAAAAAAAAAAAATAGAATTTATAATTAAAACTATAAATGAATAATATTATTTTAGTAGGAGCAGGCGGTCACGCAAAATCATGTATTGATGTAATTGAAAAAAATAAAAGATTTAAAATAGTAGGTCTTATAGATAAAAATAAAAAACTATTAAAAAAAAATATCTTAGGTTACCCAATAATAGGTCAAGATAAAGATTTAAAAAAATTTAGTAAAAAATATAAGTATGCTTTTATTTGCATCGGTCAAATAAAAAACTCAAAACCTAGAGAAAATTATTTTTCAAAATTAAAATTTTATGGTTTTAAAATTCCAAAAATAATATCGCCATTAGCTTATGTTTCAGAACATTCAAAAATTGGAGAAGGAACAATAATAATGCATAATGCATTTGTTAATTCTAGTACAAATATTGGATTTAATTGTATTATTAATAGTAAGGCACATATTGAACATGATGTAAGTATTGGTGATCACACTCATATATCGACTGGAGCTTTCGTTAATGGTGGAGTTAAGATTGGAAGCTCTGTTTTTTTAGGTAGTAAATCTGTAATTAAAAATTCAATTATTATAGAAAATAAAGTTGTAGTTGGCATGGGAAAACATGTTAAAAAAAATTTAAAAAAATTATAAACTTTTAAAAAAGTGAAAAAAAAAAATACGTTAATTATAGCTGAAGCTGGAGTTAACCATAATGGTAGCTTGAAGAAGGCTTTAAAATTAATAGACTATGCCAAGATTGCAGGTGCTGACATTGTTAAATTTCAAACTTTTAATCCAGATAATTTATTAATACCATCAGCTAAAAAAGCACCGTATCAAAAAAATAAAAATAAAAATGAAACACAATACCAAATGCTAAAAAAATTAAGTTTGAATTTTAATTTTTATAAAATATTAAGCGCTTATTCAAAAAAAAAAAAAATTGAATTTTTATCAACAGCTTTTGATATAAAAAATTTAAAAATGTTAATTAAATTAGGTATCAAAAGAATAAAAATTCCATCAGGTGAAATCACAAATATTTTATTACTTGAATTTGCAGCCAAACAAAAATTGCCAATAATTCTTTCAACGGGCATGTCAAATTTAAATGAAATAAAAAAAGCAATTAAAATACTTACAAAATTTGGTAAAAAAAAAACTCAAATAACTATTTTACATTGTACAAGTGTTTATCCGGCCCCTTTTAACGAATTAAATTTAAAAGCAATTAAAACTATGAAAAAACAACTAGGAGTTTCTGTAGGATATTCTGACCACACATTAGGAACTGAAGCCTCAATCGCAGCCGTAGCATTAGGAGCCAAAATTATTGAAAAACACTTTACAATAAGTAAAAAAATGAATGGACCAGACCATAAAGCAAGCCTAGATCCAAAAGAGCTACACTTAATGATTAGTTCTATTAGAAATTTAGAAAAATCTTTTGGTAACGGCATTAAAAAAGTAACAAAATCAGAGATTTTAAATAGAAGAATATTTAGAAGATCATTAGTGGCATTAACAAATATTAATACTGGTGATTTACTAACATTTAAGAATATTGGAATGAAACGTCCAGGCACAGGTGTATCACCAATTAATATACATAAATATTTAGGAAAAAAATCTTCAAAAAATTTTAAAAAAAATAAATTAATAACGTGAAAATGAAAATTTGTGTGATAACTGGAAGTAGAGCTGAATATGGTCTACTCAAAAATATTATACATCAAATCAAAAAAGATAGGGATTTACATTTAAAATTAGTAGTAACAGGCTCCCATCTGTCTAAGAAATTTGGAAATACATATAAAGAAATTACGCAAGATGGTTTTAAAATAGATAAAAAAATTAATATAAAGTTAAAATCTTCAACAGTTAAATCGATAGTTAATTCGATAAATTTATGTATGTCTAAACTAGTAGATGTATATAAAAAAATCCAACCTAATATTATTATTGTATTAGGAGATCGCTATGAAAGTTTTGCAGCAACAGTTGCCGCTTGTATATCTAGAATTCCAATTGCTCATATACATGGTGGTGAAGCAACAGAAGGATTAATAGATGAATCTTTGAGACATTCTATGACTAAAATGTCTCATATTCATTTTGTTGCAGCTGAAGAATATAAAAAAAAAGTTATTCAGTTAGGAGAAAAACCTAAAAATGTTTTTTTAGTTGGTGGTTTGGGAGTTGATAGTATCAAAAACTTAAAATTATTGAATAAAAAAGATCTTGAAAGTCAATTGAGCTTTAAATTTAATGAAAAAAATCTTTTAATTAATTTTCACCCAGAAACTTTAAATAAAAATTATTCAATAAAGTTCTTTAATAGTTTTTTAAATGAATTGAAAAAATTAAAAAATACAAATCTTATTTTTACCATGTCAAATTCTGATGTTGATGGAGATTATATTATTAGTTCAATTAAAAAATTTTCAAAAAAACATAAAAATGTTTTTTTATTTAAATCTATAGGGCAACTTAATTATTTATCTTTACTAAAATATGTAGATGGAATGGTAGGAAATTCTTCAAGTGGATTATTAGAAATGCCATCATTTAAAAAAGGATCAATAAATATTGGTAATAGACAGTTAGGAAGACTTAAGTCGACTAGTGTTATAGACACTAATTATGATATTAATGAAATTAAAAAAAGTATAAAATTTTTATACAGTAAAAAATTTAAAAAAATTTTAAAATTTTCAAAAAATCCATATGGGGAGGGTGGGGCTAGTAAAAAAATAGTTTCAATCTTAAAAAAAATAAAATTAAAAAATATATTAATAAAAAAATTTTACTTAATATCTTAAATATGAAAATTATATTTATTGGATCTGTTTTTTTTTCTAAATTAATTTTAGAAAAAATGATAAAATTAAATATAAATATTGTTGGTGTATGTTGTAAAAAAAAATCAAGTTTTAACTCAGATTTTTTTGATATTGGAAAAATTTCTCTAAAGAATAAAATTTCAACTATTTATACAAATAATGTAAATGGAAATAAGTTTTATAAATGGGCCAAAAATAAAAAGGCTGATTATATATTTTGTATTGGTTGGTCCAATTTACTTGGTAAAAAAATATTAAATATTCCATTAAAGGGAACTATAGGATACCATCCATCTAAACTTCCATTAAATAAAGGCAGGCACCCAATAATCTGGGCAATACTTTTGGGTCTCAAAGAAACTGCATCCACTTTCTTTTTTATGACAGAAAAACCTGATAGTGGAAAAATCATTTCTCAAAAAAGTGTTATAATAAGTTTTAAGGATAATTCTTTTTCTTTATATAATAAATTAGCATCTACTGCTCAAAAACAGATAAAACATGTTTTAAAAAACCTTAAAAGAAAAAATATTAAAAATGAACCAAATATCAAAAAAAGTAATTATTGGAGAAAACGTAATTCTTTTGATGGTAAAATAGATTGGAGAATGTCTGCAGTTTCAATTTATAATACAGTTAGAGCTTTAGATAAACCATATATTGGTGCACATTTTTTTTTAAATAAAAGAAAAATTATTATTTGGAAATCTAAAATAATAAATTATAAAATAAATAACATAGAACCGGGAAAATTTTTATTTTATAAAAATTCTTATCCAGTTATTAAATGTGGAGTTAATGCGATTTGCTTGCTAAAAACTAATTATAAAATTAAATTTAAAAAAGGTGACTATTTATGAAATCATTAATTATTTCTCCACATCCTGATGATGAACTTTTAGGAGTTGGTGGAACAATTTTAAAAAGGAATAGCAAAGGAAATAAAGTTGGATGGCTCATTATAAGTGATGTTAAAACAATTTATGGCTGGGATAAAAAATTTGTAAATATAAGATCAAAAGAGATTAAAAAAGCATCTAAATTTTTTAATTTTTCCAACGTTTATAATCTTGGGTTTCCCTCAGGAAGACTTGATACTATTCCTATAATAGATCTAGTTAGTAAAATTTTTAAAGTTTTAAAAACATTTAAACCTGAAGAAATATTTATACCTCATAATTCTGATGCACACACAGATCATAAAATAGTTTTTGATTGTGTATCTTCTGCTTCAAAAAATTTTAGAGCTCCTTTTATAAAGAGAATTTTAGCTTATGAAACTTTATCAGAGACTGGTTTTAATTTGAATAAATCTGATCAATTTATACCCAATCATTTTGAAGATATATCTAAACAAATTAATAAAAAAATAAAAGCAATTGATATTTATAAATCTGAATTTAAAAAATTTCCTTTTCCAAGAAGTAAAGAGGCTTTAATATCTCTAGCAAAATTTAGAGGCACAATGATTGGTGCTGCTGCAGCTGAAAGTTTTCAATTACTCAACCAGATAAATTAAAATCAATTTCTCAAATGTATTATAAAAAAAATTGGAAGCAAACTATTATTAAAATTAATAGCACTATTAAAGAAGCTATTTCTAATTTAAATAAAAGTACTTATCAGATTTCACTTGTTTTAAATAAAAAGGGAAAATTAGTTGGAACGTTGAGTGATGGAGATATTAGAAGAGCATTATTAAAAGGTTTCGTACTGGAAGATAAAGTTAATAAGATAATTAATAAAAATTTTTTTACTACAAAAAAAAAATTTTCTAAAAAAAAAATTTTTAATATTATGCAAAAAAACAAAATAAGACACCTTCCTCTTATAGATAGCAATGGAAAAATTAAAAATCTTTATACTTTTGAAGATTTATTTAAGCTAAACAAAATAAAAAATAATATATTAATTATGTCAGGCGGTAGAGGTCAAAGATTAATGCCTTTAACAAATAAAGTACCAAAACCACTATTACCAATTAAAGAGAAACCAGTAATTCAAAGAATTATAGAATTAGGAGTAGAAAATGGATTTTATAATTTTACAGTATCAGTAAATTATCTTGGAAAGAAAATTATTTCTTTTTTAAAAGATGGAAAACAATTTGATACTAAAATAAATTATATTATTGAAAAAAAGCCATTGGGCACTGCTGGATCAATGGGTCTAATTAAAAATTTAAAAGAAGATTTAATTGTAATAAATGGAGATGTATTTTCAAATATAAATTTATATAAAATGTTAGAATATCACTTAAAAAATAAATCTTTTGCAACTATGGCAGTAAAAACTCACAATATTCAAAACCCATTTGGTGAAGTTGTAATCGAAAAAGGGAAAATAAAAGGTTTTAGAGAAAAACCAATTAATAAATCAATGATTAATGCTGGTATATATATTTTTAATAAAGAGATTACAAAATATATTAAAAAAAATACCCAATTGGATATGTCTGATCTTTTTTTAAAAATAATAAAAAATAAAAAAAAAAATACTAGCCTTTCCTATTCATGAAGATTGGCACGATATAGGAAATAAAGAGCAATATTTTAAATTAGTGTAATTTAATTAAATATTTTGACCTGTTGTATCTCAATAATATCACGTCTAAATTCTCAAAGATTAAGAAATAAAGCATTAATTAAAGTAAAAAAAAAACCTATACTTTCTTATCTTGTAAATAGAATTAATAATGAATTTTCTAATGATATAAAATCAGGTTATTTGGAAGTGTTTATCTTAACAGGAAGTAAAAAACTAAATAAAAAAATTGAATTAATAAAAAAATATAGCCAAACAAAAATTTATTATGATAATGAAAAAAATATACCTCTTAGGATATTAAATTTTGTTAATAAAAAAAAATTTGATTTTATTTTAGTAGTTGATGGAGATGATATCTTATGTTCAGTTGAAGGTATGAGAAAATTAGTTAATTACATGAATAAAAGTAAAGATGTTTTTGTTAAAACAAGAGGATACCCTTTTGGAATGAACTCTTTAGCTTTAAAAACTAAATTTATTAAGAGCTGTAAAAATATTAAAAAATATAAAATAATGGATACAGGGTGGACGAGACTTTTTGAGGATAAAAAAAAAATTAAATTTATTGATAAGGTTTATAAAAAAAGTAAAAAACTTAGGTTTACATTAGATTATAAAGAAGATCTTACTTTTTTTAGATCTATAATAAATTCAAATACAAACATAGTAAAAGCTAAAGATCAGAAAATTATTTCTGGAGTTTTTAAGAATAAGTTTTATAAGCATAATTTTAAAGTTATAAAAAAATACTGGGAAAATTTTTATAAAAAAAAAAATTAATCATATGATTAAAAAAAGTAGTTTA
>MDSV01208336.1_pt1 | contig 46146 bp, 31 predicted proteins | sample 810851 | NCBI WGS metagenome assembly MDSV01 (sample SAMN05326640, study PRJNA326480) | marine metagenome | isolation source: seawater | place: Atlantic Ocean: North East | collected 2012
CAAGCTCGTTAAGAAGCTCACGGTCAATTTCAAGAGCAATCTGCTCAGAAAGAATACCAGTAAGCTCAACCTCTGCGTCCAAGTTGTGGTATGCGTTGAGGTCCTGACCAAGCTCTGGAGACCACTTGGCCTTCAACTTCTTGGTTTGTGCTGTAACAGCAATTGAATCGACCTTGATGTCGATCTCTTGCATGATACTGACGTCTGAGTTTCCTAATCCGCCTTGACCACCGGTATCGTCCGAACCTTCAAGTCCCCATGGAGCGTTACCTACAAGTGCACCGATTGCATCTGAGTGTGCAGCATCAAAGTTGTCTGCCAATGGTACAGTTGCTGTAGTATTTCCTGCAGCGATGGCGGCATCAAAATTGGTAGCCTTAACAAATACAATTTGAACCTTGTCGCTTGCATTGATCTTTGTCAAGCGTCGAACTGGTACTGCGGCCGCGTCAGAGGCAGCTGCGGGGACGAAAGCCGCGAGATTGTTGAAATCAATACTTCCTGTTGGTCCAAGTTCACGCCTTGTCAAGTCTGTCTCAACAACAGAGATTCTTGTTGTTGGTGCTGCAAGCAAATCCGGGTCGTAATCAATCAACTTCTTGTCTGCTTCAGTAAGAGCTGAAACAAGAACGCCGGTGGCGCTTTCGCCTGCTGAAAGAAGTTCTGTTAGGTTCACTGTTGTTGACCCAGTTGGGGAAGAGTGGCCGTGACCAAACTCATAGTGGCCGCCAGATGTCTTTGCAACACCTGATGCGAGATCAACACCACCAGTCAACTGACGACCTACAACGTTACCGCCGTAAACAGATTCGCCAGCAACAGCACCGAGGTTGCCAAGGGTGTGTGTGAAATCAAGAAAGAAAATGAGACCGGATGGCAAGCTCATTGGCTGAACCGAAACGAGATCATTTGCGATCAATCCGCCGAATACACGACGAACGATTGGGAATGCAACTGCAGCGAAGCCTTCGACATCACCTGCAGCCATGGAAGAAGCTTCTCTAAGAAGTTCCTTCGCTTGGTTTTCGAGAAGTACCGCCATTCCCTGCTTCTGATTGCCTTCATTAAGGCCTTCAAGCAAGCCAGTAGCTTCCCACTTATTAAGAAGAGCTGTACCTTCGTCTTGCAAGTTGCGAGACTGTACGCCTTCTGTTAATCTTTGTAAAATAGACATTATAAATTCACCTCCTTTTCTATAAACTTTAATTTAGAATTATTTTGTCTTTATTCCTGCCAATTTCTGCATTCTATTAAACATAGGATTGGCATCCTGTTGTGTTTGCTCTTTTCGAGCCGCGACAAGTAACGATGACTTTCTTGATACCATTTCATTTAATGTTGCTTGCTTCTTCACGTCTGAAGTAGTAGAAACAGATTCATTCATTGTATCAAAAATAATCTTTGCTTCCTGTACAGTTCCGGCTTTCGAAATGGCTTCGACAAGTTTTTTCTTTTGTCGCTCATTCAAGGAGGCATTTTCTAGAGCCTGGTTTATATACAACAACTTTGCGTTAGAGACATTCATGGTTTCCAACTTTTTTTGCATAGTCTTAAATGTTGTATTAAAATTCTTGTTTTGCTCCTGCAGCTTAAGAGCCGCAGAAGATATTGTCTTGTTTTCTTTTTGAAGTTCGGCAACCATCTTTCTTAGTTCCGCATTCTTTTCTTTTACTTCGCTGTCTTGCTCTCTTGCAAGAAGCATTGATTCATATTCTCTCATGATAGATTCTGGTGTTCCTGCCCAGCCAGACTTTTGTGGCTCGCCTTCGACTCTAACTCTTTCCATGAGTTCATCTAAATCTACCTCTTCATCGAGTTCTTCTTCCTCATTAAGCACCTCTTTCAAGGCATCTGCGATTATCTCTTCCAAAGCTGCTGTGGACATTGGTGAGTCTGATGTGACATCCAAGCCGATATCTCCAGCATCCATATCTAGGCCCACGTCAGCATCCATGTCAGAACCAAATTCAGATTCGAAGTCATCCTCACCCTCAAGGTCTATGCCAATTTCATCGTCTTCGTATTCATCATCTCCAGCGAATACGCCGTCGTCCTCGTCTTCAAGGTCACTATCGAGAGAGTCTAATTTTATTTGTATTAATTCATCATCATCGGAAGCGAATGCATCTGGAAGATTAGATTCCAAATCATCTGCGGAGATAAAACTGTCAGTTTCGTCTTCTGAAATTTCTGCTTGGTCTAAGCCCATTGCAGCTTGATCATCTCCAAAAAGATCTGTTAAAGCATCGTCTTGTTCATTTACTTGTGTCTCTTCTTCTAAAATCCGGTCGACGGCTTGTTTCACTTCAGATGAGTACTTTTCAATGACGAGTTGTTCTGCGTTCTTGAGCGCTGCTTCTTTTAACGCCTTTGCGTCAATGATAGCTCTTTCGAGTAGATTTGACATATTTTTTGACTCCTAACAATTATGTACATAAAGAGACAAATAGGATTGCCTCTAAATAAATAGTGTTCAGAGTCTTTAAAGGGAAGGAAAAAATTTTGAGGTTTTAAAAGGTAGAACAAGCTAGAACGGTTTTACTTGCTGTTCCCAAGAAAGCGATCTTGTCAATACCAGCTATGTCGAGCACCATGTGGGTGTCCGCTGGTACTGTTATCTTTTTGTGAACTACTTCCGCGTCATCTACTGCAGCAGTGCTACCTTTGTCGTCAGTGATAATTCTCCTAAGTAAACGCCAACGGCCTGCGGCAAAATTATATCCATAGATATCAGTCACGGCCGCTTCTGTTGTGACATGCAAAAACCTTTGGTTTTCTGTAAGATATCCGCTTGTTGTTCTTCTGATTATTGTTCCTGTTGCTATGATTTGAGAAGTTGTTGAAACGACATGACCCGTATTATTTTTTAAAGTGATAGAAATCCTATTTGCGCCCCCGGAATTGACGGCCACTATTTTATACGTTCCATCCAACCAATCTTGCCCTGTTCTTGTGATTTGAATCACATCTCCTGCAGAATAGTTAGCTGAGGCAGCCACCCCTAAATTCAGCACATTGGAGGACAAACTAACAATACTAGAAATTGTTGTTCTCAAATCTGCTCCTGTGGCGGCAGTGGTGCTAGTAAGTTCACCGTCGTCGGTTGCGGGTGAGGCATATGTTCCATCTGGGCCTGCGATGTTTTTTGGTCGGCGAGTTCGGCCCCAACTGCTGTGTCTGTGAAAACTTGACATTTCTTATATTCTCCTAATCAAACTTGTTAAATTTATCTTTATGCTTTTGGGTTGATTTTTGGGACAACCTCTTTTTATTTTCCCGTTTTTCTTTCATTTTTTGAGACTTCTTTTTAAAATATCGTCTCTCTCTTAATTCTTCAAAAAGCCCTTGCTTTTTGCATTTTCTTGTAAACTTTTTGATCATCCTCTCTACTTGATTCTGATCGTGAATCACGATTTCAACGTGACATGGTTTTCCTTTGCTCATTATAACTCCTTTACTTTAGAGCGTTCCATTTTGCGCCTGCAACACTGAACAACCCACTAATATCTACACCTGCATCATTAGGATCTCTTCCTGCGAGTGGTGATTGTGGACTAACCTTTCCTGGTGATCCGCCCTCTTTTAGGGGCTTCGTTCCTTCAAATGCGTTTGCTAACTTAGAATTACCCATTGCATCGAGCATCTTTCTTTTTGTCTCAAGAAGCTTCTTTCTTCTAGATTCTTGCTCTTGTTCTCTGGCTTCCTGTAAAACTGCTGGATTCTGCATTGGCTGCTTTGCTTCTGTCAATGTTCCTTGTGCTTTGGTGATGCCAAATGCAACCTCTGCTACAAGATTCGACAGGACGCCCTCCTCAAAAAGAACTTCTTTAACGCATTCTTTTATAATATTTTTTAATTCCGACTTCTTCATTTTGCTCCGTACTTATCTAACATTCTGTCAATAATCCTATCAACATTTGTGTCACCTTTGCCATTGTTGTATATTTCTCTTGCCTCACGTAACATAAAGGCGCCTGGGGTGGAAGGGTCCGAAACCATATCAAAACAAATAAGTGAAAAGTCATCTTCCACCATTGTTGTTCCGTTTTCTTCTCTTATTGAACCTGTACCTCTAGAAGAGATCCCACATGTTACGCCTTCTTTTATAAGGCCTGCTAAGACCGAGCCCATAGGTAGTTCTTGCAGAACTTTTATTTTACCCATGACGTCATCGCCGTCCGTCCAAATTTCTGTAACCATATGAGAGCATCTCTCCAAGGATATAACTGAACTTTCTGGGTGGTCTAATTCCCCTAGGGCTCTTCGAGCTTTTACTAAATCCTTGTATCTATCTACCTCTCTGAAAAGAGTTTTCTTTTCGTAGATTCTGCCGTTGGCATTTTTGGTATTACACTTTTGCATACAACCACTCAAATACATGGCGCCTTCGGCAACTTCTCTCTTTTCTGCTTCTGTGAGAAGATCTTGGCAGGTGCCGCCATCACACAATTCATAGTACTCTCTTATAAGTTTCATAACGTTCCTCTATTGCGGGGACCACCCGCATCATCTATTTGCCAGTGCAACATCTACGAACCGGCTGAAGTTTCCATTTCTTATTGTCTGTTAAGATATTCATTGCTCATCCCTTTCTATAAAAACTTTTTTTTCAATTCTAATTCCATCATCACCGAACACCATACCGCCGATATAGGCAGCTGCCGAGCTTGCAAAGCCCAACAACAGGCAAGTGATAAAAGAATTATCAAAATTAATTAGTTGTGTGTAGTCCTTTACGAACCATAAAAATACTCCAACCCAAAAGCCGGTGCACATGGGACATTTAAATAGTTCTCCGAATTTGCCCTTAGTTGGACGAATGGGATCTAGTATCTTACCGTAAACTAGGATTTGAGTCAAACCATATGAAACTAGGCAAAACCATATAAAATTCATTTATCCTCGCTTTCTTCTCTGATAAGCGAATAATTGTACATGTATCCATAAGGGCGTATGCGAGAGTTCATTGAACCCTTATTTGCCGATTGAGGTACATCGCCCAACTCTGTTGAATCTTCAGGATCTGGTCTTAACATCGCATCCAAACGCTCATCGTCAAATTCTGATGCTGACTTAAAGTATGGTTTTTCACCGGTTAAGTATTCGTGAATAGAATAAAGAAAGGCTTGGTCTCTGTTTATACCAGGGATTTTAGATTCAAGCATCTCCGCCTCTAAGGAGCCAAAAACATTTCCACCCTTAATGCTAGATCTTTCTATCAATCCCTTTTTTGCCAAAAACTTGAACATCCTGTCCTGTGAATGATAAACTCTGTCAGACATTGATTCCTTGGGGAAAGTTACACACTTATTCTTTTCAGTCATAAGAACTATGTCCATGTCTTCATGATCTAAGATCAAGATATTGCCATCCATAGTTCTCCTAGCTTTAAGCTCTATCCTAGGATCAAGTTCTATATTAACATTAATCGTCATTTTTTCCCATCTCTTCAAGTAGTTGTTGAGTATTTAAGACAATTTCTAAAGTTTCCGTATCTATTTCTTTATTTTTTGTATTTTCCAAAATAGAGTAAATACTGCTTATCTTTTCTTTAAACTCAGGATTATCTGTATTGTTTTTATTTACTTTACTAAGCTCTTCTTTTAATCTACCTATCTCTTCATTTAGATAAATTTTAAGCTCCAGGCCGTTGTCGTCAAATGAAGATATATAATTGTTTAAAAGTTGTTTCTGGTTTTCATTTAAAGACTCTGAATATTCTTCATTGAACTTTGTGACAAAAGTACTATAAACTAAAGAGTCTATAGGTTGTTGTTGCTGCTCTTGTGTAGTTTCGACAGAAGCTGACATTTGATCTATTATGTTTTCCTCTAACAGTACCCTATCCTTAACGGGCAAAGCTTCTTGAAAAATAGAGTAAACTGATGCTATTGTTTTGTAATTTGGTACAAAATTACTGTAAACTTTTGATGATAAGGTTCTGTTAATTTTGTTTATGAGCGCGCTTTGTTCTTGAAAAAGTTTCTTCTTGTCCAAAGAATCATGCCTCTCTTTAACTTGGTAGACGATTTTTTCTGCTATGTTTTTTTCAATATGTCTTGTTTCGTAAATTGACTTGTAAAGTCCCAACTCCTCCTTTAGGATAGAGTTATTAGTAAAATGATCCTTTAAAATAGAAACAATCTTATTCTGTTTGTTCTTGTTATTTTTAACCACTGACTCTGTGAGTTCTCTCACAAGGGCCTCGAAAACAAATGCAGTGTTTCTTTTTTTGTTATGTTTCAGTCTCATTCTTTTTTTCCCTCTCTTCTAGGCTTTTAAACAAGGCTTCTAATTCTTTCTGTTCCTTAAGAATTTTAGACTCCTCTGCTTTATAATTAGTTCCTTTGGCTTCGTAAATACTAGTAGCTTTCGCCAAACTAGTCAACTCGCCCATTCCTGGGAAGTTTTTTCTTGTTGTGTTAACCTCAGGGCTAGCAGCTCTTGTCATATTTTTCTTTCTAGGGCCGGAGGTTTTTCTTCTATCGCCGCCGGCGCTTAGGCCTCTCGGCTCATACCATCCGTGAGACTTAGCGGTGGTAGTCCTGCCCTTCTTATCTTCCCTTTTTCCAGGCGGGGCTGCCAATAGATCTCCCTCCTCAGGAGCAGGTGTTGCGCCGGCGCCAGTCGGGGCGCCCCCTAGAGCGGCCGCGGGGTCTGGGGTTGCTGGTGCGCCGAGTTCTGGCTCTGCTCCGACCGTTCCAGTTCCTCCGAGGTCAGTGTCCTGCTGAATGTCTAAATCATCTGTACCCGCATTTAAGCCAGCTGTCAATTCTGCTTGCTCTACCTCTCCAACAGTTTCAAGAGCGGCTTCAAATCTCTTATCGTAGAACATCTCTCTTCTATTTCTTATAAATTCTTCATCGGACAAACCAAACAGAGTCCTTGCTAACCACTGCTTAGAAAAGAAGCCTTCTGTTGCTGCTCCTGCTATGTCAAACCTTGTTTTCCAGTGTTCCAATTCTTGCATTTCAGCGATCTTTGAAGGGTTGTTCAGTCTGCACTTGAAGGATACTAGATCTTCTTCCCGATAACCCAAAGTGTAAAGGTGAATCATTCCAATTTTTTCAATCTCTGTAATCATGGATCTCTGTAGTCTCTGAATTGTCCTCGCGAAACGAATATCTTTCTGCGCTAAAGTAGTCTTATCTTCTACTGCCTTATCAGCGTCTGAAGATATATAAGCCGCAGGAATCTTTAGGGCTGAAAATAGCTTATCTCTAAGGTATTTTACATCGTCAATATCTCCAGTATACTTACCTCCAGCTATAGGCTCAATTTTAGTTGAACTTTGGCCGCGGACAGGAATAAAATAATCCTCCTCTACCGAAAGAGGATTGTACCTTAGATCTACGCGCCCTGTACTTGCGTCGACAACTTGATTTCTTTTCATGGTTGTCATAACTTTCTGCATATACTGCTCAACATCTTGAGGAGGTATATTACCAACATCAATATAGAATGCGCGGCGTTCAGGTGATCGAACAATTCTATATGCCATCATTGCATCTTCAAGTAATGTAAGTTGTCTCCATATGCGTCTAGCTGGCTCAAGAACTGATGTGCCATATGGACTGTATTTATCTTGTCCTAGAACTCGAAAGTGTCCAAGTTGCCAATTCTCAAAAGTCATTCCTGCGGAGTTCCACTGAAATTGTACATAGTTTGGATTTGTTTTGTCTTCACCTTCCAATCTTTCTATTTCTTGTGTGGGTAAACCGATAACAGAAGTTATCCCTAGTTTTTCATCTAGATCCAGATACAAGAAAAAATCTCCATATTTACACATTGTCCTGCACCAAGAGAACAAGTTATGCTCTATGTTTAATACGTTTGTATAAAGAGAGTGCAGTATAGCCTTTATTTCTTCGTTTTCACATTCTATTGATAGCATTGGTGACAATGAAGAATAAGTTGTCATCTCATCTGCATAAATATCTAGTGCAGAAGCTATCTCTGGTGTATACTCCATCTGGTCAAAGTCTACATATCTTTCTGTTCTCTGTTGTGAGGCCATATATCCTGACTGTAAGTTATCATACGGGTTGTATGCAGTCTTCTTAAAGTCTTTACCGGAGGCTGATGTGAATTTGCCGGCGTACCTATCAAGGTCTATTCTTCTTAGCCTGTGGTTATTTTGTGTCCTGTATTGTGTTACTGGTCCAGATAAGAGTCTTGTCAATCTTCTGAATAACAAACTCTGTGGGTTTCTTGTGTTGTTCTTATTCTTTTTTTGTGCCATTATTTATCCCTTAAACAACCAGGGAAAATCAATCGATGTTTTATGGTGCTTATTAATTTCATCATTCATCTTTAATTTTCTGGTTCCTATCATTCCATTTATTCTTGTGTCTAATTCATTTGTCGACTTTGTTATAGCTCCGACAAAAGCTTTTGCGTATTCTGCTTCCCTCTCGTTGACTGCAAGTGCTGTATCCCTAACCCAACAACCAATTGCGCAGGCGGTTATCAAGTCGTCATTGTAAGAACGCATTGCTTCTGCTCTACCATTATTCCATACAAAAGTTGCCATTTCACCTAATAATCTAGTGGAATATATCTTAATTAGATTATTTCTAATGAATTCTTCCATCTTAGCGACTATTAGAGGTCTTGTTTTGGAAGTCATAGAAAAACCAACCACCGCATTAGACATCTGATCTGCTTGATATTCTTCTACAAATTCATGAGTTGATTTTACTGAGTGGTAAAGGTTTGGGTATCTCATTTCTTTCAGCTTGTCCAAAACCGCGAAGCCGACTGAATTATTTTCAACGACCAAAAGACCGTTACCATACTCTTGGCCCATATCAAACAAAACTCTAGAAAACACATCTGGTGTGCATTTGCCCCTATATTCTGCTATAATCTCCATAGTTTCTAATTTAAAAACATGACAGACTGAATAGTCTTTACCATCGCCTCGCGCGACATCTGCTGACAGTAGATAAGTATTATTGGGTTGCTTTTCTTCCCATATCCACAAATTCCTGTCAAAACCAGTTCTATACTTTGGATCCTTAACAAGGTTTCGGTATATATCCATGTCATCAGAAGAAAACACTGTTTCTCCAGACATATTGAAGTTGCACTCTAGCTCTTGCGCAATTTCTCTTTTTGACATATTACGTGTTTCTTTCTCAAACCACTGTATATCTCTATCTGGGTGTACTTGCCATGCGAGCTTTGTTGGAAAAAAATCATTTAACTTACTATCGGCTTCAGTGTATACCTTATGAAACCAGTTGCCAACACCATTTGGCGTCGACAAGGCGATGCATCGACCACCAGTAGACAGGGTAGGGTAAAGACCCATCCACAATTCGTCTAAACCTTCAACATGTGCTGCTTCGTCTATAACCAACAATGACAAAGCTTCTGAACGGCCGGCGTCGCCAGATGTTGAAGAAGCTTTAATTTGCGATCCATTTGAAAGTACAAAGCTAGTTCTATTATCTATGTCCACATTTGAAATCCTTAGCCATTGTGGTAAGTTCTTTATTATTGCCTTTACTTTTTTAACTAAGTTGGCTGCAGTGTTGAATTTTGTTGCAATCACAAGAACATTTTTTTCTCGATGGAACATCATCATCCAAGCCACATAAGCTGCAGTGATAGTTGAAATACCCAACTGTCTCGCCTTAAGAATTACATTAAACCGATGATCCTCGAAGTCTTCTAACAACTGTTCCTGAAAGGGGTACAGGTGAAAAGGTATCAACCCTTTCATTGGATGTGTTATCTTTGCGTAAGTGTGGATAAAATATTCAGGTTTCTTGCCACAGCGGACAATTTCCTTCATGATTTCTTGCTTGGTAAGCTTTATTGGCATGTACCCTCTTACGACTTCAGGCCGCTAAGTTGAGTAAATTTTTCAAATTCTGGGTTTATTTCCTTTTCTGGTTCTGTTGGTATACCACTAATTGAATAGCACTTATGTACTTTTACACTACACCGAATCCGAGAGATATATTCAACCAAAACATCAACCTCGCTTGGGTCTGAGAGAGAAAGAGAAGACTTAGTTACCTTTTTATATTCCTTCTGTATAAAGGACTTTACCTTCTCTACCATTGACTCCATCTCTCCTTCAAAACCATTTGAGTGAACTTCTTTAAGTGGTATCTCTGCGTGATACTTAATATGCAAACGATCACCACTAATGTGTGCTCCAAAGCCATCTATGATGCGGTGATCGACTAGTGGGTTCCCCTCCTCCCTTCTCAAGCCAACCTTTACTGGCTCGCCGGACTCGTCGAGTGCGCCATCGTATGTGTTAGCAAGTACCTGTGAGATACCGTTTATAATTTCTAAAGTTGTTGCCATAGTTTTAATTTCCTCTTGCAATAAATAGTTTGCTATTAATAAATAGTTAGTTCTTTGGTCTCCAGCCGGATTTCCAGCGCTCTTCTCTTCCTTCTATATACTGAACATAGCAATCAAAACAGCAATCAAACTTTGTCATGTAAAGATCGTCTGCTGCTGAAAAAGAATATGAACCACAAACTGGGCAGCTTCTTTTAGATTGGTGATTGCCTTTCTTCTTTTTGATTAAAATATCTCCTATCTTTTCAGTCTTCTTTTTCCTAGACGTTTTTTTATAAAAAGATTTGAGTTCTTCTAGGTATTTAGCTTCCTTTTCTTTGTTCCAAGATCCTTTAGGATTCTGAATAGCCTCTTCACCATACTTTTCTTTTATAGCATTTTCTATCTTCGCTATCTCATTTAAATCTTTATTTTTCATAGTGTTACCAAAAATATTGATAAAGCGCCCACAATGATACCAATGGAGGCTGGTGCTAGCCATCCAAATTTCTGTTCATGAATTAATGCGTTTTCTATTTTTAAGTTCTCTTCCTTAAGTGCTTCAATGGTTGCGTCTCTGGTTTCAATTTCATAATTCATAGATGCTGTCAGTTGTCCAATTTGTAGGTCAAACTTTGCTTTCTGCTGATCCAATTCTTGCATAGTGTGGAGTTCACACTTCTGCTCTGCTAACTCTTTTTCTGCAACAATCTGTGCCATTGCTTCACTATCAAAACACCAGCCTGACCAAGGTATCTTTTCACCCTTCTTTAATCGGGCATATTTTCCCGGAGTCGCCAGTGAAAGTGATGTAAAGCTAAGAATCAGAACTAAAACCAAACAGGTCTTCAATTTTCTTGTTAATTTCATCAGGGTTATCCTTTGCTTTTTGCACTATCTCTTTTACTTTTTTCTTCTCTACTTTTGAGAGTTCTTCTTTCTTCTTCTTATATTTCTCTTCTATTTTAACAAGAGTTTCTTGATATTTTAAGTGAAGTTCTTCTCTTTTTTGCACCTCAATCTTGTGCTGAACTTTTAAGGACTTAATCTGAGCTTCATAAGATTCCTTATTTGCGTTCATTGCATCGATTGCTCCTTGCGAATTCTTTCTCGATATAAGCCAAACGAAAATAGACCAAACAACTAAGGCTGTTGCTTTCCAGTTCTTCTTCACCCAGAGCCAAGCAATCCTAAGCTGAATCATTGTTTTCCATGTTTCCATTGCACTGCAAGGTCAACAAGTGCTTGGGATCCAATATAAGCGAGAGTGACTGCCACCCAATCTCCACTAGTTACTGTTCCATATACACAGAGACCAGTTGCTGTAATCCATGCTAGAAACTTACGAGAGATAAATCTCTCTGTATATTTGTCCGCGAATGCTTTTAGTCGTGCCACCATAAATCCTCCTATATGCTTACGTGTGCATAGCCGTTTCTTTTCTCGATATTTATTTGCATATCTACACAGTCTTTTAGACTATCTAGATGAGAAATGAGAAGAACAGTTTTGAAGTAGCCCTTGACCATATCTAAGATGCGTACAAAGCCTTCCATATTTTCTTCATCGAGAGCAGTTCCCGGCTCATCAAGTATAAATAGGTCAGACTTTGGTAAACTGGACACTGTTAAAAAAGCTAAACGTATTGCCATACTTGCAATAGTCTTCTCTGCTCCAGATCCCATCTCCAATGGGCGAGGATCATGACTAGGGTGCTTAATGAAGATATCTAACTTATCCTCGTTATTAGATATGAAGACTTCAAACTCCACAATATTGGTCAATATCTTGGATATCTCTTGATTAATGTAAGGTAACCTCTCTTTAATGATCTCATAAGAAACACCATTTGGATGACAACAAACCATAAAAAGATGATATGCAGCAAAATTTTGCTCTAGTTCACGAAACTCTTGCTGTTGTTCTTGGGTGTGTGATAGCTTCTGCTCCGAAGACCCGTGCCTTTTGTGTAGTTGCATAATTTTTTGTTCACACAAATTCATCTCTTGTTCTTTATCTTCAGACTGTTTTTCTAATTTCTCTTTGTATGATATTAATTGTTTTAAGTTTTCAATTGCTTCTTTGTTTTTTTCATATTCTGTAGCTTTGCTTTTAAGATCATCAAGTTCGACCTGCTCCTTGAACAGCATGCTGTCTGCTCGTTCGATAATTAAATTGCTAGTCGTTATTGAGTTTGCAAGATTGTCTCTTTTTTCAATTAGAGCATTGTATTTGTCTATGTACTTATCTACCTTGGTCATCTCTTCATGTGAAATTTCATCACCTATGGTATTGATATTTTGTACAACTGAGGATATTTCTTCTGTTTTTGATTTAATGGTTTCCCCAATAAGTGGGTGACAACTTGTGCAGACTTTATCTTGTTCTGTTACTAGTAAGCTTTTTTGCAAAGATAAACTTTCTAAAAGTAAAATTAATTTATTCAATTCGTCATTGACTTTTGTAAAAGACTCTTTCTTTTCCTTATACTTTTCAATTTCAAAGGCCCTTAAAAAGTCTTCAATTTTTTCATACTTGGTTTTATTTTCATCAATGTTTTTTTGTGCATTCGTTTTCTTGGCATTTATTTGTAATATGGATTTTTCTTTTTGTGTTATTTTGTTGGCCGTCAAAACAGGGTCAATAATTTCTGCAGGGACAGAAGATATCTTATCTTCCAAGAGACTAACCTCTTGTGCTAACTCTGCCATCTCTTCTTTGAGGGAGGTGCAAATTGCTTTATTTTTCTCAATCGCAAGTTCACCTTTAGTAATCTCTGTCTTGATATCTTTAATATTTGCATCAAAGTCAATACCCTCTAGGCGCCTTAATGACACCTTTATTTCAGCAGAGGCTTCTTTTGCCATCTTGAACTTCTTATCAAAGATCTCTAGGTCTAAAAACTTTGCTAGAAACTCTTTTCTCTTAGTTGAGCCTTCATTGATAAATGACAAAGAGTCCAACTGAGAAGCCATTGAGGTTGCCAGAAAATCTGGCAATGTGCCAAAGTACTTTCTTACATTCTTATCAGTATCTTGCCTAGAGGTACCATTTAAACCTGTGTGGTTGCCAATGGCGTCTTGTGAATAAAACTCTAGGTCAGTTGTTGCCTCTTGAGTCTCAACACCCTTTAGGCGCTTTGTATACTTGTTAGACTTGCGCTCGATGATATAGTCTGTTCCATCAACCTTAATTGTTGCTGTAGCGACACATTCGTCTTTATTCTGGTTTATGATATTCAGATTCTTACGGATCGATTTAGATGTAGAGTTGTACATAGAGTAAAGCAATGTATCCACAATAGAAGACTTACCTGAATAGTTCTTTCCAAATATGCCAACAATACCTTCTAGCTTTGTAAAGTCGATGGTGTTGCCTTCTGCATAATTGAATAAGTTGTCCCATTCTAAACTTTGAAGCGACCAGTTAACATTTCGCATGACATCTTCGTTTTCTTCGATTTGTTTATTGAACTGCTTATTCAATTCATAAACTTTTTCAAGCACCTCTTCAGTTGCTTCATATTCTTTTAGGTACTCGGCTATTAGAGCTTCTTGCGTTTTCAAGTCGCGTAGGTCTTGTTTTTCTAAACCTTCAGGTGCAGCAACCTTAATTTGTTTACCGGCGGCTCTGTTGAGGTAAGTTACCGACTCTGGGTTATACCTATATTTTGCAATGTCTACGGCCTTGCGGACTTTGTCTAGCGACACATTGCTTTCAGACACAATACGAAGACGTGCGCCCTCTGGTGGCTTCGCTCTAGGCAAATTACCCTTCTCGCTCAACGTAAGCGTAACGAAAGGCTTTGGGTTGTCAAAAGTAATAAGTCTAGTAGTAAACTGATCTTTGCTTTCAATATCCCAAAGCAAATAGCCTTTGTCCAAAGTCTCTCCAAAGTTCTGCTGGACTGTTGAACCTGCATACCAAATGCGGCCTTCGCTGTCCAGCTGTTGAGTTTTGTGAATATCTCCAAGAAAACCAAAGTCAAACTCCTCAAAGATTTCAATACCGTGATCTCCGCCTAGTGTCCAGTTACTATCTGTTTTTGATTTGTTGATAGCGCCATGATACAGAGCAATGTTAACCGAATCGTAGTCAGATGGTTCCACCCAATTGTCTTCATCAAAGACAGACAAAACATTCAAACAAAATTTATCATCGATCCTTGCTTCGCCGGCGTTCTTAAGCAAAATAAGATTAGGGTCATTGATGGCTTTTGCAATAGGGGACAGGGCATCCTGTCTTGAACCGTTACGTAGGTTGCCGTCGTGATTACCTAAAATAATATAGGTTGGGGCGATGGAAGCAAGGTTCTGAAAGAAGTCTCTACACATGTCAACAAACTCTGGCGATATCTGTGTCTTTGTGTGTGCGATATCTCCGCAGTGGATAATATAATCCACTTTTTCTTCTTTTAATGATTTATATAGTTGTTTGAATACCTCTTTGTATTCGAAGTGATATTTTAGATTTCGGATGTGGGTATCCGCAATATGAGCAAATCTCATTTATTCTCCGTAAATGGTTATTGTGATTTAAGTATAGCAGAATTTAGAAGGACTGTCAAGTTATTTCACAAACTTTTAAAATTGGCTTGGTGGTGCAGGCGGAGCCTTAACTATTCTAGCTATGATATCCAACTCTTTACCCTGAACCCTTTGTAAGGTAACCGTAGCGTTTGCAAACTCACCTGTTACAGTCTTTGGTACTGGTAATTTTGGGACCAGGTTGGCTCTTAGTGCATCTTCAAAAAACTCGTACCTACCTTTTGAATGATGATCCATGGTTTTTCTTATAACCCCTTCGACTTTGGCAAGCTGATCGGCCGATGGCTTTGTCGCCACGGGTTTACCAAGTCTACCCAGCTTGTCAAGTGTTGGTGTGTGTATTTCTATTTTGTCAGTCTTAATTCTGGAAAACAAGTTTCTCTGTGCGAGAGACAACCTTCTAGTTGGCTTTAGCACTTTTGCTGCCTTGGTCGCTTTTGTTCCTTTAAAAAGAGCTGATGCTGCTTTCGCAAGGTTGCCAATACCGGGGGGCATACCTAGAGCTAAAGAATCATCCGGAGTGAAATTTCTTTGAAACCAATTCTGCCCGAGTCTTCGCTTAGGGTCAGATTCGAATAAAACCGCTCGAATCTCTTCTTTGATAATTTGCTCTAGTTCTGATTTCTTCACAGACTAAATTCTTTTAAGGCCGAGATTTTCAAGTTGCTTTGGTGTAAGCTTTTCAAGAATAATCTCGAATGCTTTCTTCTCTGCTTCGGTGATCATATTAAGGTCGCCTGTTTCTGCTAAGTGGTTCATCTCTTCTGCGATGATTTCTTTTAGTCTTCTTTTTGTAAGTTCCATTTTGGTCTCCTAAAAATCAAGTTTGTAATGTAAATAGTCTAAATCCGATACAATATCCGCATTTTGTTTTCGCTCTTCTACCACCTCTTGTGGCATCTCTCCGATGTCTGAATAGCCGCTGACATCAATAGACATAACTTTAATACCATATTCTCTTAGTTTCTTTGCTATCCCGAACTCTTTTCCTTTAACATCTTCGTCGAGCGCCAAGTACACATCCGGCTTGCGTTCGCATATCTTCTGAAACAATCTTGAGTTCTCTCTCAGAGTTGAACCGAGTAGTGGCACAGCGTTTTTACATTTCATTGCATCGAACACGCCCTCGGCCAGAATCACATCATCGTCCCAGTCGATGTTAAGGTCGTTGAAGATAATATCCTTGCTGACTCTTGGGTTCTTGTATTTCATCCAGTCGTCCGTATATGATCTTGCCACAAAGAAATTAACGTTGCCATCATCGTCGAAGCTTGGGATGATAATCCTATCCTGATATTCTCCATAGTCACAGAAGCCAATCTTCCAAGTTAGTATGTCTCTATCTGTAAAGCCGCGGGAGTAAAGGTATTTAAGGGCTCGCTTTTTAAGTCTTGTCTTTTTACCTGTTAGTGTTTGGAAGTTCTCTGGTAGATCAATAATCTGTGGTGGTTCGGGTACGTGCTCAGCAAAAATAGTATCATACTTTGAAAGGTCAACCTCCCCAGCCAGGCTACGCCAGTCTGCGTAGTAAGCCGGTGCAAACCTGCGGATAAGCGGAGATATCTTTGTGCCAGAGTAATCACATATCCAACACTTGAATACATCTTTTTCTATATTAACTGATAACTTTAGTTTGTGGTGATTGCACTTTGGGCAGTGAAACTGATGTTCGTCATCATTAGACCAGCAACGGCCGAGGGCTTTCTTAAGTAGTTTTAGCTTCTCTGACAAGTTTATCTCCTGCTAACGCGATTACAATACTGTCGCACATATCTAATATGCCTGGTTTTGGATTTCCATGTTTTGTATATTGTATCTCAATATCAGGGTACTTGTCAATAACAAATTCTAAGACTTTTTCTTTTGCATTGTCTCCACGTTTGATTCCTACGCCTGCTTGTTTGCGCGCTGATGTGGCGGCGATCATCTCTGGTTGGATCCCAAACAATTCAAAACAAAACCACGACACAACTCCATTAAACCTGGATAATGTTGATAGTGTTTGTGCCGATGAGAATCCCGACCTAAACGAATGCAGAGACTGTTCAATGTATATATTATTTATATCATAGTTGTTTCTTATTGTCAAGATATTTTCTTTAATAAACTTTGCTTTTTCATAGAAAGTGGGGAACTTTCTTTTGTTTCTCGTGTCCCAAAAAACTGTTTCTAAAATTTTACCGTCCTGAATTACCGTTGCCCCTGTAATAGAGGTTGAGATATCAAGACCTAGGATTGTTTGCATACATTAACTCAAAAATTCTTGTAAGCATGGTTTCTTTTTTTTCTAAATCTTCTGTAAAGAACCAGTGCCATACTAATGTAGATTCTATATGATGTAGCTCATTTTTTATAGCGATTATTTTCTGTTCTGTTTGTTTTAATTGATCAACAGTAATTTCTGGTACCTCAACTCCTAACTCATTCGCGACGTCAGCCATGAGAACAACGTCGTTGCTTTCGAGCGCTTGGCGTGCTTTACTGTAAAGCTCTTCTTTCTTCTTTTTCTCGAATCCTTCCTCTAACTCTCCAATTTTATCTGGGTGACACTGCAGTGCTATTTTTTTAAACATCTTTTTAACTTCTGGGTCCGCGATTTTTTCTGCTGATTGAGTCTCAGGAGAGTCTTGGTTTTTAGCTTGCTCTTCATGTATTACTTCCTCTTGTTGAGTATTGTTTTGCTGCGCTTCTTCTTCGGAGTATTCTTTTATATCTTCTTGTTTTTCTTCGTTCTTTACTGGTATTTCCGGGAAATACTTTTGGTCGAACATTTTCTTTACGTCTGCATGGGCTGCGTGGAATATTTCCCTGGATACAACAATCTCTGATTGCAAAGCTGAAAGTTTTGTAGCTAAAAACTTCATCTTTCTTTTTAAGGCGTCCATTAGAAGTCTAGCCTTAGCTTGAATAAATAATCTTGAATTTCTGTTTTCTTTACTGGATTTGCCAGTGTTGCGACTCCCAGTAAGTTATCATCTTTATCATAAATACCTATCTTTGAAATATACGTTATTTTTTCAAACTCTTCCTGGTGTCCCTTATACTTTGACTTTGCTATATTTTTTATTGTTCTAGATGTTTCAACGTATGAGCCACTCGTAAGATTTACAGATCCTGAGTTGCCATAATCAATAAACGTCGGATTATTAGAATAGTTGTGTTCTCCCTTTTCTGCTCTTGCTAACATTGTGAGAGTCGGTATCTTGTTTGTGCCTTTAAGCTTGATCATATAAGAGGGAATAGTTCCTACATTTTCGGATGACTTTGCCGAACCTGAACCTGCGGTCTCCCTCATTCCAGAACCAAAGCTCAACCAGTTAGGAAAACTGGTCGTGCTAGAATGAAAGTATTTATCTTTTGAAGCATTATCAGCACTAAGATCATACGAGCCTGTTAATATACATATACCCTGCTCATATAAAATAATGCCCGCTGTTTTACCTGTTCGGGGACCTACTGTTTCAATTAATCTTCCGTCTTTCTTAGTGTCTTTTAAGGTTCCCAATAATGTTCCGGTGATGTAATAGTCCAACTGAACCGAACCTTTCTTAACTTGTGATCCATAAAATATAGATGGTACTTCTATGATGTTTGCATCTGCTGCATTGATGGATGAATAACTAAAGCTACTGTTCATATACCCTCCAACCTCAATTGAGTTTTGCAGGGACCTTAAAAATCTTTTGTTGTCATTTTCATATGATTGCACATAAATTCTGTTGATACTTCCAGACAAAGGATAAGAACCAGATATAGTATCGCCAAAAGTAAATTGTGATGAGTCTTGGAAGTTACTAGTTGTTACTGTCCGGAACGCGGTACGGGCGCTGTCTTTTGTTATAAAAGGAAATACTAAACTGTCTGCAGGCCTGTTGACATTTATTTCATGTAAAGATATGAACCCTTGTGGAACATGGTTAATTTTATTAGAAAAATTACCATCCTTTGCAGTTTCTCTGTTTATGTATATGTTACTGTTGTATATAAAGAATTCAAAATCAGGGTATGTTACAATGGTGTTGTTGTAAACATCACCATTCTTAAACCTTTTTTTACCCCTCATTTTAGTAATCCAGACGGACTCTCAATGTTAGTTCGTTCGTCGGGTCCTTCTTTAGGGGCTCGGATAATTTTGCTACTGCTAGCAATTCATTGTCTGCTGAGTATAAGCCAACTGTAGTTACATAAGCTTTTGGTGGTGCCAAAATATTATTGTTCTTAACTCTTATCTTTGACCCGTTTAAGTAAGTTGGGTTTGAGCTGTAGTTGAATTCATTGTGATTTGCTCTGCAAAAATAAATGGTAGAATTAAGTTCAGTTGTATTATTGAAAGAGATATTGGATATTCTTCTTCTAATACTGTCTGCTGCAACGTCTGTTGTTGAGCCAGTCATTGTATCATATATGTTTCCGACTGCAGACATTGAGATGAAAAGACCGGTATGGTCCGTCGCAGCAGGGAGGGGATCAAAGTTATGCCTGGTGTGTGCGAGGCCGTCTGATGATGACTGGAATATTGATGCTGTCAGGACTGCTATTCCTGCTTGATAGTACAATAGTCCTACATTTGGGGTTCCGACGGCGTTGCTTTTCAATATTCCATATTCACCGGCCGGTGAGTTTACCTTATACGAAGTTTCTGCTCCGGAATCGTTTATGGTTACAGCGCGGGTGTGCTGCTCAAAAGATGATGTGAGCGTAGGGTCAGATCCTGTTCCAATAATCATCGAGAAACTACCCTTCTTTACTTCATCTTTCACAAGCAAGCGCGAAAAATTAACAAAAATAGCATCTTTTATTTTCTCACCAGAACTTAACGTACCGTCAGCATCAAAAGGCCTAACATTGCCGTTTGTATCATAACCAGAAAGCACTTGAGCCATTTGATTATAAAGGTTTATCTTTTTTGCGTTTTGAGTTGCTGCAGCACCCGATAGTGGGGATGTGCTACTGTACCCTACCGCAATATCAAAAATATGATTTGCAGATGAACTTAAGAAAGGATAATCATAAACAGATTGAAAAATGCCATGAGCAAATGTTTTTATATTTTGTCCTCTTGCAACCGGACCAGTATCATTATAGGTATTATAAGTACCTGAAACAAGTGTTCCTGTAATTGGAATAGATTCATGTAATAGTGTTCTTGTTGTTGTTCTATCTGAACTGTTGAATGTTTTATAAAATGTGCCTGCTGACATAGTTTTCTCCTAACTTATTTAACTGCTAAATCTTATGATTTTAATTGGTATGTCTATTGAATAACCTGTTGTAACACCTACAACGTTCAAAGTTGTGTCTATTGTTTTATATGTTGCCGCGGCAAAGCCGCCTGGGTTAGTCAGTGTTGTACCCAACTCATCGAACAAAGCATCACTAGATTGTAAGCCAACGGTTGACTTTACCATTAAACCTAGACGTTTGCCTAGTGGCCCGTCGAACATCTCTTGACTGTCTCCTTGTGAAACATCTTCTGGTGGGTACTGTTCAATGTTAGATACTGGTTCGTCCAAAGAAGAAATATAATAAGATGCGATCGCGTCATCATCAACAAATGAATTTGCTAGAGGAGTATATCCAGAGTTTAGGGTGCCCGAGTGTAATCTCAAAAGCCTATGGTCTATTCTAATTAAAAAAGCTGTCTCCACAAGATCTTGAGGCATTGGTTCGGATCGCGATGGTGTACCACCAGTATCCATACCTTGGTCAATAACTATTCTTTTTGTTTTAGCGACAAACGCGTTATTGCCGACTTGATTCGGTATAATTCCAGCTGTTGTTAGTGTGGCTTTGTCATCGGTTGTAGGGTCTGCTGAGACGTAAAAGCCTCCAAACCCAGAATCAGTGGACTCACTATAAATTTCACCTGGGTGTTGACTACCTCTCAGCTGAGATTGTGTATTTAATCTAAAGATTGGCAAATGTAGAATGTTGTTTCTATTAATTGAAACAAGCTTTGTTTTCATAAGAGATGTATTGTTTGTGAATGCTTCCAAAATAGGTGTTTGCATGATCTCTAAATCAGCAAAAGCTGAACCGCTCGCGTGTGATCCATTATATGTTGAATAATCTATTTCTTCATCTGAAAGTGCGAACTTAACTATTCTAAATTCGCCTCTTGCTAGTCTTTGCCGCCCGGCATCGGTGAGTACCGCGTCGAGTATTATATCTCCAGAATTATCTAAAAAGGCCATGTCTTGCTCCCTGTGTGTTGTAAATCAATAATAAATAGTGTTTTGATTTGAATATTTCTTTTTTATTTAACCTCATTATGTAATCGTTCGAGACGCTCATGAGTCGTCATTCGTAGAAGGGTCTGATAGAATTCTGTGTCTACCAATAGTTCCTAAGTTACCAAAATTTGTATCGGGGCAAGGAATTTCTTGCACCTCTTGTTCTTCCATGGGAATAATTTTTATGACTTTTTTAGAAAAGTCTAAGTTAACATCTATTTTTTTACAACTGTTTTTACTAGTTATTCTTACTTTAAACTTCCTGTTCCATATAGTATCTTCATCTGGGACATTACCTATATTATCAATATTCAAAGCGGGGACTGATAATGCAAATTCTCTTGATTCAATATTCGCATCAGGGAACTTTAAAGCCCTCTGAGCAAAAGACGGCTCTATCTTCAGCGCGCGTTGAAACGAAAGAGGAAAACCTGTACTCTCTAAAGGCACCATCTCGTATTCCCTAGCTGTCAAATAAATTCCATTCGGATAACTGTTAAGTCTAACCTTAAATACGAAAGACGGATTTGATACGCCAATTTTATCTATAGTTCTGAAACAATAGTAATAATCCTTATTTGGTTGAAACTCTTCGTCCCTAAATAAATAAGTTCTTCCCGTCAAACTTAAGTTTGTTACTTTGGCTGCACTTGCAAATTGTTGATAGGATTCTGGTGGTGTATCCATTCTTAATACCTGAAATATTTCTGGAACAGAATCAGTGCTGTATTGTAACTTTCCATCATCTCTAGCCGGTTGAGAAGCTATCATTCTGGCTATTCTTTGGTCATCGTCGGAAAAAATAGCTATTGGTGTTTCAATTTCACTATCAAAATTAGATTGAAGCAAAATTTCCATTTTGTTATCAACACCTTGTATGGGAACAAAGGATACTTGTGGCGCTATTGGAGGCTTCTCAGAAATAGTTACTATCTCTTCATAAAAAGGTGCCTCAATTAATTTTATATCTGGCTCGACAGTTGCTCGGATTTGCCACACATAAAGGTCTTCTCGTTGTTTGAAAATTGTTTCATAATTTTCTGGACCGGCGTTATCATACTGATATAAGGCTCCAATAACCAAGTTTATTGTATGAATTCTATAAGCATAAGTTTTTCCAGGATTGACCTGCACATCTACAAATTGTATGTCCAGTGTCTCATTACTATCAGATATATAAAAATTCTGTATTGGCTCTTCATTTATGAATGTTGTTTTTTCTCCGGATGGGGAAGCCTGCTCTACAACTTCGTGTTTTGATATCCGGTATCCTACCACCTCAGAGTGTGATTTTACTCCATTAAAAATATCACCTATAGATCTTATGTTCTCTTTAATTAAAACTTGCTCCTCCATCTTGTTCATAAATATTTGTGACCTTATAACATCTGTGAATCGAAGTGCGCCTGTCTGTCCAAAGTATTCGTACTTTAAAGGGTACTGTTTGTGATTAAGATTGCTAAAAAAACTATTTGGACGGTCTTTTATCCCTGCTATAATATTGTATAATGGATCTACCAAAGTTGTTGTGGCACTGCCCGATACTACAACCCTATCATTTATAACAGCCGGCTCATCTATACCCATAGCATCGTAATAGTTTATGGGAGGTGCACCTCCAACGCTGAAGCCTGTGTAATATTCGCGACGCTCATCTTGTATAAAAGAGTACAAAGAAGAAGAAACAAGCTGAAGACGCTCAAATCCGGGTTCAGGATCCGTAGTTGAAGACATGATTTCTAAAAAATATTTATCCATTTTAAACTCGGCAGCAAGTCCTGCTACTTTTCCAGACTGTTCGGTATTAATAGAAATCTCAACATATTGATTAAACTGACCCTTCAAAGTGTCATTCGCCTCCTTCATGACTTTAACATTTTCACTTACAAACTTTTGATTTACATCATCAGTTGTACAAGACCCGGGAGTATCAGAGTTAGATTCAGGATTTACAAACTTATAATAGGCTCTATATAAATTTTGCATTTGTGTTTCTGGTATTGGCTCTCTTTCTTCATAAAAATTTACCTTTGGTGTTACTGAAACTATCGTGGATGAAGGTACACCAATGTTGTTTGTTTCATTTTTAAAGAATGGCTGAGGCGCAGCAAACACATGATCGTAAAGGGGATGTTGCCGATTTGACCGGTCTGATGGATCGGATGGATTCATCAGCGTAGTAACGCGTCCTTCTACAGCCTTTTGTATTGATGATCTCGAACGCTCAATTTGGACATCATCGCTCCGGTCATGGGGGTAAAAGATTTCAATTATACTTGTCCAATTTGAATATGATTCAGGAGCATTGTAGGATTTTGTAAAAATTTCATAACCTAAATTTCTAGAGTCAACAAAATTAAACTCACCATCTTTATCATAAACTTGTGCACTCTCACCAAGCCAAAACCAATATTTTCCAAGAATATTCCTTATATTATCAACTTTAAAAGGAGTTGTATCTGCAAATCCATAATTAGTCGAGTAAACATTTGGGTTAGTAGATCTTAAACCAATGTCTAAAAATAGAGGCCTATTAATAACTGTAATTTCTCTTGAAACTGATGCTACTGCCTCTTGTGGAGTTGCTCTAATGGTATTCTCTGGTGCCGGAAAGAACACTTCTTCAATGGCAATTTCTCCTCCGGTGCTGTCAGGACAACCCGGGGCACCCGGGTTTTCAATGCACGGATCTGGGGGAGGGGGGATACTAATATCATCACAAGGATCTTGTTCTTCAGTGTTGCTGTTTTGCAAATTTTCATCATCGTGCTGTGACATTAATAAGAACCTCCGGGTAAATTGTTACTTCTTGGCATGCTTCTTGTTGTTCTTGGCATGCTTCTTGTTGTTCTTGGCACACTAGGTGCTGCTCTTGGCACACTAGGTGCTGCTCTTGGTGCACTAGGCGTTGCCCTTGGTGCACTAGGTGTTGCTCTTGGTGCACTAGGTGGCGGTGGTGGTGTTTGGCCTGAATTTGAGCCTTCTAGAAAAGATTTTGCTTGGTTCTTGTCGATTGAAACAGAATTCGATACAACCCGGTAATCACCCTGTTTTTTGTCAGGTTTTGCATCAATTTTTATTTTTACGGTTTGACCTGGTTGGCTATTAATAGAATCTATGGTCATTGGCACATAGTCTGCCTCGGCAGAGTCTCCACTCCTTATCATTATTTGACTGCGTTTATTTTCAAAATAATCTCCTGAACCGTTGTTAATAGCTCTTTCTAAGCTAGTAGATAATCCTGAGAAAAAATCTGTACTCATATATTCTTCTGTAATTGATGCTTGTAAATCGTTTTGGCTTGTAAAGTTTTCAAATCTATCAAAAGTATCTAAATTATTTTTTATTGCGTCAGCGGCGGTGGGTCCGAGGGGGCTTTCAATGGTCGCGCCGGCGGCAGAAAAATTATAATTAGCATCTGCAGGGAAATTATTTTGCCTAGGTAATTCATGAGAAAAGCCCGGGATTCCATAATCTGGAATTCTCATGTCAGTCTCGGGTGGTCTAAGTGCTTGGTCGTCGAGACCTTCGGCCAAGAGTTCTGCAGGTGTTCGGGTTATATCTTCTAGATATCTATATCTGGATCCTCTGTTTGAGATCTCTTGGCTTCTCGAAGCTTCAAGAGCCACTGAAATCGAATGTGGCAAAATTGCGTCTCTAAAATCACCTGGAGTTAAATTCTGAATTAACAAATCTCTGACACCGTAATGCACAAATGTAGTTCCTTGTTTATATGCATTCGCAGAACCCGGGATTCTTTTTTCAAAATACAGGTCTGTTCTATTTTGATCTTGTGGGTGGCGCGCCCCAATGCCTATGGTACTGTTCAAAGCATCTGTTGAGCCTAGTGTGCCTGTTTGCAAGATACCATCTTTTAATAAAATATCGTTATAAGTGTTGAGCAAATCTTGACAATAACCTAAAAACTTTTCAGCAGTAAGTAATTGGCCGCCGCGGATGGGAATCAGCAAATTTTCTAGTTGGTTAATTAGTCTACGTCTTGTTGGAGACAGGCCTTCATTGTCTATTGTGATATTACCAATGGATCCTTGCATATTAATAAACAACCTGATAAGATCTCTAGTATTCTGGTCATGGTCTGAATCACTTGTGATTGCAAAAGATTGTGTGTACTGATTTGTTGAATAATTAAAACTCCCTTCCAAAGCTACGGACTCTTCATCAATCGCCTGTTGTTCTGATTGATCAAGAGAAGTTCCCCTAGATACTTCTGATCCTACATACCTTTGTGCTTTTGGAATATTTGGAATAGCCGCCTGGATTAGAAAATTTTTAAATTGTTTTATTAAGTTCCTAAGGTCGTCCCTCTTTTCTATTAATACACTCTTTATTTTGTCTTGTGCCACTATTTCTAAAGTATAAGCATATCTACCAAAGTTTATTCTTTCTGAAAGTTCATAATCTCTTAATATAAATTTACGTTTGCTCATAGAAGTCTCTCCGGTAACGTCTAAAGCGAGTTCTTCGAGCGTGAACTTATCATAGTGATTTGATTCTTCATCATCATAATAAACCGCGTTGATGGTCCGGCGGCCGCCGCTTTGGCGGGTGTGTGCAACGATCTTTGGAATCTCGTCCCTATTTTGGATATCATATATCGGAGTTTCTACATTGTTAGAAATACTTGGATGATTTGATAGTCTTATTCTTTTAATGATTAAACTTTGAATTGTAGAATTTCTTGCCATCCGGGCTTCCTCTAAGTTGAACCAACTGATTAGCCCCTCTTGAAGGAAAGGGTATTTAGATCTTAATCTAATTAATTTTTTAAAGTCAAGCTCAAATTCTAACTTATGTATTACAAACCCCGGGTCGCTAGCATCTAAGTCATGCTCAACGTTTTTTATTATTTGGTTTGATGACCCATCTCTTTGAGTGTTTTCAAAGTATCTTCTATACAAAGTTTGTTGGTGTCTTTCATCATATATTGTGAAATCAGATGTCCCCGTCGCGACATCTCTAGAAGCTAGTAAATTATCTGTTGACTGAAATAGAGAGTCTAATTCTGCTAGCTGACCCATTGTGGGTGGCAAGAAAGAATTATAGGCTCCCTGGTCCGATCCTGGGGAATTATCTAAAAAGTCAAACAATTCTTGAGATCCATTGTAGTTATTACCAATAAAAAATTGATCATCTAAAAGAAAGTTAGCAACTACCTTACTGTATGGTATAGTTACTTGCTTAAGTGGGCGAGCGCCCTCTAGCATGTGTGGGTCAGCAGGACCTTCCATGAGGCCAATATAGTTGTTTGGACCTTCATTACCTTCACCGTGGTAATGATAAGAACCAACATAAGGAGTTCCATCTGCGTATGCTATTGCAGTGGTGGTTTCAGGTACTATATATCTCTCCTCTCCCTCTTTTTTTACTAAGACTGGATAAGAACGAAAATTTCCACCAATCTTATTGAGTTCTATGATGCTTTGCAATTCTGCAGATAAGCTGTATTCTTCTGATAATCTTTGAACATCCAGGTGTGAAAAAACAAAAAGCTTTACACTTGATGCCACGGGCGCGCCTGAACCAAATGGGTCGTATAGCCTATTTAGGTTATAGTCAAACTCAACTGAAAAATTAATATCTTTCAAGTTATTTGATGTTATATATTCTGATCTACTTATTGATGACCTCTGTATATTATTTTCAATGTCTAGCCGGTTAGGATCTAATGTGATGGTCGTATCCTTAAGTGTTATGATATGATGATTATATCTATTTTTTAAATTCTGGTCCCAGGGTGTTTCATCTGAAAAGTTAGCGTTTAATATTGACGCGACGCGTGAGCTGTGATCAGAAAGCATAGACTCTGTTACAACACTGTCGTCCACTAAAAAGAAATATATATTAATAAACTCCGAAAAATATTCTTCATCCATAAGAAATGGATTAGTGTCTTCGTCTAAAGAGGTTAAAGATCCATTTACAGTTATTGTGTCACTGTTTAAATATATTTTTTGGATTGAAATGTGTGGTAAAGCTGTTGTTTGGAACAATGACATATTTTAACCTCTTTTCTAATTAGAGAAAAAGTTTTTATTTGCTGTATTTCTCTTTGGAATCTCCGTAACAGAATCGTCGATATATATATCAAAGTATTTTCTTATTAATTCTATATCCTCTATCTTTATATTTGTTTTTACAACTTCGCCTGTAGTGGGATTTTTAGTTTCTATGACTTCGTAAATTTCTATATCAAAATTTTCTCTATTATAATCTACATTTTTTTCTTCTAAAGATATTAGCATTGGTTCTGTTTTTTGAATGAGCTTGGAATTATCTAAAAATATAACCTCTTCACTAGAAAAGTCTGGGATCATCGATTCCGAATCATAATTTATCCCCAGCGTTGGACGCGTGTTCGTAGAGTCTTTAGTTACACTATGTGTTAGATTCATGGTTAGTTGAGGTATTAATTCTGAAGTACCTGATGAAGTTTGATAAGTTACAGATTGATTAAAAATTTTAGAATTCCAGCTTCTTAAGTTAAATACTGGTGCTGATTGAGTTGCTAAGTTCATATTACCAAGCGGGAAAGACAACAATCTTTCTGATTCTTCTTCATCTTGAGATATTTTTAAAGTCTCAAACAAACTAGCTAATCCGTCTTCTATTTGTTTTGTTTCGATGTCAAAAGATGTTTCTAATCCTCTTGCCAAATATTGTGTCCCCAGTCTTACAGCTTCCTTTATTCTTGTTTGTGCTTCGTTTATATCATCTTGGCCACCGGCGTATCGATTATCATAAGCTATTTCATCATCAAAAAATTGATAAAATTGAGGTTTAAATTTTCCCTTTGCCATGGCTATCTTACCAAAAGGTGTTAATTCTATTTGGATTACTGATTCTCTTTTATTTATAAAAGACATTATTCTTCCTCATCACTTGATGCGTAGGCTCCTTTAAAGATATCTATTTTACCTTCCATTTTAATTAGTTCTACGATTGAAAAGAAATCATACGGCCAGTTGTAACTATAATCAACCTCTCTTACATCGTCTGAGGGAGTGAAGGTGCCTATTGTATCATCTATTTCTAAATTATCTATAGATGCTCTCAAAGAATTAACTTTGACCTGTGTTAAATCGTATTTTGCTCTCTGCTTTGCTTTAAAGACAACCCACCTAATTTTATTGTTTTCAAAAGACATCCCTGTTCCCATCGGGCTTTGTACAGGTGAAAGGAAACTGGATATGTACTGTACATGTTCTCCGTTAGAAATCGAGGAATAGGACAGATTTGTTCTACTTAGATCGCTGCCAGGTGAAGTGTTTTGCCAGATCTTTGCTAGGTCTTCTTTTGTAAACTCTGCGCTGAATTGAAATACGTACATCATCTTGTTGCGGAACTGCATCGGGATCACAAACTTTTCAAACATTCTCATCTGGTATGCAACACATTCTTTAGCTGATTGACCTGGTGTATTATAATCACTGTTATATTTATTAAAATATTCTGTGTAAATTTGGTCAGTTTTAGGAATTCCCACTACTTGAGACTTGAAATTACTTAATAAATTTTTGTTAAAGTCTGCGGCCTGCTGACGGATACTTAAAGGTATTTTAAAATACTCTATCGGCTGGTCTGATTCTTCAGGCTCTATGAAAGGTATTGCTATGACCGCCTCAGAGATAACCTTCTTTTCTGCTAGTTGGCCGACTCTAACTGAGCGGCCGTAATCTTTTATAAATCCTACCTTAGCGGCTAACTGTTCGCTGCTTGGAATATCTGGATAAGGATCAATAACTATTGAATATCCATCTCCGGAGCTAGCAGGCAGAGCGCCTGATTGATGCCACATACCAACAGATGTCGTCAAATACGGTATTGAAGACGCCGCGGGTTGTGTATCATAAAAATTATGCCAATTTCTTTTTTGCCATGGCGTAGAAATTTTGCCGATTGCGACGTTTGTTACTACGTCGCCATCTAGATTTAAGGCTGAAGCGGGTGTGTTTGAAAAATTTAAAACTGGGGTTTCCCACCGTGGTTGAATTACCCACCTCTGTCTAAACTCGTCACCCTGTTGAGTTGTGTCATCTTCATAAACTGCAAAACTGTTTAAATTTAATGATGCCGAAATAGACATGGCATTCATATAGTTGGTGTTTGTTGCGGTGCCATTTATGTTGTTTGGAACTGTGTCAAAATTATAATACTCATATTCAGAACCTTGTAATATTTCTTGCAAACCGTACCTCTTAGTTTCCGTTGGTGTAAAGCTAATATCTACATGTGGTGCTGAATCCCTGTCGAGGAAAGGTGGAGTAAAAGGAGAATAAGCATGCGAATCTTTAACTTCAACAAAAGTTTCACCATCAGAAGATTTTAGCTTTATCGTACCTTCGTCAACTGGTGGTCCAAACGCTGAATGTCTATCATACATTTGAGTGTTACTGTTGTTAAGCTGTATTCTCATTTTATATGTTCTATTCGCTTGCAGTGTTGGGTTGACAACGCCAAAAGTTTCTAGTGTTGCAGTTTCTCCTCTTTGTAAGAAAAAGTTAACTGTCTCAGCGCAAAAGTTATTTATAGCCAGTCTATATGGCTTCAATGTAGATTTAAGATCTTTGTTTAATGCGAAACTAGAAACACCTAGATCTGTTAAATTGTTCTGCTTATCTAGTTTACCAAATTGAAATGGAAAATCCATTACTTTACCAACAAACTTGTCTGCATAATAAATACTTGCTGAGGGGTGTGGCTCTTGATCATGAATCTTAGTACCTATAAGTACTTCTGGGCTTAACATATCTTCAAATGTCACCCTTTTATAAGCAGAACCAGATAATCGAGGAATACCAGAATCTTGCGACTTGTTTACATATGATCCAGTAAAATCATTTAGCATAGTCAAATCTGGATGGAAGCTAGCCGTCGGAAATGTTATTGTTCTTTTTGTTTTATTGTGTCTAGTTACGGCATCGTCAATATCGTACACTCCGACGGCGCCTCTTCTTAGTGTGCTACCGTCGCCTAAATCATAACCAAAAAGATTAGGCATACCAACAAAAGCTTGATGCTCATCTATTTCAAGGTCGCGACCTTTATCATAGTGAATGTGAAAGCCACTAACGAGGGTGATATCTTTTGCCGGCTCGCCAAAAAAATTCCAAGTTTGAAAGTCACTAGTTTTATACATTGTGACTGGGTCTTCTAGGGTACTAGTGGCAAGGACGTCACTAGCTGCCAATATATACGAACCACTAACCTTAACTTTTCCTCCAAAAAAAGCATTCTGTTTTCTATCATGAGAGAAAAGTTGCTGCTTTTCCTCAAATAAACCATCTGCGTTTCTTTGAAATACAAATACAGCGCCTTCTCTACTATTTCGTGTTCCTGTGCGCGTGGAACCGACAGCTAAAGTATTTTCATGCACTGATAGAGACCAGCCAAAATACTGTCCCGTTTGCGTGATTGAAGGGACTATCGTCTGAACTAAGACAAAGTTTCTTGTTTCCGCGGATTCGGTATAATAATACACATGGCCGCCGCGGTCGTATAAAACTTGACTGCCAGCGCTGAAGTACATTGGGGCTCCCACAAATAACTCAGTGATATTTGTATTAGGGTTTTTGTGTAACTGTACTGAGTGGCCATAATATTCATCTGCAATACCGCCTGATTGAGCTGAAGATGTCAGGACTGGCTGATTAGATGCAGATACCCACTGGGGGGTACCACCGAGGGCGCCAATTCTATATCTATAAACAGCCCCTTGTTCATCGGACCCGGACGTGTGTGCTCCCACTACAAGATAGTCATCCATTACAGAAATGGAGTCTTTTGATTGGCCAAAGTTCGAGTCTGTATTTGGGGCGGCGGGGCTTATAATTTGTGTTGAGCTTCCTGTAAAGCTCATATGGGTACCTTCGTTGTTTAGTGTTCTTTTAAAAGCGTATACACGTTCGTCTGTCGATGAAGGGTCACATCCGATGACAAGACTGCCTGAGTCCATTGCGGCTGAAAATCCAAACCCATCATTGTTTCCTAAAACCGGGTCTGGTAAAACGTGAGTCTGAATCCACTCTCCCGCCCTTTTTTCGTAGATCACACCGCGTCCTTCGTCTGATGAGAAACTGTTATCATCTGGTGATCCTACAAACAATGTGTTCTCATAAAGTGCTAGCGCTGCTCCAAAACTTGAACTAACTTCACGAGGATCATCAATTATAAAGCTTCCATTTGTTTCTTGGACAGACGTATTATCGGCTGAAAAAAGCGGGTAATCAACAGCCATTCCTGATTTTATTGAATTCATGAGGACACCTGGTCCAAAAAGAGGCTTCATGGTTTGCTGCAAATTTGCTCTTACCTTCTTCCTCAACACTTCTTCCTGATCTAATACGTCTGTTGGCACCGTTTCGATAGACTCAAAACTAAAATCTGACATGTATCCTCTGGAAAATATTTCTGTTATCTGTTTTACTCTCTCTGCTGGATAGAATCCCTCATAAGGTGTAAACTTCATTGCGGCTTTGCATCGTAATGTTATTTTTAATGGTTCACCTAGTCTGTTTGCTCTAGCTTTCTCTGCTGTGATTTCAAAATACTTCATCATATCAGTTAAGCCATAAGTCTTGTAAAAATTTTGCGATATTTGTAGTGTCTTTGAGGACTTATTGTAAGTGGAACCAGTAACCGTCAGAAGACCTTCGCGATCTTCAAAGGTTGAAAAGCTTTCATTATTCAGGACCATATCTTCTATATGATCACTTACTATAAACTCCGGGACTAATGAGTGGTCTTGACCAAGCTGTCTATAATTTTGAGAGTGATCTTCAAAAGAGCCAGAAAAAGGCGATGCTTTCATTTGTTGATCTGTTAAATACCTAGCTTCGCCGGCTAAATATTCATCTGGACCATAGACTTGAGGTACCCTTCTATTATAGATTGGCGCCACCGGTGGTGTACCGTGAAGCGCATTATAACCCAAGGCAAAGATGCTGTAATCGTTCTGGAACAGACCTGCATCAAATGGTCTCATCTCAAGATTAGAGCTGTAGCCGGACTTGTTACCTCTTTTTTGAACCCAGTCCCCAGTAGAGTGGTTGCTTGGCGTCAAACTGTGCCAACCCATAGAAGAGCCGGTGTTCGCTATTTGAATCGGCCGTTTGGAGAAATCTGATCTTGAATCTAGTGCCCAACGCGAAGTTGGGATATATTTAAGCGGGGCGGTGTTTGTCATATTAGCTGATGAAGATAAATTATAAGATTTATTTTGTTCTAAGACGTCTACAAAAAACCCGTTTGTTGTCTTGTTGTTATCCTTTTCTACTGTTACTTTTCTCAAAAAGTATACCTTATGGTCAGCTCCTGATCCCTTGATGTTATTCACTACTGCTTGAATGGGTGTATTTGGCGGAGATGATGTATCCGTGTGATAAAAATTAGATCCTGATAAGCCTAATATAATTCTACCTTCTCTATTGTCTCTCCATTGATAAAAATCAAATAAATCTCTTAGTCTAGATTCATTTGTAAATGTGTTCACTTCTCTTGGATAAAGTGTTTCAATATAGTTTATTTCTGTGATAAACCCACTTCCTTCTTGATATCTTGCCAGCTCGTCCATCATTGCCTGTATAAATGAGTCTTCCTTCACATCATTTAATCGTAGCCTGTCCGTCAAATTCAAATTAGAAAAAAGTGTTTGATTATTTGCAAAAGTTAATTTTACTGATCCGAGTCTAGTATTTGTACCCTGGATATCTGATAATCTTTGTGCATTTTCTCCAAACGATACTAGAGAAGTTTCATCCATATTCCAAAAAGCCTCATGGCGACTTTGTGGTATTGCTGCGTTTGTAATATCCAACGGGCCCGTAAACCCTCCGGCGCCTTGATGATATGTTATTGTTAATGGATTAAATCTGTTTGTTACAGCAATTTCATCAAAAATTTCAATTTGTTTTTGAATTTCGGGTTGATATCGTATTACAACATTGCTATCTCCAAGGTTTTGTAGGCTTGGATTGGTGTTCCATTCGTAGTCACGAGGTATTCTAGGAAATGCAATTTTTGTATTAGGGGAACTAAGTGGTACACCAATTACTATAGAGTATTTGGCATTTCTCATTTCATACTTAGATATTGGATTTTGATATCCTCTTATCTGTTTCCAAGTGGGCCATCCATAAGGGCCTTGTACATTTAATATTTGACTGTTAAGAGCGGTGTTAGAATATGATATCGTATTTGTTGAAGTGTCCAATAAAGACGTTGCACCAGCAGTTATGTATACAAAATTTAAATTAGGGACCAACTCAGAAGATTCCACAAAATTTATTGTCTGACTTGATTTTAAAGTGCCAGTTGAAAACATGTGCTGGTGGCCCATATTCTCGTTCTTTTTTAAGAAATCATAAACACTATCTGTTGCTGATGCTGTTATCCAAGAATACGCAAAATCATGCTGAGGTATTGGATGTTGTACAAAAAAGTTATCGTGCTTTACGAGCTTACCATATGGTCCAGCAATATGGTCTCCTGCTGACACAAATCTTAGTGGGTTTCTGCTGGTTTTATGAAACGATCCAGAGGCTGTATCTCCGGATCTCTTTCCAAATTTTTCGCTATACTCTGAAGAACTTTGATGCAAAAGATCCCTAACCGTAGTGTTTCTATAGTTGACAGAATTATATACTGACATTTCTGCCGATTCTTTATCTAAAGAGTTGTTACCTGCCTCTCTAGAGCCGGGTGCTGAAAATTTATTAGCTATAACATGACTTCGCCTGGGTCTAGACTGAACCTCAAAATCAATTGCCCCTGTTAAGTGAAAAGGGTGAGTAAACCTGTTGTTCATCCAAGTGCCCTGGGTTTCATTCAAATAAGTGTTGTTAGTTCTGCGCCCATTGGTTAGAACTATTTCGTAATTTTTTCTATAATTGCCTAAAACAAGCGAGCCGGTGTCGTATTTCAAATTAGCTATATTTGTCATGCTCGTACCGGCATTGTGCCTAAAGAACATTGATTTTGGAGTATGTGTTCCAACTTGTGATAAAGTTAAAACATTTCCTGGTGCGCTCAACACATATGCTTCCGGGCGGTCTGCGTCGGTTGTTCCAAAAGCCACCTTGTTGTGCGGTTTTGCACCTAAGTGTGTTTCGGAAAAAGGACCTTGTAAAGGCTTCTCACCTGTTATATCCAACTTTAAATGGTTGTTAGATATTTTTAAATTATGTTTTACATTTGGAAAATCGTTACCTGCAGAGGATGATACAAGCGCAAAAGGCAACATTAAAGCAGAATCCGCGTCCAAGTAAGCTGAAGTGTCCGAATGCTCTATAACTCTGCTCATTGGTCGATATGGAGAATCTAGTTGAAGATTTGCAGTACCTGCAGAGGATGCAGCTCCGTGTCTTGAATCTATCCTGTCCTGAACACCATTAGCGCCGTCGGCATAATAGCTACCGTCCATTGGCCAGTATGCCATCATGCGATCAGTGCTTTCAGTTGCGCCGGCGGCCAATAGTGGCATTTCATTACCAGCGTTCTGAAGCTCACTAATATAATCAACTCTTACTGGTATTCCGGTACGTGGATCAACTCTTCTAAAAAATCCTATATTATTAGCTTTGTTAGTAAATCTAGAACTGGCGGCTGAAGCTCCATTAACTGCATATATAAGATCAATCATCTTTAATTTGCCTTTAGCCGCAACTAAATCTTCGTCTGTGTTATCATATGCCGAATGACCTGCATCACCATTTATTATTCCAAGATATGTGCCATTTTCTTCGCGGGTATCCATAGAAGTAATAAGTTGTCCGTCGATGTATGCTATTAGAGAACTTGCATCAAAGGACGCACCGGTATGCTTTTGTTCATGAATTAAAACGTGATACCACCGATCTTGTTGGAACGCAGAATTTTTCTGTATTGTTATATTATTTGCTGATTTTCCAAATCTAACAAACAGATGTCCTCCAGTCAAGGCTTTTATCGTATATTCATCAACCTTTTCCACCAAGATATTGTCTATAGAAGTGTCCTCTAGTTTAACATAAAATGACCATATCACACCTCTTGGGTTTGCAAAATAATTACCACCAAATGTAAAATCAGTGTAAGGTGTCCAAAGTGCATTATCACCAAAGTTTACAAAATTACTTGCATTTGTTATTTGTAAAGATTGAACTGTGTTGTCAAACTCTTGTAATATATTTACTTTTCCGGAGTATGTTTTCTTAGCATTTGGGTCAATATTGTCCTTGCACACTGTCTTTTCTATTATTTGTGCCGCTAGTGAAGTATTTGGAATCCTTAGTCCAGAGTTTATAATTTCATCAGATGTCTGAAGGTTGTTAGCCTTTGTATTTCTACCGGTTGATGTACTGAATCTATTTTGCGCGAGTATTCTATAAGGTTTAGTTAAATTTCTTCTAACATAAGTTGACCCAGAAACCTCTGTTGTTAAAACTTTTCTAATTTCCTGCCTTGTCGAAGTTACCTCTTCTCTGTCTTTTCTCCATAAGCATTTTTCATCAGATCCTGCTTGAAAGCCATGACCGTGTTTCCAATCATAAAGCAACTCATTAACACTTAAAATAGGAAAGTCTTTATCGGCTGGGTCTTTAAATTCTATAGTTGGGACCTTATGTTCGTATTTGTTTCTTTCAAGAATATGACTTTCAACAACCTCTCTTATATCGGAATCCAAGAATGAGCTTGCAGGTATTATTTGTGATAAAAATCCAGACAATGAAGAATCAATCCATTTGTAATACTCCACAAACTTGTCAAGATCAGGATCATTATTGACTTTTCGAAAAAACTTTTCTTTTACTTTTTCAAGTAATTTATGTTTGCGCCTGTATTTGTTTACAGGTTCTCCGATTAAATTGCTGTATCCTACAACTCCCGCAAAGAAATTAACCATTTCGCGTGAGACCACCTGGTACATACTCTTCTCAAACAAAAATGTATGTGTTATCGGCTTTGATGACGGTGTAAATTTATCTATCTCTTGTGTTTTAATCTTTACTCTATCGTTAGAATAACTATTGTCGATACCATGATACCTTACACCTGGTAAGAATTCTTGCTGTATTGCGCGGTCTCTATCAGGAAACAAGATAGATAAGCCAGGATGTTTGATCCCAGCAACACTATCAGAAGAAACAGAGTTGACTGATCCACTAGATAAGTCTGATATAGACAATTGATTTGAAGCATTAGAAGATGTAAGGTTCTGAAACTGCCATCTTAATATCAAAGTGTCTCCCGATAATAAATTATTTCCAGTATCGAAATTTGAAATACTTTGAGGCTTAGTTCGGCCATATGTTTCAGGATTCTGAGCATGTTCCTTAAGTTCACTTTCTGTTAGTACGTCTTTCCAAGCGCTGAATCCTAAAGAGCGTGCATCAGCTGAAGTTATATTGGATCCCGTAAAGTTTGTTTTGTGGGCGCCCAAAAATACTGCCTTGTTTTGGTTTGAAATCTTCTCATAATCAGCCTTTGCTATACTAGCTGTTAAGTGGAAAGTGTTCTTAAGAACATCTAATTCATAATTAAATCCCGTAAACTCTATCAAGTACTCACTTGCATCTATTAAATTAAAATCTATATCTGATTTTGCACCTATACGTACTGAAATATTCCAGTGACTATTTTCGTAAACATCTGGAAAATAACTAGAGGTCAATGCAGTTATAGCCCCTGCTGATGAAGTCAATTCAAAATAAGCATTTGGTTCATCGAAAACCCTTTTTACTGTCTTGACTTGAAAAGAAGCACTATCTTCAACATTCCAAGTTAGCGGAACGCCAGCATCTAATGACCCCAGAACTGAATGCATGCCGAAAAGTGAAGACTCTACAAGTGAGACGGATCCTGATGTTCTATACTTTGGAAAGATAAAATTACCTTCTAAAGTGTAAGGTGTTATGGTTGTGGATCCAGTTATGTAAGATCTCGAATCTGAATCTGTAGCCACTTGATGAACTGTTCCTAAGTAATTTGACCCTTCGAAACTTAATGATTTGTTTTTTATAGTCGAGTACAGTGGCTTTGGTATTAATTCATATTCTTCATTTTCGCTATATGCATTAAGTTTTACAACTTCTTCGTCTATGCCAAAGCACCTGATTAGATTCCTGAAAGATTCTTCTGTTCCCTTGATTTTAAGTATATGTACAAGATTTTTGTGTATATTTGTTAATATAAGTCTCTTTACTTCCTCTAAATCATGTTCAAATGTTATCTCCTCTGTTCTATTAAAAAACTTTTCAAACAAATTCGCGTCATGAAATATATCTGAAGTGACCATACCAAAGTGTTCGAGTATGTGATTTACCCATGGCTTTGAGTGACTTCCGGTAAATTTGTCAATGTGAATATCTTCACATCCAAGTAAAAAATTATTGTTCTCTGCCTGTCTATATTGACCGCTTTCTGAAAAGAAATCTTGAAATACGAAATCCTTTATCTTTGGTAGGTTTTTTATTTTTATAAATATATCGTCAAACGCTGAAGACATTATTTGCAACAACTCTACAAAAAGACCATTATCTTCATCTGTAAAATATTGTGGTACCGAATTTCTTAATGAAGCCAAATTATTTATATCGTGAGATTTACCCTTAGTTTCAAAAGCAGAAACTAAAGAAGTAATTGCAGAATTTTCTGGGTTTATTATTGGATCTCCAGTTTCTAGAAAATTTTGTTCTGGGATGTTTTCTGACAAAGTTATTGCTGAATCTGTTGACCTTACTGCTGATGTCCATCCCACATATTCTCCATTGTTTATTCTGCCGGAATAATCAAGTATAGTCTTATCAAAAAAGCTGTTGCTTGTTTTGCCTTCATTAAACTTATAATACAAGCCCAGTGATGCGTTTGTGTGGTCAGAATCTGTACCACCATGAACTGGACTATACCAAAATCTGCCTATTTGTTTTTCGTCTCTATTGGACTTCCAATAGCGAACCTCGTCAAGAGACCCCGAAAGTTTACCAGCACCTAAAGATCCACCTACAGTGTTTGCTGCAGCAAGGGCACCGATAGAACCCGTTATAGCCCTATCAACTGGACCTAGTGTATGTGACTTTGCTGATGTAGAATCTAACACTCCGTCAACATATAATTTGTATAATGTCGATGATGCGCTGATTTGAGTTGTAATTGCATAGTGATGCCATTTGTTGTCCCCAACAGATGCTGATGTAATAGAGGTACTACCTAGTCGCTCTTGTATTACACCGGTTGAACCGGATCTGTACGTGAATAAGAATGGGCTGGCCGCGGCGGAAGATGGCTTTTCTAACTCAACCGACAATCTTGCTTCTTGATGTGAGTCTAGTCCAGCTAAAGTTGTTATATCAAAGATGACTTCTTTTCTACCAGACGCATACCAAGATGATGCATCTTTTTTTAGCCAGAACTCTATTGTATTACCTGTTTCGCCATTTATTTTTAAATTACTTTCTCGGTTAACCGAAGCATTGTATATTGTATTTTTCTGAGGGCCGCCTGTAAACTTTATATATTGCTTGTTATTTGTTGTTGGGTAATGTGTATCATTCGTTATAGTGTCCGAAGATCTATCAAAGATTATGTGCCCTGTAGATTTTGGATATTCATGTTCAAATAAATACAAATCAAGATAAGAAGCTGACAGCATCCACTCCATTCTTTCAGCTTTAGATCCGTCATAAGGATAAGAGTTGTGAATATTTTTTATAGAATCTTCATAATACTTTTCCGCGGATCCGAAGAATGCAAAGGTTGAAGGGTCGTTGTAATCAATAGACGGTATGTATCTTGTTTTTTGCTTTATGTAAGCATTTACATACCTTGCAGATTCAGCATCATTAGTATATGATTCCTCTGAGATAGGTAATAGAAGTTTTTTAGATTTTTTATTATCTTGATTGTTTCGAAAACTGTCTCTATAATTTGTCATGGATCCACTCTAAATTTAAACTTCTCTTTCTGTTCAATATAATTTAAGTCATCTTTATACAAAAAGCTTATCTCATATAAATAGTTTGGTTCTAAAATTGACATATCTAAATCGAAATAAGACCCACTAACATCATAAGATAATGAAGAATAACTTGGAGAGCTTCCTGTCGAGTAAGGAATGACTATCATATCGTCAGAAACTCTAACCAATTTATAATAAGCGTCTCTTATAATATTAACTGGTGCAGTATTGCTGGCGACGGTATATAAATTGGGGCTCCAGTTTTTATTTCTAGTATATACTCTAAGCCTTGCCTGTTCTTCTGACGAGTATGAGGATTTTAAGTTTGTTATACTGGTCAAATATTCTGGAATCTCCTTGAAATCTTCTGGGTTGTTTCTTCTTACAGTGAACCCAGAACCAGTGTGTATCTGTATATAGCCGTTTGTCGAGGATCCTGTGTACTGCCATATATCATAAAGTTTTGTTTCTGATCCAGAATAAGCAAAACTAACCTTATAGATCCCTGCATCATGTCTACTTGCTGTTACAAAAGTCCCCACCGAGTTGGGACCAGAAGGCGTTATAGGGTTTCCACCCAGAGAAGATACAAAGCGAACCAAGAGATTGGATCCAGTTGTTGGTATATCCATCAATCCAGAGCGTTGCTTATTGTAAAGATAAATATTATTTAAGTTGTCTGCCGGTGAAGCAAGTGAACTAGATCTTATTATATTTCCTCTATCATCTTTTATTGAAGAGTCCCACTGAACCTCAATAACTGGGTGCTCCATCAAGTGATGTGATGACCTTGCAAAAAACTTTTTAGTGTAATATGATCTCAGTAAAGAACCATCTTCTAGAGACCCACTGAGCCTCAGCAAGAATCCATAATTTATTGCGCCGGTTCCTCCTGCAAAACTGTTAATAGAAGCTGTAACTGCGGCCGCTGATGAGGATATAACTGTGTTTCCATAGAAAGTTGCAGCTCTTTGGGAAAGACTAGCTGTGAGATCTGAATCTTGTCCAGTTGCAGCGATATAGTCTCCTAAATGTGTGTTTATTGCGTTTATTAAATTAGCCGATGATGTGGAGGCTTGAGCATGTTGTTCGACAAACACTGTTTTTCCTGATGATCCCGTTGTGTTTGAAAATTGAAATACCCTAAAATCTCCCTCGTGTGTATATATTTTAAAGGATTGTCCAATTGACGGAGGAAAAGTTGTATTAAAAATTATAGATCCAGTTGCAGCAGTAGAGTTTCCTTTTATATTTTTGATATATTCCTCTGCAATGGGAGTAATATCTATGTCTATGTCTTCTATTCCAGAATCCAAAAACTGCGTATACACTAAATCTACGGGACTTGAAGAAATATAACTAGACGACAAGTAATCTCCTCCCTGATTTACCCAGGGACTGTTTGAGGAAGCAGAAGTCCAGTTACTAGCCCCCTCATCAAGGTAACTTTCCATGTCTAGGCCGCCACCTTCAGACCACTCCTTTGTTAAAATCCTCGTAGACACTGTAATCTTTTCTGGAGTTGACTGATTATGTTCCGCGTTAAAAAGCTTTAACTTAAAAGTTACGGACCCTGATGCTGGAATCTTCCCAGCGTCACGATCGCTGGAGATTGTGGCTAGTGGAAACTCTACTAGTATTCTTGATTGCTCTAGGGATGAAGAGCTAGACTGTCCATAAATTGAAAACATCTCTAAAATATCAGACGAGCCCATGTTTGCCGCAGTGCCGCGGCTGCTTAAATTAAATTTAAAAGCACTTGATATTGTGTTGTCTTTATTTGCTGTATATCTTTTTATCGACATTACCTTACAGTTCCTACTATATCACTCTTAAATTTTATTTCCCATATAGCATGCTCTGGAAAATATAAAGTTCTACCATCACTTGACAAATACTCTTCAGTTTGAAAATCGATCCCATTGTAGTTAGATCCAATTTTTGGCACCACTTTCACTGACACCACATCGAGTACTTCGTCTACTTCCTTTAAGATTTTAAACACCTCTGTCAATTGGAATGGCTCTCCAATTTCTGGTTTTATTTCTGTTAATTGTTCGTATATTTCTTCTTTTGCCATATTAAAAACTGTACTTGAGTTTACATCTTTTTTTCCAACAACTTCAAATTCTATACCTATATTTATTATAATGGCGTCCATGATATCAACACTATCATTTACCATTTTAATTGAATTTATCCAGGTTTTTAGATTTTCCTTAAGTGCTGTACTTGATGTTTCAAGGTAACCGTTACTGTCTTCTGAGATTATAAACATGTTCATATTTCTTGTAAGATCATTATCGTCTCTGTAGATTGCTGCTCTCTTTACAGCTCCAAAATTAGTTGGCATTGCATATGTTGCCGAGATGTAATCTTGTAGTGTTACCGCTCTGCCTTGCGTTGCAAAGTTTGCGGACGCTCTTCTTTTTATTTCTTCAGTAGTTGGGATACTAATATCCCCATTAATTGGCTCTTCGTTGAATACTTCTAAATTTTGCAATATATAATCCATCTTGCCTTGTTCTAGATTTTGAGGGTTTCGGAATTCTAAATTGGGGTCTAGAACAGCTGTTATGCTCCCGGCTGCGGCGTTCATGTTCTCAGAATTATTCACTCTATATGTGACAATCAAATCTGTGTTAACAGGCGAAACTCCAAATTTTTCTGTTGTCATGAGTTTACTTGGGTCAAATGTGACGGTAGACACATAATTTTTTCCCAAAATATCAAGCACAATTTCACTTGGGTCGGCTACTTGGTTCGTTTTTAATTCCGCCTCTGAACCATATCCAAAAACTAAAGAAACATCTTGACCATTGTGTTCTACAACAAACCTTCTAGGCACCGGAAAGGGCTTAATAACTGATGGCGCCCTGTTGTTAACTGTGGGCGCATCTCTGTTTATTACAGGCCTGTATATGGTATTTTGACTAAGATAATCAACTTCATAATATTGATTGCCGCTCGTATCTATTACCGATACTATTTCTGAAACGTTTGGTCCGGGGATTTTCAGTTTTAAAAATCTTTTAAAATCTCCAACTTCTAATGTTGTTTGCTTGTTTTCTCCAGATATTATTTTTCCTTTTGCTTTTAAGATATAGTATGTTATTTTTGAGCCATCAGAAGAAAGCTCATCGCCAACAACTTCAACGTTACTATCAAAAAATTCTATATCCTCAATTAAGGTAAAAACCTTACCACTAGGAGTAGCTACTGACGCGCCTGCTCTCATCCTTGGTAGATAGTCCAAGTCTGGGGCTACATTCGCACTATCTGCTGGTACTGGTAAGTAAATATCAATATGGCCAACAGAAGAGTTAACTGATGAATATCTAAACCCCAGCTGATTTGCATGGGCCACCACGTTGTCATACTCTAAAGCAGTTGTCATAAAAGACTCGTTAGCGTTGTAATCTAAGTAAAATGAAAGACTGTCCCCAACATATGAAACAAGATCAGTCATTAAAGAACCAAATGATGCTTCATTGAAATCTTTATATGTGTTTGGATAATATTTTTTTGCGTAATTAACCAAGTCTCTTTTGATTTTATCAAAATCTGTACTTGTATAATCAACGGGGACAATTTTTTTTGTCATTGCTTTACACTCTCAAGTTGTTGCTCTTATTAAATAGTGCTTTTATTGAATATATTACATTATTCTGCAACACCAATCTCCACATAGTCACTTTCGTTTAAAGGAGGTATATTATACCTTACGACTAGTTTCAGCTGGTTTTGATCTGCGAGACTTCTTCCTTGTGAATCTTTTTCAATAATTTCACTAGATACTTCTAAAAATGGTAAAAATTTTGCAAATTGATCTTTTATAGATTTGTGTACCTGCATAACTTCTTGTGAAGGGTAATTTGCAAATAAAAATCTTCGAACCCCGACGCCCAGCTGTGGATTACCTGGCCATTCGCCCGGTGAAACAGATAATAAAATTACAACATTTTGTTTTATAGTTTCTTTTAATTCTCTTATCGAACTGTATGCTCCATCAGTGTCTGATAACTTTAAAGGAAATTTTGGTTGAAACATGTTTACACTCCGATTAAAATAACTAGTATGCCAACTACTCTTCTTCTTCTGCGCATATAACAGGGTTTGTTATATTTTGACATATGTTGTTCTTTAGGTCTATATCTCCTGGAAGCTGTAGTGTTTGCAGTGCAAGTAAAGATATTGGAGTGATTGGGTGGCCGTATCTTCCAGAGCCGCCTAACGTATATCTATCCCAGTTATTTAATCCTTCTTGATTTATATCCAGACAAGGAATCTTAAATGCATAGTTACCTTGCAACAATGGGACCGGTCCCATAAATATATAACCTACCAACCTATCTAGAGACATGCCCAGCCGGGTGGCGCCATCTCCAGAAAGTAAATCAATGCCGCCGGCGACTAGATCAACAGGAAATCCAGGTACAATTGGAATATACTTCTTTTTGCCTTTTTCATTTCCGTATAACCCATGTTCAGTTGTAGATTTTTTTGCAGCGGTGGCCCAAGATTTATTTGTTAAATCTTGTATTTCACAAGCTAAGTAATGCCTTTTCATTTCTTTGTACATCGGATCAATTCCATCTGCTATTCCTCTAAGAATTATGGAAGGAAAATATTTTATCATTTGTTTTATCATTTCCTTTATCATTTCCCACCATTGACCTAAATCTGGAAAAGTGATACAGTCTACGTCTTGACCTCCTTGTGGACCGAGTGTACCATATGTAGATAAAAATTGAGCAGAGTTAAAATTTCCGGTTTCGTCTCCTAGGGGATCCAATTGATTTATAGTATAAAAGGCATTAGCTAGAGCTGCTTTAGAGGACCTTAAGACTGTTGGCATTTCTCCATAGCTAGCTAAAAGCATTCCACTGTGTATTGTTAAGGCTGTTGCCATCGTTTTGTTGGGTATTATAAAATTGTAAAAATCCTTATATGATTGTGTTTCCTTTAGCATATTTTTCATATATCGATTTTCTTCATTTAATAGGCGCCTTAATTCAATAGTGTTGGCTGGAATATTGCATATCATTTTAGTTATATCTTTTTCATACGATGCAATTGGTAAAGTATAAAAATCTTTCATTTGATTAGTTGAAATATTTTGAATTATTTTTATTGCTCCAGTTCTTTCTTCCTCTGAAGCTGATGATTGGTCTGTCCACATTCTCTTAATAGCTTGATTTAGTGGGTGTGTTGCTTCTGTCCCACCAGATTCATTGGTGCTGTTTAAGTTTATTCTCAGTCCATATTTTATTTTTGAATCAGTAATTATATCTGAAATTATAGTTTGATCACCTTCCAAGCCTGCGACATATGAGTTTATTACATCTCTAATAAGCGGACTCAGGCCGAGTTCCTCAAGTGATTGGTTGTATTGAGTTTTCAAATTACTCAAAATTTGACTGTAAGCCTTTATGTTTTTAATGGCGAAATTTTTATAATCTTCAAGGCCGGCTTGGTAGACATCACTAATGGTCGAATGCCACAGAATGCCATGAGTACCGTTCGGAGCGTTGTTGGAATCAAGGCCTTGAAGTGGCGAGGATTGTATTTCATTTTTGGCATAAGACATATTAAGTTTTTCAAGATCTGCATTGTCAAGTAAGTAAGTTTTAAGCCCAAATGCGTTTACCGATGGCGCGCCATCGGTGCCACGACTTTCTGCTTCATGGTGTAGTATAGCCACATTGCACTCCAGATCTGTGTTAATCATGGCTGTCAAGTCGCCGCGGTGAAAATAATCTAAAATTTTCCAGGGCTCTATTAATTTTATGAACCTAGTATAACAAGTTGCTGGATTTAAAGCATTCAAAGCGTATTCTCCGGACTTGTAATATATAGTATCCGACGAATCGCGGAAAGCCTCGAAGTCATGTACTTTATGAGATTCATAAATCTCATCTGACTGTGCTCGCTCGCGCGGTCCTCTTCTAGCGCCAAATATTGGGTCGCTTTCGGTGACAATACCTTTGCTAACAAGATTAGCGGTCATGGCGTTAACATGTTGCCTGTAATCGTTGTAAAATAAACTGGGGCCACAATTAAGATTACTATCTGACGCTCGATGTTGATAAAGATAGTTACCAGTCATTCCTTCATGATTGGTGAGGTTGGGAAATGCTCCATCGCCGGCCCACTCGGTTCGGTCGTCGATAAAGATTTGGCCATGTTTTGATGTTCTTCCCCAAAATGCATCTGCTCTTTTCTGATTGAACCAAGAAGTTAAGCACCCAATAGAACGCAAGGCTTTTTCGGATTGCTGTATAATATTTCGACGTGATTGTTGGTCTCCGGTTATGGGAGCAAAAAGATCACTTAAACTTTCTTCATACAAGAAATGTTTTGAAAGATTGGTGTGCATATACATGCTTCTTAATTGGGCATCAACTTGCTGTTCGGTGTCTGATTGCCTTCCCGGATACGCGAAAATACCTACAGGGTAATCTACTCCGTCAGCAACAAACTTTGACAATATAAATTCCCTATAACTAGAAAAATTTGTTAAAGAACCATCCGAATCAGGGTTTATGTCTGTATTTGTTGGTTTTCTTAATAAGTTTCCTGGATTGTAAAACATATCGTCCAGGGTCGCGCGCGAAGTTGAAAAGTTTAGCATTTTTTTTCTCGCTTCGAGTTGGCAAGCTACGCTATATATCTTACTATTTGATATCCATTGAGCCGCTTTGGATCTCCGCGCTGCCCATTCGTAGTCGATGTTGGTCCAGGAATCGAACCCTACCTGCCTAATTAGTGGTGGGACTGGGTGTGTGCCATTATCTCTGCCTTGAAACATGATATCAGATAAAGTAGAACTTACTTTGGGGATATCCGAAGATTCAGGAAAATTTGGCTCTTCAAACATTCTTGAGTGCTTATTGTAATATTCTGGATCATTTACATACTTTTCTACCATTATTTTTCTATATGACTCTTTATGAAAATTCATCCAAGCGTCCAGAATTTCTTCAACACTTTCTGTGACCAATGATGATCTATGATTGTTCAGACCTTCATCGTTAAAATCTAAAAACGCTGGTAAAACATATTTAACATAAACTTTTAAAATTTCGCCATTTGAATTTTTAACTTG
>MDSV01186693.1_pt1 | contig 46070 bp, 45 predicted proteins | sample 810851 | NCBI WGS metagenome assembly MDSV01 (sample SAMN05326640, study PRJNA326480) | marine metagenome | isolation source: seawater | place: Atlantic Ocean: North East | collected 2012
AAAAGTGATATCTAACCACTTTTTTGGAGGTAGTTATTAAAATAGAAGTAAAAGATAATAATATTGAACAAGCATTAAGAGTTTTAAAAAGAAAACTTCAGAGAGATGGTTTTTTTAAAGTTATTAAATTAAAAAATACGTATGAAAAACCTTCAGAAAAGAAAAAAAGAATTCTCCAAGAAAATATTAAAAGAGTAAAAAAATTAAATAAACTTAAGAATAGAATATAAAATACCGCGGGGTGGAGCAGTCTGGTAGCTCGTCAGGCTCATAACCTGAAGGTCGGCGGTTCAAATCCGTCCCCCGCAACCAATTACGATTTTTCTAAATCTTTAATACTAATAAACTTATTTTTCAATGATGAATTATTTTTCTTTATCTCATCAAAGAAGTTCCAGGCTAAAACTAAAATAATTGCATTATCATTATTTAAGTTCTTTTTAGATACAATTGGTATTTTTACGCCAGGTATAAACTTTCCATGTTTTAGTTCATTGTCTTCAATAATAAAGTCTATCTCATTATTAACATTAAAGTAATTTAAAGATGTAGAAGCTTTAGCTGGTGATCCATACCCAATTATTGAAGGATATTTATCTTTCAGTTTTTTGATATTTTCTAAAAAAACTTTCTTTAAATTTTCAATTTTCTTCCCAAATTCTATATAGGTCGATATTTTTTTTAGGCCAAAATTTTCCTCATCTTTTAAAAAATTGTTCACAGATTTTTTAATATTAATGTCTTGGTCTTGGCTTATATAAACTCTTATAGATCCACCGTGGGTATCAATTTTTTCAACATCAAATACTATTAATCCCAAGTCATTTAAAAATTTATTTAATGAAGTTACCGACCAATAATTTGTATGTTCATGATAAATATTATCAAAAGTTAAATCTTTTATTGTATTTAACAAATATTGGACCTCAATAACAATCTTACCGTCAGATTTAATTAACTTTTTCATAGACTCTGCCATTGATCTCAAATCGTCAGCATGAGCAAAGACATTTGAGGCTAATAACAAATCTGCTCCATTCTTAATTGGATTAAGTGCTTTTTCATTTAAATATCCATTAAAAGTATTTATTCCATTTTTATTTGCTAAATCAGCTAAATTTTTAGCTGGTTCAATACCTTGAATATTTTTAAAACCTAAATCTAAAAAAGGTTTGAGGCCAATTCCATCATTGCTTCCAACATCAATTATGTAAGATTCTTTATCAAGTTTAAATTCTTTTATATATTTTTTTGCAGCATTTATAAAATGTTCTTTAAATGATTTAGTAGTTGATGATTGATAAAGATAGTTCGAAAACATTTCTTTACTATCTATCGCAACAGATAATTGACAATTAAAACAATCCTCACAAACATTCAGCTCTAAAGGATATTCTTTATATTCTTCATTTTTGTTTTTTAAAAGATTGTTTGCTAATGGCTGATACCCAAGTGATATTACTCTTTTTAGCTTTTTAGAACCACAACACCTACAATTAAATTTATAAATAGATTGAAGCATTTCTTTTTCTTTATCATCTACAAATTTGTAAGGAATTGTATGTGTTATACCGTAGTTTTTATGCTCTCTTTCTCCTCTTACTAAATTCAAAAAAATAGTATCTTTAGTAAATACCATGGTGTGAGCAACATTTGGTTGGGTTACGATCATTTCTCCCTCATTTACTAAATGAGTAACTTTTGTTGATTTATCATCAACAAGATCTTTGTAAATACTTATAAATTGTCCTTTTATAATTAAACATTTTTGTTCTTGAACAGGATGGAAATGATTTGCTCTCATTGATCCTTTTTTAGACTCTATATAACCAATCATATTTATTGGCTCTGGCAAATCATAATTACTAATTTTTCCACGCTCATCAATAAATTCCCTCACACCTTTAAAGGTATACTCTAAATTTCTATCAAATTTTTCAAATGTCCATTTTGTAATCATTTCTTTTATGCATGTTTCCAAATCATGAACAAATTCAAAACCAGTACTAATTAACTTTTTGTTAGATAATGAATAACCCTTATTGGGTACTTCATCATCTGTAGTTGTAATTTCTAGCTTAGGATTAATTTTTTTACATATATCAGCAACATCTTTCACACAAAGATTTTCTTTTGTAAGATTATATATACCGCTTTCAAAACTTTCTTTTTCTTCAAAAAATTTAAAACATCGAGCAACATCAATGAGTGGTACGAGACTTTTAAGTTGGACACCACCACCAAAAAGTTTAATTTTACCATTTTGTGAAGCTATTTTTGAGAATAAGTTTGGCATAATATTTATTCTCATTGTATCAGTTGAAAACCCATAAACCGATCCAAGTCTAAAAATCACATACTTTTTACCTGAGTTTTTAATTTGATTTTCATTCTCTACTTTGCTGCTTGAATAAGCTAAGAAAGTATTCGTTTTCTCATTTTCATCTAAATTTTCTTTTGGAGCTTCTAATCCCTCAAAAACTACATGAGTAGATGGAAATACAATTGTTGCATCATCATTCATCGATTTAAGGATATTTGCTGTACCCTCTACTGCAACTTTTTTTACTAAATCATCTTTTTCTTTATCAGAATCTTTCTTTACATAGGCTACATCTGTTATGCCTGCTAGATGATGAATTATCTCTGCATCATTTATATAAGTATTAATTAAATTGTAATCTAAAATATCAGCTTGAATAAATTTAATTTTTCTTCTCTTTAATTCATTTACTCTTTCTGAAACAAACCTGTTGTCTATTGCAACAACTTCATATTTCCAGCTAAAACCAGAATAAAGTTTACAGAGTTCTGTTCCTATATAGCCAAGAGCACCAGTAATAACAATTTTTTTCATGATTAAATAATCTAAAAAAGTTTATATATATTTTTTTATTTTAAACAAGTTTCACAACTTAAAGTTTGATTTTTTACTATCTTTTAAAAAAGTCTTTACTGTCTCTATCATCAAACTATTTAAACTTTTACCAAATTTTTCTATTTTGCTTATTATTGATGGAGGGATTGTTATTATATGACAACCCAATTGTTTTGCTTGAGTAAAATTATACGGCTCTCTCACACTTGCCCAAAGTATTTGAACATTTTTAAATTTTTTTGACATTGAAATACTCTTTTTAAATTCAGGTATTGGATCTTTTCCTACATCTCCCGCTCTACCAGCAAAAATTGAAATAATTACTTTGGTTTTTTTATTTATTAATTTTAAAATTTTTTTTGTTTCATTTGAGCTATAAACTGCTGTTATATTAAGTTTAATGTTTTGGTTGTTAAGTTCTTTAATTATTTTACCCATAAAAATACCTTTTGTATTTACAACTGGTATTTTTACATAAACATTATTTCCCCAAGAATTAATTATAGTTGCTTGTTTTTTCATCTCTAGATAACTATCTCCGAACACCTCTAGAGACACTGGTTTATTTTTACAGACTTTAAGAATTTTTTTTGAATAATTCTTATAATTTTTTGCTCCTGCTTTTCTCATTAAGCTGGGATTTGTAGTAAAACCTTTTACGATCTTTTTTTTATTAAATTTTTTAATCTGATTTATTTCAGCAATGTCACAGAATATTTTAGTTTTCAAATTTTTTTCCTATAAATTTTTAGTAATATCTTCTGTCATTTTTTTAGCGTCGGCAAACAACATAAGAGTATTTTCTTTATAAAATAAATCATTATCAATTCCTGCATATCCTGGGGAAAGACTTCTTTTCACAAATAATACAGATTTACATTTTTCTACATCTAAAACTGGCATTCCATAAATAGGACTTTGGGGATCGGTTTTTGCTACTGGATTTGTTACGTCATTTGCTCCAATTACAAAAGCTACATCTGCATTTGCAAAATCATTATTAATTTCTTCAAGCTCAAAAACTTCATCATAAGGAACATTTGCCTCTGCTAACAAAACATTCATATGACCTGGCATTCTTCCTGCAACTGGATGAATAGCATATGATACTTTGATATCATTTTTCTTTAAAGTATCTACCATTTCCCTCAAAGCATGTTGTGCTTGAGCAACAGCCATTCCATATCCAGGAACAATTATAACTGACGAGGCATTTTTCATTAAAAAAGCAGCATCATCTGCATTGCCACTTTTTACAGGCCTTTGCTCTTTTGATGAATCCTTTAAGGAGTCCTCGGTTGCACCGAAACCACCTAATATAACATTGAAGAAAGACCGGTTCATTCCTTTGCACATTATGTAAGATAAAATTGCACCTGATGACCCAACAAGAGCCCCTGTAATTATTAAAGCTGTATTCTCAAGTGTAAATCCAATTCCTGCCGCAGCCCATCCCGAATAGGAATTAAGCATAGAAATTACTACGGGCATATCAGCTCCACCAATTGGTATTATCAATAGAAAACCGATCAAAAATGAAACTACTATCAATGCCCAAAATAAACTTGATGATTGAGATGAGCATAATAAGTAAATCAAAACTACAATTGAAACTAAAATAATTGCATTTAGTAAGTGTTGGCCTTTAAATGTTATGGGTGAACCTGACATTATTCCTTGAAGCTTTAAAAAAGCAATTACAGACCCTGAAAATGTTATAGCCCCAACTGCCGCTCCAATAGACATTTCTATTAAACTACCAAGTTTAATATCCCCAGGCATTCCAAGGTTAAATGCTTCTGGGTTCAAAAAAGCTGCTATTGCTACAAAAACTGCCGCAAGCCCAACCAAACTATGAAAGCCAGCAACAAGTTCTGGCATTGCTGTCATTGGTATTTTGTATGCAATAAGAGCTCCAATAGAGCCTCCTAGTAGAATAAACAGTAAAACAAAAATAAATCCATTTGAAAAATTTCCTATTGATAAAAATGTTACAGTAACAGCAATAATCATACCCAAAATTCCAAACAAGTTTCCTTGTCTAGAAGTTTCAGGAGAAGACAATCCCCTTAATGCAAGAATAAATAAAACTCCAGAAACTAAATAAAAAATTGCTGATAAATTTGCAGATATCATTATTTATCCTTTTTCTTTTTTTTATACATCGCTAACATTCTTTGAGTAACCAAAAATCCACCAAAAATATTAATTGCCGCTAATGCTATTGCTAAAAAACCGAAGATACTTGAAGTGCTAAATATATTGTCGAAATTTCCTGATAATCCTGCAATTATTGCTCCAACAATTATTACTGAAGATATTGCATTAGTAACTGACATCAATGGAGTATGTAACGATGGAGTTACACTCCATACAACATAATATCCAATAAATATAGATAATATAAATATGCTTAATCTGAATATTAAAGGATCTATTTCCATAATTTTATTTAACTAAAGTTTTTTCTATTATTTCATCTTCTAAATTAATATTAATTTTATTTTGCTCTTTATCGTATAAATTATCTACAAAATTAAACATATTTTTTGCATATAGACTTGAAGCAGATACAGGTAACTTATTTAAAATATTAGATTCTCCCATTATTTTGACTTCATTTTTTTTGATAACTTTATTTACTTCAGTGAATGCTGTGTTACCTCCCTGTATTGCCGCTAAGTCATAAATAACAGATCCAGATTGCATATTGTTGACCATATAGTCTTTGATAATTAATGGTGCTTTTTTTCCAGGTATCAATGCTGTGCATATTACAATATCTATTTTTTTTAAGGTATCAGATAAAAGTTCTTCTTGTTTTTTTTTAAAATCATCTGAAGCTTCTTTCGCATAACCACCTTCTGTTTCAAGATTTTCTGAACCCTCCACTGTCAAAAATTTACCCCCCAAACTTTCAACCTGTTCTTTAGAGGCCATTCTCACATCAGTTGCAAAAACTATTGCTCCCATTCTTTTCGCAGTTGCAATAGCTTGAAGACCCGCAACACCAGCGCCAACAACTAAAACTTTAGCAGCTGGAACTGTTCCGGCTGCGGTCATCATCATTGGGATTGCTTTTTCAAAATTTGAAAAAGAGTCTATCACCGCTTTATATCCAGCAAGATTTGCTTGTGAGGATAATATATCCATTGATTGTGCTCTTGTAATTCTCGGTAGTAACTCCAAAGAGAAAATATTGATTTTATTATTAACTAAATTTTTTAACTTTTCTTTATTATCGTAAGGATTAAAAACTCCTATTAAAGTTTGATTTTCTTTTAACAAAGAGGTTTTCTCATCTGATAAAAAACCTAATTGAACTATAACATCTGATTTGCTTAAAACTTGATTTTCATCTTTCAATATTTCAGCACCTAAGTCTATAAATTCTTGATCTTTAATTCCAAGATGAGACCCATAATTTTCAATAATTGATACATCAAATCCCAAGGAAATATATTTTTTAACAATATCTGGCGTAATGGCTATTCTTCTTTCATTATCTTGATTTTCTAAAATAGAACCAATTCTCATGAAAAACCTTATAGTAAGAATATCGCCATTAAAACTAAAACAGAGATAACAGCAACAGTTCCCCAAAGAACAAACTTTGTGAAATTATTCCAAGTGTTTTTATGGTTTTCGTTATCCATAAAAATTACTTTTGTCTTGCTTTAAACTTTGGGTTTGTTTTATTAATAACATAAACTCTTCCTCTTCTTCTAACTAACTTAGAGTTTAGGTCTCTTTTTTTAATTGATTTTAATGAGCTTTTAATTTTCATAATTTTTTTATGCCGGCAACGTCCTACTCTTCCATGTCTTAAGACAAAGTACCATTGGCGCTGAAGGACTTAACTTCCGAGTTCGGAATGGGATCGGGTATAGCCCCTTCGCAATAGTTACCGGCGATAGTCTTATATATAAAATTAAAATATTGTAAACAATTTAAAATTAAATTATTTAGCCTTTAATAATGCTCTTAATATAGTCTTTAAGTTCAATTTTGCCAAAAATCTTATATACCCTATTTGACAAATTCATATTAGTAAGAGCAGAAGCATACCGCTCACCTAATCTAGGTGGTAAATACTTTATTTTGTGATTAAACATTTTAGCTACTTGAAAAATTGTAAAACTTTTTTTACTGGAAATACTGTAATGTCTACACTTATTTTTTTTCCATGCAAAATAACATGCTGAAATTGTATCATAAATATGAGTAAATCTTCTAGATTGTGTTCCTGGTCTAACTACTGTCAAATGTTTATTATTCTTATACTGCTTCTCAAAAATACCTATAACAGTTGCCATGCTGCCATTACTTATTTGTCTAGGCCCATAAACATTATAAAAATAAATAATTTCAAATTTTAATTTAAACCACTTTTTTAAATTTTCCAACATTTCTAAATTCTTTGCTTTAGTAAATGCATAAGGAGATAAATTTTTATCTTTCCCCTGATTTCCAATACTAGCTGATGTTGCAGAATAAATTAATTTTATATTGTTTTTTAAACAAAAATTGAAGACTTCGTGTGAACCTATGGTATTTGAATTAATACATTCATTCATTTTTAAAAAACTTTGATATATTCTAGAAAATTCTCCAAAGTGAAAAATTGTATCTATTTTATTTTTTTTTGACTTTAGCAAATTTGATATATCTTTTGTATCACCTTTAATATATTTAATATTTTGACTAATTATGTGATTTTTTATAGTGCCTGTTGAATAGTCATCAATACTTATAATTTGAATTTTTTTCTCTTTTTTATTTAAATAATCAATTAAATTTGATCCAACAAAACCTGCTCCACCAGTCACAACAACAACTTTATTTCTTTTGATTATTTTCATTTTAAAATTTTTTTATCAACATATTTTGAAAGTTTTTAATAACATTTAAATAGTAGTAAATTATATTAGAACATTTAAATAAATGGTTCATAGTTAAATTATAATCAAATCAAATTAATATTTAGACTTAATCAAATTTTTATACTACATTATAAACTTTAATGAAAAAAAAATTGCTTTAATTACTGGAATATCTGGTCAAGATGGTGCTTACCTTGCGCAGTTTCTTTTAAATAAAAAATATACTGTTATAGGAACAGACAGAAGATCTGCTAGAGGTGATTTGTGGAGACTTAGAAGATTAAAAATAGAAAATAAGGTAATTTTGGAGGAAATGGAATTAAGTGAGCTTTATGAAATTGATACTCTGTTCAAAAAATATAAAAATATAGATGAAGTTTACAATCTTGCATCCCAATCTTTTGTGGGCACCTCATTTAAAAGTCCAATTAATACGTCAAATATAACGGGTCAAGGTGTATTAAGAATTTTAGAGTGTATAAGAAATAATAGTCCTAAAACTAAATTATATCAGGCATCTTCCTCTGAAATGTATGGGGATAATATAAATAAATTTCAAAACGAAAAAACAGTATTTAATCCTCAAAGTCCTTACGCTTGCGCAAAAGTGTTTGGCCATTATCTTGTTCAGAACTACAGAACAGCATACAATATGTATTGTGTTTCTGGAATTTTGTTTAATCATGAGTCGCCATTAAGGGGTGAAGAATTTGTAACAAGAAAAGTCGTTATCGGGTTTTCAAAACTTCACTTAGGAGGAAATCAAACAATTCAGTTAGGAAATATCTATCCAAAAAGAGATTGGGGATATGCAAAAGAATATGTCGCTGCAATGTGGAAAATGATGCAGAAGAAAAAACCTGAAGATTTTGTAATATCAACAGGAAATGCATATTCAGTTAAAGATTTTATAAATGAAATAATTAAGCAATTAAATATAAAAGCCAAATGGACCGGGAAAGGTTTGGGTGAAAAATTAATCAATCAAAAAAATAATAAAGTTTTAGTTAAAATTAATAAAAAATATTTCAGACCAGCTGAGGTAAATTTTTTAAAAGGAGATTCTTCAAAAGCTAGAAAAAAGCTAAATTGGAAACCAAAATTTAAACTTAGTGATTTAGTTAAAATCATGCTTGAAGAAGAAATTAAAAATCAAAAGAAAATTAAAGATTAATCTTTATAATTTTGAACAAAATGGTTTAGATCCTCTGGTGTTCCTAATCCCCACATTTTATCTATTTTTTCAATAATAATTTTTTTATTATTTTTAATTGCTAAATTAAATACTGGACAAACATAAAATTCATTATTTACTCTTAAATTTTCCTTTATCATTTGTTCTGCACAAGAAACGTATTCCTTACCTTTTAACCAATAATATACACCAACTGTTGCATTGCTTGAAATTACTTCTTTTTCAGCTACTTTGGTTACCAGATTAGATTTATTTACTTTGGCGTAAGACCATTTTGGGTGAAAAGATTCAAATGTTAAAATTGCTCCATCAACTTTTTTATTTACAAATTTATAAAAACTTTTTGAGCTATTCCATTCAATAAATTGATCACTATTGGCAATTAGAAGTGGACTATTATTATTGATATATTTTTTAGCAAGTAATGTTGTGCAAGCTGCACCTTCTGTAACTCCATCTATTTCTATTATTTTACAATCTGGTTGAATTGCTTTTAACAAACTTTTTAAATTAAATTTTTTCTGATGACTTTTTTGAATTATAAAAATAAAATTTCCTCTAACATTTAAACTTTCGATAACCCATTGTATCATGGGTTTTCCAAATATATCTATTAAAGGCTTTGGAAATGTATAACCTGCTTTTTCAAATCTTGATCCTGCACCAGCCATAGGTATCAATATATTCATATCTGTGTCATCCCATTTGTGTTGCTGATTAATTTTTTTTGAATTTTCGATTTGATTTATGAAATCTATAATTTTGTGATGATTTAGCTCAGATGGAAATTTCAATGGAAGCAAATTACATCCTGCTTCTTTGGCCGATAGTCTTCCAACGTAAGAATCTTCAACAACGAGGGTCTCGCTTGGCATATACCCGTTTTCAACTAAACACCTTAAGTAAATTTCTGGATGTGGTTTATTATATTTTAAATTATCTGTTCCAATATAAAATTTAAGAAATTTTTTTATTCTCAATTTCTCTAGACAAATATCAAGAGTTTCATTAATTGAGTTTGTTGCAACAGCGAGTGAGAATTTTTTACTCAACTTAGAAAAAATATCATAAATCTTCTTATTAAATTTTACATCTTTTTTTAAAAATTCAGCTGTAAACTTTTGCTTTAAAATATTTATATTTTTTATTTCACTTTTTGATATTTGTCTCTCTTTCAATAATATCGAAAGCTTATCTTTTGTGGGTATACCATCGAATTTTTTTAAATGATCTATATAACCAATTTGATATTTTTTTTTTGTTTTCATTAAAGCTTTGTTTAATGCTTTAAAATGAATATCTTTAGTTTCTACCAAAACTCCATCTAAATCAAATATTATGAATTTTATCATTTATAATTCTCTATAAAATCGGAGCAAATTCCTTTGCAATCTAATTTCAAATTTTTTGTAAATAATTCTGGTAAAACCACTATAGATTCTTTGGAGAAATTTTTTCCAGGATAAACCCAAATTAATCCTTCACTTGTAATAGTATAATCATCATTTTGATGCCAAAAAAAATGTACTTTATCTTGATATAATTTTTTAAGAGCTTCATAATTTTTAGCATGAAATAATATTTTATTATTTTTTAAAAGATCCTCACTTAAATCATACATAGGTTCATCATGACCCAAATAATAAGAATTATTTTGCAACCAAATATCAACTTCTACATAAAAATTTTTTTTTAAGGCTTCAGAAATATAATCTGGATGATTTTCTCTCTCCAAGTTTGGACCAATTGTGTTTCCTCTATGAGATATCAAAAGCATTAATTTTATTAAAATTTTCTTTTGTTATTATAAAAATAAACAATTTTATCACAAATAAATTTTAATTCTTTCGGACTTAAAGCTGGTCCAGATGGCAAGATAAGTGATTTTTTATATACATATTCTGAAATTGGAAATTTTTCCTTTAAATTTAAAATATGTTTTGAATTTTTTAATGATGGCTGTTTATTTAAAGGCAAGAAATAATCTCTTACTTGAATTCCATTATTTTGTAAGTATTTTTTTAATTTATTTTTATTTTTAAATCGAAATAAAGAAATCCAGTAATTTAATTGATTATTTTTTAAATTTTTAAATTCTTCAGCATATTGATTATTTAAAACTAATTTTTTTTTATAATATTCATAAATTAATTTTTTTTTAATTAATATAGTTTTTATTTTTTTAATTTGTGCACTTCCGATTGCAGCTTGAATTTCAGTAAATCTAAAGTTTAATCCAATTGAATCATGATGATAAGTTCCTGAATTTTTTCTTCCAGCATTTTTTAATTTCTTTAAATCCAACAAATTTTTTTTTGACTTAGAGTAGACAATACCTCCTTCACCTGTCGTAATAATTTTATTACCATAAAATGAAAAACCTCCATAATCTCCTAACGTTCCTAATTGCTTTTTTTTATAATAAGCTCCAAGCGCTTGAGCAGAGTCTTCGATTAAAATAATTTTTTTTTTTTACAAATATTAATTAATTCATCCATCTCACAACAATATCCAGATAAATGTGCTGTAATTATAGCTTTTGTTTTTTTTGTAATCTTTTTTTTCAATTTTTCTAAATCCAAAGATAGAGTATTTGTATCTATGTCACACAAAAGTACTTTAGCATTACACCAAATTATAGGGGATAAGGTAGTAAAGTAAGTAATATTTGGCACTATTACTTGATCATCTTTTTTTAAATTTAAATTTTTAAGTATTATTAAAATACCTGATGTCCAGTTACTAATTGAAAAAATATTTTTTATTTTAAATTTTTTTCTAAAATTATTTTCAAATATTTTTGTTTCAACATTTTCAGTTAAATAATTATTTTTAATCACTTTTTTGATTGCATTTATCTCATTGAAATCTAATGTTGTGTTAAGTAAATTTATTTTACGTTTCATTAAGAATGATTTTAATATGTATATATTAAGTTTTATTAATAGTATTTTAGCTTATATACGATTTATAAGAGACTTAAAATATTATTTTACTGTTAAAAATTACAAAACAGATCATGGATTTAATTTGTGGCTTCAAAATAAGCCAAAGAATAAATATTTAGTTGACAAAGTTGAAACAGATATAATAAAAAAATATATTAATAAAGTTGAGATATTTCTAGATATCGGTGCTAATATTGGTTTTTTTACAGTCTTTTCAAAATTAAAAAATAAAAAATTAATTACTTATAGTATTGAACCTCACCCGTTTAATTTTAAAATTCTTAAGAAAAATATTTCACAATTTAAATTTAAAAATTCTCATATCTTAAATTTTGCTATTTCTGATAAAAATCAATCTCAAAAACTTTATGGACATGGTCAAGGAGCCTCATTAATAAACAATTGGGGAGGTATAAAAACATTACATAGAACAGTTGCAGCAAAAACCCTAGATACAGTTTTTTCATATAAATTAAAAAATTATAAAAATTTATTTATTAAAATTGATGTAGAGGGAAAAGAATATGAGGTATTAAAAGGATCTGATAATATTCTAAATAAAAAATGCGTTATTATGTTTGAAAACGGAGTAAAAAAAAACTTTGTAAATAAAAATAAAAATTTTATGAAAATTTTCAAACTTTTAATCTCTAATAAATATAAAATATATAATTTAGGTAATTTAAATAAAAAATTAGATATCAAAGCTCTAAAAAAAATTTATAATATGGAAAAAGAGTTAAATAATATCAATTACTTGGCAATTAAATAGAATGCTTTAATACTTTTTTATCTTCAATATTTAAATTTTTTGAAAAATATTTTAAATTTTCAGTTTTATGAGTAACAAATATTATTGTAGTCAATTTAAATTCATTAATTAATTCTTGAAGCAAATTTTTCTCTGTATCTTTATCTAGGGCGCTCGTAGCTTCATCTAAAATTAAAATATCTGGTTCGAAAAATAATGATCTAGCAATGATTAATCTTTGTTTTTGACCTGCTGAAATATTTGATCCACTTTCACTTATTTTGGTAAATAAATCTTGTTTTTGTGTATAAATAAATTTTTCTAACTGACAAACTTTAATAATTTGTTTTAATTTTTTCTTCTCGTCTTCAGAAATGGTGTCTTTAAAAGTAATATTAAACAAAATTGTATTTTCTATTATTTTTATTTCCTGTGGAACATAACTAAACTTTAAGTGGTGGTGAACTGGTTTATGAATTTCTATTCCGTTAATAAAAATTTGACCACTTGTTGGTTTTAATAAACCCATTGTTAAACTTAAAAATGTACTTTTTCCAACACCAGATTTACCAATTAGAGTTACTTTATCACCTTTTTTTATTAATAAGTCAGTTTCTTTTATTACGAGATTTTTTTCAGCTGGATAATGAAAATTTATATTTTTAAAATTTAATTCATTAAACTCAAAATGATCTTTAGATTTTTTTTCTTCTATGTTAAGTGTCAAATCTATTTTTAATAAGTCAACTACAGAAATATTAAATCTAAGTTGTAAGTAGCTTGAAACTAATCGATTTATTGAGGGAATTAACCTAAACGCAGAAATTGCATACAAAGATAAAAGTGTAATAATTTCGTTTATTGGTATTTCGTTTAAAATCAAACTAAAACAAACCGTACATAAAATAAGAACTATTAAAAATTCAAACCATATTCTTGGGGAACGAGAAATTATCATTTCTTTGGCAGAAATTTTAGCTGAGTTTCCAGCAAAAATTTTAAAAAAGTTTATAAATAATTTTTGTAAGGACAATAAAATTATTTCTTTTCTTACCGCCAAACCATTTTGTATAGAATTTAATTTAGATTTTTCCTCAAAACTTTTTTTTTTTCCAAGATCTTTTAAAATATTTTTTGTTGCATAAACAAAAGTTAAGATAATAAAAATTGAGGAAATAATAATGAATACAAAACCGGGTGGTTGTAAAAAAAGAATTAGAGTCAATATGCCTATAATAATTAAGGTATCGGTTATTAATTCCATCAAGTGGCTTACAAAACCTAAGCTAAATCTTTCTACTTCTAAAGTTAAGTTTTTTATGATGTATGATGAATTAAACTTTTCAAAGAAATTTAAATTTTGATTTAAATATGTTGAAAATAATCTAGTAGATATTTTCTGTATTAAATCAAATAAATAAAAAGACTTAAAATAATAAAAATATTGTATAAAAATTGTTTTAATAAGATAAACAGATAAAATAGCTAAAATTGAAAAAATTACAAATTCAAAATAACTTTCAATTCCAAAATAGTTTGAAATTGAAATTGCATATAAATTATCCTGAAAAAAATTAGTGTCTAAGATAGATCGCATAAACGGAACTATCATTGCCAAACTAAATACTTCGAAAAAAGTATTAATAATTGTTAGAAATAAAATGTAGGAAAAAGTCCTGACACCATTTTTATCAATTATAAATATAATTTTTTTAATTAAGTTCAATTTAAGCCTGTATCATAAATATTTTTCTTTTTATCACTCTTTTTAAAAAATATTTAAAAATTTTAATATATTCCATCATATCTGGTTTTGAGTTAGTCCTCCAAATAGCACATAAAGGAAAAATTGGGTACGAATTAATTTTATACTTATCACAACATTTTTTAATTAATGACTCATTTAGTGGAACTTGATTAGTTCTTGGAATTGTTAAAAATTTTTGAAAAACATGTTTTGAATAATTCCTTAATTTTTTCTCGAAAGTGATAATTGATTTTCTATCACCATAAAAAAATCTATCCGATCTATGATTTCCCCAATCACCAAAAGTATTCTCAAAAAAAATTGTATTTTCTTTTTTTAATAATTTTGGGGATAATAATAAAAGTAAATCCAATCTAGTCTTAAGAATTATTTCGAATTTATATTTAATTTTTTTTTCTATCTGTTTGAGTATATCAATAGATCTGCAAAACTTATAAATTTGACCTCTAGTGGATGGTGCTGAAAGAGATATTTTGTCTAATAAACCCTTTTTTCCCAATACACTCTCGGTAAGTTTAAATTTATACTTTTGATTTTCTACATAGATAGGATTAAAAATTTTTTTTAAAATTTTAATATCTTTCTCTTTTGCGTCCCATACTGAAATAATAATATTTGCACCATATTTATTTACAAACTTTTTTGTAAAATTAATAATTGAATAGTAATTTCTTAAATGTCCTGTGAAAATAAATATTGGTTTTCCTGGTTTAAAATTTTCAATAAAAAAATTCTCTTTTTTAAAAAAAATTTCATTTTCATTAAAGTTTGAATATTTTTGCATTTAATAACTAATATTTAATCTAATAAGTTTAATAAAATAAGATAAATTTTTTTAACTATTTTGCTATTATTTTTTTATATCAAATATATATAGGTATTTTATTTAAAAAAACGATTAATTTAATATGAAAACTTTGTACCTGTTCTATTTATTTTTGTTAAATTTAAATCTTTACGGATACTTAAATAGTATAAAAATCGTATTTTTTGAATTAATTAACTTCAATAAATTTAAAAGTTTAAGATATATAGAAAATAAAGATCAAGAATATAAAGATAAATTTTATAAAAAAAAATATAACTCACCTTACAGTCCAACCCCTTACTATTTTTTATATACAATAAAAAAAAATTTATTTTTTTTAAATAAAAATTTTATTTTTATCGACTTTGGCTGTGGAGCTGGAAGAGTTATGGACTATTTTGATCAAAACTTTAATAAATTGATTGGTTACGAGTTGGATCCATATTTTAAAAATTTTTTTAAAAATAAAAAACATAAACTTATCTTACAAAATCTTCAAAAAAAGAATAAACTTAATTTAAATAAAAAAAAGAATTACGTTTTTTATTTTTACCAACCTTTTGACAAATATTTAATTGATAAAATTATTAAAGTTAACTCTCATAAGACAAATAAATTATATATAATATTAGTTAATCTTGATAAAAAAATAAAACTTAAAAATTTTGATTTAATATATTCAAAAAAATTTCCAAGTCCCAAAAAAAATATTTATATATTTAAAAAAATTTAATTATTTTTTACAATTGTTTATTGAAGTTTTTCTATTTTCAATAAAATCAAAATTTTGATTAATTAAATAAGATGCATTATTATTTAAAATAGAGCACCATTCACTGTAATTTAAAAACAAACCACCATAACCATATATAAATTTATTTTTTCCCTGTTTTTTGTGGTATTTTGATAAATATTCAGTCCTCCTAGAAAAAGCATATTCATAATTTCCACTTCTTCCAAAAATTAATGGAGCATTATTTTTTTTAAAATAATTAATATTTTTTACATTTGGACTTTCAATGTTTTTTATCTGCCATTTTCTATAATTTTTAAAATTGGAGTCTTCAATTAACAAATCAAGACTGATAATATTTGTATTAGTTTTATTTTCTAAATTTAAAATATATTTGTCTGATGGTATTTTCTTAAGCTGAATTTGAAATAAAGCTAAATTAATAAAATTAAAAATTATAATTATTATTAAAAGCTTATTATTAATATTGTATCTTAAGAAAACATAATAAATGATAAAAACTACATGAGGTAAAAACCATCTAAATGGAATATTGCTATTTAAAATCATAGCAATTACCAAAAAAACAAAAATTAATGATATAAAAACTTTTTCTATTCTTTCAGACAATTTAGAGTTGAGACAAAGTGTAAAAAATATGATTGAAAAAAAACTTATTATTTTTAATATTTTTAAAAAAATATTATTATTTTCATTATCTACAACATCTGAGCTATTTGAATCAAAAGCAAATAAGTAACCTGAAAGCGCTTTAATATGCTGAGTAATTGCTTGTGTAAACCATGGTGATAAAGCCATAAACACTAATATGACAAAGGCATAATTTTTTACCGATTTTCTATCAAAACCTTCAATACAAAAATAATTAATAAATACTAGAAATTCTAATCTTTCTGCACAAGCTAATGAAAAAAAAAGTAATGACAAATTTCTTCTATTTCTTTTCTTCATTATCAACGAAATAGAAAAGAAAATAGATGCTAACAGATATGGTTTACCAGCAAATGAAATATAATAAAAAATAAAACTAAAAAAAATTAATGAAAAAATATAAAAAAAAGTCTTATCTTGAAAATATAAGTATGCTAATGCAGACAGTACAAGTATAAAATTTATTAATTTAATATGGGTTAAATCTAAGTAATTTTCATAAATTTTATAATCAAAATAGTTAAAAATATTAATTAAATTTAGTTCAGAAAAATCAAAATTAATCAAAAAACCTAAAAGAAATTCAATTAAAAGTGTAAACATCCCAATCCACAAAGATATACCTTGTGGGGCATGTGAAAAAGACGGACGTAACCCCTCTAATAATAACAGTCTATCAGAAAGATATCTAATTTCGTCTCTATTATCTAAGACATGATATAAAGATGAATAAAAACTATAAGATAAAAAAACAAAAAACAAAATAAATATCCAAAAAAATTTGTTATTTATTATTTTTTGAAATTCCATTACTTTTAAATTTACTAACTTTTAGTTTTTATTCTTTTTATTTTTTTTGTAATTAATAAAAAAATTATTATAAATACTAAATATTTTTTTGCTATATCAAAAACATTTCCCTGCTCAATACTGCCAATTAAATTGTATGTTAAAAATATCAAGCTATTATTAACTATATGAATACCAATATTTTTAATTTTAAAATATGTTTTTAATTTTTGATGAATAACAAAAACTAAAGGTATCAAAAAGAAAACTAAAATTACAAATAATTTTCCCCCAACCATATAAAGATATGTAATATTTGGTATTGTTAATGCTGAAATTATATCTTTTGAGTCAATAAGCCCTATATCTCTTCCAAATTTATTTTGTGTGAAATTTTCCATATTATGAAATTTTTTACTAATAAAAGTTGGGAATATCTTTAATATAAAATATTTTTTATATTCAGCTATGACAAGCTCATTATCATCGTACATTACAGCTGATAGTGCATGATTAGGAGAATTATATCTCATTGTCAATCTCTCATTAAAAACATTATAAAATTTATATTTATTTCCTGAATCCTTTTGTAAATATTCTTTTGTTTTTTCAGTTAATAATTTTTGAAATGAATCTTTTTTAATCTCATCTAAAAATACTTTTGTTTCAACACTAATTTTTCTCTCTATGTATTTTTCACCAACGCTGCAACTTATTATCTTAACTCTCTCTTTTAATAAATCCTTTGAATAAAACGAAAAAATAATAATCAAAGTTAAAAAACCAAATTTTATCCATGTTAATTTATCCAATACACCTAATACTAAAAAAAGGATTAATAGAAATTCTATAAAAGTGTAATTATAACACAAAGAAGTTTTGTTAATAAAATAATAAACAATAAATAAAAATGGAATAAATTTATCGACAATTTTTAAATTAACAAAAATTAAAAAAAAACTAGGTATTAGTAAAGTATAAAAAATTTCATTATAAATTGTAATTGATATAAAGGAAAAAGCAAAATAATCATAAATTAAAAAAATTATTACAAAAGAATTAAAATATTTTATTTGTATTTCACGATTAAAATATTGAAGATTATTATTTTTGAAGTCTTTAATTGTAAATAAGAAAAAATAATATGAAATAACTAATGTAAAATAAATAATATTAAGAAAGATTATTACTTCATTAAAAATATTATCGTCTATAAAATAAAAATGTTGTACTGGATGAATAAAATGTTTAAGTAAGATTAATGCTGAAGACAATCCTTTAACAAAACTTATAAAACAAAAAAAATTAAAACTAATTTTTTTTTTTCTCAAATTTACAAATAATAATAAATGTAAAGATAGAGATATGAATTCTAATAATAAAATCATTGCACTAATTTAATTTTTTAATAGTAAAATTTTTAAAACCAAAAAAATATATTTTTTTCCTCTACTTATAATTTTAAAGTTTGTTAATCCAGTTTTACTACTACCTATTTCTCTATCATAAAAATAACAAGGAAATTCTGAAAATTTTAATTTACTCTTCAAACATTTGTATAAAAAATAAATTGCGTACTCCCCATAATCACCTTTAAAAAAATTTTTTTTAATTTTATTTCTTTTAAAAAATATAAAGCCGCTAGTGTAATCGCTAATTTTTGAATTAATTAGATGCTTTAATATTTTATTCAAAACAAAAGAATAATATTTTAGAGGTCCAGAATTCTTGAAAGTTCTTTTATCGCTATTTTTTTTTAAAAAACGAGAAAAATTTATTAGATCATATTTGAGATAATTTTTATTAATAAAATTTAATGCAGATAAATCATGAGATAGATCTCCATCCATGAGTAAAATATTATTTGAGTTTGCCTTATAAACTCCATTTTTTATAGAATTTAATAGTCCTTTTTTTTTATTTTTATAAAATTTTACATAATTAAATTTATTTAATATTTTTTGAGTTAAAAGATAATTTCTACTATCATCAACAATTATTATCTCATAGTATTTAAAATATTTTTTTAAATTGTAAGCTATTTGTTTAATTAGTTTATTTAAAATTTTCTGTTCGTTAAGAACTGGTATAACAACAGAGATAGATTTTATATTATTTAGTCTCATTTAAATAATTCAATTAAAAAGCAAGTTATACAATCATATATATTTTTACATTAAAAAATTTATATATTAATAAGTCTCATTTAATATGAAAATTTACATATTTTAGTATAGATTTTATGAAAAATATTTTAATAGAAATTTACAAAAATTTTTTTTTCTTGTTTTTTAAACTACTAAATTTTTATAGAAATAATTTTGATTCAAACATAGCGGAAGGGATTATATTTCCGAGTAAAAAGCTATTTAACCAATCAGATATAATAACTCTTTACGATTCATTCACATTAAGAAAAAAAAGAGAAATAATTAAAATTAATGGAGAAAAAAATATTTTTAAAAAAAAAAAGAATCCATTTATAGATAATTTTTTAATCAAGACTTTAAAATCTCAAAATTTTAGTCTTAGAAAAGGATATTTTTTTTATAAAAAATTATTTTTTTTTGAAAAAGGAAATCCATATTTAAAAGCTAATATTAAAAATAAAAATAAAATAGAATTCAATAATTATTCTGAAAGTTCGAATTTTATGAAAAATAATTTTAAAAAAATTTATTTTCAAAAAATTTCAGAGCCTAGTTTTGTATATGATACGGTTATTAATCTGTCTTCACATAATAACACATCATACTTTCACTGGATTGTTCAACCTTCTCTTAAAACAATATCCTCTATAAAAAATTTTTCTAAATTAAAAAAAAAAGCATACTTCTATCTTAGTCCTGTTTATAAAAAAAAAATTCCAAAATTTATTATTGAAAGCTTAAAAATACTTAAAATTAAAAAAAAACAATTAATATTCGAAGATTGTAAGGCAAATACATTTTATTCTTTAATTCAAGATAACAAGTTCAACTTAGTAGATAAAAAGCATATTAAATTTCTAAGAAAGCTCTTTATGTTAAAAAAATTAAAAAATAATAAAAAATATGAAAAAATTTTTATATCAAGAAAATTTTCAAAAAGAGGTATTGAAAATGACGATGAAATTTACTCATATCTAAAACAAAAATATGGATTTAAAAGGTTTTTCCTAGAAAATTTAAGTATAAAAAAACAAGTAGAAATTTTTTATAATGCAAGAATAGTTATTGCAACACATGGTGCTGGTTCCTTGAATATGATATTCTCAAAAAAAAACGCCTCAATATTTGAAATTTATCCAAATGGAAAATTTTATAATGAGTCAATTTATAATATTTGTAATATAAACAACTTAAATTATGGCTATATAATTGGTTCTAAATTACTTAAAAACAAAAATTTTCTACTAAATATTAAAAAACTTGAGGAATTTTTTGAGTTAAAGAAAGTAAAACGAATTCTGAACTTTAAATGATTACAAATTTATTCTGGATATTATTATTAACTTTTTTAATTAACTTCTGCGTCGCAAATTTATTTAAATTACTTAAATTTTATGATTACCCTGAAATAAATAAAATACATCAAGTCAAAACTGTTTTAAGTGGTGGTATAAGCATAATTATATCATTGGTTTTATTAAAATTAACTAACCAAATAAATTTAAATGACCTTAGTTTAATTTTTAAATATTCAATTGTAATTTTTATTATAGGTTTTATAGACGATAAATTTAAAATCTCAGCATCAGTTAAGTTTCTGTTATTGGTTTTAGCTTTAATATTAATTTATAATTTTAGTAGTTTACCTTTAATTACATATATTGGTGATTACCTCCCTAATGGTGGGAACTTTGGATCAAAAATAAGTGTAATTTTAACTTTGTCTGGAGTTTTATTACTAATCAACTCTTATAATTATAGCGATGGTATTGATAGTAATTGTATATTGTTATTTTTAAATTCTATATTTATTTTATATTTTTATAACAAATTTTTAAATCAATCCTCACCAAATACTGAAAGTTTTTTAAGTGAACTAATTTATATTTCTTTTTTAATTACTTTTATTTTTATAATTTTTAATAGAAATTTATTTTTTTTACCAAAAATTTTTTTAGGAGATAATGGAAGCCTTTTCCTTGGATTCATAAGTGCAAATATACTTATTTACTTAGCTGAAAACAAAATTCTTGACCCAAATTTATTAATATGGGTAAACGCACTAATAGTATTTGATTTCTTCTCTGTTACTTTAATAAGATTTATTAATAAAAAAAATGTTTTTAAAAGAGATTTTAATCATATTCATTTACTTATTTATAGGAGAACAAATAATATTTATTTTTCATTAATAATCGTAAATATAATTAATCTGTTTTTTGGATTCATTGGAATCCTATTTTTTAATAATTTTGGTCAATTGGCTTCTGTGATAGCATATGTTGCAACATTTATAATATATACACTTTTGCATAAAAAATTTATTAATTAAGTTCGTCGAAAAGTTTTTCAATTTTTTTTAGAGTATTTTTTGAATTAAAATACTTATTATAAAGAGATATAGAATTTAGATTAAATTTTTTTAACTCTCTTTTATTTAATTTAGTAAGTATATCTATATTTGAGGTTAATTTTTTATAATCGCCACTTTTCGCAACGAAACCTGATTTAAAATCATTAACAAGATTGTATGAGTCTCCATCTGCCATCACAAGAATGGGTTTTCCATGAAAAAGATAGCCAGATAATTTGGCTGGTAAATACAATTTTAATATTTTAGATTTTTTTAATGATAAAAGTAAAGCATCTGAATTTTTGTAGTATTCTCCTAATAAATTTTGCTTCACAGAACCATAGAATTTCACATAGTTTTGAAGGTTATTGTTAATAATTTTTTTTTGGAAGTTTTTTTTATCACTGCCATCTCCAACAAAATGCCAAGATACGTTAATTTTTTTTTGATAACATAATTTTATTGTTTTGAAAACTGAACTTAAATCCTGAGCCTCCCCCATATTTCCAATATAAAATATTTTAAAGTTTTTATTTTTAGCAAAAAGATGTTTTCTATTTTTTTTTCTGCTTTTGCTATTCACAGCCCATTGTGGAAAAAAAATAATTTTTTTTTTTTTTACTTTAGACTCTACATTGTTTCGAAATTTTCTGGATGAAATTAATATTACATCGCAACATGTGTATATTAATTTTGTTAACGAATCTAAAATTTTGAATATAAAACTATTCTTATTATAACTTGTTACAGAAGTAATTACCTCAGGCCAAACATCTAAAACCCATAAATAAATTTTTTTTTTTTTAAAATATTTTAATATTATACCTGGTATAGCAACTGTAATGGGTGATGTCTGAAAAACAAATATTGAATTAAAATTAACAAATAAAATTATAGGTAAAAAAATTAAGAAAGAAATTAGATATGATAGGTAATTAAGCGATAATAAAAACTTATTATTATTAAATCTTCCTAAAACAGGTAATCTTAAAATAGAAATACTCTCATTTTGTTTTTGATAAATTTTATTGATACCATAATCTTTAAAATAATTTTTATTTGGATAATGTGGAAAAGATGTAATTACAAAAAAATTAAATTTTTTTGATAATTTTTTTACAAAATCGTTAATTATAAAGTTTTCAGGGTAGAAATGTGGAGTTACGATAAGTATTTTTTTTTTCAATTTTTTCAAATTTTATTAAGTATTTTAAATATTTTTTTTGAAGGACTTTTGCAATTTAAATATGGATTTTTTATTTTATTAAGTTTTAATTTAATTTTTGATTGATTTTTAAAATAAAAAACTACTTTTTTTACAATAGAATTAACGTTTATTTTAGTTATTGTTGAAATACCCAATTTTACCCCTTCAGTTCTTTCCGTTTCTTCTCTGATTACAATTACATATTTTTTAAAATATGCTGCTTCTTCTTGGATACCGCCTGAATCTGAAATAATTAAATTACAGTTTTTTATCAAAAAAAGGGATTTCTCATAATCTAATGGGGGCAATAACTTTACTAACTTTGAGTTTTGAAATTGCATAATCGCTTTTTTTAAAAAGTTTGGATTGTGATGGAGTGGATACAAAATCTCAATATTATTATATTTTTTTGTTATTTTTTTTATCGCTTCACATATATTTTGGAAATTTGATCCATAATTTTCTCTCCGATGACATGTAAAAAGAATTTTTATACTTTTATTATTAAATTCGACTCCATGTTTTTTTTTAAATTCTTTTTTTATTTTTTTTATATTAATTTTTTTATAAAAAATTTTTATTGCATCAAAAACAGTATTACCTGTAATTATGATTTTTCCCTTACAGGATTCTTTAATTAAATTTTTTTTATTTAGAGCTGTTGGAGCAAAGTTATATTTAGTTACTCTTGTTATAATTTGCCGATAAATTTCCTCAGGGAAAGGTCTATATATTTTTCTAGTTCTTAAGCCAGCCTCTACATGAGCAACAGGAACCTGATTGTGAAAAGAAGACATTGCCACAGCTGCTGCTGAAGCTGTATCTCCTTGTACAACTACAATTTTTGGCTTTAATTTTGTTATAACTTTATTAGATTTTAACAACATATCTGCAAACAATTTACTTAGGGTTAAATTTTTATTTTTTAAACTTAATTTTAAATCAAATTTCAAATTTGTTTTATTTACTAAATTATTTAATATAGATTTGTGTTGAGATGTGTTTATTAGGAATAACTTTTTTCTCTTAAAACATTTAATTAACGGGTATAGTTTAATAAATTCTGGTCTAGTTCCTAGTGATATTAAAATTTTAGTCAAACTTATTATTTTACCGCACTACTTTTTCCAGGATTAAAGTCAGCTCTATTATGTATCTTTTCCCAATTTTCTTTAAACCAATTTAAATTATCTAACAATCCGTCTTCAAATTTGTAAATTGGTCTGTAATCAATAAGTTTTTTTGCTAAACTTATGGATGCTAACAATCTTGGTTTGGTATCCCATTTTCTTTTATTAACATAATTAATTTTTGTTTTTTGTTTCAATACTTTATCAATCATATTTTTCATTTGTATTATTTTAGTCTCTTTACCTGAAGCCAAATTAAAGGATTGCCCAATTGCTTGTTTATAATAACCAGCTTTTAACAATCCTTGAACTAAATCTAAAACGTAAGTGAAATCCCTAGTTTCATTACCTGTCCCTGTAATAGGAACAGTTTTTTTTGTCATAGACCAATAAATAAAATTTGGTATCACGTTTCTATATTGACCAGGAATTTCACCTGGGCCAAATGAATTAAAAAATCTACATTTTACTACTGGTAAATTATAATGGTGAAAATAATAATTTGAATACATTTCTCCAGCCATTTTATTTATTTGATATGGTGTAGTTAAATTCATAGAAATAAAATCTTCTTTCAAAGGCATTTTGTTATATGAACCATAAATAGAGCATCCACTTGAGGCATATATAAATTTTTCAACTTTAGTAAACACTGACAGATCTAATAATTTAATTATCCCATTTATATCAACTTCGGCGGACTCCTCTGGATAATCAACAGAATTTTGATTAGCAAAAAAAGCAGCTAAGTGGAATACAATCGATGGTTTTTCTCTAAATATTCTTTTTAAATCCTCATCAGATCTAACGTCACCTTTAACAAACAAAACATTTGGATTGTTTGTAAGATTAAAAGGATCTTGTGACCTGTTTGCTGACAAATTATCCAAAACTACTATTAAACCATTTTTTACGATTTTTGATAAACATGAAACAAGATTAGAACCAATGGCGCCCGCTCCGCCCGTAACAATAATAGTTTTGTTTTTATAATAATTTAAAATTTCTTTCTTTAATTTAATTTTGTTTAAATAGTCTACAGCAAGTGAATCAATTAAACTCATTTAAGAAATATTATAATATTTTTTAATCCAATTAATGGTTCTTTTCAAACCTTCTTCTGGATCAATTTTAGGGTTATGATTTAAGTCTTTAATTGCTTTTTCTGAAGAAATTTGTTTGATTTTAGTAGTATTATTTTCAGTTTCTTTATAAATTACAAAATCATGATTAATACCTAGTAACTTATGAATTAAATCTGAATAATGCTTTATATCATAATTCCAATCTGGATTACTTCCAAGATTGTATGCTTCGCCTGATTTAAAATTATCAACTATATTAGCGACTGTGAATGCGGTATCCTCAACATAGTCAATTATCCTTTTATGATTTTTGTATACAGTATAGGGTTTTCTATTTAATGCATGGTAAATAAATTTTGGTATGAAGCCTCTATAGCTTGTATAATGTTCATGAGGTCCGTAACAATTGACCGGTCTAACAATTACAGTTTCTGTTCCAAAATTTTTGATTGAATTTAAGCACATTAGTTCACCTGACCATTTTGAAATTGCATAATCATTCATTTGATAAGTATCCTTTATTGGGTTTTTTATCATAATGTCTTCAGTCATTATTCCTTCATAATCTCCATAAACCTCTGCAGAGCTAAAAAAAATCATTTTGAATTTTAATTTTTCCTGCATTCTTAAAATATTTTTATGGCCTATTATATTTGTTTCCCATAAGTTACTATAATGATCTTCTCCATTCCATCTCCCGTATTCAGCAGCAAGATGATAAACAAAATCAAATTTTCCAAATTTAGAAAACAATCTTTCTACTTGTTCAAATTTAGAAATATCGCATCTAACAGAATTATCTAAATGAAATGATTTCAAATCCGATACAATTACCTCATGACCTCTATTTTGAAGTTCTATAGATAAATTGGTACCTATAAAACCGGTTCCACCAGTAATTAAAATTTTCGCCATTTAACTATGTTTTTTTTGATTTCTTTTTTATTAACAATATTTAAATATAACTCTTTTTGTTTTAAGTAAACAGCATAATAGTAAAATGACCTTAGTTTTGACCATGCATAACCCTTTTCTCCTGATCTCCATGAACCAAGTATTATCCAATTATAAAAAAAAAGTAATAAGTATCTAAAAGGAAAATACTTAAAATTTTTTTTTAACCACATTCTTCGTTCTAAACTATTACCTAATAATTTAGGTTTAAATGCTAAATATTCTTTTTTTCCATACGCAAGAGCATCTAGGGATGAATATAAATTTTGTTTGTTAAACCAATGAAATAAATCAGGACTATCGTGATGTTCCAAAATACCATCTATCATTTTTAAGTTGCCTTTTACAATAGGATATTCATTAACAAGCGAATTTGAAAATTTACAATTTCCTTTTTCCCATATTCTTAAAATTTTTTGTTTTACATTAATTTTACTACCCATAAAAAACAAATATCTATTTAAATAAAATCCGTTATATTCATTATTCTTTAACTCAATTTCGATATTTTTTTTTAATTGCTTTGAAATAATTTCATCAGGATCAATTTTCATTACCCATTTAGTATTAATAGGTAAATTTTTAACAGCAAAATTCCACTGATCGCTAAAATTTTTAAATTTTCTCTTGAATATTTTAGCTTTAAATTTTCTAGCAATATTTAAGGTTTTATCTGTACTGTAACTATCAAGAACAATAACTTCTTTTGCCCAACCTTTAAGGTTTTTAAGAACTTTTTCCATATTATGCTCCTCGTTATAAGTAATCATAATTACGGTAAGTGATAAAAATTTTTTACTCATATTAAACTAGAATACGAAGTCAGGTTTTTTTTCTTTATTTTCGATCCATCTATATGTTGATAACATTTTATTTGCAATAATTTCCCAATTAAACTCTCTATTCATCCATTTTTTTCCATTATCTCCAATTTTATTAAGCTGATTTTGATTTAATTGCATTGCTTCAAAAATACCTTCATATAAGCTTTCCTCATTAGCATCTACACACCATCCAGCATTATAATTCTGTAATTTTTTCCATGGTGTATTGTTTGTTGTGATAACTGGTAACCCAACACTTAATGCCTCTGCAATTGTCATACCAAAATTTTCTGAATAACTTGGTAAAATGAATAAATCTGCATTGAGATATTCATTCCATTTTTCATCTCCTTCTTTTTTTTCAGAAAAAATTATATCATTCAGTCTAAGTTTTTTTTCTATTAATCTTAGTTCTTGAAGATATCCATCGTCGGGACCAACTATTTTTAGTTCCCAATCACTATTATCCTTCTTTATTCTGTTCCAAATTTTAAATAAAATATCTAAACCTTTTTTTTTGTGAATTCTACCTAAGAATAAGAGTCTTTTTTTTTTTCTTGTTTGAGTCTCTTTACTCTTACCTTTATACATATCTATTCCATTTGGTATTACTGCCACTGGATTTCTAAATCCTACTGCTTTAATTTCTTCACATTCTAATTCTGAAGTTGCATGAAAACAAAAACAATTTTGGATATGTTTTTTTTGAAGTAAAAACCACATTAACTTTTTCATGAAAGAGCCACTTTGTAATGACCATTTTGATAAAGTTCCTCTTGGAGAGATTATGAATGGATTATTATATTTTTTTGATATCATTCCAGGATAAATATTTGGCATCATCCATAAACTATGATTATGTATAATCATATTAGGATTTTGCTGTATCTGATATTCCATCCAATTATATAAGGTTTTGGAGTAACCAAGTTTCTTATAAAAGAATTCATTCGAGAAAGTTTTTACAAATTTTGGTAAATTATTTTTATCATTATCCAATGTAGCTAACTTTAAATTTAAACCTTGGCTTAATAAATTTTCACATAATCTAACAACAGAATATGATGGCCCTGCAGATTTGTTAGCTATTGATGGAACTACATGTATCATTATTTATTTAGTTAACCAATTCATCGGTAGAGTAAATCCCATTTTTTTTCTTTTTACTATTTCAACAGGCAAATCCTCAGCCGCATCTACTAGTATTGATTTGTTATATCTTTTATTTTTAAATAGTGCTGGATTGATATCTAACATTTTTTCATAAAAAACCTTATCAACAAAAGGTGTTCTAACTTCAACGCTATTTAGCATGCTAAAATAATCGCAATCTAATAAAAGTTGTGACTGTAGATATCTTTTTATTTCCATGAATGAAAGCCATCTATTTAATTCCATGGATTTGTCAGATATCTTAAAATATTTATTATAAAATAAATCTAAATGGCCTGCTTCTTTTTTACTAAGATTTTGATTAACTTTTAGATCTCTACTGGATAAGTATTTTTTAGTTATTTTTTTAGATAATATAAGTTTTTTAATTCTAAAATATAAATTTTTGTCTTTAAAAAACATTTTACAACTTTCTATAAAAATTTTTTTAAAAATATAAGGAATTAATTTCGATATTCTAATTATAAAGCTAATTTTAGTAAAAATTGTTTTATAACCTTGAAAAATTTCATCAGCTCCTACGCCTGAAAGAACCACTTTAAATTTATTTTTTCTTGCAAACTTAGTGACCAAATACACATTAAAACCATCTATTGTAGGATATGAAGTTAATGATTTATATTTTTTATACTCTTTTTTAAACTCTTTTTTATCGTATTTTTTTTGATAATGAATTGTATTAAATTTTTTAGAAACCATTTTTATATATTTATTTTCATTATATTTGGTGCCTGGAAATATTAAAGAAATTGTATTTATTTTTTTTATTTTAAGTTTTTTCATAAAAGAGACCATAGCGGAAGAATCAATTCCTCCACTTAATAATATTGCAACAGGAACATCGGCTGTAAGATGTGAACTTATACTTTCAGTAATAATATTTTTTGCTTTCTCTACAGCTGATTTATACTCATTTATGTATTTTCTTTTTTTTTCAAATATCTTTGAAAGTTTCCAATAATAATATTTTTTTATTTTTAAGTCTTTAGTAGAAAATGTAATTACAGAACCAGGCTCAACAGATTTAATATTTTTAAAAATCGTAAGTGGGGGGGGAATTGATCCCCACTCATCAAATATATTTTGGCCTAGGTTACTTACATTATAATTTTTATTTTTTAACTGATTTATTTCAGATGAAAAACTGAAAACATTATTACAAAAATTATAAAATAAAGGTTTTATACCTAAAGGATCTCTACCAATAGTTAATAACTTTTTTTTTTTATCATAAATAGCAAAAGCAAACATGCCTCTTGCCTTATTTAATCCATTTATTCCATATTTTCTCCAAAGTTTTAAAAAAACTTCAGTATCACTATTTGTTAAAAACTTTTCACCTTCTTGACTTAGTTCTTTTTGTAATTCTTTATAATTATATATTTCCCCATTAAACACTATTGTCAAATTACCTTTGTCAATTTGAAATGGCTGATTAGATAATTTACTTAAATCAATTATAGATAATCTGGTATGGAAGAGATAAATTTTATCGTAAAGAGAATATACTCCGTTAGCATCTGGTCCTCTATGAGATAAACTTTTTAAAATTTTTTTTTTTCTTATATTTGTTTTTTCTTTAAAAATATAACCAGCTAATCCACACATATTCAGTTATTGAATTTTAGTTTTTTGTAACAAGATAAATATAAAAGGTAAAAAATAAAACATCGAAAAATAATTATTAAAAAAATTTCCTGTAGGAAAAAAGGGCCACAAATTTATAAATCCAGCTATTAAAAAACAAATATAATAATCCTCATCTTTATTGAAAATTTTAGTTAAAAAGAGATTTTGAAAAAGCTTAAAGGCTATATAAACAAATACTGTTAAAATTGTTAAAAATCCAATTAAACCTGTTTCAGCTAAAAGTTGAATATAGATATTATGTGGATGTGTTGTACAAGATCCATCACCAACATTAAATTCCTCTTTGTAGCAAAGAACTCTAAAAGTTTTTGGTCCAGAGCCAATAAAGATATTATCTTTAAAAATATTATAAGCTGTTAAAATATGTTTTTGATGACCATCAGAAAAAAAATTAATTTTTTTTATTGAAGCAATTCTTTTCTCACTTGATTTATCTATTTTCTCAATAACAAATATTTGATTAATAGTTTCATGGACAACTCTATTTCTTATATTTTCGCTTGATGAAATCAATATTATGAAAATTGATAAAATTGCTATCAAACTTTTAATCATTAAGAGTCTAAATTCTTTAAGAATAATTGTGCATAAAAATAGTGTTATAATAAACAATCCTAGAGAAGTTCTCTCGCCACTTATCAATATTGCTATACTTATGATTATTACAAATGGTATTACATAGATTTTGGAATTATTATTTTTACCAAAAAAATAAATATACAAACCTAGAAAGATAGGAAAAATTCTTGATAAATAACTACCTAAAATTAATTCATCACCAAAAAAACCCGAAACTCTATAAGCATGGATTTTACTCATTCCTAAAATATTATATCCAAAAACAAATTGAATTATTGCATCAATTGAAACGACTATTAAACAAATAAACCCACTTAAAAAAAATAAATAAAGTGATTTTTCATACTTTTTAAAAAAATAGATAGATGATAACAAAAATAAAAGAAATCTTAGATAGGTAACTGATGATTTAAAGGAGATCAAATAATCTGCTGAAAAAAAAGATATTAATATTAAGTATAAATAAAAAACTAAAAAAAATTTAACAAAAAAATCTGAAAAAATATTAATTTTATTTTTATAAATTAAATATAAAAAAAAAAAACTATTAATCGTTATTATTAAGTCTGATAGAAAAGGACCTGTAATTAAAAAAAATGGAAACAACACTAAAAGTTTAGTATTAAATTGAAGTTTTTGAAATTCTACTAAAACTTTTTTATTAAAAAATAGTGACTTCATTTTTTATTCTTAATATTGAAATAATTTTTAAACCATAAATGAAATTTTTTAATTCCTATCTGAATATCAGTTTTGGGCACAGGTCCAATTATATTTTTTAATTTTTTAATTTCAGCAAATGATGAGAGATTTTCGTAGTGTAGTTTACCCACCATTTTATATTTGGGTTTAATCTTTGATACTGATGAAATAACTTTAATTAGATTATTTGTACTTACTGGTTTTTCATTACCAATATTAAGAATAGTATGTTTTTCTTTAAAATTTTTAATTAATGTTAATTTTTTAATTGATTGAACAGCGTCATCAATAAAAGTCATATCCCTTTTATTTTTACCATAATTAAAGACTTTTAGTGTTTTTCGCTGATATAATAAATTAGTAAAATTAAAATAAGCCATATCTGGTCTTCCCCAAGGTCCATATAATGAAAAAAACCTTAATCCAACAAATTTAAAACTCACATAATTTGAAAAATATTCAGCTAAATCTTCATTAAACTTTTTAGTTAATCCATACAAAGAATTAGGATTATAAATTTTTTCATTTTCTGAAAATTTCTTTTTATTTGAAGAATAGACTGAACTAGATGATGCATAAAAAAAAAGTTTTAGTTGCTTAATTTTCTTACTTGCGCTTATAATATTATAAAAACCTAAAATATTTGAGTTAATATAGCTATCAGGATCAGTAAAAGAGTATCTAACTCCTGGTTGAGCTGCTAAATGAATTATAATATTTGGTTTAAAATTATTGAGAATTTTTTTTAATTTTTTTATATTTAGCAGATCTAATTTTATGAATTTAAAGTTTTTTAATTTTTTCAGATTTGAAAGTCTTTTTTTTTTTAAGCTTTGACTGTAATATTTATTCAAATTATCGAGGCCCAAAATTTTAGAATTATGATCTAAAGAAAATTTTTCAACTAAGTTATATCCTACAAAACCTGCTACCCCAGTTATAAGTATTCTCATGACAATTGTTTAATATATCTTTTCCACGTAAAATTTTTCACAGATGTAAAAGCATTTGCACACATTTGTAGATTTTTATTATTATCTGATACTATCTCATATACTTTATCGACCCACATTTCCATATCGAAATTGTCAAAAACATAACCATTATAATTATTTAATATTAAATCAGAACCACAAGTAGCTTTAGATGTAATGGCAGGGGTGCCAGAAGCTAAAGCTTGAAGAATAGTTAAACCAAAACCTTCAAAATAAGATGGGAACAAATATAATTTTGCATCACGCAAGTATTTAGCAAAACTTTTGCGAAAAAATGGTTGTCCCAGATATTTTGTGTTTCTTGATTTCGAAATTGTATCAAAGAAATCTTTTTTAATTTCTTTTTGTATACCCCCAACAATAATTAATTTAAATTCAGAATTATTCCATAAATTTATAAACTTTTTTAATGAAACCCATCCCTTTCTATGACTAACGGTCCCAGCATACAAAATATACTTTTCTTTATTTTCTATATTTGGAAAAAAAATTTCTTCATCAAATCCCAATGTTCTATGAATAATTTTATCTGATGGATAACCAGACGATATTAAACAATCTTTCAAATTTTTAGTTGGAACTAATATTTTGTCAGCAATTTCACATTCTTTAATTGTTTGCTCTGAATTAGAAAAATTAATATTTTGAAAAATATCATCAGGAAGTCTTTTTCTTAATTCTTCTTTTTCCATAATAAACTTATTAGGATCTAGAGGTTTATTAATATCAAAATATTTTAATTTTTTATTTTTTAATTTATTTATAGTTTCTTGATCCCAATTAAAATGACTCAAATCTAGTAATTTTTCTTTGTTACTTGAAATAAAAATTTCTTCACAAATACCTGGGTGAGAAATGATAATATCAGAGTTATCATTTAAAATTTTTTTTTTAAAATTTTTAATTTTTCTTTTTTCATTTTGAAATAATGATTCTAAATTATTAATTTTTAGTAAACTTGTTCTATTTCGCCATTTTAAGATTCTTAAAAAATCTCTAAAACTGTAAATTTTCTCTAAGTTATTACTTTTTGATAACTCACTAGATAAATCAAAAAAATGAAATGTCCCGCTTGTAAATATACTAATTTTTTTTTTCAAATTTTATTTTTTACAAGTTACTAAAATATCTTTGCCAATAAATGCAAGTTTAGGTAAATATCTATATAATTTTAATCTTGAAAATCCAAATCCTGATCCAAAAGACTCTACTTTAATCTCATCCCATTGATGTATTCTCATTAGTCTATCTAAACCACTTTTAATATATGGTCTTATATGAGTAGGATCCTCATTAAAAGTTTTTATCTGTTTAGCCCAATTAGGTGTTGCAAGTATCATTTTGCCATTTTTTTTTAAACATCTTTTCATTTCAGATATAATTAAATTTGGATCAAAAATATGTTCTATTGTATGAAAAAATAAAAATAAATCTATACTATCATCATCAAATGGTAAGTTATCTTTTGTAATATCTGCATTATAGCAATCAATTTTTTTTTCCTTAAACTTCTCAAAATTATAATCAACATAATCAACAACTCCTAAATTTTCGAAACCATTAGATTTTGCAGTTAAACAGCAATGTCCTTCTGCAGCACCTATATCAATAATTCTTGAGTTTTTTTCAATATTATTAATTTTAAATAAATACGGAATAATAAATTTATGGAAATCTGAGATATTTTCTTCATTATATCCCGTTTCCTTCATTTCATTTAAATATAGTTCTTTTAAGTCCATTTAATTTAAAGAGCCTCCTAAAATTTTTCTTTTTAAAACTTTTAATCTGTTGATTGCCAACTCAATTAACATATTTTTAAAAGATTTTGCTACTAATTTTTTATCTCCTCTCCATGTTTCCCTTATTAAAGTATAGTTATTTGATGGAGTTTCAAAATCCATAAGTAATTCTTTTTGATCTTTATTTAATGCAGACCTTAAAAAAACTGAGCTAGCGCTTCTATCGAATGGTGCCATCCACGGGTAACAATAAGTGTAATAAAGATTATATCGTGCATCGTTTTTAAGATTTCTGCTAACACAATGCCAAAGAGAATTATGAAAAAAAATTAAGCTTCCTTGGGTGGTTTTAATTTGAATTTTTTTATCTTCATAATCAGAAATATTTTGTTCAAAAGGTGAATCTTTGTATAAATGGCTCCCCTTAATTACTGTCAAGTTTCCAGAATTATCCTCTATTAAATCATTTAAAAAAATTCCGAATTTAAGTTGAAATAATGCGGGAGGTGATGTTACCTCTCTATATGAGGGTGTATTAGGTCCATCTTCATGCCATCTTACAGGATCGTCTTCTTCCTTAGTTCTTATTAATGCTTCAGATGACATCAATCTAAAGTGTTGTCCCAACAATTCTTTGCTTATTTCCATTATTACTGGATGATTTATCAAATTAGCAAAACTTAAATCTAGCTCTATTATATTACTCTGTCTTAAATATCCGCCTGTGTAAGTTTTAGATTGATTTGCAACTTTAATAATTTTTTTTATTAAGTTTTCACATTCTTCCGAAGAAAAAACATTCTCAATAATGCTAAATCCATCAGACTTAAATTGTTCAATATGTTTTTTTATAGGTTTGGTAAAAGTTGTCATTTACTTTATCTTTTACCTTTATATTAAAATATTATTATAGTAAATAAAGCTATATTTATGAAAAAAATTTTAATTACTGGAGGGTGTGGTTTTATAGGTACAAATGCTTCACTTTTCTTTCTTAAAAAGAAATTCAAAGTTTTTGTGATAGATGATTTATCAAGAAAAGGTTCAAAAACAAATTTAACTTTTTTAAAAAATTTTAAAAATTTTTTTTTTTTTAAAAAAAGTATTAATAATGAAAAATTTTTAAAAAGCATTATCATTAAACATAAATTTGATCTTATAATTCATTTAGCTGGTCAAGTTGCCGTAACAACCTCAATTAAATTTCCTGAGCAAGATATGAAAACAAATTTAATTTCAACATTTAATATACTAGAAGTAATACGTAAATATTCAAAGAAAACAGTATTAATATTTGCATCATCCAACAAAGTTTACGGTTCAATAAAAAATGTCAAACTCAAAAAAAATAAAACAAGATATTATCCTTACAAAAAAGACTTTAAAGGAATTGACGAAGATCATAATTTAGATTTTCATTCTCCTTATGGTTGCTCGAAAGGAGCAGCAGATCAATATGTTATAGATTATGCAAGGATCTATAATCTTAAAACTTTTACTTTAAGACAATCATGCATTTATGGTAAATTTCAAACAGGTTTAGAGGATCAAGGTTGGATTGCGTGGATTATGCAAAGATCAATAAATAAAAAAAAAATAAATATTTATGGTGATGGAAAACAGGTAAGAGATGCTCTTTATATTTCTGACTTAATTGATTTATATTATAAGTTATTTAAATCTTCAAAAAATTTAAAAGCAAATCAATTTAATGTGGGAGGTGGGCTAAATAATTCAATATCTTTAATTGAATTAATTAATTGGTTAAAAAAAAGTAAGCAAAGCCCAATATATAAATTTAAAAAAAGAAGGTCAGGGGATCAAAATTATTTTGTTTCAAATAATCATAAAATAACAAAATTAACTGGCTGGAAACCTACAACTAAAATTGAAATTGGATTAAATAATCTTTACGAATGGATTACAAAAAAAATAAACTATTAATAATTAATACTCATCCAATTTCTTACCATGTTAATTTTTATAGAATTTTGGAAAAACAAAAATTAAATATAAAAGTATTTTATTTGTGGAGCAAATACTCGAAAAAAAATTTGAAAAAAGATAAAAATTCTTTTACTGAAAAAAATTATCTTCCATTTGATTATTCTAGAAAACATTTAGCAGGTTACAAATATAAATTTATTAAAACTAAAAATAAAAACGAAAAATTTGGTTTTTTTGATTTTTTTTCTCTAAGTTTATTTAAAAAAATAATTCAAGAAAATCCAAAACTTATAATGTGTTATGGCTATAATAATATAACATTTTTTTTAATTTTGTTAATTTGTAAAATTAAAGGAATAAAGTTTTTACTTAAGGGCGAAGTTGTCAAACATAAAGAAAGTTTAATAAGTAAAATTTATAAATTTATATTTTTTAATTTATCAAATTTTATAGCGTTTAGTTGCAAGCAAAATAAAGATTACTATGAGGAGTATCTTATTAATCAGAAAAAATTAATTTCTTTACCTTGTGCGGTAAATAATAATTACATAAGAAAGTTTAAAACTCAAAATAAAAAAAAAGAAAATTTCTTTTATGCTGGTAAGTTGATTGAAAGAAAAAATCTTAATTTTCTTATAGATGGATTTATCAAATTTAATGAAAATAATAAGTCAAAACTTTTTATTGTAGGAAATGGTTATATAAAAAAAAATTTACTAAAAAAATATAAAAAATATAAAAATATTCAATTTCTCAAACACTTAGAATATGAAAAATTATTTAAATTTATAAGTTTAAAAATGAAATATTTGGTAATTACATCTAAATATGATCCATCTCCAAAAATAATTAATGAAGCATTAAATTTAGATATACCTATAATTTGTGGTGACAATATAGGAACAGCAGGTGATCTTGTAAAAAATAATATTAATGGACTAATATTCAAATTGAATAATCAAGATTCACTAATTAATAGTTTAGAACAAATTAAAAAAAAATATTCAAAATTAAAAAAAAATTGCAATAAAAGTTTAGAAAAATGGGACGATAATATTTCAGCTAAAAATATTATTAAAATTTTAAAAAATAATTAAGAAATATATTTTTGGACCTGAGAATTAAAAGATTTTATAAAAATATCCTTTGAATAATTATTTTTAATAGTTCTTATTGAATTCTTTGACATTTTTTTTAATTTTTTTTTATTTTTATTTAATTGAACAATTTTTTTTACAAAATCATCACTATTAAAAGATAAATAATATCCGTTTTTACCATTAACTATAAATTCCTTCGTGCCTTTACAGGGAGTTGACAAAACAACTGATCCACAAGCCATAGCCTCCAAAGCCGATATGCAAAGCCCTTCTTGGTATGAACAAACTAAAAAAATATCGATAGATGAATAATATTCTCTCAAAAGTTTCTTATCAGTTATGAATTGTTTATATAAAATTCTATTCTGATCAATTTCATAATCAAAATTTTTTTTTCCTCCAATTATTTTTAATTTTACATTGGGAATTATTTTTTCAATTTTTGTATAAATTTCTATTAATAACTGAACATTTTTTCTGGGGTCATCTACTCTACCTATAAACCCTATTGTAAATCTTTTTTTATCTTTTTTATTTTTAATATTAAAAAATTTTTTTGTATCAATTCCATACTTAAGTTTGTCTATATTTTTTAATGGTAAATTTTTTTTGAAAAATTTTTTTGTATAGTCACTTAATACAAATATTTTTTGATTTTCATAATTAAGTACCAATTTTTCAATTTCAAACATTTTTGATTTAACAAAAATATTATCAAATAATTGTCTTAAAAAGTTTTTAGACGCTATTCTAAACTCTCTATCATCTAGAACTGGAGTTGCAACCCATTGAATAATATTCTTTTTTAAATTAACAGCTTCAAATGAATTTGTTAATGTACCTGAAACATTAAGAATTTTATCATATTTAGAAACTATTTCTTTCCAGGCATCTCCTGTATGATTTTTATATTCCAGTTCTGGTAAAACACATCCTATTTTTATCTCTTTAAAATACTTTTGCTTTATTATTTTGTATTTAGGTTTTTTAAAAAAAAAATTTAAAATAGGCACAGATAGATTTTTATTAACTGAATATGGCTCATAATAACAAATATCAAATTTTACATTATTTCTTTTGAGACACTCTTTGAAGAGCTCTAACATAGATGAAACACCTCCAAGACCATAATTCGTTATTATTAAAATTTTTTTCATTTTAATTTTTAAGTAAGTTTAACTGACTTATATCGTATAATACTATATTTCTATTTCCATTTTCATTGATGTTATCTATACAAACTTTAGTTTTATCATGATTCCATCTTGGATGAAGATCACATCTAATTGGTGAAAAATGTATTTTTGGATCAGCATAAAGTTCATCAAGAACAATTTTATTATTTCCATAAATATCGTGAATTATTAACTCTCTTAAATTTTTATTATTTAATGGAGTATCATTTAAAACCCAATTTTTTGTATTTTTTTCAATTGTGAAATGACCACCTCCTATTTCCAAAGGAAGGTTTTTAAAAGCATATTCATTTTTTTTTGTTTTGAGATCTATAAGTAAAAATCTATCTTTAAAAATATTGTTCCTAAACCAATTTGGAATTTTTATTTTTCTATAAATTTTTTTAACAATATTAATTATTTTACTTTCTTCATTTTTAAGAATTGTTTTTGCAACATTACTTTTTCTTGCCCAAATTATAAAAGTTTCATTATCTAACCAATCACCATGAGATGCCATGCCTGTATCTAAAATACATTCTGTATTTTGAGTTAAAAAATCATATTTGAATAATCTGGTATAAACTCCTCCATCTGAAGTATTATTTCTTAAAAAAAAGACGAACTTATCATCATTTGGAGAGATTATAATATGATCAATCCAACATTCATCATTCTTTACAAAGCCATTATCAAAAAAAAACTCGAAAGGAATTATAATTTTTTTTTTGTTATTTTTTAAATCATAAAACCAGATTCCATGATTTGATTTATTTAATTTTGCATTTTCGATATAAGGCAAATTATAACCTTTTCGATTTAAAGAAATTTGATCAAAACTTGTACTTAAAAAATATTTCTTATTATTTGACAATGCATATATTGGTAAATCAATATATGTATTCTTCTGATGATTTATATTAATTATTTTTGAGGCAATTTTATTTTTGTACAATTGGTTAAAAATAATTTCTTCATTTGAAATCCATTGAAGCATTGCTCCTTGTTGGTAGTTCCATAAATTGGTTTGATCAATTTTTTTAAATTCCCATTTTTTATTTTTTTCAAAAAAACCAACTTCTGCGAAATCATTAACAGTTGGAAGATTATTTTTAATTTTAATACTGTGAGATAAAATTTTATTATCAAAATAATTCCAGGGTGTTTTGTCATAATAACCAAAGAAAAAATTCTGATTTTTGTCCCCCAAAATTTCTTTTACTATCATTTTTTTTAAATATTTATTATAAAATCTTTTTTAATTAGATATTCTAGTTTTATCAAACTACTAATTTTAATTTGTCTTGCAATTCTTATTGATATATTCATTAAATCTGAAATTATTATGGGGCATTTAATAAAATAGGTAAACTATTTATCTGAAATAATACTTTAAATAAACTAAGGAAAATAAAAAAAAATAACATGAAAAAATTACTTATTAATTTATTTATAGTTTTTTTTGGAGTTCTATCTCTAGATTTTTTTTTTGGTAAATATTTTATTCCTCACGAAGAAACTTTATTTAGAATAAGACATAAAATTTTTCATCATGGATTAGAAAAAAATTTTAGTACTAAAAAGGCTTATTGGGTAAATGGACACTATGAATATCATACTGATAATAATGGATTTAAAACTTCCAAAAAAAAATCAAAAATAATTAATAATTTTTCAAATATTTTAATTTTAGGGGACTCAATGTCTGAAGGTTCTGGAGTAATTTATGAAAAAACTTATACAGGTATTATAGATGAAAAATTTAAAGATATAGAATTTTCTAATGCATCTGCAGCAAGTTACGCTGGCAGTATTTATTTATCTAAGATTAAATATCTTATAAATCAAAATTATAAATTTGATCATTTATTAATACATTTAGATATTAGTGATGTTTGGGATGATTACTTCAGATATGATTACGAAAATGGTATAGCTCATGACTTGGGTAAAAATAAAAACGTAAGAGATTATTACTTAAATATGCTTACAGTAAATCTTCCAAATACTCACAGAGTTTTTAGTTATTTAAGAAATCTTTCTTTGGCAAAAATTAAAACAAATGACATTTTAAACATGGAAGCTGGGCAGTTTGTTTATGATAATAATCTAGGTTTTAACAATTTAAATGAAAGAGATTTGGCATTTAATAAAACTTTTAATTTTTTAAGTGAAATCCATAATATTCTAAAACAAAAAAATATAAAATTTTCTATTCTAATTGTCCCATGGCCTTCAACTTTAGCAAACGCAAAAGAAAATAATTATTTTACTGATAAAATTGAAAAATTTTGTGAAAATAGATGTGATAACTTCGTAAATACCTTCCAAATTTTTTTTAATATAAATAAAGATAAAGGATTAGATTATACAATAAAAAAATATTTTTTCGTAAATGAAAAAGATCATCATTTAAACGAGGAAGGACACAGCATTGTAGCTCAAGCTTTAATAGATAAAATTAAGAATTCAAATTCTTGGTAGTTTGATTTTCCTTTTTTAATAAATAATTTCCACACACCAAATAATCTAAATCAGTCACCATAAAACATTTATAAGCATCTTCTACTGAACAAACTATAGGCTCATTATTAATATTAAATGATGTATTTATTAATATAGGAATTTTGGACTTATTATAAAATTTTTCAATTAAATTATAAAATTTTTGGTTTTCCTCTTTTTTAACTGATTGCACTCTTGCACTATAGTCAACATGAGTTGTTGCTTGAATTATTGATCTTTTAATCTTAAGTTTTTCAAATCCTGTGGAGTTATCTAATTTGTCTTTATTCTCTTTCAATTCATTTTTAATCTTTGTAACAATTAGCATATAGCTATTGTTATTATTATTTTCAAAATAATTTTTTCTATATTCATGCAAAACTGCTGGAGCAAAAGGTCTAAAACCTTCTCTAAATTTTATTTTATTATTAATTTTTGACTGCATATCCATATCCGCTGGATTAGCAATTATTGATCTATTTCCTAGTGCCCTGGGCCCATATTCAAGTGAGCCTTGAAACCAACCAACCAATTTTTTATTCATTAACAGATCGCTAACTTTATCATTAAGAATGTTGTCATTCTCAATAAAGTCATAATTTGAATCCAATCTATCTAATTCATTTTTTATTTCATTGTTAGAATACGACGGTCCCAAAAAACTTCCCTGCATGAAGTCTTTATTTTCTTTTACATATCTTTTGTTTGACAACTTATTATACCAAACATATAGAGCTGCTCCTAAAGAGCCACCTGCGTCACCCGCTGCTGGCTGTATCCAGAGGTCTTTAAAAATTTGAGACTCTAAAATTTTCCCATTAGCTACGCAATTCAGTGCAACCCCACCAGCAAGACATAAATTATTAAGGTTATATTTTTTTTGATAATATTTGCATATCTTTAAAACAATCTCTTCTGTTACATGTTGAATTGATGCCGCAATATCCATATGAAATTGATCTATATTTTCATTCAACAATCTTGCATTTTTTTTAAAAAGTTTTTCAAACTTTTTATTAATCATTCTCAGTCCTGTTGAAAAATCAAAATATTTCATGTTTAATACGAATGACCCATCTTCATAAACATGAATTAGGTTGTCATATATTAAATTTACAAATTTAGGTTTTCCATACGGAGCTAATCCCATCAATTTATATTCACCTTCGTTAACTTTAAAACCACAATAATATGTGAAAGATGAATACAGCATTCCAAGTGAATGAGGGAATTTTATCTCTTTTTTTATATCTATACTATTGCCTTTTCCTATTGCTATAGAAGTAGTTGTATATTCGCCAACTGCATCCAAAGTTAAAATTAAAGCTTCTTCAAAAGGAGAAGGGAAAAATGCACTTGCGGCATGACTTGCATGGTGATTTGAAAATAAAATATCCCCTTTAAAATCTTTATCAATTAATTTAAATTCATTAATAATTTCTTTTTTTTGAAAAAGTTTTTGCTTAATCCAAAGTGGCATAGATTTTTTAAATGATGAAAATCCAATTGGAGCATTAGATAAATATGTTTCTAAAAGTCTTGTAAATTTTAAAAATGGCTTTTCATAAAAAACTATATGAGTAATTTCATTTAAGGCTAATTTATTTTCTTTTAAGATATATTGGATTGAATTTACAGGAAAACTACTATCATTTTTTTTTCTTGTAAATCTTTCTTCTTGGACTGCAGATCTAATTACTCCATCCACAACTAAAGCTGCAGAACTATCATGATAATAACAAGAAATTCCTAGGATACTAATTTTCATTTTATAAATTCTATAAAATTTGTAAAAAATTCATTTAATGCGAAATCTTAAAAAACTGTATAAATAAAAGGCGCAAAAGTACTTCCTTTACTCAAAATTATTAACAACCCAAAAGCTAAAAGGATCATAAAAAGGGGTAACAACCACAATTTTTTTTTTTCTTTTAAAAAATAAATAAATTCTTTAATTATATCTAGCATTAAAATTGATTATGAAAATTAATTTTATCTTTAAAATCTTTAAAATTTGTTTTTTCATTTTTTTTAAAACTACCTTTGATATTTCTAAGATCTTTTGAGAAAATTTTTGCAATTAAACCAAATGGCGTAAAAATAAAATAAAATAACATAAATAACACTAAAGGAGATATAATTTTATGTAATATCAGCCCAAATCTATACCATATGTAATTTGGATATTTAAAAACTGAAGGATAAATTTTTCCAAAAATCAAAAAAGAAAAACTTAAAATTAAAAAAAAAATACTTAAATCTCTATAATCTAAAAAAATAAAAATAAAAAAAATTATAAAAAAAATTAAAGAAAAACTGTAGGCAAAATTTTTGTTAGTTGGCATAAATCTAAAATACTATATATAGTTTAAATATTAAATTGTAATATCAGCTACTACTACTTGATTCAAACAATTATAATAATAGTATCAATAATTCTGATGAAAAAACAAATTATAAGTAGAGCTCCATTAAGATTAGGTTTAGCAGGTGGGGGCACAGATTTGCGCCTATTTAGTAAAAATTATGGTGGAAATGTTGTAAATTTAACAATCAAAAAATATGTCTATTGTAAAGTAATTCCAATCACAAAAAATTATACAATTTTTGATAGTCAAGACCAAAACAAAATAAATAAGTATTTTTTTAATGAAAAAAAAAATAAAAATAAAAATTATTTCAATCAAAATTTTTTACTTGGAAATATATATAAGTACATAAGAGATAAATATAATGAAAATAAAAATTTTTCTGTAAAAATAGTAACTTACAGTGAAGTGCCCAGTGGATCAGGGCTTGGAAGCTCTTCAACTTTAGTTGTTACTGTAATCTCAGCTTTATTAAAATATTTGAATAAAAAAATTACAAAAAAAAAATTAGCAGAAGAGTCTATATATTTGGAAAGAGATTTGTGTAAAATTCCAGGAGGTTACCAGGATCAATACGCGGCAGTTTATGGTGGACTTAATTTTATTTCTTTTAAAAAAAAAGGCTCAGTAATAGTAAATAAAATAAAATATAAAACAGATTTTATAAGATTGCTTGAGTCAAGTATAATATTATTTTTTTATAATAAAAAAAGAATTTCTTCAAAAGTAATTAAAAACCAAAATAAAAATATCTATGAAAAAGATATTAAGACTTTAAAGGCTTTAGTAAAATTGAAAAAAGAAGCAATAAATTTAAAAAAATCAATTGAACAAGATAATTACAGAGGTTTTATTAAAACTTTAAAAAGAGGATGGGTTGAAAAACAAAAAACATCTAATTTTATTACAGACACAAATATAATTAAAATTCTAAAAAAATTAATAAAAATTGGTGCTGATAGTGTAAAAGTATCAGGTGCTGGAGGCGGAGGATTCTTTTTTATTCTATCAAAACTTGAAAATAGATCCGATATTATTAACTTTTTAAAAAAGCAGAATGGTATATTGACTGAGACATGCAATATCACTCTTGATGGTGTAGAAACATGGATTATAAATGAAAAAAAAAATAATTACAGATCTCAATAAGACACTTATAGAGATAAATCTATTAAATGATGAAAAAATAATTAATCAAATAAATTTAATAATAAAAAAAATTACTAAATCACTCAAGAAAAATGGAAAAATAATTTTATGTGGAAATGGGGGAAGCGCAGCACATGCTCAACATTTTTCAGCTGAATATGTAAGCAAATTTGAAAAAATAAGAAAACCTCTTTCAGCGATTTCTTTAACAACAGATACGTCAATTATTACTTCGGTATCTAATGATTTTAATTATAAATATATTTTTTCTAAACAAATTGAAGCTCTTGGAAGAAAAGAAGATATTCTACTCTGCTATTCTACTTCTGGAAATTCACAAAATATAATTGAAGCGGCAAAATCAGCAAAAAAAAAAAGGTATTTTTGTAGTGTCTCACACAGGAATTAAAAAAAATAAACTTTCGAAATTTTCTAATATAAATGTTAAGTCACCTTCATTAAAAACCTCTACTATACAAGAATGTCATTTATTAATTGATCACATTATATGTAGAATTGTTGAGGAAAACTTATCAAAGAATTAAATGGACTGCATTTTACTAGCAGGTGGTTTTGGAACACGTCTTGGTAAGTTAACTAAAAATTTACCAAAACCTATGTTAAAGGTTAATAAATTACCTTTTATTGAAATTTTAGTTAAAAAAATATGTAAATCAAAAAAAATAAAAAAAATTATAATTTCAACACATTATAAAACAGAGATAATTGAAAAGTATTTTAAGTTCAAACCTTATCCTGTAAAAATTTTAAAGGAAAAAGTTCCACTAGGTACAGGTGGTGCAATTAAAAATTGTATTAAAATATGTAAATCAAAAAAAGTATTAATTCTTAATGGAGACACATTTGTAAATATAAATTTTTCGAATTATATAAAAAAAAATATTAATAAAAAAAAAAATATAATGTTGCTTGTTAAAAAAAAAGACAATTCTAGATATGGAACAATTATTATTAAAAAAGAAAAAATTTATTTCTCTAAATTTGGAAAAAATGTAAAATCAAATAAAATAAATGCGGGTGTTTACATTGTGAATAAATCAATTTTTAAATCATTCAAAAAAGTAAAATTTTCTTTTGAAAATTTTCTAGCTAAAAAAATTAATCACAAAGATTGGGATTTTAAAATTTCAAACTCATTATTTTTAGATATAGGGGTTAAGAAAGATTATTTCTATGCAAAAAAAAAACTTAAAAAATTTGAATAAGAATAAAATTCTTTTCTTAGATCGTGATGGTGTAATTAATTTTGACAAAGGTTACTTATACAAATATGAAGATCTAGAATATATTCCGGGTATTTTTGACTTATGTCTTTATCTTACTAAAAAATTAAAATTTAAAATAATTATTATTACAAATCAATCAGGAATAGGTAGGGGTTTTTATAGTGAAGAAAAATTTCATAGACTAATGAAAAAAATTATTAATGATTTCAAAAAAAGAAAAATAAAGATATTAAATTACTACTTTTCTCCATATTACTCTAAATCATCAAAAAAAAAAATATAGATCAACTAAAAATTTTTATAAGAGAAAACCTAATCCTGGCATGGTTTTAGAAGCTTGTGAGGATTATGATATAGATATTAAAAAAAGTGTTTTTATTGGAGATCAAAAATCTGATTTTTTATTAAGTAAAAAAATTAACCTAAAATTTATTCCATTTAATGTAAAAAAATATAAAAGTATTTTTGATATTAAAAAACGTTTTAACTAAATTGTAATATTAATTATCTATATTTTAAAAATTTTTTTCAGTGCATAAATCAAGCCAATTGAGCTATTAGTACTGGTCAGCTGCACGCATTACTGCGCTTCCACATCCAGCCTATCAA
>MDSV01175336.1_pt1 | contig 45994 bp, 44 predicted proteins | sample 810851 | NCBI WGS metagenome assembly MDSV01 (sample SAMN05326640, study PRJNA326480) | marine metagenome | isolation source: seawater | place: Atlantic Ocean: North East | collected 2012
AAAGTACCATCGGCGCAGAAAGGCTTGACTTCCGAGTTCGGAATGGGATCGGGTATGACCCTTTCGCAATAATCACCAGGCGAGTGCTTTATATTGATAAATATAATTTAAATCAAGAGTAAAATATATTAAATTTAGCCTTATCAGCTATATAAAAACTGATATTTAAATATACTAATTTTTAATTTTTTATAATATTCATACTCAAATCATTTTAGATTGTTTAAAATTGAAAAAAATAAATATTAGCATAGTTATCCCAACTCGTAATAGATATAACAGGTTATTAAAAACAATTGATTACTTGTCAAAAAACTCATTTTTTTTTAAAGAAGTAATAATTGTAGACTCTTCAGATAGCAAAAAAAGAATTGATAATAATATTAAAAATAAATTTAAAAATTTAAGAATTAAGATTTTTTATAGCAAACCTTCAATTTCTCTTCAAAGAAATATTGGATTAAGTAAAGTAAAAAAAGATTCTAATTATGTTATGTTTTTGGATGATGATGTTAAATTTGAAAAAAAAAGTTTTAAAATAATGAAGGATTATATAAACAACAACAGAAAATATTCTGGTATAGGTTTTAATCTTATAATTAAAAATACAAATCATCTTTTAGAAAAATTTAAAAAAAGTAATTTCTTTAAATTGATTGGAGTTTATGATGCTTCTGAGGGAAAAGTAACACCATCAGGTTGGCAAACAAAAGCTATCAATTTAAAAAAAGATACACTTGTAGAATGGTTACCAACTCAAGCAGTAGTTTATAAACATAAAATTATAAGAAAAAAAAGGTTTAATTTAAATTATGGAGCTTATAGCTATTTAGAGGATCTTGATTTTAGTTATTCAATTAAAAAAAAATTAATTATTCACTCAAAAGCAAAATATTCAAGTAACAATATTGTTAACAGGAATAAATATAAATTTGGTGAAAAGGAGATAATAAATAGATACATTTTTATCAAAAAATTTAAGTTAAATATAATTAAATTTGGAATAGGAACTATTCTAATTATATTTAAAAATTTTTTTGGTATAATATTTAAAATAGATAATTTTCTAAGAGTTTTAGGAAACATAAAAGGAATATTAAAATTATTAACTAAAAATTACTAAATGTAATTAGTAGTATCTATTTTGTATGATTAAAATAAATAAACATCTATATAAAAATTCTTTTTTTCTCTCAATGCCAGGGATATTATCAATCTTTTTATCTCTTTTATCTATACCTATACATATTGAAATTGCTGGTCTTGAAAATTATGGTAATTATTTATTTTTTCATTTCATTTTATCAATTTCTTTTTTACTAAACATGGGTTTAGCTAAAACGTTGGTAATTGCAATTAATAAAAATCCAACACATAAATCTCAAATTATTTATGAAGGTTTAAAATATTGCTTTATAATTTGCTTTTTATTTATCTTATTGTTTATCTTTATTAATCATTTAAATTTTTTTAATAACATAATACCTTTTTCTAAGAAATATTTTTTCATTGGTTTAATTTTGTCGATTATCTATTTAATTTTAGAGGCAATTTACCAAGGAAATAAATTTTTCTTAAATTTAGCCATAAGTAATTTCATATTTTATAGCTTGTCATTAAGTCTACCTTCAATACTTTTAATCTTTTATGGCTCTATGGATGTTGATGGGCTAATACAAATTTCTATTTCTATTAAGTTTTTTATTTTAATTGCAATGATCATAAATATTATAAATAAAAAATTAATTACAAAATCAAAAAAAGAAAGATTAATCAAGTACATCAAAATTAATTCGTTATGGATTACTCTTTTTAATTTGTTAGTCCAATTTTATGAAATGTTTGATAAATATATTGTTTCTATTATTTTAGGTCCAGTGAGTTTAAGTTTGTATTCAATACCCCAACAAATTACTGGAAAATTAACAGTAATATCTAGAGCATTTTCATCTTATTTATTGCCCTATTTATCTGGAGGTAAAAAAAATTTAGATTTTAATCAGTCTATTAATATTTTTTTAAGTTATATACCCGTACTTATTTTTTTATTATTTCCTTTTTATGAAAAACTTTTACAATTATGGCTTGGAACTAACTATGATCCTCGCATACTTGATTTAGCAAAAGTTTTTAGTTTAGTAGCAATATTTTCAAGCAATTCTCATTTGTTGATAACTAAATTTGAGGCGGACCAAACCTCAAAGAAAAATTTTTATTATGAAATTATCATATTACCTATATTCTTATTTTTTTTAATTTTATTTGTAAATTCCTACAAGTCTCTTTTATATATTTCTTATTTAATTTTAATCAAAGAAACACTTCTATTATTTATAAGATTATTTAATTTAAAGAATAGAATTTTTTTTATTGGGAAATACTATATTAATATTCTATCTTTTATAATCCTATTAATAATGTCATCCTTCAATTATACTTATTTTTATTTTTTTATTATTATCATTTTAATTATGAATTTCTATAATGATCGCAGACATACTTAGAAAAATTTTAGAAAGCTTAAGTTTTTTTTATAAAAATAAAGCAATAAAAAAAAACAAAAATATTTATAATCTTATTGATAAAGAATTAAAGAAACTCAAATTAGAAAAAAGTGGTTTAAAAAAGACACATATTGATTTTAACAATAGAATAATAAACATACTCAATAAACGAGATTTATCTAAATTTTTAAGAAATAAATTCATTCAAAAAATATTTTTTGTCCATAATCGACTATTCGTGTTTAAAGAGTTACAATACCTTAAAAAAAAGCGTGATTGGTTATTCTATAAAAAACTTTTAAATGAAAGTAATGTGGGAGATCCTATTAGGTACTTTTTATACCCTAAGAGCTCAGGCAATAGAATAAATCATGTTTTTCATTTAGCTATTTTAAAAGAAAATACAGATATAAAATTTAAAAAAATTAAAAATGTTTTTGAATTTGGTGCTGGTTATGGATGTATGGCAGATATTTTTTCTAAAATTAATAAAAAAATCAGTTATAGAATATTTGATACAAAGCCCGTAAATTTATTACAATATTATTATCTTAAGCATAATAACTTAGATGTTGGGTTTCAAAAAGGTAAAAAATTTTATTTAAATTGTAAATTTGAAAACACTAGAGAAAAAATTGACATATTTTTAGCAAATTGGTCTTTGTCAGAAACACCTATCAGATTTAGAAATAAATTTTATCATAAAATTACCAATAGCAAATACATATTAATTTGTTTTCAAGAAAAATTTGAAAATATCAATAATCTTAAATATTTTAATAATTTAAAAAATAAACTCAATAACAATTTCCATATAAAAATAATTAAAAATAAATTTTATAAAGGAAATATAATTTTTAGGCAAAATCATTATTTCTTTATTGGAAAAAAATTATAATCTTATCTCTGGTAACTTAATTATATTATGGTCAATATACATATATAAAAACTTTATTAGTTTTATAAATTCGGCAAATAAAGAACTTTGAAAAATGTCGTTAGGTTGACCCTCAAGGCCAAACCCAGCAACTTGATCCAACTTCCACATAAAAATATAAAAAAAGATAAAGATAAATATTAAAGACTTAAATAAGATATTTTGACAAATTATATTTAATTGTTTTGTAAATTTAATTTTATCAAAATTTAAAGTTGAATAAAACGTTACTAAATACATTGAAATAAATCCCAAATTTCTTCCATGATCACTAGTTAATAAAAATGGAATAATAGCTGGTATAAAAAAAAATAAATAATATGACTGATATTTTGTATGAAATTTTATTATCCCTTTTTCTATTAAATATTGAAAAAGGACATAAAAAACAAGAACGCTTAGTACAAAGCTCAATAACAAATTAACAAAATCTCTATAACTAAAATAAAAAAAATGCCATTTATAGAATCCCCCAATATAATGATAAAGTCCACCTCCTAAATAAGGATTAAGTTTTACATTAAATTTCATCAGTAAATTACTGAGATCTTCAAACTGTGCCTGATTTCCAAAAAATATTATGACCAATAAAATTGGGATAATCAAAAATAAGTAATATTTAAATATTTTTTTTATTTCGTCTTTAGTTTTGACAACACTTAAAGTAATTAAAAAATGCAAACTAATTGAGAAAACTTGGTATTCATGAATTAAAATCGAAAAAAATAATAATGGAATTATAAATATTTTAAGGTATTTTAAATATTTATTTTTGTCTTTATTAATTAAATAAAAGTTACAAAAAATAAAAGCATGAGCTAAAAAAATTGTTTTAATTATCCCATCTCTTAAAAAATATAGCTCTGGACTATAAATATGGAACAAAAGTAAGGAAGGTGAAAAAAAAATAAGAAAAAAGATTAATTTAGAAACAATATATTTCCTAAACAATAGAAAAAATAATAAAATTTGTAATAAATAGATTATAAAAAAAAAGATATTAAAAAAAAATTTTGGCTCAATTGAAAAAAAATTATTTAGTTGCCAAGCAATTTCACCTAACAAACCCCTTCTGATAAAACCAGCTTGATAATTGATGAATAATTCATCAAGAGAGTAAATATAATCACTCATTTTAATTTGAAAATTAGAATAAAAATAAATTAAGTTAATAAAAACAAAAAAAATCAAAGAAATTAGTAAAAAGAAAGAATTTATTTTCTTATCATTTAAAAAATTTCTCATAAAATTTAATCCTTTCTATTTCGGTAATAATCAATAATTTTTTCAATTCCTTTTTCAATTTGATATGATGGTTTCCAGTATCTTAAAAAGAATTTATCAGGAATGTTATTTTTATTATTTTGTAAAGAGTCTTTATTTTTTGCTGGCTTAATTTGTATATTAATTTTTTTCTTTAAAAATAATCTCTTGATTATTTTAGCTATATCAATTATTTTAATTCTTTTTCCCGTGGTAAGGTGTAATTCTCTATTTTTCTTTAAGAAAAAATTAAAATTTTTCATTATTCTAAATAGTCCTTCTGAACAATCATCAGCAAATAAAAATTCTCTGCTTTCTTTTCCACTAGTAAGCATTTTTATCTTTTTTTTATTTAGAGCCATTAAAATAAAATCTGTAATTACATGAGATTTATTAGTATCTTTTTCAATTCCATAAACATTCCAAAATTTAACATATATTGAATTTAAGGATTTTGTTACATCTTCACCTAATCTTTTTAAAGTTCCATATGGAGAAAAATCCATATTAGACATTTGACTACTAGCAAACACAAATTTTTTATTATATTTTTTTAATAACCTGAAAACATTACTTAATATTAAAAGATTATTGATTAGAAAATTATATGATTTTTGATATTTTTTTAAATATCTTGAACCCCCAACATCAAAAGCTAAGAAAAAAACAAAGTCACTTTTTTTTATATTTTTTTCAAGTTTTTTATTATTGAAATTTCTTAAATCAAAAGAATTACCCAGTATTAAATCGAACTTTATTATCTCGTATCCTCGTTTTTTTTTCAAAAAATCTACTAAATGGCCTCCTATTTGACCTTCTGATCCTAATATCAAAATTTTTTTTATTTTCATTTAAAATATTACTTATTTATTTTCTTAAGATAATTCTTATAATTTTTTTTGTTATGTTGTAAGGATAAAATATCAAATATGATAACAGCAAATTAAAATTTAAATCTTTTATATTGAAAATTTTAAATAGAAGATAATAATACGACCCATAGGCGTATAATTTACTTAATTTATTGTGTTTTAAAAAATTTAAAAAATAAATTTGATTTTCTTTCCAAGATTCTTTCTGCCATGATCTATCTTCTGTAAAAGCCTCAAAATCATTATCAAATTTCAATACATTACAATATTTAAATAAGTTTAATCTTTTTAAACCTAGACATTCACTTGCAGCTATGTAAAAATTTTCATTTATACCCCAGTCATATTGATTATAACTTTTGATAATTTCTTTAAATTTTATTGCTTTTTCTTTTGAAATCTTAAAAATAATCAAATCGATACCAAAATGAGGCCAATAATTATTTTTAACAATTCCATTGGTTACATGTGTATTTGGATAAATTAAACTACAAAAATTATCTAATTTAATTTTAGATACAACCTTAAATAAATTATTTGGGACGATAATATCTGCTGTTGAATATATAAGGTACTGAAAATCACCTTCTACAAATTGATCCAATGCATTATCTAACATTAATTTATTAGAATATTTTTTATTTTTTGGTAAATTATCTTTTGGAATATCTTTATAAATTTTTTTAAGATTTTTTTTATCAATAAATTCCTTAACACCATGCTCTTCAAATTGTGTCAAGCTAAATGTAATATCTGAGTCTAAATTTTTAATTGAGTCTACAAATACACTTTGATAAAAATCATTAATTTTAGATTTTCCAGTTGGCCGAAAAGATACTAGCCATAAAATTTTCATTTATTTTAATTATTTAGAAGCACTGTTGCGAGAAAATTTATCAATATTTGTTCCTGAATTAATTTGGCTCTCAATCCAATTATAGGTTTTTGTTAGACCTTCTTTTAAAGAATTTTTAGATGCCCAACCTAATTTTTTTGTGACATATGAGTTATCGCTTGATCTGCCCCTTACTCCCTTTGGCTTATCAAGCTGATAATTTTTTTCAACTTTATAATTCGCTATCTCTTCAATCATATTAATCATTTCATTAATTGAAACTTGTTCTTCACTACCAATGTTAAAAATATCATGTTGTTTGCTATTGAAGACATCTAAAGTTCCTTTTATACAATCGTCAATATAGAGAAAACTTCTTGTTTGTTCTCCATCTCCCCACACATCAATTTTTTTTATATTATTTTTTTTTGCTAAAATAATTTTTCTACAAAGAGCTGCTGGTGCTTTCTCTCTTCCTCCATCAAAAGTACCCTCTGGTCCATAAATATTATGATATCTAGCAACTCTAGTTTCAATTCCAAAATCCTCAGTAAAATGTCGGCACATTCTTTCACTGAACAATTTTTCCCATCCATATCCATCCTCAGGATCAGCTGGATATGCATCAGTTTCTTTTAAACCAGAAATAAAAGTTTTGTTTTGTTTAGACGCATTATAAACACAAGCACTTGATGAAAAAAAATATTTTTTACATCTATTTTCTAAGGCTGCTCTCAGTAGATTTGTATTAACGAGAACAGATAGCATACACTCAGCTTTATTATTTTCAATGAAGCCCATTCCGCCCATATTACAAGCAAAATTAAATATATAATCTACACCTTCGGTAACTTTTAACGCATTTTGGTAATCTTTAAGATCTAAAGAATAATTTTCAATTTCATCATTATACTGGAACCAAAAATCTTTTGGCTTTATATCGACACCAATTAATTTTGAGTTTTTTTCTTTCAAAAAGTGAGAAGTGAGATGTCCACCAATAAATCCACCTGCTCCACAAATGAGAATTTTATTCATAATAAGTTAAATTAATATTATAATTTTTGTAAAATGAAAGTATAAACTCCCTAATGAATAAAAAAATTCAATTCATTTATCAAAATAGCGAATTTTCTGAAAAGGTAGTATTAACTTTAGCGCTATTGATGCCCTTAAGCCTTTGTACAAGTATTCTTATAACTGAAATATTTGCATTAATTATAGGATTAATTACTATCTATTGGTTTTTTAATAAAAAAAACTTTTTTAGCGATCTTAAATATTTTCAAAAACCATTATTTGTAATTATTTTATTCTATTCAATTATTTTAGTTAGTTTAATTTTTTCAAATGATTTCAATAAATCTTTTTTACCTTCTTTTTTTTATTTTCGTTATATTCTCTTGGCAATTGGAATCTCTTATATATTTAATAAATTTGATTACAGTCTAAATTTACTTTTATATGCATTTTTATTATTGATTTTAATAACTTTAATAGATGTTTCGTATGAATATTTAAAAATAAAAGGTTACTTTGGGTTAAGTTTAGAGAAATATCGAATAGAAAAGGGACAGGCTTTTTTTATTACTGGTTTTTTTGAAAAGGAAAAAAAATTGGGAAGTTTTTTTATAAGATTGTTACCTTTCATTTTCAGTTTGATTATTTTTTTAAATATAAAAGTTTTAGAAAAAAATAAATTCGAAATTTATATAATCAGTGTAATTGGAACACTCATTTTTTTTTCAAGTGAAAGAACCTCCTTTTTTTTATTTATATTATTTGTGATTTTTTCTATAAAAATATTTAAATTTAAATTTTATACAATTGCTTTATCGGGAATTCTAATATCAATTATTTTAATAACTCAGCCTTTCATAGTAAAAAAATATATTTCAGCAACTCTATTTCAATTCAATATTAATCAATCTCCTACCAATTCAGAAATAATTTTAGATAATTTAGATTTTTCAGATGTAAAATATTTATCAGAAGAACATGAAAAACTTATTAAGTCAGGAATAGAAATTTTTAAAAGAAATCCTTTAACTGGCTCTGGCATAAAAACTTATCATGAAACCTGTAACAAAATAAGATCTGAGGAATCATTAGATATAGAATGTTCAACTCATCCTCATAACACGTATGTACAGATTTTATCTGACACGGGTATTTTTGCGGCAATTATTATTGCTTTTATTTTTATTTTTATTTGTTTTTTAAATGTTAAAATTTTTTTGAAAAAAAATTTACCTAATATTTTAAAATCTTTTTATATTTTAAATTTAGGGATTATCATCAATATCATGCCCTTTATTCCCTCAGGAAGTATTTTTAACAATTGGATAAATTTAATGATTTTTTTTCCAATAAGTTTTTGGTTTTATTTATTTATTAAAATAAAAAAAGAAAAAATAAATATATAATGAATTTTTTTAAATTAAATCTTAAAAATGAATATATAAAATATTTTTTTATTCTTGGTTGGATATCTATTTGGTCAACATTATCTTTTAACCCTATAAATTTTTTGTATTTTAAACACATTCATGAGTATAAATTAAATAACCTAAATATTGTTCAGTTTATCGATTTAATAAGAGGAGTATCTTCATTAATTTATTTTCCCATTATTGTAATTATATTTCTAAGTATGATGAAAATGAAAGATTTGAGAGAAAATACAAATTTAATATTTTTGAGTCTCATATTTTTTTTTCTAATTCAGATTATTGGCACTCTCAATTCAGACAATGCAGTTATAAACATATATTTTGTCGTTAATTCTATCAATGTTGTCATTACTACATTATTAATCAAAACCCATTTAAGTAATAAAGAATTAAATCTATTTTTAAAAATTACTATTTTTATTTGTTGTTTAATTTTTTTATTTTTTACATTTAAATATTTTTATGTTGTCTTTAAATATACAACAAATTTCTATGGTGCTTGGGGGTCTGTAGATTTTGGTAATTTTGATGTTCCTAGACCCACGGGTTTAGCAAGATTTGCTTTGGTAATTATGATATTTCTTATAAACACAAAATTTGAAAATAAAATTCCTAAACTTTTTAGTTTATATTTTTCAATATTTTTAATAACTCTTATATTTTTATTTGGGTCTAGAACTATAATCTTTATACTTTTTATTTATTTTATAATTCATATTGTTTACTATAAAATTTATGAAGCTAAAAAATTAGTAAAATTATTTCAAAATTTTTTATTAACTCCATTTGTGATAATTTTAATATTTAACTTTATTCAAAATCTAAATTATAAAATCAATATAAGTGATCCACTTATTAAGGAAAATTCGACAGTTATAGATCTTTTTAAAAGATCGAACCAATCGGCAAGAAATTTTCCCAATAACAAAAATAAATCTCACCCAAATCAATCCTTTTCAAGCGGAAGAAAAGATGATTGGAAAAATATAATTTCTTACAATCAAAACATATTTTTAGGAAATGGAGCTATGGGTGACAGGTATCTGATTAATCAATCAGCATCAAATATTTTAATATACTCTTACGCAAGTGCTGGAATTATAGGATTGTTATTAATTAGTTTTGTATCTTTAGTTGCACTCTACCGCTCTTTAAATTTTATTTTTAAAAACCAATCAAATAATCTTAGAAATGAAAAATTTATTGCTTCATCAATTTTGATTTCATTATTATTGAGGTCACTTTTGGAGTCATCTTTTGCAATATTTGGAGTTGATTTATTACTTTTTTCTTTATGTCTTGCTATTCTTTTTCAAAAAAGGAAAATAAAATAAATGAATCAAATAGAAATTATATTAATATTTCTTTTAATAAATTTTTATTTTTTATTAAATTTTGATAAAATTAGAATATTTAATTTTATAGTTGATAAACCAGATAAACTTAGAAAATTTCATAAAAAACCAACTGCGTTAGCTGGTGGAATAATTTTATTTATAAATATAATTATTTATTATTTAATTTTAAGTATCAACAAAAATCTATTTATAAACGAAATTTTTTTTTCAAATATTTTTCAATTAAATTTTTTTTTTTTAGTCTGTATACTTATATTTTTATTAGGTTTTATTGATGACAAATATAATTTAAATCCAATTTTTAAATTTATTTTTTTGTCTGTTATAATTGGTTGTTTAATAAGTTTCGATCCAAGTATTAAGATAAAATCTTTAAATTTCTCTTTTTTAAATTTAGATTTTGGTATAGGAAAATATTCATTTCTATTTACTCTTTTTTGTTTTTTAGTTTTTTTAAATGCATTTAATATGTTCGATGGAATTAATTTACAAGCAAGTAGCTATTCGTTAATTATTTTTATTTATTTTTTTCTTATTGCTAAATTTTCATTACTGCTGTCAATTTTAATTATTTTTATTCTTTCTTTTAAATATCTTAACTATTATAATAAATCTTTTTTAGGAGATAATGGTTCATTACTTATATCATTTATAATCAGTTTTATTTTTATTAAACTTTTTAATGAAAACTTTATTTCTTACAGTGATCAAATTTTAATTATCATGATTATACCTGGTATTGATATGATAAGACTTTTTTTTGAAAGAATTAAAAATAAAAAAAATCCTTTATCATTTGATAGAATGCATTTACATCATCTTCTCATAAAAAAGTTTTCACATTCAAAAACTATATTAATCATTAATGGATTAATTTTAACGCCTATTATAATGGACTATTTGCAAATAAATAGATTATTCATAATTATATTAACAGTAATTTTTTATGGTTTCATTTTACTTAATCTAAAAAAATTTAAAAAAAGTTAATTTTTTTTTAAAATTTCTCTATTAAAATATTCACAATAATCTTTTAAACCTTTTTTTAATGAAATTTTTGATTTCCAGCCTAAATTTCTAATTTTTCTTATATCCAGACGTCTTAACTTTACACCATCAGGATACTTTTTATTGAAATTAATCTTCCCTTTGTATCCAACAATTTTTTTTATCATATGTGCAAGTTTTTTAATTGAAATATGATCACCACTGCCAACATTAAGAAAACTTGTTTCTATCTTTTTGTTAAGGCAGAATTGGATTGCAGATGCAAGATCTTCAACATTCAAAAACTCTCTTTTTACTTTTCCACTACCCCACACTTCAACAGCTTTTTTTTTTGTTTTTTTTGCTAAATAAAATTTTTTAACCAAAGCAGGCATTACATGACTCGATTTAAGGTCAAAATTATCACCCACTCCATATAAATTTGCTGGTTGTAGAGAAATATAATTCTTATTAAATCTTTTATTTAAATATTCACAATATTTTAAAACTGATATTTTGGCAATTGCATAACCTTCATTAGTTTTTTCTAATTCTGAGGAGAGTAAATATTCCTCCTTAATTGGCTGCTTTGTTTTTTTTGGATATATGCATGCAGATCCTAAATTTATTAATTTTTTAACACCATGCCTTAAACTTGTATTAATCAAATTTAATCCTATCAATGTATTTGTATACAAATAATCATGTTGAAATGTAGAATTATCAAGTATTCCTCCAACCTTACCTGCACAATTAATAACAATATCAGGTTTATTTTTTTTAAACCATTTCTCTGTTTTCCTTAAATCTGTCAAATCTAAACTTTTTCTTGGACATGAAATAATTTTAAATGTTTTTTTTTGTATTAATTTTTTCAAAACAGCCCTTCCAACCATTCCTTCTTGACCTGCAATAAAAATTTTATTTTTCAAAATTTGAATATTTTTAATTTAGATTATTTGAATTTAAATCTGCTATTAACATTTCTTTAATCAAATCATCGATTTGTATTTTAGGTTTCCATTTAAAGGTTTTTTTTGCTTTGTGTGTATTTCCAATTAAATTATCAACTTCATTTGGTCTAAAATATTTTTTACTTATTCTAATAACTATTTGACCTTTAATTAAATTAGGGTAAGTTTTTTTATCAAATGATGTAAGCTCAGCTGTTTCATTCAATCCCTTGCCTTTCCATTTAATTTTTATATTTAAAAATTTAAAACATCTCTCAATAAAGAATTTCACAGAATATTGTTTTTCAGTAGCGATTACAAAATCATCTGCTTTTTTATGTTGTAATATTTTCCAACACATCTCTACATAATCTTTAGCGTGCCCCCAATCTCTTTTTGAATAAATATTTCCTAAGTATAAACTTTTAGATTTACCTTTTATAATTTGACTCAAACCCATAGTAATTTTTCTAGTAACAAATGTTTCCCCACGTCTGGGAGATTCGTGATTAAATAAAATTCCATTACAGGCAAATATACCATAAGACTCTCTATAATTTTTTGTTATCCAATATGAAAATAGTTTTGACGATGCATAAGGACTTTTAGGATAAAATTTTGTATTTTCTGATTGTTTTTTTTCTTGTATTTGACCGTAGAGTTCTGAGGTTGATGCTTGATAAAACTTTGTTTTTTTTTCAAAACCTAAGTATTTAATTGAGTCAAGAATTCTAAGTGTGCCCAATGCATTGACATTTGTAGTATATTCAGGCATTTGAAAACTTATTCCTACATGACTCTGAGCGGCTAAATTATATATTTCGTCTGGTACAATCTTTTTAATAACTAAATTTATTGAATTTGTATCTGTTAAATCTCCATAATGTAGAAAAAATCTATTATTATATTTAGGGTTATTGAATATCTCATCAATCCTGCTTGTATTGAATGAAGATGATTTTCTTTTAATCCCGTGAACTATATAATTTTTTTTAAGTAAGAATTCAGCTAGATATGATCCATCTTGACCAGTAATTCCTGTAATTAGAGCTTTTTTTATTTTCATAAAGAATAATTACTATTATATAATTAATTTTTACATTCAATAATTTAATAATGAAAATTACAATCATAACAGTTTGTTTTAATAGTGAAAAAACAATTTCAGACACTATTAATTCAGTAAATTCACAATCTTACAAAAATATAGAACATATTTTCATTGACGGTGGATCAAAAGATAAAACATTAGATATAATCAAGAAAAATCCCAATAAAAATAAAAAGATTTTTGTAAAGAAAAAATCAAGTATCTATGAAGCTATGAATGAGGGTATTAAAAAATCATCTGGAGAATTGATACAAATTTTAAATTCTGATGATATTTTACAATCAAATAAAACAATAAGTAATGTAGTTAAAAAAATAAAAAAATTTCCAACTTGTGATTTATATTTGGGGAATGTCATCTTTTTTAATCTTAATAACTATTATGAAATAAAAAGATTTTTTAAAGCAGATTTAGATAAAATTAACAATTTAGAGAGTGGAATTATGCCACCTCACCCAGCGTCATTTATAAGAAAAAGAGCCTATCAAAAATGTGGTCTGTATAATACAAAATTTAAAATAGCTTCTGATTTTGATTTTTTTTATAGATCTATTGTAATAAATAAATTGAAATCTAAAATTCTAAATGAAAATATTGTTAGAATGAGAAAAGGTGGTACATCTGACCAAAATATAAAAAGTTATTTAATTACAAGTAAAGAGGTCTTCGAGTCAATTAAGTTTTATAAACCAAATATAAATAAAATAAAAATCTATTTAAGAGGCATATTCAAAATTAAAGAAATATTATTTTTTGACCAAAAAAAGCTTAATAAAGATTTTGAATTATTTGATTTTAGATTTAATAAAAAATTTTATTACAAAAATTGTTTTAAAATACTAAATAACGTCAAAATGATAAATTTTAAAAAAAATTTTATTTTGTCAGGTATGAATTTAGCTTTTCTTGGCTACTTTAGTAAGAATTATTTATATCCCTCTAAATCTTTAATTCATTGGCCAGATGGTATTTTTGCAAAGAAAGTAATTAATTTAAAAAAAATACCAGGAAGGGACTTGATTAGAAACATAAAAATTCCAAAAAGTATCAATAAAATTAATATAGTTGGAAATATTTCTAAAAAGTCAAAAAAGTATCTCAAAAATAGATTTTTCAAAAAAATAAATCATATTTCAATTCCTTATGCTCCAATAGAAAAATTGGCAAAATTGAATTTAAACATAAAAAAAAATGAATTAACATTTATAACTCTTCCAACACCCAAGCAGGAGCAATTAGCTTACAATTTGTCAAAAAAAAATAAATCATATAAAATTATTTGTATTGGTGGTTCAATTTCAATGGCTAGTGGTGAAGAGTCTACTGTCCCTAAAACATTACAAAATTATGAATTTATTTGGAGGTTAAAAACTGATTTTTTTAGGAGATCCTTTAGACTTATAGAAAGTTTAATATTTTACCTGAAGGGTAAGTATATTAATAATTTATTTAATAAAACTATTTTTAAAATTATTGAAAAATAAAGATTTATTTTTTTGGACATGTGACTTATCTAGAAATTCTGGAGAAGGAAAATTGGCTTCTTTTTTTTTAGAAGATCTAAAAAAAAAGTATAATATTAAAAAAATTAAGAAATTCAGATTTAATATTAATTTTATTGAAAAGGTCTTAAACTACAAATATTTTTTACCATTTATAGGTATTATTTATTGTTGGAAATATCATATTAAAAAAAAAGCGGTGGTCTATGTTAATTATTTACCCCTTTGGAATTTTTTAATTTTCCTATTATTACCACCAAAAGCAAAAATAGGACCTATAACTGGAGGTGCATTATATGAAAGGTCAAGTATCATAAGATCAATAATTTTCCCTATATTATATAAGTTGAGTGGGATTATATTATATTTTAGAGGTTATGACTTAATTTTTTCAACAAATTTACTTAAAAAGTATTTATCAAATAAAATTATTCAAAAATCTAAGTTCAATTATTTAATTAAAAAGTTTAATTTTAAAAACAAAAAATTTAGAAAAAGATATGATTTTTTAGTATACTTTAGAAAACACAATAATAAAAAATTTCCACTAAATTTAATTAGGAATTTGATATATAAAGGTTTTAAAGTAAATGTTGTAGGTGATAAATTAGATTTTCCTAAAGTAAAAAATCATGGTTTTTTAAGTAATAAGAAAATTATTAATCTTCAAGCAAAGGCAAAATATTCAATATTTTCATCTGAAAACATATATACAATTTTTACTTTAGAATGTATAACTAACAACGTTTTAATATTAATTGATAAATCAAATAATTACAAACTAGACTTTTTTAAAAAGAGTTTTATTAAAATAAATTTTAATAATTTAAAAGAGTTGAGTAAATTAAAATTAATAAGTCAATAAAAATGATTAAGATATACTGTGACACCGCTGAAATTAAAGTAATAAAAAAATGTATAGATAAATTCAAAGTAGATGGTGTAACAACCAACCCATCTATTATGAGAGCAAATGGTGTCAAAAATTATAAATCTCAATGTTTAAAAATTTTAAATATTTGTAAAAAAAAACCTCTTTCAGTTGAAGTTTTTGCTGACAAACCTAAAGAAATTTATAAGCAAGTAAAAAAGATTCATTCTTGGAACAAAAGTTTATTTGTAAAAATACCCATTGTTAATACTAAAGGGGTCATTTTGAATGATATCATAAAAAAAGCAAATAATGAGAGGATAAGTATAAATATCACTGCAGTATTTACTTCTCAACAATTGAATAAAATCAAATTATCAATCAATAAATCTACTCCAGTGATAATATCAATTTTTTGTGGCAGGATTGCTGATAATGGTTCTGATCCTGAAATTATTGTTAAAAAAGCAATTAAAATTTTTAAAAACTATAAAAATGTAAAAATTTTATGGGCTAGTACAAGAGAAGTCTATAACTTTTTTCAAGCAAATAAAATTGGTTGTCATATAATTACAATGGGACCAAAATTCATAGAAAAATTAAAATCAAAAAAGTTATCATTAAGAGAATATTCTATTCAAACTGTAAAACAATTTTACAGTGATGGTAAGAAATCGAGATTTAAAATTTAAAAATAATTAGAATTTTTTACCATTTTGTTTTGTTCACTTGTAGCTCTGGATGGGATACTAATAAATGCCATATTAGAGTTTGGAATGTTTCAGATACAGGAGTAACCAAATTTTTGTTTGGAACATCAATTAAAATACTTACATCTGAGTTTTTATATGAATATCCATCTGATCGACCTACAATACACACAGTCTTAACTTTTTTAATTTTACAAAACTTAATTGCATTAATAATATTCACTGAAACTTTTTTTTTTGAGTTACCTCCTCCTACAGAAAATACTAATACTAAATCCTTATTATTTAAATTAGAGAGTTTTAAATAACTATCGAATATCGTTTCAAAACCTTCATCATTAGTTTTAGCTGTGATCTCAGACACGTTATCTACAGGTGTATATGCATCTATATTACACAATTTTCTAAAATCATTAACGGCATGTGATGCATTTCCTGCACTTCCACCTACTCCAATTATAAATAATCTTCCATTATTTTTTTTCATCTTTTTAATTAGTTGGATTACTTTAATAATTTTTTGATCATTTAATTTTGATAAAGAGTACAAAATATTTTTTTTATATTGATTAATAAATTTCATTTTTTATAAACTTTTTAAATTGTTTTATACCATTGTATGACCCAATCTCATAAAACCTTTTTTTAACAAGATATCCTTTTAATTCATTTTTTTTTGAAATTTTTTCTAAAATTGAAGCTAGATCGATATTTTTATTTTTTTTTTCATATTTAAAAACAGATTTTTTAAAATAAGAAACACCATAATCAATATATTTGTAATGACTATTTGTCTTTTTTTTATCATAATAAATTAAGTTTGATTTTCTAAAATCAACGTTACTAGAATCATACTTATTATGATTTTTATAAATAGCCATTATTGATTTATTATTCTTTTTTTTGAGTTTTCTTAAATCAAAATTCAAAAAACTATCACCATATAAAATATAAAAATTATTTTTTAATAAATTTATTGATTTGATTACGGCGCCACCTGTCCCAAGAGATTTTTTGCCATCTTTTACTACTTTTACATTTATAAAGTCAATTTTTTTTTTTACATAATTTTTTATCTTTTTTGATAAATATCCAGTAGATAAAATTACTTTCTTAATACCCAGTTTTTTTAAATATTTTAATTGATAATAAAGGAACGGTTTTCCATAAAATTCAATTAAACACTTAGGAATTTTTTTTGTATACTTGTTTACCCTTTTTCCTCTGCCACCAATTAAAATAATTATTTCGTATTTATTCAAAGATTTGTTTTACTCCCTCAAAATCGAATTTAAATTTAATTTCTTCAAGATTTTTTTTTAAAAGGGCTTTTCTTAGAAGATTAGGTGTTTTTGTATAAAATAATAAAAAACCTCCCCCACCAGCTCCAATTAATTTCCCACCGTTTGCTCCATTTTTTTTAGCAAAATCATAGATATCATTAATTATTTTGTTGGACATATTTTTAGACCTCTTTAATTTATATTTCCAATGTTGGTCCATTAAATCTCCAAATTCTTCACAATTACCTTTAATCAATGCTTTTTTAATTTCTAAACCGAGCTCTTTTACATAATCTAAATTTTCTATAATCATTTTATCATTTTTAATAGTTTTAGAATTTTGTTCACTTAGTATTAGAGATGAATTTCTAGAAAATCCTGTAAAATATAATAATAAATTATTTTCTAAATTTAATATTGTTTTTTTTGAGACCTTAAGGCTTTTTACATTAACAAAACCTTGTTTGTTAATTTTAAACTCAGAAATACCACCGTATACTGATATATATTGATCTTGTTTTCCACTAGGTTGCTTAAGCTTATTAATCTCTATATCACATGCTTGTTCTGCTAATTGTCTTTTTTCAATTTTTTTTTGATTAAATATATTTACAGCCTTAATTAACGCAGTTGAGAAACTGCCTGAGGAACCAAGACCAGTTTTAGCTGGGATGTCAGTTAAAGTTGTAATTTCAATTTTATTTTCTTTTAATTCTTGTTTTAAAACTTCTTTTATAATTTTATGCTCAATATCTTTGATATCTTTTTTTTTTTCTATTTTTGAGTATTTTAAATAAATCCCCTTTTCAAAAGGTTTTGTTATAGTCACATAAACATGCTTATTAATAGCTGCTGAGATGAAAAAACCCTCATTCTCTCTGTAATAAGATGGTATATCTGTTCCTCCACCACCTATGCTTATTCTTAAAGGGCTTCTAACAATTATCATTTATTTTTATATATTTTATTTATAATTTTTAAATTTTCATAAACATCATTAATATTGGGTGTCGATTTTCTTTTTTTAATAATGTCTAGATAAAAATCATTTAACTCCATTTTCCATGAAAAATTTTCATTATTTTTAAAAGAATATACATTCTTTTTTGGAATACCCATACTTTTTGACATTTTATAATATATTAAAGTTTCTTTACCATAGCTTTTACCTAATCCATTAATTTCAATTTTTCCATCTTTTCCAAAAATTTCAAATATAAATTTATTCTTCCATTCAGTACATGATGCATGCAAAAATGCAAATGCACCTTTTTTGTTTTCTAAATTCAAAAAACAATTATCTTCCAATTTCATTTTCCAAAAGAAAGTTTTTAATTTACAAAAATTTATTGATAGATTTCCTAAAAATAATCTTGATAAGTCAATAAGATGAGAACCTTTATCAATTAATTCTCCGCCACCAGAAATTTTTTTATTAAATCTCCATTCTTTATTATAATTTAATCTACCTCCATGTCCATAAACAGCTCTAATATACATCAACTTTCCAATTTTATTTTTAGAAATAAGTTTTTTTGCAAGAATAAAAGTTGGGTGATATCGATGATTAAATCCTACTTTAACAGATACTTGTTTTTTTTTTAATCTATCGAGTATTTTTTTTGTTTCTATATGAGATATTCCTCCAGGTTTTTCAATAAATGAATGAATGTTTAGATTAATACAAGTATTAAGTATTTTAGAGTGAAGTGAATGAGTAGTAGATATAATAACCGCATCTAAGTGTTTAAGTTTTATTAAGTTTTTCCAATCTTTAAATAATAAAATATTTTTTTTTTTTATATATTTTTTTTTTAAATGTATTAATGGGTCAGCACATCCAATTAATCTAAATTGTTTTGGTAAATTTTTTATTCTTTTAAAACCAACTACTCCACAACCAATTAATCCTATATTGATAATCTTTTTCATTAGATATTACCATTTCTTCTGAGTGTAAAAAGGTCAGTTTTGACAAGTTTATCAATTTTACTTTTACTCCATGAAATGACATTATCCCATCTTGAACTAATCATTTTACCAGAAATATTTTTACCTTTTTTATTATATAAAAAATCTATCAAATCATAAATTTTTTCAAGATTTTTATTTGATGATGATATCTGTTTTTTTATTTTATTTATTTCATTTTTGGAAACAAACTTATTTTTATTTAAAATTATTTTTGTCATTTTTGAATTAATTATACCAGGAGAAATAGCATTAATTCTTATATTTTTGTTGGAAAATTCTACTGAAAGAATTTCTACTAATTTTACTAAAGCAACTTTGGATAAAGAATAAGAACTAAAATTTTTTCTCAGATTTGTTGCTCCACCTCCTGAAAACAAAAGTATAAGTAAGTTCTTATTATTTTTTATTAATGGATACAAATTTTTAAATAAAAAAATATTTGAAAAAAAATTAATTTCATAAGTTCTAAGAAACTTTTTAATATTCATTTTAAAAAAATTTTTTATCTCTCCTTGTTCTCCAATCGTGTTAATTAATATATTTGTTTTATTAATAAATTTTTTATTTTTTAAAAATTTTTTTTTAATTGAACCTTTTTTAATTACATCTAAATTTTCAAAAAAAATTTTTTGATTAAGTTGAGGTTTATACCTTTTTTTAATTGTAAGTATCTTTTTTTTATCTTTAACAAATAAAAGTAAATTATGTTTTTCCCTATAGAATTTATCCAAAATATAATTTCCTACAGCTCCAGATGCTCCAAATATTATAATATTTAATTTTTTTTTATAAGCCATAAATTTTCAGTTAAATATTTTGTTGTCTTTTTAATAGAGTGCTGAATCGATAACTTTGGTTTCCAGCCTGTTGATCTAATTTTTTTTGTGCTTAAAAAAATAAATGGATTATCTCCTATCCATCCTCTTTTTCCACCTTGATAATGTATCTTGGGATTAACTTTCAATATTTTACAAATTATCTTAATTGAATATTTTACATTTGAATATTCGTTTGTACCAAGATTTATTATATTGATTTTATTTTTAAAATGATTCATCCCCTTATAAATCCCATTAATACAATCTTTTATGTATAGATATGATTTTTTTTGATTTCCATCTCCAAGTACAAATAAATTTTTGTTATCTTTTTTTAACTGGTGAATAAAATCAAAAACATGACCGTGACTATATCTTTCCCCTAAAATTGAAACAAATCTAAAAATATAACATTGAAAATTAAATCCCTCACAATAAGCGGAGATTATTGACTCAGCTGATATCTTCGATGCTCCATATAAAGAAGTTTGGATTGGAAATGGCGCTAACTCTTTTGTAGGAATTTGTTTTGACTCTCCATAAACAGACCCTGTGGATGAAAACATTATTTTTTTAACTTTATTTTTTCTCATAGCTTCCAAAACTTTATAAGTTACAATTATATTTTGATTAATATCTTTCTTTGTATGATTTAATCCAAATCTTACATCAGCATTAGCCGCTAAATGGTAAACAATATCAATATTTTTAAAATAATTATTTATATTTGATTTTAATAAATCAATTTTATAAAATTTGAAATTCTTATTTCTAATAGATTTTTTTAAAAATAATCTTTTTCCAGTTGATAAATTATCCAAACCTAGAACTCTAAAGTTTTTTTTTAATAAAAAATCTACAAGGTGACTACCAATGAAACCTGCACATCCTGTTATTAGAACGTTTTTTTTCATTTTATTTATAAGCCGTAAATATAATTGTTTCTACTGGAGTCAAAATTGTTGGAAACTTAAAACCATATTGTAAAATATATTTTCCTTGTTTGATTTTAGTAAAACTTATATTTTTATAATTATTGTCTTTTAGACTTTTAATTATAATTTCTTTAGTAAACTGAAATGCTGGAGGATGTTTCAACAATTTAGTAATTAAGAAACTCGATAACTTAAAAAGTAACTTTTCTATTATATAAAACCAGTACGGGACACAAGACTCTACAATAATTAGTTTTCCATTTTCTGATAATGTTTTTTTTGATTCATATAAACATTTATCCAAATTTTTTAAATTTTCTTTAACATTTTTTCCAACTAAATGATGAATCAACATTACTAATAAAGTTGTATCAAAATTTTTTAAATCATTAGGAATGTTGAGAGCACTGCCCACTTTAAGTCTGATATTTTTAGGTAATGACTCTTCTTTTATCATTTGATCTAAATCTAAACCTATAATTTCTTTTACTTTTTTTGTATCATAATCAAAAGATCCACCGTGACCAACATCAAGTAGTTTATAACTTCCTGAAATATTATTAGTTATTTCATTAAATAAAATTTTGTAAGTATCAATTTTATTTACATCATTTTGATATTCTGAATTATTCGCAAAAAAATCTATATTCTTTTGCTCAATAGACTTGTCCTTAGATAATTTATTCATCAAAATTGTATTTTTTATCAATTATATATTCGGGCCTTCCTTTAACCTCATCATATATTCTTCCTATATATTCACCTAAGACACCTAACCCAATGAGATTTAATCCTGAAAAAAAAGTTATAAACAAATTAGTTGATGATAACCCTGGAGTAATTTGTGGATCAATAAATTTAATGACAACATAATACAAACCTATAATAAAACTAATAAAAGCAAAAAAGAAACCAACTAAAGACATGACAAACAAAGGTCTTGAACTAAAACCAAAAATTCCGTTAAAAGCAATTTGTATTGAACCTATATATTTATTATATTTGCTTTTATCTTGAGCTCTTTCATCTCTATCATATTCAACAAATGTTTGATTAAAACCAATATACGCTACTAACCCTCTCAAAAAAGCGTTTGGTTCCTTAAATTTTTTAAGATTATCTAAAATTTTTTTTGAAATAATTCTAAAATCTCCAGTATTTTTTGGAATTTTAATATCTGTAATTTTTTCAATAAAAGAATAACCAATTTGAGTAATTATTTTTTTTATAAATGTTTCTCCTTTTCTTGATCTACGTCTTGCCAAAACAGCATCGTACCCCTCATCCATTTTTTTATCCATTTCATAAATAAGTTCTGGAGGATCTTGTAAATCACAATCAATTATAACACACCTATCTCCTGTAGCATTTTGTATACCTGCCATAGTAGCAGCGGGTTGACCAAATCTTCTTGAAAATACGATTAATCTTAAATTATTATTATTTTTTATTTCCTCTAAGATAATATCTTCTGTTCGATCCGAAGATGGGTCCAAAGTAAAAATAACTTCATATTCTTTATTAATTTTTTTTAAAGTTAGTAACAATCTAGATAAAAAAATCTTAATATTATTTTCCTCATTATAAACTGGGACAATTATTGAAATTTTATTGTTCATATACTATTTCAAATTTTTTGTTTTCTAAATATATTTTACAATTTTGATTTTTATTTTTATTTATACCAAGATCAATTAACTTTAAATTTAAATATGCTTTAATTATATAGTTATTTTCTTCTATTGAAATATTTCTGCATTTATGAAGCTTTTTATAACTTATATCTTCCCACTGAATTTCTTTTTTTATAATAGGATTAATAATTGATGGAAAACTATCATATCTCCCAATTCCATTATTAAAAACTGAATATTTATAAAAAACGAAGGTAGAGACTAAAAATATATATAAATAATTTATTTTAATTTTTTTAAAATCTAGAGCAAAGAATAAAAATAAAAATGGAAAAAAATAGGTATAAAATTTGATAATAGACCAATAACTATTATGCTTGAGAAAGAATAAAAAGAAAAAAATATTTATAATAACAAAATATAAAAACTTATATTTACTGAAGGGATTAGATAATAAATAAATAATATTTTTAAAAGCAATTTTCAATAAGTAGACTAATAAAAAAATAAAAAAAACTACTTGAAAATAGAATAGATAATTATTCGCTAATTTACCAATTGTTAAAAAATACAATCCTGAAATAGAAGGAATAATATTGAGGTAGATAAATTTTAAATCATTCTCAAAATGCTGTGTATGAATAAATTTAATAATATCTTTATTCGAAAGATTGTTATCTAATATTAATTTTAGACTACTTACAAATTCATTATCCAATACTAAATTATTCTTTCCGAATATAAAACTTCCAAAATAACCCCACCAATCATTTGATCTTATAGAGTTACCTAATTGTGAGGAAATAAGGTGTTTATAATTTGTCTCATAACTTGTCGCTGTTAATAAAATAAAAAATAAAAATGAGAAAAGAAATAATTTAAAAACTTTTTTATTAATAAACTTAATATTATCTAATAATAAGATAAACAAAACTAATAAAACTATTATTGAGATTTCAGGGTATACAATAAAAAGTGCTGAAGCTAATAAAACTATTATAAAATAATTTTCCTTGTTATTAAGATCATTAAAAATTTTAAATAAAAAATGAATTGTTAAAATTAAAATTGGTACTGATGTTAGATGCGATAGTGCATCAATTTCAAAAATGTAAATATTCCAAAAAGAGATTACAAAGACAAAAGATGTTATTATTATTGTTAAATTTTTGAGATTGAAATTATCCTCTAAGAAAGTAATTAAGGATAAAAATATTAAAAGAGTTATTAAAAGCTTAAATGAATAAAATGTAAAAAAAAATGAAAAATAATCATTTAAAAAAATCGATAACAAATAATTGGCCATTGGCCTTGCTTTAGTAATATATTCTATACTCTGAAACTCTAGGAAAATTTGTGGAAATGATCCACTTATAATCTCAGAATATTGTAGGTCTTTGAATAATATTGCAGAACTAAGATAATTAGAACTATCCCAATAATTTCCTCTAAAAATATAAAACTGCTCTCCATAAATTAATGGAGGTAATAGAAATAATAATATTATTAAATTTAATACATAATTTTTTTTTGTAAGAAAAAAACTTTTAAAATATTTTTTGATATTGATTGACAATAAAAGAGCAGTAACTAAAAAAAATATATTAATAATTAATGGATTTATACTTAGTGTGAAGTACAAGTTATAGCTAATAACTATAAATATCGAATATCCTAAAATTATTTTATTAATTTTTTCTGATTTAAATTTACAAAATTTTAAGAATATATTTGAAATTGAATAAAGATAAAATATCGTGACATTACATAATAACAGACAGTATATAGCCTTTAACATAAAAATTAATGACTTAAGTCATTTTTAATTATTCTTAAAATTTTTTCAGCAACAAACTTATGTCCAATAGCATTAAAATGTACACTTTCATCATAAAAAAAATTGTCGTTGTTAAGAACATCGTTTAACAAAATTAAATCACCTATTTCCTCAGAAAGTCTATCTTTTACATATTTGTTAAGTTTATCTTCATAATCTTTATCATTTTTTTCATTACTTAGAAGAATATAAACTTTTTTTTGATTATTCTTTTTATTCTCAATCTCATTCTTCAGAATTTCTATAGAATAATCTATTAGTTTAAAATAATCTTTCTCATTATGAATTGTGTCATCGTATTTTGATATAAATTTGTTGATATCATACCTAGTAAATACAAAGCTTAATGCTTCAAATATACCTGGAAGAAAAAATTTTTTACCATTTAAATAAAAATGAGCTGTAAGAGAGTCGGAGTATTCTCTATAAAAATCACCTGGGGGAAAAAGATAAACATAAATTTCAGCATCTTGAATTCTTTCATCGTATCTAGACCTCATGACAATATTTTTCAAACTGTATGCATTAACACCTGCATTACCACACGTAAAATTTTTCAAATTTTTACAAACTTGATGAGAAAAAATATCTTTATCATCAATATAACTTCCTCCGTATGTCACGCTATCCCCTAAAAAAATGATTTTCTTTTTATCATTTTCCCATGAATATAAAGATCTTAATCCAATTTCATTTATTGTAACAAAAGATCCTTTAATTCTTTTTTTTTTTTGATTTGGTTTAGGTGAATAACCATACAAAATATTAGAATCATACCTTACTGGGTCACCTAAACCTACTTTTTTTAAAAAGATTTCAGTAATAAAAGTTGATAAAAAAATAACAAAAATAATTATTAGAAATATAAGTCTCATTATTTAAATTCGATTATATATAAATAAACTTTCTTTTTCATATCTAGTTTACTTTATCTGCTCCATATAAATTGAGTCTAGCATTTTTATATTATTATTCTTTGTATTTCTTTGAATGGCAATTTTTCTACCATTTTTTCCCATAATTTTTATCAATTTTCTTTTATAATAAAAATATAATATTTTTTCTTTTAGTTGATTTATAGATGAAAAATTTTTGTAAGTTATACCATTATATTTTTCAATTAACCCATCGCAATTTTTTTTTTTAAGACATAAAATAACTGGTTTATAAAAGAAGCCTGCCTCAAATATTTGTCTTCCAGTTGTATTTAGAGAGCTTGGAAAACATAATATATCAATTTTATTATAAAATTTTTGGACATTTGAAATAAATCCTAAATCTTCAATAAATTTTTTATTTAAAAGACTTTTATTTATATTGTTATCTAAATTTAAAATTTTTAATATACATTCTGATATGATATTCCTTTTAATAATTGAACCAGCGACAACAAGTTTTAATTCAATCCCGTCATAAACTAATTGCTCGATAGCTGTAACTAAATTGCCTAATCCTTTATATTTTAGATAAGAACCAATATAACCAATAGTAAGAGATTTTTTTTTCTTATTACCTCTTTTAAATGGATGCATCTTTAAATCTAAAATATTTCTTAAAACTATACTTTTTTTTTTGATAAAAACGGTTCTAAGAACATCATTATCGATAGCTAATATCTTATCAGCAAATTTATTTAATATATTTAAATGTAAATTTGAAATTATTTTTTTTCTATTTCTATAATTTAGAGATCTTACATGTACAATAAGTGGTTTTTTAAAAATTAATTTTGCTATTATTGCTGTAGGTAGTCCTGTAATTTCATTTAAGTGGATTAAATCTATTTCCTTTACTTTTAATTTTATAAAAAACAAACTAAATAATGTAAAAGGCAAATATAAAATCTCTCTAATTAATAATAACCATCTTAGTCCTAAATATCGACTATTTTCAGTATTATCAAATTTACTAATTCCAAAAGATGTAAATATTTTTCCATATTTTCCTAGAACTCTTGAAGAAAATCCATGCTGAGTTAAAAAAATAAAAGAATATTTAACATACAAATTTTTTATATATTCCTCTGAACTTTTTAGTGAACCACTAAAAGATTTGATAGGCTGAATAAATAAAATTTTACGCTTTTTTTTCAAAAAAAATTTTTCTATTATTTTGTATTATTTTTTTTAATGACTTAATTACTTTACTAAATCTTTTTTCACTTATGTCGTTAAATGGTAATGAAATAATTGATTTACATAAAAATTCTGTATTTTTAAATCTAATATTTTTTTTTAAGTTGTATTGATTATATAATGGTTTTGGATAATAAATTTTATAGGGAATTTTATATTTTTTAAAATATTTAATTAAGATTTCCCTTCTCTTTACTATTATATTAAATGAAGAGTAAGAATCTTTAATTGCTGAATTACTCCTTATCTCAGGAAAACCGGATATTTTATTTTTTGAAAAAAAATTTTGGTATTTTTTATATAAATTTATTTGACTAATAATTTTTGATTTAATTTTTTTCAATTTTTCTACCAAAATTGTTGCCTGTAATGAGCCCAATCTGGAGTTCAAACCAGGTTTCATTGATGTTAAAGAATATTTAATTTGTCCATGATTTCTTAATTGCACCAAACTTTTATTTATATTTTTATCATTGGTAAAAATGGCTCCACCATCACCAAAAGATCCAAGATTTTTTGAAGGAAAAAAACTAGTACATGATATATCGGCAATATTTAATGAATTCTTTCTTTTATAAATTGATCCAAAATTTTGTGCACCATCCTCTATTAATTTAATTCTTTTTGGTAAAATTTTTTTTAATTCAAATAAATTACAAGTTCTACCAAAAAGTGAGGTTGAGATTACAACTTTTGTTTTGCTATTAATTAATTTTTTAACATGATTGACGTCTAGATTAAAATCATTGATATTTGTATCAACAAAAACAGGTTTTAATTTTAAAAATAACACTACTTCAATCACAGACAGCCAAGAAAAACTTGGAATTATTATTTCATCACCTTTTTTTAAATTTAAAGAAATTAAAGAAAGCATCAGAGCATCAGTGCCAGAACCGACTGATATAACAAATTTTGAACCTGTAAACTTGACCAATAATAACTCTAATTTTTTTACACTTTTCCCAAAAATAAAATTATTTTCATTAATAGTATTTCTTAATTTAATTAAAATATTTTTTTTTAAATTATTATTATAAATATCAAGATCATTCATAAATTATTTTCCTAAAAATTTTTTTTTATATAATACAAAATATTTTTCTATATTCTTTTCAATATTTAAATTCATTCTAAAATTAACTTTTTTTTTTCTTAATCTAAATAGTTTTGGCTTTGATATATATTTTTCAAAATTTACTAACATTTTTATTTCATTATTATAATGCCTATTTGAAAAAGATTTTAATGTATCTTTTTTAAATAATTTTGTAACCTTATGAGATATAATAGTTCCAAGGTCGATATTTTTATCTATGTAATGCAAACTATTTCCAACTTTTCTAAATTTTATTATTGACCATTTAAAAGAGTCTAATCCCCTTGTTTCTGGAATAAGACCAGAATGACAATTAATTATCTTATCACTAATTATCATTTTATCATTTATTAAGCCAGAACCGCATAAAATAACTATTTCAAATAATTCTAAATTATTTTTATTTAAAGTTTTAATTTTTATATCATATTTTTTTTTAAGCTGTTTTGGTTTCAAACCTACAAATTGATATGGGCGATGGGTGAAATAAGGTTCTCGTTTTTTAAAATTTTTAAATTTAGTAGTTAATAGTGTAATTTTATATTTTTTTTTTTTAATAAGACCTTTGAGTACATCCTGAGTTTTTTTATGTTCTTTATTATAAGTAATTATACCTAAATTCATTATTTGATAAATTATACTTTAAATTTTTCTATATTCTTTAATAGATTTTCGAAATTTCTAATCTTAAAATTTTTTCTATAAATTATGCTTTTATAATTTTCATAATGCAAATCATTGAACTTATTCAAGTCAATATTGTCATTATTTACTTTTAATTCTCTTTTGAATTTTAAATTTTTAAATTCTTTTTTAAAACTATGAATTGACAAATGCCAATTGACATTAGCTTTTTCCATCAAAAATTTCCCTTTTATATTTGATTTATTTTTTTTTAGTATAATAATTTTTTTTAAATCTCCAAATATCCACAAAAGAATATCTACAAAATGAATTCCTATATTTATCAACAAGCCACCAGAAAGCTTTTTATTTCCTTTCCAGCTTTTCTCGTACCACTTACCTCTTTTTGTGTAATAATTAATTTTAACTTGATTGATTTTATTTTTAATTTTTATTTTATTTTTTAAAGATATCAGTCTTTTATCTTCTCTCAGCTGAAAAATACAATAACAATTTTTTTTTGTTTTTTTTTCTGTTTTTAAAATTTTATTAAACTCTGATGAGTGCAACAATGGTGGCTTTTCTACTATTACATTCGTATTAGATAATAATCCTTTTTGAATGTGATCAAAATGTAAATAAGAAGGTGAGCAAATAATCAAATAGTCTACTTTATTTTTTTTTATAAATGAAAAAAAAAGTTTTTCACTTTTAAAGAAATTACAGTTTGGATAAAAACTATCTATGTAACCGACGTTATCATGTTTGTCTAAAGCTGCTACTAAATCACCTTTTAATTTTTCTATACATAAAACATGCTTTTTAGCAACGAAGCCTGACAATCCAATTAATGCAAATTTAATCATAATTTAAGTTGTAACGAATTATAGATATTCTATATAAGAAATAAAATAAACATATGAATTATTATTCAGAATTATCAACTAAAATTTTTCATAAAAAAACCCAAATAGCTATTATAGGTTTGGGATATGTTGGTTTACCTCTGGCCTTACAGTTTTCTAAAAAAAAATTTAATGTCACTGGTTTTGATATTGATAAAATAAAGATCAATAAACTCAACAAAGCTAAATCTTATATAAAACATATTTCTGATTCGGAAATTAAAAATTATAAAAAGAGAATTTCTTTTACCTCTAATTTTAAAAAGATTTCAATTTGCGATGTTATAATTCTTTGCTTACCAACACCTGTAACAAAAAATTTTAAACCAGATTTATCATTTATAAAAAAAACAATGCAAAATATAAATAATTTTTTACGTAAAGGGCAAATTTTGATTTTGGAAAGTTCTACTTACCCAGGGTCCACAAAACAAATTTTGACTCCTTATTTAAAAAGATTTAAGATAGGAATTAATTTTTTTTTAGGATATTCGCCTGAAAGAGAAGACCCAAATAATTCAAAATTTAAATTAAAAAATATTCCAAAAATTTGTAGTGGCTATACAAACACATGTCTCAATGTAACAGCTAATATTTACAAAAAAATCATTAAAAAAATTATTAAAGTATCGAATATAGAAACTGCAGAGTTTGTAAAACTTTACGAAAATATTTACAGGAGTGTAAACATTGGTTTGGTTAATGAATTAAAGATGGTTTCAAATAAACTAAATCTAAATATTTATGAGATAATTAAAGCAGCGAGCACTAAACCCTTTGGTTTTCAAGCGTTTTACCCAGGTCCTGGTGTTGGAGGCCATTGTATTCCTGTGGATCCTTATTATCTCAGTTGGATAGCAAAAAAGAATAATATTAAAACAAATTTAATATATCATGCAGGAAAAATTAATTCCAGTATGCCCAATTGGGTTATTTCAGAAATATTAAAAAAAAAAAAAATAAAAAAAGTACTTATTATTGGAGTAGCTTATAAAAAAGATTTAGATGATACTAGAGAAGCTCCTGCAATAAATTTTATTAAAATTTTGAAAAAAAAGAAAATCTCAGTAAACTATCACGATCCAAATGTTAAATCATTAAAATCAAGAAAATTGAAGAGTACATTAATTTCAAAAAAATTGAACGCCAGAGAGCTTAAAAAATATGATTGTGTAATAATAGTAACTAATCATTCAAATATTGACTACAATCTAATTAGAAAAAACTCAAAGCTTATAATTGACACTAGGAATATTTTACCAAAAAATAATTCTAATATCATTCAACTATAGCAGCAAATAAATTTGCTTGTAAAATTCTAAAAAAAAAATTTTTTTGATGAATTATAAATTTTTAAACAAAAATCATATAATTTTTTTTCACTTGGATAAGATAAATGAGATTTTTCAGGTCTATTTATATATTCTATTAATTTTTCTTGAGTCCAACCCATTTTTTTTAAAAAATATTCTTTATCTATATTTAATAACTCCTCTGATTCATACGCGTTTCCTTTTTGTATTTCTTTAAGTGCAGAGTCTCTATCCATCTGATTAGATATTATCAAAGTGCTATAATGAAGTTTTCTTTTATCGACTTTAAATTTTTTTGGTAAAATGTACCCTTGATAAAATCTAGTAAAAACTGACTCATAACGTTTATAAGGATAAGGTTTAAAATTATATTTTTCTTTTAAAATATTAATAGCTTCATATTTATCATAATTAAAATAATCCAAAAATGAAACCCACTTGATCCTATTAAAAATTATATATTTTACTAAATTTAATGTTCCTATAGCTGGGTAAGTATTTATCTTATGATTCCCAAACTTCTTAATAATATTGATTATATTCTTTTTATCATATTTAAACCAATTCATATTGGATGGCATTGCCATTCCTTCAGTAGAAGTGTTTGTTCCCGCAAGAATGAATTTTAAATTATTATTTGCAGCTTGCTGATAATTAACTGCCAACATTGCATTATCCATCAATAATTCAATATCTAAAACATCAGACTCAAAAAAAGAATTCATCATATTTCTATATTCGTTCCAATCAATTACATACGTAAATAAATCAATCTTTAATTTCCTAACTAAATTTTCTATGTTATTTTGAGCTAGTTCAGAATTCCAACCATTATCCATATGAACCACAAGAGGTTTTAATCCAAATTCAATTGCTTTATGAAGAGTGTAACAGCTATCAACACCTCCTGATAAACCAATTACACAATCATAGTTTTGATTTTTAGATTTTATACTTTTTAATAAATTATCGAGATTATATTTATTTACTCTATTTTTTTCTAACTTATTTTCAAAATCTATACAAAAATTACAAATGCCATCTTTATTAAAAAAAATATTTTTTGCACTTATGTCCATTATACATCTTTTGCAAATATTATTTTTCATCATTAATTATTTTTTTTATTTCTTTAGTTGGATAGGAAATTAATACTGCTTTTAATTTCCCATAAAATACAAAAAATGATCCAACACCAATTGCATCTATTTGTGCATCTAAAGATGATTTAATATCATTAATATCTTTTATACCACCATTGAATATAATAGGTATTGAGCTATTTTTTGAAACTATGTCTAATAAATCTTTGTTTGTTCCTCTCATTGTTCCTTCCATATTTACGTCTGTGAATATTATTTCTCCAATACCAGTCGTGATTGCGAAGTCTACTATTTTTGATAAATCATATTTTTCATAAAATTGATTTTTTTGGTAATTCCAAATTTTATATTTTCCGAAAATATTTTTTTTAATATCAATTGATAATACAACAGATTGACTACCAAAATTTTTAATAATTTCTTTTACAATCTTAATATCTTCAAAAAAAAGACTTTGGATTGAAATTTTTTCAGCTCCAAGATTTATTATTTTTTTTGCATCCTCTAACGACTTTATTCCTCCACCATATGTAATTGGAACAAAACTCTCACCAAATATTTTTGATAATAAATCAAAATTTATAAAATTTTTTTTTGTAGCACTAATATCAATAATTGTAATTTCATCGGCCTCTTTTTCACTAAATATTTTAACTGCATTGATTGGGTCTCCTATATATTTCGATTTAGAAAAATTAGTAGTTTTAATTAATTTTCCGTTTTCAATTAATAGTATTGGAATAATTCTTTTAATATTCATTTATTTTTATCAAATAAATTCCTAAAAAAATTTTTACCAAAATTATGACTTTTTTCAGGATGAAATTGAACACCATATAAGTTTTTTTTTTGAACTGCTGAAACAAAATTAAACCCATAAGTAGTTGTTGCTGCAATATCTTCTTTTTGTTTACAATCCACATAATATGAATGTGCAAAATAAAATTTTATTTTATCATTATATTCAAAATTAAGTTCAGTATTTTTATTAAAATTTACATAATTCCACCCCATATGAGGAACTTTATTTTTTATATCTTTAAAGTTAAATTTAGTCACTCTACCTTCCAAAAAACCTAGGCCCTTTTCGTTACCCTCTTCACTTTCCTCAAAAAGAAAATGCATTCCTAAACATATACCCAGTATTTTTGAGTCATTTTGTGCAGCATTAATAATCGCTTGATCAATTTTTTTCTCTCGTAAAATTTGCATACCTTTTTTAAAACTTCCCACTCCAGGTAAAATAACATTAGGGGATTCGGATATTTCATCAGGATTTTCGGAAATCTTGGGATTCAGTCCTAATTGATTTAACATATTGTAAATAGATGCTACATTTCCAAGACCGCTGTTAACAATAATCATATAATTTTTAATTAATTAATAAAAATAAGTATTATAGATTGTGTTTAAATGCAAAATAATAAAGATTTAGTAATATTTACTTATGATTTCCCTTTTGGTAAATCAGAAAAAACATTCATCCAATACGAAATCAGTTGTTTGTTGAAAGATTTTAAAAATATAGAGATTATAAATCAAAAAAATTTTCAAGAAAATTCTTTGTTAAGTAATGATAAAAAAAACCTTTATTTTAATAAAAAATTTTCTAAATTTGTTAATCTTAAAAATATATTTCTTATTTTTTTTAAAAAGGTAGCTTTTAAAGCTTTTTTTTGGCAAGAAATTTTTTACATAATTTTTAAAAAAAATTTTTTTAAAAAATTGAGGATGTGTTTTAGTGAAATTTGTTTGGCATATCTTTTATATGAATTTATAAAAAAAGAAAAAAATCCACAAAATGAAATAATTTTTTACTCTTTTTGGTCCAATTTTCCTTTAATAAGTTTTATTGAATTAAAGAAAGATTTTAAGAATTCAAAATTTTTATCAAGAGGCCTAGGAAGCGATTTAAATGGCTACATTAAAAATGATGATTATGTACCATTTAAAAAAGTAAAATTTTTGGCTCTTAACAAATTGGTACTTCTTGGTGATTATCAAAAAGATGGATTAAAAAATTTGAATTTAGAAAATAAAATACAAATATCTCCTATAGGAGTTTATTCACAAAAAAAAGAAGTTCAAAATATTAAATTTAATTTTGATGAACCAATTACTTTTGTAAGTTGTGGAAACTTGATTGAAATTAAGAATAACTTATTGATGATTGATTTTTTAAATAAATTTAATTATCAAACAAAGATAAAAATTAAATATATTATGATAGGAAAAGGTGTATTGAAAAATAAAATTTGTAACGAAATAAAAAAATATTCACAAATTGAATTTATTCATTATGAACAAATTGAAAATTTTGTAGATTTTATAAATCAAAATAAAATTCATTTTTTACTTAATTTTAGTTCTCAAGAGGGTATGCCATTTACTATAATGGAGTCTATGAGCTGTGGCTTACCAGCAATAGTATCTAATATTAAACCTAACGAATATCTTGTAAAAGGAAATGGCTTTGTATTTGACTTAGATAATTATGAAAACTCAATAAATGAAATGATATTTGAAATAAAAGAAACTTTAAAAGATAAAGAAAAATATATGGTCAAATCTAAAAATTCATTTAATTTTATAAATGAAAATTTAATTAATTCAGAATGTTATCGAAAATTTAAAATAATTTTAGATAATCTTTAGACTTAAATTTCTTTTGCTAAAAAATTTTTCATTTCTTTTGTAAGTCTTTTTTCATCATAGGTTCCTAAGTACTTAGAGAGATTTTTAATCATTATATTGATTTTAGTAGTTTCGTACCTTGGTTCTTTTGCAATAAATATTCTCTTTTCTTTTTTTACTTTTTGAGTTTTCCCCACGTAAAGAATTTCTTCTAACTTTTCCCCCTTTTGTAGACCTATCTCTTTAATCTTTATCTTGGAATTCGGTAGCCTATCTTCTTTAATCTTTAAAAGTTTTTCAATAATTTTGATTAATTTTACTTGTTTTCCCATGTTTAGAATTAAAATATTCTTATTACTAGAAATTTGGCTGCCCTTTAAAACTAGATTCGCTGCCTGACTTGAAGACATAAAATATCTTTGAACTTTTTTATTAGTAATTGTGACGGGTCCACCTTTATTTATTTGTTCCAAAAATAAATTTATTGCAGAACCTTGGCTGGCAAAAACGTTACCAAATCTTACTACATTTATTTTTGAATTAGTTTGTTTATAAGAAAGAGAAACTATTTCTGAGATTCTTTTTGTAAAACCTAAAATACTTGACGGATTGGCTGCTTTATCAGTTGAAATTATAACTACATTGTGTCTATTAAAACTTTTTATAACATTCAATGTCCCAAATATATTATTTTTGACTGCTTCATATACATTATTTTCTAAAATATTTAAATGCTTATAGGCTGCAGCATGAAATACTAAATTTATTTTAAATTTATTTTTTAAATATTCTAATAAATTGTTGTTACAAATATCCCCAAGAATAAATTTAAATCTTTTATCAGATAATTCTTTTTTCATATTATAAATCCCAATTTCTGATTTATCTAAAGCAACTACATTTTTTACATCTATCTGATTTAATTTTTTACATAGTGCCATCCCGATGGAGCCAGCGGCGCCAGTAACTAAAACTGACTTATTTTTTAACTTTTTAAAATAACTATAATCCGGTTTTAAGAAGTCATCAGATATCAAATTAGTTAATTGAGAATATTTGATATCATCAATAGTTATTTTATCAGATAATAGATTATTTTTTAAAGGAAGATAATTAACATTCACTGCGTAAGATTTTAAATCTTTTATTTTTCTTTTTAAAAGATTTGGAGTTAATGACGGGATAGCAATAATTACATCAGAAATAGTTTTAGTAATTGAAATTTTTTTGAATTCTTTGAAACTTATAACTTTTTTATTATCAATAATTTCATTTTGAATTTTCTTACTATCATCTATAAAACAATAAACTAAATTTGGATCTTTTTTTGTTAAAATTTTATTTAATTGTAAGCCAGCATTTCCAGCACCATAAATAAATGTTTTATTTAAAAAATTATCAAAAATAAAATTTTTTTCTATTTTATGTTTTTTAAAACTAAATTTTTTTTTTATTTTTAGCTTTTTTTTTAAAAATTTAATTAAATAATCAGAATTTAAAGACTGATTAAATATATTTTTTTTAGCTATTGAAACAAGTATCTCATTCACTTTCTTTTTTTTTATACTAAAGTTTTGTGGACCTAAATATTCAATTAAATCTATGACCTGGTATCCCTCACTACATCCAACATCAAAAATTCCCTCATTTTTGGTTTTTAACATTTTTTCATAAACAAGCGCTACTTGCTTATAACTTATGAAATCTCTTATTGTTGAACCAAAATTATTTAAATGAAAAATTTTTTTCTTTTTATAACATTCAATTAATTTTGTTATAATAGAAAATTTGTCATTATCACCATAAACATTAAATAATCGGGCAATAATATATTTAATCTTATTTTTCTTACAAAAATTAATTATTATAGTTTCAGCTAAAAGTTTACTTTTTGCATATAAGTTTCTATTGCGTTTATCTTCTAAATTATAATCTTTATCTAAACCGTAAATTGATGAACTGCTAGTGTAAATAATCTTTTTGATTTTCTTTTTATCTATTTGATCTAAAGCTTTTGTAAGATTAAATAAACTAAGATGTATAAATTTATTATAATTATTTAAATTTGATATTTCAAAAGAAGGAAAAAAAGCATTGATTATTAAATTTGAATTTGATTTTAGTTTTAGCTTTAAAAATTCATCTGAAGATATAACTTTTGAATTAGTTATTTTACTATTTAATTCTTTAGATAAATTGCTTCTTTTACCAATAATTAATGTTGTCATATAAGTTTCAATTTTTTTAATATTATTTTAATATAGAGTTTAAATTTTATCCTCTTTTTTTTAATTAAAGTTACTTCTTTTGAAAATATTGATAATTTTTTTTTTGATAATAAAAAATTACATTTTCTAATATTGTTTTTTTCAATAACTGTATTATCATATTTTTTTAATATCTTTTTATTTTTTTTTATCCAGAAATTAAATTCTAAAATTTCTTTATAAATTTTTTTAATGCTTAAATTTTCTCCATGAATGAAATATGTTGCCAGAGGTTCATTTATACAACAAAATTTTGCAAATTTACTTAAACGAAAAAAAAGATCAAAATCCCCAATAATTTCATATCTTTTATCAAAAAAAATTTTTCTTTTGCTAAAAATATTTCTTTTAATCATAACTGTTAAAATACTAATAGGATATTTGTTTAATATTTGATTAAAAATTTTTTTGGAATTTATTTCTTTTCTGAATAAAGTTTTCTTTTTTTCAATAATCCAATGATTTGAAAAACATACATCAGAATCTGTTTTTAAAATTAATTTTAGTTGTTTTGATAATTTATTTTTTTCCCAAGTATCGTCAATATCTAAAAATGTTATAAACTCACCTTTTGCTTTTTTTAAGGCTAAATTTCTTGCATTATATAACCTAATAAATTTTTTTGATTTAAAATATTTAATTCTTTTGTCTTTAAAATTTTTCAAATTTAGAAATGTTTTATCAGTTGACTTATTATCCCAAAATATTATTTCAAAATTTTGATATGATTGACTCAATATACTGGATATACATCTATCGAGATATTTTTCACCATTGTGACAGTTTACAATGATACTTATCAATATTTTTTTATTAAGATGCATTTTTTTTAAAATGAAGAATAGTTTTTCCTATTCCATGTTCAAATTTGATTTTTGGATGCCATTTGAAAGTTTTCTTTAATTTTGCAATGTTTGAGTAAATAATTTTTTTTTCGTCTTTTCTTAATTTAATTTTACCAAAATCTGGTTTACCTTTACCTATTTTACTTACAATCATTTTTATAATTTTTTTAACACTGATAGGCTTTCCAAAACCGACGTTAAATATTTGTCCCGATGATTCTTTATTTTTTAATGCCTTTAGAATCAATTTAATTAAGTCATCTATGAATATAAAATCTCTAAATTGATTTCCCGAAGAACAAGGAAACTTTTTATTTTCTAGAGAACTTTTAATTACAAAGGGGATTAATCTATTTGTTGATTGGTATGGACCATAAACCTGATATAATCTAAATATTACTACAGGAAGAGAATAAATTTTGTAATATTTTAGCAATATCTGAGTTGCGAGATGTTTAGCTTTACCATAATTAGAATTAATTTTATTTATATCCTTGACTAAATATTCTTTCTGTGGAGATTTAACATTGCCATTTTCAATAGAGGATCCAAACTGGATAAATTTTTTAATTTTTTTATCTTTAAATATATCGATTAAATTTTTAGTTCCCAAAAAATGACTATTATAAACTTTTTTTTTATTTGAGTGATTTATTTCTCCACCTAAATTTATAACAAAATCAAAATCTTTATTTTTGAGACACTTTATTAATTTTTTTTTGTCTTTTAAATCACAATAAATATAATTAGTGTTTTTAATTTTTTTTTCTACTTTTGGTTTAAATCTTGATAATGAAAATATTTTAAAATTTAAATTATCTAATTTTTTGATTAAGTTTGATCCAATAAATCCTGTACCACCTATTACTAAGATTTTTTTGGTCAAATTTTTAACTTTCTAATATTTTTTTCAAGAATTTCTTTATCTCGAATTGTGTCCATACATTGCCAAAAACCATTATGCTTAAATGCTACAAGTTGTTTTTTTTTTGTCATTTTTTCCATTGGTTCTCTCTCTAAATAAGTTTTATCATTTTGAATTAAATCAATAAATTTTGGCTCAATAACAAAATAACCTCCATTAATCCATCCTGAATCAATTTGAGATTTTTCTTTAAAATATTTTACAAAATTACCTTTAATTTTTATAAAACCAAATCTAGCTGGCGGTCTCACAGCTGAGACGGTAATTAACTTCTTTTTTCTTTTATGAAAATTAATTAATTCATTTAAATTGATATCAGATAAACCATCACCGTAAGTTAAAAGAAATGTTTCATCTTTTAAATACTTTTTTAGTCTTTTTAATCTCCCTCCAGTCATAGTTCTTAATCCTGTCTCAATTAAATTAACTTTCCATGGAAATTTATTTTTTTTGAAATAATCTTTTATTACATTTCCTTTATATCCTATTGCAACATAGAAATTTTTAAATCCATACTTGTAATAATGTTTCATTATATGGACTAGTATAGGAATATTATTTATCTTAATCATGGGTTTAGGAATCGTTCTCGTGTACTCTGATATTCTCGTTCCGAAACCTCCAGCTAAAATCACTACATTCATATCAGTTTTTTAATTTTTTTTTCATAAAATTGAATTTGATTGATTGTTAATCTAACAATCTCTTTATTTTTTTTTTTTATTATTAAGATAAAAAATCTTATACCAATCAACTATCATTTTTAATGTTTGATCTATAGATAATAAGTTTTTCCATTTTAACAATTTTTTTGCTTTATTTGAATTGAGCTTTAGTAAAACAGTCTCATCTAGGTTCTTATCTGTTTTAACTTGCCATTTGATGTTGTTCCAATAAAACTTAAATTTTTTTAAAATATCCAAAACTTTAAATGTTGATTTATTTTCAGGTCCAAAATTAAAAATTTGCCCATTATATATTTTTTGTGAATTTAATTTAAATGCCAAAATCATATAACCATTTAAAGCCTCTAGAACATGTTGCCAGGGCCTAGTAGCATTAGGATTTCTAATTTTTACTGATTTGTTTTTTATCCAAGATTTAATGCAATCAACTATAAATCTATCTTTTGACCAATCACCACCCCCGATCACGTTACCAGCTCTAGCAATTGCGATTCTAACTTTATTTTGCTTTTTAAAATAACAGTTAATATATGATTGGATAGCAATGTCTGCACATGATTTAGATGCGCTATATGGATCGGTTCCTGCTAAAATATCATTTTCTTTATAACCTCTTTTAATTTCTAAATTTTTATATGCTTTATCGCTAGTTATAATTACAGCTGAACATTTCTTTTTATAATTTCTTAAAATTTCTAATAAATTAATCGTGCCCACAGTGTTACTTTGCCAAGTAAGATATGGATCTTCATAAGATTTTTTAACTAATGCTTGAGCAGCCAGGTGAAATATAAAATCAGGTTTAAATGAGGTAATCTTTTTTTCTAAATCTTTATAATTATTCATGTTAACAATTTTATGGTTTATCATTTTTTCAATATGACATGCTTGAAAAAATGATGGTTTTGTTGGAATTTTATCAGACAAACCCATTACATTGGCTCCCATTCTACTCAACCAAAAAGTTAACCAAGCCCCTTTAAAACCTGTATGACCAGTAACAATTATTTTTTTTTTTAGAAAAACTTTTTTTAAATTTACCATTATATTTTATAATATTTTTTAAAAAGTTTTAAAAATTTATTCATTTGGCTTTTTGAACCAATTGAAATTCTTATAAAGTTATCTAAACCTTTTATAATTTTTTTATCGTTTATTAATATATTGTTTTTTTTTAATAAATTACTAAATCGAGTCTTATTTCTTCTCAGTTCAATGTGAATAAAATTAGCATTTGTATCAATAAAATTAATTTTGTTTTTTTTTAAAAAATTAATTACATAATTCTTGCTATTTAAAATATCTTTTATATATTTTTTTTCTAAATTTCTATTTTTAAGAATTTCTTCTACGAAAATACTAGATAATGATGTCATTTCATACATTGGTTTTGTTTTAAAAATTTCTGTACATAAAATTTTATTAGCTACTAGATAACCCATTCTTAATCCTGCTAAACCAAATGATTTAGAAAAGGTTCTTATAATAATCAAATTTTTATAAGTTTTCGTAAAATTAATCATAGAGTATTTGTAAAAACCATAATATGCCTCATCAATTAGTACGTACGTATTATTTTTTTTACAAATCTTAATTATTTCAATTATTTCAGAGTTTTTAATTGAAGAACCTGTGGGGCTATTTGGATTAGCAAAAATTAATAATTTAATATTTTGATTGGTTATTGTTTTTTTAAGTTTTATTAAATCAATCTCGAAATTTTTATTGTACTTAAAAATGATTGAATTGAGTTTTTTTACTTTAGAGTAAATTGATACCATAGCAAAAGTAGGTTCAAAATATATAATTTTATCTTTTTCTTTTGTTAAAAAATCAAAACATGTTTTTATTCCACCATCCGCCCCATAAGTTATTAAGATCGATTTTTTATCTAATTTCAAATTTTTAGATAACAAAGAATATATTTTTTCAGGTTCAGGATATGCTGTTAGATGATGATGTCGAATTTTGTTAATAGTATTTTTAAAAAAACTAACAGAATGATGATCACTTTTCTCATTCTTATCAAGTCTAATTTTTTGTAGTCTTGAAAAAGATAACTTTGTTCTATTAATATTTTTTAAATGAAAAAAATTTTTATTTATTGACTTACTCATAACTTTTTAAGATCTTATTTTTAGAATTTTTTGTAAAATTCAAAAAACTGTTTTTTCTTAACAGGTTATATTCAAAAGAGCTATCTGATATTTTGTTTGTATTTAAATTCTCCCACATTTCTGAATTATACATATCTAAAATAGGATTTTCACAAATATGGATAACATTTAAATTTTTTTCTAGGGCAACAATAGTGGATGTTGTTTGACCAATAAAAAATGATGTATTATTTTTTTTTATTTTAGTTTGTTTTAATCTATCTAATTGATTTTGAATAATAATTTTTAACGAATTCGAAAGATCTAAATGTTTTTTAGATTTATCTTTAAGAGGATGATTTCTGACAATTAAGTTTTTTGCTAAGGTTGGTCTTTTTTTAAGTATAATCTTAAACTCACTTAAAATTTTTTCAGAATCAAAAATATTGAATGGTAAAAAAACTTTATCCTTATAATCAAGATTATCGACTAGTTGATATCTAAGTGAATCCTTGATTTTTATTTTTTTTGAGGGCCAGTTAAGAAAATTTATAAAAAATTTTTTTTGATTTTTTCCATTAACAATTATGTAATCAAGATTTTTAAACCTATAAAACATATGAATTGGTAATGCATGTGGTGTTGAATGGTCATAGGCTATTGTTCTTATCTTTTTATTTTTGTTCTTAAAAATATTCAAAATATTTAGTTGATGAGGTTGTCCTTCAAAGGAAATTAATAATTTTTTAAATTTCTTGAAATTTAGGTTTTTATTTAAGCTAAATCCAATTACTTTTGAAAGTTTAATAGTTAATGAATTTTCGTCTAGAAATTTAGAAAAATTAAATTTGTAAATAAATAAATTTTTAATTATTAAGAATAAATTCTTTAGAATATTATATTTTTCTATAAACAAATATTCATACTGCATAAGGATCAAATTTTTTGGAATTTTCTTTGGAAATGTTTTACTCCTATAAATCGCAAAATATAGATATTCCTTATTTTTTTGAGGGTCTGAACGAAAATATCTGTCTACAAAATTTCCATTATTGTTAAAATCATCTATCGAAGCATCAATAAAAATAATTTTTTTATAATTATCAATATTTATTTTTGGATTTTTTTTAACATGATATTTGATACTTATAGTTGAAAAATAAATTTCCTTTGAAATTTTATAGATAAAACTAAAAAAATATTTAGCTTTATCAAACTTAAAAAGAATATTTTTATATCCCAATGTGTCATCCCAAAAAGCAAAATAACAAAAGAGTGAAGTTTTTTTTCTATCATTTTTTATTAAATCAGAGCAAATTTTTAAAATTTTTGACTGTTTCTTTTGGATTAATTTCATGCAAAAATAATTTTAAACTACTGAACAAGAACTACAGGGAACAAGATCAATTCTTTTTTTTTCCAAATGTAATTTTCTGTATTTACTATAATAAGTTGAATTCCATAAATCTTCTATTGATTGTTGTGGAAAAGTACCCACGGATAAATTTGATTTATAATCAACATCACATGGGTTTGTTTTTCCATCCCACCAAACAAACATTCTTCTCCATAAATCAGAACAAGGTTTAGAAATATTATTTTTTTCTTTTTCATAATTATTTTCCCATGGATTATAATCAACAAATGCAACTTGATCTACCAAGCCTCCCCAGAAGTTTTTCATATCATCAAATTTTTGATCATCAGAAAATTTTACACCTGATACTCTTGTAATAATTTTTGAATTTGAATATTTTTTTTCTTTGATTTCATTAAATAACTCCAAATTTTTTAACACCTTATCTAATTCACCGTTTACTCTTAATTTTTTATACAGATTTTTGTCTGCAGCATCTGCACTTATAACTAAAGTTTTTACCCCTCCAGATAAAATAGCATGAATTTTTTCCTCATTTAAAAGAGATGCATTAGTATTTATTTTTAGATTCAAAAATTTTCCGACCGTATAATTTAGCATCTCAGATATTTTTGGATTTATCATAGGTTCTCCTCTGGATGCTAAAGATAAAAACTCTATTTTTCCTTCAACCTGATCAATTATTTCTTTAAATAATTCAAGCTTCATATGTCCCATATGCCCGGAGCTTTTTTTGTTAAAGGTATTATCTGTCATAAAACAAAATACACATCTATAATTACATACTGATGAAGGTTCGATTTGTAAATAAGGAGGATAATCGTCTAAAATTTTTTTTTGAGGAAAAATTTCATATCTATATCTGTGTATCAAATATCTCAATAAATCACTATCATCAATCGTTTTTATTTCATCAATAACATTTTGTTTTATACTAAATCTGTTTAAATTATCTTCTTCTTTTAAATTGTTATCACTCAAAATGTCGTCTTGTATATTATTAATAATTTTTTTTTCTTGTGAATTAAATTTTTCAATATCTGAATTTTTAAGAATAAAATTTAATTTTTTTAAAAAAATTTGATAATCTTCTGAATATTTTCCTTTAAGACTTATGAAACTATTATGCTTTTCATAAATTTTATTCATAGTTTATTTTTAATCCAATGTTCTAATTGTGGTAATTGCCACTCATAATCCAAATCAAATCCAGCCTCAGAATAAATGGGTGCTATTTTTTTTCCCATCCATCTTTGTGGAAGAAGATTGTCTCGCATATTATGAAAACATTGTGGCCTTACAATGGAGACAGACATATCTGCAAAATAAACGTCTCCTTGAGAATCTCTGTCACAATTAAGTGTTTTTGGGTTTCCAAAAGTTTTAAATGGCACAAAAGGTTTTAAAGACCCATCTTTTACTACTTTTCTTGCTCTCAGTGGGCTCCACATATTGTATTTGGATACTGTTACAGCAGAGTCAAAGCTTGGATTTTTTCTTAAAAAATTAATTCCAAATGTAATTTGTTTTTCATGGATTGTTGCAGCATTAGCAAAAAGTAAAACTATAAACTCTATCTTTTTCCCTTTTTTATTTTGTTCAATTTTGATTTTTTCATATCCGTGCTTAAATGCATCGTCACCTAATGCTTTATTTGTTGTAAGATATTTGGGTCTCTTAATAATTTTTGAATTATATTTGCTTTTACAGATTCTGGACATTTTTGGGCAGTCTGTAGAAATATATATTTCATCAACCATCTTGCTCTTATTACAAGCAATTATAGGATACTCAAAAATATATTTTCCTTTTATCTTGATGAGATTTTTATTTGGAAAACCTTTGCTTCCTTTTCTACCAATTAACAAGCTAATTATAGATTTATTTTTCATTTAGTTAATTAATTACTTTTTAAATATTCAATATATTCTTTAAGCTTACTATAAAAATTTTTATCTTTTTTTAAATAGATATTCTTTCCTGATTTAACTTTGTATTTTGTGGGTTTCAAAATATAATGACCAATAATATTTTTTTTTTGAAATTTTTTTTTTATTTTTTTTCCTAAAATTTTTTGTATTAACTTAAATAAATTAGATATCTTAATATCTTCTTTTCCAACTAAATTTAAAAATTTATTCTCAAATTCCTTTTTTAGTGATTGATGAGTCAAAAGAGAAGCGGTTTTAACATGAATATATTTTCGTTTATTATGTGGAAAACCATAATACTCTAACTTATTTTTTTTTATGGCATTTAATAAAATTCTATAAAGTCCATTTTTATTATCACTTCTAGATCCATATAAAGAACCATATCGCAAAATTGTATATTTAAGATTATATTTTTTGCTAAATTCTAAAATAAAATCTTCTGCAGCTCTTTTACTACAACTATAAAAACCTCCTTCTTCACTTCCTGCATATATACTACTTGCAAAAATTAACCTTTTAACTTTATGCTTAACACAATATTTTGCAATCAAACATAATGCTAATACATTTAATTTTACTGTTTCAATTGGTTTTATTAAAGACTCATCTAGATCACTTAGCCCTGCAAATAAAAAAATATAATCTTTATTTTTAATAGATTGATCTAACATTTTTTCATTTAAAATATCGCCATTTATAAAATTTACATTTTTATGCTTAATTTTTGATTTTCGATTATCATAATTAAAAACTTTATGTTTTTTTTCAAGCAAAGTTTGTATTAAATGGGAACCTAAAAAACCACTTCCACCTATTACTAATGATTTTTTCATTTATTCTTTTTATCTTTATAAATTAAGCTTATTTTTTTTTGTGTTTTTTTATCAAAATAAAAATTTAAAATATTTTTTTTTACCATTAAATTAAACTTTTTTAATTTATTTTTACCATTTATAAATAAATATATCTTTTTAATCCTAGAAAATAATTTTTTATTCACTGAAATTCTCAAAAAATTAAAATCATCACTATAAGTTATACTAGCATGCTTTGATGAATGAATTACCGGATAATTGAAGAACAATGAGGCAATATGAAATTTTTCACCTAAAGATAAAAAAGCAACATCAATTTTTTTACTTAATTTCTTAGAATATTGTTCTGTTTCAGATATTAAATTTTTAGGATAATTATTAATTTTTATAAATTTTAT
>MDSV01061262.1_pt1 | contig 45964 bp, 39 predicted proteins | sample 810851 | NCBI WGS metagenome assembly MDSV01 (sample SAMN05326640, study PRJNA326480) | marine metagenome | isolation source: seawater | place: Atlantic Ocean: North East | collected 2012
CCGTCCATCACGGCCACGAGGTCGTTGTGATCCAACCGTTCCAGCAGGTGTTCGAAGCCAAGGGCTACCGCCCCACCGACGCCCGTCCCGCCAGAGTTCAGGACAACAAGTTCCGCATGATGTTCTGTGGCTTGCGCTGCCTTCGCGGTACCGTCGCTCGAGCCATCGTCAACAAGGACGACAAGATCGACCTCGGGTGGAAGGTTGCCCAGAGCTCTTCCAATGTGCTGGACCTCGTCCTTTGCGGGCATCACCACCGCAAGACGGCGTCCACCCCACATGTTCCGCTGCGAACGACCGCGCCCCATAAGGTGTCGGAACACGCCGGCGGAGGCCGATGATTGATAGCCGGGTCCGTTCGAAGAGGGAACGTGCCTGCACCTCGCCACCGGCTGGTCCTGATTGGTTCAAACCTTGAACTCCGGATCGTTTCGATCATCGTTCGGGCAAGGGAATCGGTCGATGAAGTGGTCCTTTTGGACCGCGGCTCGACCGACGCGACGGTCGAACTTGCGGAGCGGCTGGCGTGTCCTGTGCTCACCCATACCGAAGAACACATCACCGGAGCGAGCCTTGCTTCGGTGCTGAAAGAAGCGGGACTTGACGACGCTGAACGGACCTTGTTTCTCCGAGTGAACGATGCGTGGCGGTTGCGGGACCTCCCGCTGTCGATCAACCGCCTTCACGAACGTTGGGACGTCCATGTGTCCATCGTCCTCGACGAAGACGAGGGGCCGCCTGAAGACGTCGTGTTGCTCGATGCCGACATCCAACACCTTCAGGTGACGCCGACCGGTTTCCAAGCCTTGGCATCGCTCGGACCTTTGGGGACGGCCATGGACCTTCCAGAAGGGCTCGAAGTCCGCGTCAGCAGGCACCTTGCTCGACCAAGCGTGCACCAGGCTGAGTCGTTGGCAAGCGCCTCAAGGATGGCCCAGATGTTCTACTGGATGCTTGAATCAAAGCATCCACTGATGCTCATTGGTTTGCCCGGTTTGGTCCTCTTTGTGCTTGGAATTCAGCTTTCAGGCAACGTCATTGACCAGTTCAAAGAACTCAACTCCACCTCCCTCGGCGTCACCTTGGCCACCGTTGCGGTCACCCTGGTCGGCCTGTTTGCTTTGATGACCGCCATCCTGCTATGGATCATGGAAAAGCAAGTGGCAAGCCTCCACCATCAGGTCGAAAACGAGGGCGGGGTCGCTTGAGAGACGCTCCAGCCCAAGGGCTCCTGTGCCTCGACATGGACCGTGTTCTGGTCAACCACTTGTCCACGTGGCAGGTGGTTTACGACGCGATCGGAGCGGACAACTCCGAATCCTTCAACCTCTACAACCAGGGAAAACTGGACGAATGGACATGGATCAAACTCGACCTTGGCTTGATTGAGGCGGCGTTCAAGGCCATGGATGAACGCCATGCCCGTGTGGACCGCTTGGACGACATCCTGCTCGCAGCTCCGCTGATGCCGGGGCTCGAGGCGCTGATTCAGACCGCTTTGGACAGGGGCTGGCATGTGGCCATCGTCAGCGGCGGTGTACAAGCCACTGCGCACCGAATCGCAGCACGGTTCTCCACAGGCACACCCTGGAAGCGGAGGTGGGGTGGCATTGAGCGCCGCTATGCCACCGAGGCGGGCCACGGATGCGACACTCCGCTTGATGTCTTCACCAATGGATGGTTGCCGCAACTCGGTCATGACGAGAACGGCCGACTTCGCTCCCTCGGAAGGTATCAGGTTCAGATGGACGGAAAGGGCGCCCTCGTGCGCATGCTGCAACGTCGGTACAGCGTTGATCGGGCGCGTACGGTCGCGGTCGGGGATTCAGCTGGAGACATTGGCATGTTCGAGGAATCCGGGCTGCCGATTTGCTTCAATCCGTGGGACGAGCGCCCGCTTCCTTACGCGAAAGTCGTCATCAATGAATGCGATTTGCATCGGGTGATCGACGCGGTCGAGGAACACGGTTTGTTTGAGCCTCAACCCAAGGAGGAATGACCTACATGGACATCGAAGACACGACATCAATGTGCTTGGAATGCGGATACATCCCTGGAATCTTTCTTCCAGGCATGCCCTGCCCCGATTGCGGGGAACCGATGGTCTGAGTTCAGAACAGGCGAACCGTTTCGAGGTTCCGAGGCGCGTAGGTTCGGCAACGGTACCGCTCGCGCAGGGTCTTGCCAAGTTCGTTGCACTTGTGGTAATCCCCGTGGTGGCAAACGATCGCCTTGGGCGTGGGACTCATTTGGTCGACAAAGTCGAGCAGTTGACGCCGGTCGGAGTGGCCGCTGAACCCGTCGATGGTGACCATCTCGATGCCGATTTTCACCATCTCGGTGCGACCGTCGATGAGCATCGGCACTTCCCCGAAGCCCTTCTGAAGGCGCCGGCCGAGGGTACCTTCTGCCTGGTAACCCACGAAGCAAAGGGAGTTTCGTGGTTCCGATGCCCAGTGCTTGAAGTACTCCATCACCGGGCCGCCGTTCATCATGCCGGAGGTCGCCAGCACGATGCAAGGGCTCGTGTCCATGATGATGGATTCGCGCAATTCACGGCCTTGGACAGGACGGAACCACTCGCTGGTGAAGGGGTTCTTTCCGTCATCGGTAAGCAACGAACGCTTCAGCGAACTGGTCAGGTAATCCGGGTGGGCCGCGTGGATGGCCGTGGCTTCCTGAATCATGCCGTCCAACCAAACGGGCACGGGCTTGATGTTGCCCGCACGGAAAAGGTCGTCAATGGCGATCATCACTTCCTGTGAGCGCCCGACAGCGAACACGGGGCAGATCAATTTGCCACCGCGTTCGATGGTTCGTGTGACGATGTCCTGCAACTCCATTGTTGCTTCTTCGCGGGAGGGTTGGTAGTCGCCGCTGGCGCCGTAGGTCGATTCAATGACCAAGGTCTCACAGCGAGGGAAGCGAACGTTGGCTGCATCGAACAACCAGGATTTCTCGTACTTCTGATCGCCGCTGAACACAATGTTGTGCTTGCCGTCGGCGATGTTGAGGTGAACCGCAGAGGAACCGAGGATGTGTCCGGCGTTTTCGAAGGTCAACTTCACGTCGGGGGTGATGTCGGTGGTCTTGCTCCAATCCACGTCAACCACGTGAAGCATGCACTGTCGGATGTCTTCCATGCTGTAGGGCGCGCGCTTGCCTTCGGCTCCACCGACCTTCAGGAAATCCGTTTGGAGCAAGAGCATCATGTCGCGCGTGGGCGGCGTGCAGTACACAGGTCCGCGGTACCCGTACTTGAACAGGACCGGGAGCATGCCCGCGTGGTCGAGGTGCGCGTGGGTCAGGACCACGGCGTCCAACTTGTCCAACGGCAGCGCTTCGGGGGCCGTGAAGTACGGCATGGGGTCTGTGTCGCTTGCAATGTTCACACCGACATCGATCATCACGCGCGACTCGTTGGTGGTGACCAAATGGCACGCACGGCCCACTTCGCGGTACGACCCGAGGGCCGTCACACGGGCCCAAGCAGACCCTGGGCGAGTTGGGCGGTGGATGTTGAGGCCGAAATTCTTGAGCAACTTTCGTCGCTCGGTCGCGTTGGCTTCACGGTATCCACGGATGTCATGGATGGTTTTGGACAGCACCGGGGGCGTGCGTTCGACACGAACGAGCCATCCCGTCGTGTCTCGAATCTCGTTTAGGACCGCGCCACGGCGTCCAACGGCTTCACCGGGGTCGTCGCAAATCAACGTGATCTCACGAAGGCATGCGTCGAAGTAGACGTGCTTCAGGCCTGCTGCATCTGGCAAAATGTCCTCGATGGAGCGCTTGGCCTCCTCGGGTGTGACCATGATGTCTTCAGACGGTCGAAGCACAATCGTACGACGTACGCGCTTTGCGATGCGCCCAATCAGGCCGTCGGAAGCAAATCGTGCAGGTTCCGAGGTGATGATGGCGATGTCACCGGCTTCCAGTTCGACCGAATAATCGAGCCCTTTGGGAACAATCTTGGCCACTTCGTCTTTCAGTTCTTTGAAGCTCATCCTCATGGTGAACACACCTTGCCGGCTCCCCCCACCTCAACGATGGTGGGAAACGGGAATGGGAAAGGCCTCAGCGGTGTGAGGCGAGGAGCGCGTCGATCTCGGATTGATCGACGAGTTGGAATCCGTCTTTGGCGGTGATGACCGCGAGGTCCATGCCGTTGCCGCTGGCGGCGTCGCGCTGACCGGAGGCGGTCAAGGCACGGGCAGCGAGGAGGACGGCCTCTTCACGGGACATGTTCTCCCGGAAACCGTCTTCGAGGACACCGTACATGTACGGAGAGCCGGAGCCGGTCGCGCAGTACACGTCGGGGATGGAACCACCGGCCGAGTCGATGGAGTACACCGAAGGTCCGTCAGGATCAACACCGACGATGAGGAGCTGAACCCAGTGGGGCCGGCCAGAGAGGATGTTCGCGGTCAGGGTGGCAACACCCTTGACGGTCATCTGTTGGCCACGTCGCAACTCGAAGAGCGCCACTTCGGCCCTGAGGGTACGCGACAGGGACTGAGCGTGACCGACAAGGCCGGCCGTGGTCAATCCGAGGTTGTCTCCAATGCGGAACAACTTCTGGACGCTCTTGTTGGCCACGAAGTGGCCCATGGTGGCACGGTGGTCAGCCCCGACGACTGCACCGCCGTCAAACGTGATGCCCACGGTGCTCGTACCGGTTTTGAGAACGCCTTCATGCTCGCCCTGAATCATGGTTGCTCACCTCCGCCACCCCGTATGAACAACGGGTGCGTGAGAAGGACTGTCTGACGGACCCTTATGAATCCGCCGTCAACGCAGGCGAGGCTTCATGGGACATCGACACCGCCCCGAACCATGGCCCGACGGTCCGAGAGCGACGAGTGGCAGTCCTCGCTCGACGCCTTCACGGGTTCACCGGAGGAGCCCCCAAGCACGACCTTGGGCTCACCCCTCGAACAATTCGACATGCCAAGCCTTCGTCAAGAAGCACGTCGCGTCCCCTCCGCCCCGACCGTACCGCATGCCTACCTCGACCTGCGGAATCTCTACCCGAATGCTCCGGTCCCGGTCGGACCCGAATCGCCTGTGATCCACCGGGCCTCATTGGCCAGCATGGACGGCATTGGACAGGTGATGGATTGGGCTGCTGAAGGCCACATCACCCTCCTCGATGTCGCCCCCCTCTTCGGACGGCGGGATGATTTCCGTGCTGCGCTGGACCACATCTCCGTCTTTGTCGAGGACGACTTGGGCGGTCGGCTGCTGCAATTGACCGACACCCGAATCCTGGTGCTGCCACCGGGAATTGAAGGCATTCGCGGCGTCGAGGACGCACCAGAAACCGTCCGCCCAGAGGGCGACGGGAGGCGTTGGTGAATGGAGCAAGTCGTCAACGCGCCTTGCCCCACCTGCGGTGATGAGGAAAACCTCCGCCTTCGTACGCACATCGACGAAATTCCCTATTTCGGAGAACACACGCAGGTCACGCTGCTGTGCCTTTCGTGCGGATGGCGGCAAACCGACTTGATCCCCGCCGAGGCCCAAACGCCGACCGGCTGGACGCTGCACCTCACATCACGCCGTCACCTGACCGCCCGTGTGGTTCGCTCAACGGCGTGCACGGTGCGAATCCCTGAGTTGGATTTGGAGGTGTCCCCGGGCGCGTCTTCAACGGGCTACGTGTCCAACGTTGAGGGCGTGATCCAGCGCTTTGTGGACGTGCTTGACATCGTCGAACGTGACGTGGTGGCGCATGGGGATCTCCCCTCCGAGCGTGGCGAATTGGACCGGTTGCGGATGCGTCTGGCCATGGCCATGGCTGCGCAATTCGACGAGCCATTGACGTTGGAATTGCTCGACCCGAGCGGCCGCTCGTTGATCCTTGACGATGACGCAGAGCAGCGGGAATTGACCGCCGAGGAAACCGACGTCCTTCCGATGGGCCCTGAGCCGCCCGTGTTCTCGTCCTAAGGCTCATCGAGCGTCGGGAGCAAGGAAAGCCTCGACAAGATGAGCGTGCTCGTCTCGCCGTTCGGCGAGGTCTCCGAGCCATGTTTCAGCACGGTCGAGGCAGGCTTGCTTCATCTCCCCTGCAAGGAGCCGCCCAGCCCGGTAGGATTCGGCCAAATCCGCGAGGACGGCATCGTCCTCTTCAAAGAAATAGGCCATGTACTGGAACGCCACGTCACGGTCAGGATCCCCACCGAGGCGGCGATGCTCTTCCACGGTCGGCTGACCGCCAGAAAAGGCCCGGCGAATTTTCTTCGCCACTTTGGCAGGCTCGTCGCCAAGGAAGATGGTGGAATCCGGACGGCTGCTGGACATCTTGTCGCCGTCGAGGCCCACGGCGAAATGATGGTAGGTGGATGCAGGAGGCATGAGCCCCATGCCGCCGAGTTCACGTTCCAAACCCAGCAGCGCAAGCCGGACGGCCGCAAGATCGCGTTTTGAGGCCGAAGGTACGTCCACCGTGCCATGTTTAGGATTGGGACGAAGGTCGCTGAAACCCAGGGCGCTCAAGCGTTCGACAATGCGGTCGAACACGGCTTGTCGGACGTTACGATCCACCCTTCCGTCGGCCTGTTGCCCAAGGGCCACTGCGTTGTCTTCTTGGACGGAAAGGGCGACGGTCAGTCCGGCATGCTTTCCTTCCTTGAGGTTGAACCAATTGGTTTTCGAGGCCAAGCCCCGGGTCAAACGCAAGTGCGGATCTTGGTCCACGCCAACGGGGACCACGATTGGCCGAAGGCCTCCATATTCCTCCGTTTGGGGATGGAGGATGTCGCCCGCTTGCACCAAGGGTGCTTGCACGTGGGCCAAGTTCGTTTCTCCCTTGAATCCGTAAATCGCTTCAAACTCGGAGAGGTTGGTTCGTCGACCGAGTTGGAAACCGAGCCGCTGGACGATGGGTCGTGAGGACTGGAAGTACACCTGCGTGCGCTCCGGATCGAGCCCGAGTGCCGCGTAGTTGGCGATGTATTGCTCCAAGGCAATCTTCCGTCCTTCCTTGAGCCCAACGCCACGCGTGGCCTGGCTCTCAAGGTCGGCCACGGCGATGGTCACGTCGCCTCCATGCTGCTGAAACCATCGCACCTGGTCGATGACCATCGAATGACCAAGATGCATGCGACCGGATGGCATCAGGCCGGTAAGCACACCGAACGGCTCCCCTTTGCGCTGGGCATCGAGCACCCCCTCAAGGTCGCGGTGAGCAAACACGATGCCACGACGGTGAAGCCGAGTCGGATCGGGGAGGTCCAGCCCTTCCATCCGGTTGAGGCCAAAACGGGCAACGATGCCCTCATAGTCGGTGGATTGAGCGCTGCTCCACGGATCGATCTCCACACGTCCACCTCGCTGTACGGCTGGACCCACCGGGCATGAAGGCTTCGTCACTCTTGCTCTTCGAATCCTCGGCTATCAGGGTGCGGAGCGAGTGCGGACGTGCCGTCATCGGAGCGGATAAGATGCCGCATGGCCAAGATGGACCCGGCAGCAGCCAGCAATCCGACCCAAGGGAGCCAAGGCATCTCAGGATCGGCATCTCTGGGAATCACCAGCCAGGTGAAACGCAACTCCGGCTCGTCGTTGAACCGCTTGCTCCAACGGAAGAGATCCCAAGTGTCGTGCCCGGCGATGGTCACCGCCACCCCCAAGCCGTTCCATTGCTCGGTCATCCCGAGGACGTCGAGGTCCGAACGGTTGACGGGCGCATCAAGGACGAGATCCATGCGCTGACCCACGGCAAGACTGAGCAGGGTTTCGTTGCCGACGGTGCGCACACCCGTCGCCGTGTTCCGGACACCCTCAAGGTCTTGTGCGGGATTCCCGTCAAGGGACACGTTCGTCACCGTAACACCCTCTGGGGGCAGGAAACGCCACGTTGTCGGCACCTTCCATGCCTCGGGATTCGAGGCATTGCATGCCACGGTGTCCTCCAGGGTGAAACTGACCTTCCGGGCGTCAGTTGAATTCACGTCCAAGGAAAATTCGTGGCAACGCGATACCGCCCATGTGGACCATGCTTCACCCCAGGTGGTGAACCACACGTCATCGCGGGACAGCAGCAGATCGACCACCTCGCCGTCATGACGAATGGTGGCATCGTTGACACGGCCGACCCAATACATGTTGACCAATCCGCCAGCATCGAGTTCGTCCTCGAGGGCCTCAATTTGCGCGACTTCTTTTTCCAAGGAACCGCCCCGACGACCGAGGTTGTACCAATCCTCCTCGAAGGCGGGAGCGTCGTCTGCTGCGTGCCACGCGCTGGTGGCCAAGCCGGTGTTGTCGCCATGCACGACGAAACCGAGACCACCGAGCAAGGTGTGATCAGCTGCAGGCAAGCCTTCTGGCGTGTGCAACGAGATGGGCGCTTCACCCCACATCGAAGCGGGAGTTCGGGCCGTCAGGTACGCACGGCAGGCCGTCGCGACCGCACCGGGGTCGTTGGCCCAACTCAATCCAGGCATGCCATAGCAGCCAAATTCGTCGCCGGCATCAATGCGTTCGACGGCCATGCTGGTTTCCAACCAACCGTCTTCCTCCCACGCCTGAGCGGCGGCCAATGGAGCGATGACGGGGAGCACCAGCACCCCGAGCAGCATGAAGGCCAACACACGCTGCATGACCAGCTCTACCACACCCAAGATTTGAGCCTTGCAGCCCAATCAGCCTGAGAACCCTCCATCAGCAGTGAAGATTGATACCACGGGATTCGATGGACCACCGTGAGCGAAGCGCGTGAGAAGGCTTGGGCGACGGTGGTCGCTCGTAGTGGAATCCGTTCCGCTGACAAAGTCGAATTGCGCTATCCAAACTACCGCCGGCTTCGCGTGCTGGTCAACCCGGGGATGCGGCTGTTCCTCAGGTTGCGCATGCGAGGGCTGCATCATGTCCCACGCCGAGGGCCGGTCATTTTGGCCGCCAACCATCTCTCTCACGTGGACCCCATCATGGTCATCATGGCGACCCGACGGAAGCCACACTACCTCGCCAAAGACGGTCACTTCGTCTCAGGGCCACGCAAGTGGCTGATGAACGCCACTGGACAGATTGAAACCCACCGTGAGAGCGGGGCGCGAAGCGCCCTGTCGAGCGCCGTGGCGTTGTTGGAAGCGGACAAAGCGGTCGGCATTTTCCCTGAAGGCACCCGCTCCAAGCGCACCGAATCACCCTACCTTCAGGAAGGAAAAACCGGGGTTGCACGCCTGGCAGCCACCGTACCCCATGCGACGGTCATCCCGGTGGCGCTGAAGGGCACTCGAGGGATGATGCAGCCGTCGGCGCACAAATTCCCTCGTCTTTGGCGCCGTGTGGAGATCACCATCGGCCGAGGCATCACGTGGGAAGAATGGCTTGTCCACCAAGACGGCGCTGCCCTTTCCGACGATGCGGTGGTCGCCATGGCGGCCATGGAAGACGACGACTTGGATCATGAAATGGCCGTCTTGCAGCGGCGATTCACCGATCAACTCATGGCCAGTTTGAGGCATCTCGGCGCGCCTTGAGACCGACAAGCCTCAAGGGCCGCAGGGCAGAGTCATTGCCATGCAAGCCTACCTTGACCTGCTGCAGCGGGTCCTCGACGAAGGCGTGCCGAAAGGCGACCGCACCGGAACCGGGACACTCAGCGTCTTTGGCCACCAGATGAGGTTCGACCTCAGCGAAGGGTTCCCCTTGGTGACCACCAAGCGGATTCACATTCCTTCCGTGGTGCATGAGCTCCTCTGGTTCCTGAAAGGAGACACGAACGTGCGTTACCTGCAGGAAAACGGCGTTCGAATTTGGAATGAATGGGCCGATGAACACGGGGATCTTGGTCCAGTCTACGGCAAACAATGGCGTCGCTGGGTGGGACAGGATGGCGTTGAGCACGACCAAATCGCCGAAGCCATCCGCCTGATTCGTGAGAATCCAAACAGCCGAAGGATCATCGTCAGTGCTTGGAACGTGGCCGATCTGCCCGACATGGCCCTGATGCCCTGCCACGCCTTCTTCCAATTCCACGTGGCCGACGGGAAACTCAACTGCCAAATGTACCAGCGAAGCGCTGACGTGTTCCTTGGAGTCCCGTTCAACATCGCCTCATACAGCCTGCTCACCCACATGATGGCCCACGTCTGCGGTTTGGAACCTGGCGTGTTCGTGCACAGCATTGGAGATGCGCACCTGTACAACAACCACCTCGACCAGGCACGCCTGCAAATCACCCGGGAACCGCTCCCCTTGCCCAGCCTCAAGATCGACGCGTCCGTCACGAACATCGACGGTTTCACTGCAGAACATTTCGAGTTCGTTGGCTACGAACATCACCCCCACATCACCGCACCCATCGCCATCTGAGGTCCTCGCATGCCGCTGCACCTCATTTGGGCCGAAGACCAAGCGGGCGGCATCGGCCGTGATGGTGACCTGCCATGGCGCCAACGCACCGACCTGCAACGGTTCAAGGCCCTCACGATGGGACACCCTGTGGTGATGGGCCGACAAACATGGGAAAGCTTGCCCTTCCCGCTTCCTGGCCGAGAAAATCTGGTGCTCACCCGAAACGAAGGGTGGTCCGCCGATGGAGCATCCCGCACGACCGTCGCCGAGGTGCGGTCCCGTTCAGAAGGCGGCGAGACGTTGTTCGTCATTGGAGGCGGAGAGATCTATGCACTCATGCTGCCAGAAGCAGCCGCGGTGTACAGGACGATCGTGAACGCGACGGTGGACGGCACCGACACCCACGCTCCACCCCTGAACGCTGACGCTTGGACGCTCAAGACCACGGAGGCCGTCCCGGCGCAATCGGGCGACGAACACGACCAAGTGTTCGAGCATTGGATACGGCGCTCGTAATCAGAACCACGTGCCTTCCATCAGGAAGGTCACCAGAGCAACCGAGACCATGATGGCCGAGGGCAACATGGCGCTAAGACCGCTTTCCATGTCACTGAAGGCCAAGGCTTCCGTTCCGCGATGAACGGTGACGATGTGTCCGAATCCGTCCCCTTCTCGCGTCAATTCAGGCAGCGCGGAGGCCAACGACTGGTCCACGTGTTCGAACATCAACTCCTCTTGGGTGCGAGGTTGGGCATAACACGAGGCAAAGAAGGGATCACCGACGGTCCACCCATCGATGTCCCACACGTGAGCAGCCCTCAGATTTCTCACCCGACCGCCGGGCCGACTTCGTGTTGACCACAGGCTCATGTCGGAGTGCGACCACTCCTGAATCCGGCGCCCGTTGGTCAAGAGGCTCGGGTGAACCGCCATCCCACCAGTGCCGTCGTGCACCAAGGTCGGGGCGCCGCCTGAGTCCGAACGAATCAGGCTGTAGGCGCTTCGGCTCTCCCATCGACCGCCGCTCACCTTGCCTTCCTCGTCACGCTCCTCGACCCACTCTTCCCAGTTGAATTGATGACCGTACCTCCAATCCCAATCCGCAAGGCCATGCACGCACTTGCCCGCATCACCGTCGACGAACACCGCCGCGGGCCAGCCAAATCGAGGACGAAGTTGACCGTAGACCTCAACTGGACCCATCGGCATGGAGCGCACCGTTGAGGTTGGTCGATCGGCGAGGGCACGCCACTTGCGTACGCGGAAGAATTGGACGAGCAAGATCACGGCACCGACGGCCAGCGCCCCGTAAAGGGCTGCAGGATCTCCAGATTCGAAGAGGTAGGTTCGAGCGATGATGACCAGGAAGGCGCTTTGAGCGATACGAATCAACGACTGAAGATTCAAGGTGGCAGGGACCGGAGTGCCCACAACCTGGGGATGATCGACCAGAAGGCCGCCTTCGTCTTCATCGTACGGCCGGTCAAGGTGCCAAGCGCCAATCGGGGGCGGCCGTACCAACCATCCCTCGGCTGGCCCTCCAGAGGAGACTTCGGTACGCTCCCCATTCGGCCCTAAGGCGTACGAAACATCGGCGATGTCGCCAAGCCTGGTGCGGATGGCGTGGAGGGCGATTTGAATCCCAGAAGGGAAACTGGTGGCCAGCGCCATCCCGAGGATGTAGAACGCAACGGCAAAAATCAGCAGGTTCTCAGTCGTAAGGCCGAGCGACATCAGGATGTACACAAAACCACAGGTCAAGAGGACACTGCCCACCAGTTGGACCCACTGTTTGACATTCATCGGCAGGTAAGCATCCAGAAACCGAGGCGCCGTCACCGGCTCCATGCTGCCCTTGATGACGTCGATGGGTCGCTCTTGAGCGTCCATATGCCCAGCCTCCGTGCTTCACGCCTCGTCCGTGTATTCGGTCACCCGGATGCCCAGACGACCCTGACGTGCAGGACGCTGCATCACCCGAGCAAGTTTGGCTTCGAAGGCTGCTTTCAGATCGATTTCCATTGCGAGGCTGTGCCCCATGAGGAGGATCAGTACGTCCGCCATCTCTTCTGCAACCTCTTCGATCGGCTTGGCCTTCGTGATGGCTGCAGCCAATTCACCGAGTTCTTCCACCGTCAGGGCAATTCGGTAGCCCATGTCGTGACCGTTGTTGCCTGCGAAGTCGTGCTTGTGATGGAAGGCTGCGACGCCTTTCATCATCGACGACCAGACGTCGTCTGCTTCGCTGGCCATCCAGCCGTCCACGCTCAAGTCCATGCATCGGCGTGCAAGGTGGCGTCCTATAGGCAGGAGGGTCAAGCCTCAAGCTGGTCAAGCAGCACGGCCCACACCGGTCCCAAACGACGGTGCGCTTCTGCCGAAACTTCCTCGTGGACAAGATCTGCCCGCCGGTCACCCGGTGAACGCCCAGCGGCCCAGTTGGCTGCGATGCACAGCGCGGCGTAAGGCAGACCAAGTTCAGCAGCCAGTTTGGCTTCGCGTGGCATCGTCATGCCCACCACTTCACCTCCGAGCCGCTCAATGGCGTCGACCTCTGCAGGGGTCTCGAAATGTGGACCTTGCGTCAACCAATAGGTCACCAACAAATCCTCTGGGGTCACGTCTTGCACCTGAGCCAAGACCGATGAAGTGCGCTTCAGCAGCGCTTCATCGTAGGCGTTGGCCATGGACGTGAACAATGCGTCATCGTCGTGGAAGGTGGTGCTGACGCCAGTCAAGTCGATGCCGTCGACCGCCACGCCAACGCGACCGGGCGGGAGTCGCTCCGTGAGGGTGCCGACCGAACAGACCGCCAAGACGCGATCGACCTTGGCATCGGCCATCGCGCGAAGGTTCGCGCGATGCTCAATCCGATGCGGCGGGGCCGTCCCCCCGGTGGCATCGTGATGGCGTTGAACAAACACGAGTTCACATCGCTCATCGCCGCGCGAGAGGGTCATGCACCGCAGCGGAACCGTCCCATAGGGCGTTTCTTGGTGCACCTCATCGACGCGTTCGGTGGACCACCCGGCCTCGTTTGAACCAGGAATCGCATCCAAAGCCAAGAGGCCGGTTCCACCCATCACACCAATGCGGCGCATGGAAGAGCCTCACGGCAGGAGGGCTTGGACCCATCGGCGAGCGAAACCGCGACTCAAGCGCCTTGGAGGCGCTCGATCAACTCGGCCTTCTTCCCGGACACTGGAAGACCCTTGGCCTTCAATTCGTCCTTGAGTTCGGCCACGGTCATCGAAGCGTAATCGGGCGCATCTGCATCAGACGCGTCCGCGGCTTCTTCAGCCGCAGCGGGTGCGTCTTCTTCTGCTGGTGCTGCCTCTTCGGCTGGCGCTTCTTCAGCTGGCGCTTCTTCCGCAGGAGCCTCATCGGCGTCCACGTCGTCGTCTGCACCGGCTTCGTCGGCACCTTCGTCGTCTTCAGCCATGGCTTCCGCGAGGAGTGCTGCCTTCTTGGCCTTCAATTCGGCCGCAGAGCGCTCTTCCTCAGCGTGAATCTCGTCAAGGGTTGGACCCTTCTCGGTGACCACACCGGTTTGGAGAAGCTGGCTCTTTCGAATGACGCAGGTACGCACGGGGTAAATCGACTTCACCGCGGTCTCAATGTCCTTCTCGAGGTCGCCACCGAGCATGGCGCTCTGGATTTGGGCGTAGGTCATCTTCGCCGCGCTGGTGGTGATGATGTCCCGGGCCTTGTTGCGGATGTCGCTCTTGACCGAGGTCTGCACGCGCTTCTGCGTGATGATGAGCGGCTTGATGCGAATGAGGTAACCGTCCGTGGTCACCACGTCGACGACGTCGTCGACCTTTCCGCGGTAGCGCCGCACTTGGCGGCGCACGTGGTCGGTTTGGTGGTGGTGGCCAATGAAGGTCGTCAACGCGTCCTGACCGGCAAAGTCGGTCACGCGGAAGCGAAGAATGACGTGCATCTTGGTGAAATCGCCTGAGAACTCCTGTTGGGTCATCTCGTAGACGCGGCCGCGGACGTGATCGTCAGACTCGCCGATGGTTTCGCCGATGTTCTGGAACTTCCAGGGGTCACGGGGGGCTCGGATGGTGTACCAACGCTTTGACTTCCACTTGTCTCGCTGCTTACGTGCTGCTGCACGTGCCTTTGCACTCATCTTCCTTGCCATGTGATCACCTGATGTTCCTACGAGGGCTACCCCGTTTGCAGTTCCGCGACCAACCTCGCGTATTTGAAAGGGCCGACGCGGGCCATTCACCAGCCGCGCTGGTCTAGGCGAATTTCGAGCGTCTCCAGCTCGTCACCCTTCATGGGTGCACCGTCGGTCATGGCCATGGCTTCAGCCACCTTGTCCGCATCGTCGAAGTGGGCGGTGGCAAGCACGATGGCGTCGGCCATGGTTGGCGGATGTTCTGACTTGAAAATCCCCGAGCCGACGAAAATGCCGTCCATGCCCATCTGCATCATCAGGGAGGCGTCGGCTGGGGTGGCGATGCCACCGGCAGAGAAGGTGACCACCGGCAGTCGGCCAAGGTCTCGCACGTCAGAGAGGACGTCACGGACGGAGGCCTTGAAGTCGTCATCGATGGCCCCGAAAGGCGTAACTTCGTGGGTACCGGGGAGCGTGGAACTTCGGGAAAGCACGTGATAGCGATCGATGACGTGGTCGGCCGCGAGGTCCAACCCTTTGTCATCCAAGCCCATCACTTGTTGAATCTCTTGCTCGATGATGCGTGCGTGGGTCACCGCTGCGACGACGTTTCCGGTACCGGCCTCGCCTTTGGTACGAATCATGGCCGCACCTTCGTGCACACGGCGCACCGCTTCACCGAGGTTCGTCGCCCCGCACACGAACGGAATCTCGTAGGCCTTTTTGTCGATGTGGAAGTACGGGTCCGCTGGGGTGAGCACTTCGCTTTCGTCGATCATGTCAACGCCCATCGCTTCGAGAATGCGGGCTTCACCGTCATGTCCGATACGCGACTTGGCCATCACGGGGATGGACGTGCAGTCGAGGATCCCTTGGACCATGTCCGGATGGCTCATGCGGGCCACGCCTCCAGCCTTGCGGATGTCGGCCGGAACGCGCTCAAGCGCCATGACGGCCACGGCTCCGGCGTCTTCGGCCACGGCGGCTTGCTCAGCGTCGACGACGTCCATGATGACGCCACCTTGCTGCATGCGGGCAAAGCCTCGCTTGATCAAGTCGCTTCCACGACGCATGTCGTTCAGGTCTACGCCAGCCATGCAGGTCACCTCCACCATCAACGAGCGAGGAGCTCAGTCGCCGAGCACGGGCGAGTCGCCTTCGGCAATGGGTGCATCGATGGCTTCCTCGGCGTTGCGGTCAATCCACGCTTCTTCTTCTTCCGGCACTTCGGTGTCAGGGAAGATGGCTTCCACAGGGCATTCGGGGATGCAGGCGCCACAATCGATGCACTCGTCGGGGTCGATGACGAGGTAAGTGTCGAGTTCGCGGAAGGCTTCCACAGGACAAACAGCAACGCATTCCTGGTACTTGTGGTCCACGCAGGTGGTCGTCACGACGTGAGGCATGACTCTCGGTATGGCTTGAGGAATATGAATGATGTCCAAATCCCATGTCAATTCAAGGCGGCTTCAATCATGGCACGAAGGCGCCCTTCAGCGGTTTGTCCTGGGTAGACGGCCACCTTGCATCGTACCTTTGCCGAACGGGGTGCGCCTGGTGGTGCGAGTGCGACGCGCCCTGCGACCAAGCCGTCCAGATCGATGCGAAAATGCACCGCTCCTTCCTCGTCGAGGCGAGTGGGGAGTTCCTCCAAGAGGGTGACTAGCGCCCCTTGATCAAGGCCAGACCACGCCTTGCGGAGGTCGCCTTTCCGACGGAGGTCAGCGCTCAGGGTAAGCATGGTTGGACCGGCGTGAGACGCGTAAGCGCTGCGTTCGATCTCCACGTCCCCCAACCATGCTTCAAGTGACGTTCCCACCACGGAAGCGTTGTCCATGGCACTGACATGAACACGAACAGAGAATCGGTCGTCGGCCATGTTTACCGCACGGGCCGGACGCTGATGACCATGCCGTTCAAGCCAACGGTGAGGCGACGCCGACTTCGCCGAGGGTCCAGCGGAGTGTTTTGATGACACCCTCCAAGGCCTTGTGGTTCCTCGCTGCGTCTTTCATGCCCTCGCGGTCACCTGCTTCGCGGCATTGCTCAAACCAATCCTTCCAATCTTGCTGTTTGGCTTCGGCCGCCGTCAGCATGGATTCGATGTCCTCCCAGCTCCGTTCATAGGTCCGGTGCGGTGTTGCGTCCGCCATGGTGGCCTTCGGAGAACCAGCCTATTTGAGGCGTGTGCCGACCTAGACGCCCCCCGGGCACATTCTCATGCTGAACGTCGCTCGTTCACCAGGTGTTCACCGGCCTTGACGAGGCCTCCGTCACCGACGACGCTGTAGGCGACGTTGGCGCCCTCTTCGACGATGGCCCCTACGCCAAGAATGGACGATTGCACGGTGGCACCTGAAGCCACCCTTGCATCGTTCATCAGCAAAGAAGACGCGACAAAAGCACCCTCGGCCACCGATGCTCCCTCGTGGAGGAACGCCTCCTGCCCACCGAGCAACGCCGCTTGAGCATCAAGCAAGTGATGCGGTTCACCGATGTCGAACCAAAGACCCTCAAGCATCAATCCTGCAATCGGAAGGCCTGCATCGAGCATGGCAGGGAAGAGATCACGGCTGAAATCGTACTTGGCCCCCGCAGGAACCATGGCAAGAGCCTCGGGTTCGAGGATGTAGACGCCTGCGTTGATCAATCGGCTGAAGGCCTCCTCTGGAGCGGGTTTCTCTGCGAAGCGTCGAACGAAGCCACGCCTGAGGTTTCCGTCCACCTCAGCGTCGTTGGTCTCGCCAAGGCCAACGATGCCAAACGAACTCGGGTCGTCGACTTCCACAAGACCGATGGTGAGTGCGGCACCCGTGGCTCGGTGGTGATCCAGCAAAGCCCCGAGGTCAAGGGTGCTGACACCATCACCCGAACCGACAAAAAAAGTAGAGGTCAATTCTTCGGCCAACAAGCGAACGCTTCCAGCCGTGCCCATCGGCGTTGATTCACGGTTCACACGTGCATTGACGTCTTCTTGAGACCACGTCATCACGTGCGCTGCGAGGTCCTCGCCACGGTAGCCTGTCGTAACGACAAGTTCGCTGACCCCTGCATCCAGCATGGCCTCTTTGACGTAGTCAATGACCGGTCGACCCAGCAAGGGGACCATCGGTTTGGGTCGATGGTCCGTCAGCGGTTGCAGACGCGTTCCGCGACCGCCTGCCATGATGACGCCGTGCACGCCGCCACCTCATCGGCGTCGACGAGAGGACATGTCGATTCGTCGCATGTTCTTCTTTTTGCGACCGTCTCCACCACGGTGGTCCTTTCGTGCCCCGTCTTCGGCCATCGTCCCGCCAAAGGTCAGGTTCCCGTCCTTGAGCAAGGTGCTGACCAAGTGGTCAGCCACGGCTTCGGATTGGGCACCCGTTTGCATCTCTGCACGAACAGCTTCATTGTGATCGCTGACCCAAGACTCGCGTTCTTCGCGGGCCAATTTGAGTTGATCCCGGACCTTGTTCACGTCACCCATCATCTCTTCGATTTGAGCGTGAACCTCGTCCGCCTCCTTGCGGTGTTCAAGGTGCTCAAGGTGATGACGGTCCCCTTCAGCCTTCAAGAAATCACGGTGTGCGAAGGCCTCGTCGATCTTTGATGAGACCTCATCGGCACGCTTGATGGCCTCGATGAAGAGTTGGTGCTCAGCGTCGGCTTCCGCCTTCAGCGTCTTGATGCTCCCGTCGAGGTCCTTCAGGTCAACTTTGACCAACTCGAACTCTTTCACTTCAGGGGCCAGTTCGCCGACACGGTTGCCCATGCGCTTGAGTTTGTCCATCATCTCCTTCTCTTTCTTCATGCCCACGCTGGACGTTTCGAAGGTCTCTTCCAAACGCTCCATCTCAGCCTTGAGCTGATGGTACTCCGCGGTGGCGGACCGCTTCGCGTCTTTGTCGCCACGGCGCCCTTTGATCTGGGCGATGAATTGCTTGAGTTGATCTTGGATGGCGTTGCGACGCTCTCGGTGCAGGTTCACTTCAGCCCGGATGGCCTTGACTTCAGCAATCAGCAAATCCACGGTTTCCCTGTGCTCCTTGTACTGGGCCTGAACCGCGTTGCGCTGGTCCCTGGAACGACGTGCGCGGTCGCTGTGCTGGTTGCGAATTTCACGCAGCTTGCGGACCTTGGATTCCATGGCGTGCAGACGCTCACGCAGGTCTGCATCTGGACGTTCTTCGCGCTCTTCGCGTTCGCGGCGCATGGCGTTGCCTCGCTATGCTCCATTTCAAGGCTCCTGTGCAAGGGCCAACATCACAAGGACAGCAAACGGTTGACTTGGAGGATGACCGAAGCCACCACCCCGAGAACCCCAAGCGTGGCGCTGACGACCACGCCAGAGCGACGCAATCGCTTCTTGGTGCCCGACCGAACGCGGGTGTTGATCTGCTGACCAAGGAGCAGGTCTCCGTCTTCATTCTCCAACCGCACGGTGACCGTGGCTTCGCCGTACCGATTTGGAATCAACGATTGCCATGAGGTGGTGCCGAGTTGGAGAAGGCGCACCAATGAACCGATGACGTCTTGATCACCTTCACCCGAAACGGGGACCGCTGAACCGAGCAAAGATTCCGCTTCACCGGCCGGCAAGTGGAACGTGAGCGCCAAGTCGTTCGGACGAAAGTCCGGTGATTGCATCCGCAATACCACGGTTCGTGGCGTGGTGTCAAGGTTCCTGATGTACATGAACAGGCCCGTGCTGCCGTCCACGATGTTGGCCATGTCCACGTCGACAAGAAGGTCCTGGCGTCCACGTAGGTTGCCCATGCGGATGCGTTCTGTGGTCCGCCGCATCAAGCGGAAAAACGCTGGAGCGACCTCGGAGGCTTTCGCAAACAATCGGGTCCAAACGTCGGGCGTGAACACCTGATGCTCTTTGAGAAACTGCACGCCTTCCTCCTTCAGCACTTCTTCAATTTCACTTGAGAGAGCCGGAGTCAGGATTTGGCCATCGCATCTCATCCACTGCAACGCAAGCAACTTCTCCTTTGCGTGCAGGGCTTCGACCTTGGGCTTTCGATGAAGCATAAGTTCGCTCATGAATCGTTCGTATTTTGCCCGAAGCAGAGGGTCCATGACGGTCAGGAGGATCTCCTCAAACACCGCATGAAGGGATGAGGGATGGATTGGGGGGTCGTACGCCTCCAACAAACCCGTTTGTGTGCTCGATGTAAACAAGCGACCGCTTCGGCTCAAATGCTCACCGAAAGCCAACAAAAGGAAGGAAGATGAGGCGAGGTGAGCGATTTGCCCCGCAGGATCCGAGGGGCCACGAGCAAGTTCAATCAACAGCAGGATCAAACAAAGGATGAGCAGCACGATGGCCGAGGTGGTTGCCCGGACGGAACGGTGCATCACGTCTTCGATGTGGTCGTACCCATGGGAGGCCGCCACCCAACGGTGCTGGCCACCCAATTCGGCGACTTCAGATTCGATGCCGTGAACGCTGAGCCCCAGGCGGATACGATGCACAATCAACATCAACGTGAAGGTCAACACCATCGTGAACTGAATGGCGACCAGCGCCCACCCTAAGGTCACGTTGAGCGTCGGCTGAATCCCATCGGTCCACCATTCGGGAGCCTCGGCTGACGTGGCCACCGACCATCCGATGAACGCCAAGAAGAGCGCAAACGAGGGCAGCACCAAGGTCAACCGCAAACCGCCGGTCAGCAATTGCTGATCAAGGCCGTAAAGCACCTGCTCGGCCTGACGCAAACGGTCGGGCACGGCTCCCTGTTGTTGGCCTTCCATGCTTGAACCTCAAGGCCATGCGTATGAAACCAACGCGTTGACTTGTGCTCCTTAAGCGGAAACATCGACCACCATGCTGGCGAGCACGGAAGCAGCGAGAAGCATGTCTTCTCCGTCCACAGCATGACCCTTTTCCGTTCGCTCAACGACCGCTCCAATGACCACGCCGAGGCTTTCGAGGGCTCCTGTAGCCGTCATGGCGACGATGGTACCTCGTTCCCCGACTTCGAGGGTGCCGGCGATGCGATGATCAGCAGGCCATTCGGAAGCCAAACGTTCTGCAACCACGCCTCCGGCAGGTGGAATAGGTCGGCCTGACGGGTCGGTGTCTGGGTGCCCAAGCCAGCGAGACAAGGCGACTTCCAAGTCGTCATCGATGGCGTGTTCAAGCCGACAAGCGGTCGCATGTGCATCACCGTTGAACGGCAAGATGTCGAGCATCACCTCCGCCAAGCGGTGACGACGCTTCAACCGCTGGCCGTGCTCAAGCCCGTAAGGCGTCATGAGAACGCCTTTGTACGGCGTGTAGGACACGAAACCACGTTTCGAAAGACGCTGAACCATCTCCGTGGCTGAAGCGGGGGATACGCCAAGGCGCTTGGCGAGCAACCCCGTTTTGACCATCCCCCCAGGGTCGGATTCATGGAATTCATACAAGGTTTCGAGGTATTCGTCCTCAAATTCTTGAAAATGACCGACCATTACTTCGCCTCCTCTCGAGAAAACTCGTGCTTGCATGCTGGACATCGAACACGTCCATTAAAATCTGCGGGAACGCGGAGGGCCCTCGAGCACGCTGGACAGCCGATCTCGATTTTCGCTGGAGTTTCGAGCACCTCGACGGCGTCCTGTTCCGTTGGCTGAGGCTCGGCAGGTTGAGGGGCTTCCACATCAAATCGTTCGCGGCAGTCTGGACAACGGACCGCACCGGTGTAATCGCTTGGCACGCGCAATTTCCGATCGCAGGCCGGACAAGCCACCTCGATTTTTTCCGCCGATGGAACGGGTGCCTTCGAGGAAGATTTGGGTTCCACTTTGCTCGACGATGAGCGGTCCGGAGTCGAAGTGGAAGAGGCGCGACGACGAATGGTTTCAACGCCCAGCAGCACCAATCCGCCCGCAATTCCAAGCGCAAGACCGGCCCAAGGGACGGTCAAACTCGATTCAACCTCTGGAACCACCACTTGGAAGGACACTTGACTCACCGCCCGTTCTTCGTCATGGACCAAGACGGCTTCGATGCCAACCAGGCTGCCCTCAGGCCAAGACACGGCCATGGATTCCGTCTCGACTTCACCGGGTGCAATGGCGTCAATGTTGGCCGTGGCGAGAACCTCGCCGGAAGACACCAGACGGACCGTTACGGGGTTTGAGGGCGCCGTACCTGTGTTGCTGATGTCAACGACCAAGGTCGTTGAATCTCCGGCCACAGGGTCCACGGGTACGGTCGTTGGACGAAGCGTCAATTCAAGGTCAACACGGGCAGGTTGAATCTGCGATGCGACCAACAACGGCCCGCCGTCATGGGTCCAAGCGACAGGAGAAACCCGAACCGCCACGTTTTCTGCGTCGATCCAACCGAGGTGCGTTTCGCCCGTCAAGGCATTGCCATCGAGCAACAGGGTGCTCGATGAGGCCCAGGTCCATGCTCCAGGAACGCCATGCCCGACGTCCAAGGTCACCTCACGCGACACCGAGGAGGCGACGGAGAGGTTCCATTCAACGACGTGGCCATGGTCTGCATCCAAGCGGACAGCGTCGATCGCCGCACTAAGGGTCGGTGAGGCTTGAATCAACAGCGTAGAGTTGCCCCCCGGCGTCATCAACGAGCCATCGTTGCTGACCAAGGACCAGGCCCAGACCACGTCCCCAGAGCGGGTGAGGGTGTGAGAAAGGCTCAGTTCAGACGCCTCACCGGGGCCGAGTTCAATGGACTCAGAAGCATGAACGTCTTGACCGTCGCCCACTTCCAATGCCACGGTGCCGTCCGAGGAACCAATGTTGCGGACCACCGCCGACCATCTGACTTGGTCGCCAACGTCCCACGGGCCGTCAAGGGGCACGGGTTCGCCGCCGGCCACGACCTCAAATTGGGCCGTTGACATCGCGAGCGTGTCTTCGGCGGTGCCCTGGCTGTCGCCTGCCACACGCGGGCCATCGGCCGTGCACGTCAGAACGCCGTCCTTCGCAGGACCTTGAACAAAGGCCTCAACGGTCTCAGAAACGTTGGCCGTCAAGGCCACGCTGGCGTGAAGCGAACCGTCTTCCCACGTGCAGTTGACCTGACCGGACCAGGACGCCAATCCAACATTGCTCAGGGAGAGGATGTGGCCCCAGGCGGCTCCCGGCACCTCTGGGGTGTTTTGACGCTGCAGGGTGAGCACCAACGACGGCAAAAGCGGCGGTCCGACACTGACGTTCAGGTGAAGGGCGTTGTCGCTCATGTCTGCGTCGTTCAGGCCCATCAAGAGGGCTTGGACCTCGACCAAACCCTCCTCCCAGGAGGAGGTGGTCGAAAGAACGAGTTCAGAGGTGTTCATTCCACTGAGGTTGACGCTCCGTTCCACTGTTTCCTGCATGGTTCCCTGTGAGAAATTCGCCGCTAGCGTCCCGTTCCATGGTACATCGCCAAAATTCCGTACGGTCAAGAACCAAGCCAATCGATCCGCATCGATCGGGTCCTCTCCGTTCGGCTCGCCCCCGACGCTCAGCCCTTCCACACGGTCAGAACTTGCGGTGACGATGCCGATGGACAACGGACGGTCCCGTTGAACGGAGACGGAGGCAGAGGACACGTGCGTGCTGTTGGACACAAGCACGTGGCCAATGAGCGCCAAATCGAGTTGCTGCTGCCCAGCGGGCACCGTGCTGAGGTTCAGAACAAGCACGGCGGTGTCCGCACCCCCAAGGCTGACGTTTTGCCCCCATGACCAAACCAACTGCCCCTCAGCATCGCTGATTGACGCTTGGAGCTCTGCGGTCGCGTTGACCCCGAATCCTTGGACGTAAACTTGGAGTTCTGGATTCGCATCAATGTCGAGAAAAGCAGGCAACTGCGAGACTTCAATGCCGATTCCGTCGCCGTCTGCTTGAACCGGAATCGAGATGAAAATCAAGAGGGCCGCAAGCATGAGTCCGCGCCAAGCACGCCGACCCATGCATCCTGTCCGGCTGCGAGGTTCTTCACCTTCACGCCATGATGACCCACAGGGGAGCCTTTACACGGGTTAGAGTGTGCCCACGGCGCGTGGACGTCGACGCTCTCCTCGAAGTCCAGCCCGAGCTTTTGGCTCGTTTGGTGCTTCATCGCCGTGAGCGACTTGCGGAAGTGATCCCTGACCAACTCGATTCGAGGCGCCAAGAATTGGACGCTGCGAAGACCTTGGCTTCGGGGGCAAAGCGCCAGAGGGATCAACTCGGCGAGACCATTTCTCGCCTGAAGGCTGAACGCAATGCGTACCAAGCCAAAGCCCGCTCTGCCTTCGAACGCATCGAAGCACTCAGGGAAGGCATGGAAGGCAAAGACGTCGTCCGAACACCCGACCCCGCGTGGGCAAGGGAGCGCCTGCAAGCACGACTCGACGCCATCGAGGACGAAATGCAGCGCACGGCAGGGGACCACAAAACCGAGGCCGGGTTCATCGCGACCATGCGTGAACTCGTCTCTGAACACGAGACTTGGGTGGCCAGCAGGACCGAAAAAGCAGGGGATCATCTTGCGATGAACGAAGCTCGTGACGAAGCCCGAAGCATGCTTGATGCGGCCCAAAAGGCACACGACGCGATGCTTCTCGTCGTAAACGATCACCAGGAACACCATCGCGCCTTTGTCGAGCAGGACGAAGGACTCCGTCGAGCGGACTCCCGTACGCGACGATTGGCGGTGGCTTTGAGCGAGTCTGAACAGGCCATTTCTTACTGGACCGCTGTGGTGGCCGCGGAATTGGACGCAGACCATCCACTTCTCCGTGCCATGGTCAAGGTCGCGGAAGGTGGAGCATCCAGTTTCGTGTCGACCAAGCCAAAGGAGGAAGAAGAATGACGGCCGGGTGGTCGAAGGACCAGCGGAGTCGCTGGCCCCGAATCATCGGTGCCCTTGACGGCTCCCTCGACGCCCCTGCACTCGACGCCTTGACCGAAGCACGCCTCGCCGATCTGGGTCGAAATCTTGTGGACCTTGAACGCGAGGTGTCACCTTCGGACGTGGAACGCAAACAAAGACGAGGCATCGTGAAGCACCTCAAGCGCGTCCTCGAGCGCCAAGTGCGTGGGTCCACGCTGCATCCGTTTGGATCTGCTGAAACTGGGCTGGTGCTCCGCCGAGGCGACGTGGACCTGTGCCTCATCGTGAAGGACCTGAGGAAGCCAAAGGGCGTGCTTCGCCATCTTGCCAACGTGCTGGAAAGCGAGGATTACAGGGACATCCAAACCATTGGTCGAGCAAAGGTCCCGATCGTGAAGTTCACCGATCCCACCACGGGCATTCCCGTGGATTTGAGCCTCAACAATGCCTTGGCGCTGCGCAACACCGAACTGATCGGGGCCTACGTCGACATGGACCCACGGGTCAAGACCGTCGCGCTTGCGGTCAAACATTGGGCCCTGCAACGAGGCTTGGCCAACGCTTTCCGCGGCACCCTCTCCTCCTATGCATGGACGGTGCTGGTCCTTCGCCACCTCCAGTCCGTCGAGGCCCCGGTTGTCCCGAATTTGCAAGCGGGTGAGCCGCGGCGCATCGAATCCTATGACGGGCGGACCCACGACACCACCGTCCTCCACCCGGAGGGCTTTGAGCCCGGGACGGCGAGCGCGGCGGAACTCTTTGCCAGCTTCTTCCACCGCTGGTTTGTCCAGCATCCTTGGGACGAACGCATCGTCAGCCTCCGTGAAGCCGACGACCCTCGACGTTCGAAGCGGCGCTGGCCTGCGCCAAAGGCCGGTCCGGTCAAAGAACTCCAAGGAGCCGTGGACCGGATGGGGCATCACGTGATGGCCATCGAAGACCCCTTCGATCTGCAGCATGACCTCTCACGTGTCGTTCGAGCAGAGGGATGGGCCGATCTCATGGAGGAAGGCCTGCGCATGTGGGAAGGGCTCGTCGACGGCACCGATCTTTCGGCCTTGCTGGCACCCGTGGACGGCCTCACCCTCGCACCAGACCGGCCGAAAGGTCTCTTTGACGATCTTCAAGGCATGGACAAGGAACGCGTTGCCGCTTTGTTGGCGACGAAGCGTGCAGAACTGAGCGTGGCACAAGAGCGCGTTGACGCCCTTGTGGCTGAACGAGAGGAATCCATCCGCCTCTCAAAGGCCATGCGTGGCGCACTCAAAGACACCGAGGGGATGAGCCAAGACATTCGCGACGTGGCACGCGGACTGCGAACGCGCGCCGCAGAGATGGACGAAGCAAAGGCCCTCCGCGATGCCGAAAACAAGCGCCTTGTGTTGCCCAAAAGCAGGATTGAGGAGGAACTCAAGCGCCTGTACCACACGCTCACCAATGAAGTGGACGTGTTCCGCGTGCCTTCGCTGGAACGGGAGCAGCGTGACTTCAGCCGGTTCTTCGAATTGCAAGCGATGCACCGTGGCAAGGCAGCAAGCGATGCGCATCACCAACGCTACATCGAACTGCTTCAGGTTCAGCGCGAAGAAGTCAAGAAAATTCGCACCTTGGAAAAGGACCGAAAGCAGGCACATGCCGACCTCCTCAAGGAAGAACCTGGCCTGAAAGAAGTCCGGGTCCGCAGTGGAGACGTCGACGAGTACGACCGTAGGGCCAATCGCATCTCCCGGCTTCTGAAAGATCGGCGGAAGGAACGAAAGCGACTCAGCCGTGAAGTCGGCCGTCTCGAAGCCTTCCTCAAAGGTGGACCACAGCGTGGAGGCGCCCCCCGCCGTGGGGCGCAGCGTGGCAACGGCCGGGGAGGTCCACGCCGCCCACGTGTCGATGTCAAAGAAGTCAGGGAGCGGGCTCAAACGGGCGGTACGCTTTCACTGGCCGATCTTGGTGCGCTTCTCGATCAGGGCGGTTTGCCCGGAGCAAAGCAGGATGGAACGCAATCCAAACGGCATCGGCACAAATCCGATCGACAAGCCGCGTCACGACGTCGGAACGATGTGAAGCAGCGTCGTGGCAAGCGAGGTAAGGGACCTCGATCGCCTCGGGAGTGAACCGATGTTCACGTGGTGCACCGCACAGAGTCCTGCAGCATGGAGCGAAGCATGGGCTGAAGCCGCCTGCGAACTCTTCCTGTCGCAAACCGGTGAATCCTACACTCCACGAAGCCTTGCAAGTTTGCCCGTGCCGACGTGGAACGGCAACCTGATGCTGCTCGAACATGGACCGGAAGAAGCGGTGAGCACCGTCGGCCCTCAACGGCTGCGTGGCCTGTTGTGGACCACCCCGTTCAAAGACGTGGAATTGAGGGTCGTTGCCTTTGCCGTCCACGGTCAACTCCAAGGTCAAGGACTTGGAAGCAAGGGCTGGGAAATGGCCATTCAAGCCGGAAAAGACGAGGGCTTGAGCGGCGTTCGGTTGGAAGTCAGGGCCAGCAACACGGGGGCGATTCGGTTCTACGAACGGCGTGGACTCAAAGCGGAGGGACACCTCCATGACTACTACGCCGATGGCGTTGGCCTCCTGATGCGAGGTCCCATGCCCGACGGCCCTCCGTGGGAAGGCTGATGCACCGAAGGAGAGAACGCGTCGCATGGCGCAATCGGTGCTCGAGGGCTTGTGCGCCGCTCGCGAAGAGATCACGGGTGTCGCCTTTCTGGAAGCGAGCGGCTTGTCGCTTGCTTCCGCAGGGCTACGCGCCCTTGAGGCGAGAAATGCAGGCGTGGAAGCGCTCAACATGCTGGAACCGGCCCACAGAATGACCTTGGAAGCCGAGCAAGGCTGGGCGGTGGCTGAGCGCCTTGAGAGCGGTGAATTGCTGCTGGTGCTGACCGATGCTGCCCCGAATTTGGGCGGACTTCTGGCCGATGTGCAGCGCTGCTGCCGCATGTTGTCACGCTGAAGGGTTAAATGCGACGTGCAGGTGGCTCCCACGTCGGGTCCTTGACCTGACGGTGAGCCTGATGAGCGACCTCAAGTCCCTGCTTGAAGAACGACGAACGATGGTGGACACAAAAGCGACCACGTACCGTGAGGCCCGTGACGGTCACAATGAGAAGGCTCGAACCGCCAGGACCGCTCGAGACGAGCTCAGCGGCGAGGTCCGGGAACTCATTACCGAAGTCAAGCAACAACGTGAGGTGCGCGAGCAGCTCAACGAGATTGTGCGCTCCAAGAAGGAGGTTCGCAAAGAAGCGACAGAACGTGTCAGGGCTTCCCGAAGCAAGATCGAGGAATCACGTGGACCTCAACCCCAACAGGAAGAGCAAGGTTTCGGACGCCGCGGACGCCGCGAGCGACCCGTCACCCTTCACAGCCTTCGTCGTGACCTTGACCGACTCGAGCGCGAGTTCGAGCAAGGGCGTCACACGGGCAAGAACGAAAAGAAGGTCATGGAGCGCATGAAGAGCATCCAGAAGCAGATTCGCGACATGAAGGCCGCAGAATCCAGCGACACGGAACTCGGCGCCGCCAGTGCAGAACTGAAGCAGGCCCAAGAAGAGCAAGAAGCGGCGCACCAAGAAGTGGAAGAAGCCGCTGCCGCCGCACAAGCCGCACACGACCTGATGCTCAAATGGCACGCACAGGTGGACGAGACCCGCGCCAAGCAGGAACGGGCACACCGAGAACTCCGTTCCATCAAGCGCGAGGCCGACAGCGCCCACCACCACTACATTGTCTCTCTCCGATGCTTGCACTCCGTGCAGGACATGCTTCGTGCCATGCGCAGTGCCGACAGCGGTGAAGGCCACCGTCCGACGCCGCGCATGGAAGTGTCAGACCTCATGGGCAAACTCATGTCGGGCGAGACGCTCTCGACCGACGAGCTGATGCAACTTCAGCGGTATGATTGAGAACCCCCCCCGGCGAGTTCGGTTGGAGGCCTTGGTATGATTACCCGTGACGACATCGCTGGCATCGTCGAGAACTACGACCGGATGAAGCTCCGCGTTGGCATGACAGCCTCACATTCTGCGCTGGATATTTGTGACGGCGCCATCGAGGAAGGGTTCCCGACCGTGGCCTATTGCAAAGAAGGACGAGAGAAAACGTACGCGAAGTATTTCCAATCTCAACGCAGTTCATCCGGACGCGTTCGGCGTGGTATGGTGGACAAGGCCATCGTCATGCCGTCCTTTGACGGCGTGCTCGACCCAGCCATGCAGCAACGCATGCGGGACCGCAACGTGGTGTACATTCCCAACCGCTCGTTCACCTCCTACTGCGACATCGATGCCATCGAGAACGATTTCCACGTGCCCATGTTCGGCTCGCGCAACATGCTTCGCATGGAAGAGCGCACCGAGGACCAGGATTACTACTGGATCCTCGACAAGGCCGGCTTGCCCTACCCTGAAGCCATCAATGACCCCCAAGACATCGATTGCTTGGTCATCGTCAAGCTGCATCACGCCCAAAAGAAACTTGAGCGCGGATTCTTCACCTGCGCTTCCTATGAGGAATACGTCGAGAAGTCGCAAACCTTGCTCAAGGAAGGCATCATCGATCAAGAGAGCCTCGACGGCGCCCGCATCGAACGGTACGTAATCGGCCCAGTGTTCAACCTCAACTTCTTCCACAGCCCGCTCGCAGACCGGGACGAATCCCTCGAACTCCTCGGTGTGGATTGGCGCTTCGAGTCCTCCCTTGACGGCCACGTGCGCCTTCCTGCTCCTCAACAGATGACCATGCCCGCACACCAACAGATTCCTGAAATGACCGTGGTCGGACACAACACGGCCACCATTCGTGAGTCCCTGCTGGAAACCGCATTCGAACTCGGTGAGAAGTTCATCGACGCCGCCCAGGAGCACTACGACCCTGGCGTCATCGGTCCCTTCTGCCTTCAGACCTGCATTGACAAGGACATGAATTACGCCATCTACGACGTTGCACCCCGCCTCGGTGGGGGCACCAACGTGCACGTCAACGTCGGCCACCCCTACGGCAACGCCCTCTGGCGCAAGCCCATGAGCAGCGGCCGTCGCATCGCCATGGAACTCCGCCGTGCAGCCGAGCAAGACCGGTTGCTCGAAGTGCTCACGTGAAGCCTAGGCGAGACTTGCCGGTGTGATCGGATCGGATTCCGATCTGATTCAACGGCCTCAGTATCGGTAGGCTTCCGACTTGTACGGACCCTGCACGTCCACGCCGATGTAATCGGCTTGCTCGGTGGACAAGGGAGTCAACTTGGCACCGATGCGCTCGAGGTGGAGCATGGCGACCTCCTCGTCGAGGTGCTTCGGCAAGATGCTGACCTTGATCTCAGCCTCCTCACGGTTGGCCCAGAGGTCCATTTGAGCAAGAACTTGGTTGGCGAAACTGTTGGACATCACGAAGGAGGGGTGACCGGTAGCACAGCCGAGGTTGACCAAGCGCCCTTCGGCCAACAGGTAGATGCTGTGACCTTCAGGGAAGTCGTAGCGATCGACTTGGGGCTTGATGTTCTGGTGGCCGACATCACCCGCGCCTTGGAGCGCTTCGACCTGAATCTCGTTGTCGAAGTGACCGATGTTGCAAACGATGGCCTGATCCTTCATCCGACGCATGTGATCAAGGGTGATGATGTCCTTGTTTCCGGTGGCCGTCACGAAGAGATCCGCGGTACCGAGGGCGTCTTCCACGGTCGTCACGGTGTAGCCTTCCATCGCGGCCTGAAGGGCACAAATGGGATCGATTTCGGTGACGATGACGCGAGCGCCTTGAGCACGGAGGGCAGCAGCCGAGCCTTTGCCGACGTCGCCAAAGCCGCACACGACAGCCAGCTTCCCGGAAATCATCACGTCCGTGGCACGCTTGATGCCGTCCACCAGGGACTCTCGGCAACCGTAGAGGTTGTCGAATTTCGACTTCGTGACCGAGTCGTTGACGTTGATGGCAGGGAAGAGCAACTTCCCTTCCTCGAAGCGCTGAATCAGACGGTGCACACCGGTCGTGGTTTCCTCAGAAACCCCAACCAAGTCGCCGACCATCCTCGTCCAGCGGGAATCGTCTTCGGCATGGATTCGACGGAGCAGGTCTTTGATGACGGCTTCTTCGGTGCTGTCCGAGGGCGTGTCGATCCATCGGTCACCTTGTTCCAGTTCATACCCCTTGTGAATCAGCAGTGTGGCGTCCCCTCCGTCGTCGACGATGAGTTGTGGACCGCGGCCCTCAGCATGCGACAGCGCATGGTAGGTGCAGTCCCAGTATTCTTCGAGGTTCATGCCCTTCCAAGCGAACACGGGCACGCCGCTGGCTGCGATGGCCGACGCGGCGTGGTCTTGCGTCGAGAAGATGTTGCAACTGGCCCAACGGACGTCGGCCCCGAGTTCGGCCAAGGTTTCGATGAGCACCGCCGTTTGAATCGTCATGTGCAGCGAACCGGTCACGCGAACGCCCTCGAGCGGGCGTTGCGGAGCGTACCGTGAACGAATGGCCATCAGGCCTGGCATCTCGTGCTCGGCGATGCCGATTTCGAGGCGCCCAAAGTCGGCCAACGTTTCGTCGGCCACCAGGAACGGAGGTGAGGCGGTGCTGGACTGCATGCCCCGGGGGCCCAGCCCAGCCTCAAGAGGCTTCCCTTGTCCCCACAGCTCAAGCTTGGAAGGTCGGGTAGTACTGTTGGGTGTACATCAAGGCAGATGCGGGGTCGTAACCCTGTGCAAGCAGGTTGTCGTAGTAGGATTGAGCCGCCGGGTCAACGACCGGTGCTGGAGCGGGCGTAGGGGCTTGCGCAGGTGCCGGCATCACCAATCCGGGTGGCATCGCTACGTTGGTCGCAGGCATCGCAAGACCTGGTGGTACGGCCACGGCAGGAGCCATGCCCTCCATCGGTGGAAGCCCCAACGGAGCTTCCGCCCATGCCTTGTCTTGCTCCGAGCCGCCTCGGCCACGAAGGACAAGCACGGCGGCAACCGCACCGATCAGGAGCACAACACCGCCGATGATCGCCACGTTTCCAAGGCCGCTCGAGGCTCCGCCTCCGTCGCCGGCCACTTCTGGCAACCACTTGGTTGGGTCGTTCGGGAAGGCGTCAGCCCCCATGGCAACGGTCCATCCGTCGGACGGATCTGAGTATCCGTCACCGTCGGAATCGAGGCAACCGAAACGGTCCATGGTTGACGTGATGCTGGCATCGTAACCGTCCTCGGGGCAGGCGTCTGCACCCATGGAGGCGTTGTAGTCCGCGTCAGGGTCAGAGTATCCATCGAAGTCAGCGTCTGGGCAACCGTTGCGGTCGATGCCGGTCAAACGGGTCAATGCCCCGCTGGCCACCGGGTCATCAGGGCATTGGTCTGCGAAGTTCCCGTCGGGATTGTCGTACCACAGATCTCCGTCGGAGTCGCTCCATTGCGTCGGGTCTTCTGGAGCCACATCGGAACCACCGTCGAAGGGATCCGACCATCCATCACCGTCGTAATCGCCGCAACCAAAGCGGTCCGCGGTGGAATTGCCGGCTGTTTCTGGGCACGCATCGGCCTCAAACCCGGTCGGATTGTCGCCAAAGCCGTCACCGTCTGCATCGGCCCACTGCGAGCCATCGCGAGGGAAGGCGTCGTTGTTGTTGTCGTACCCGTCGCCGTCTTGGTCGGGACACCCGAGCACTCCCAACTTTGTGGAGTTCCCTGCGACTGCAGGACAGCGGTCGTAGTCGCCCACGATCTGGAGGTATTCTCCTGCCCAGAACGGACTGCGGTCGTCCCAGTCAGGGTCGTTGTAATTGTCACCGAGGCCGTCACCGTCGGTATCCGACCACTGAGCAGGATCGGCGGGGAAGGCGTCAGCGCCGTCCTCCGTGGTCCAGTCCGCGTCGGGTGAGGAACGGCCGTCGGCATCGGGATCGTTACAACCGAAGCGGTCCACCGTTGAGATGCCCGAAAATTCGGGGCATGCATCGGGTGTTGCACCGTCGGGATTGTCGCCAAAGCCGTCGCCGTCCATGTCAGACCATTGGGTGGGTTCGAAGACGAAATCATCCTGCTGATCAGCCCAGCCGTCGCCGTCTTGGTCGGGGCAAGCGTTGGTGTTGTTCGCGGTGGAATTTCCTGCAAGGTCTGGACAGTCGTCCTTGGAATCGGCCCAGCCGTCCATGTCACCGTCGGTGCAGCCGACGAAACCGCCCAAGGTGGAGGTGCCGGCCACGGATGGACATGAATCGGCCCCGTCCTCGAAACCGTCGCCGTCGTCGTCGAAGTCTTCGTCATAATCTCGGCAACCGTCGCCGTCCAAATCGTTGGTCGAGTTGGAGACCCATGAAGGGCGAGGTGGACTGTAACTCGTGTGTTGACAGGCATCGTCTGCATCCGCAACACCGTCGTTGTCGTCGTCGTCGTCTTCCAAAGCATCTCGGCAACCGTCGTTGTCCCAGTCTGTGGAATTGGCAGGATTCTCCCAATCTTGCATGGAGGTCCAGTTGTATTGGCCGTTCCGGGCGCAAAGATCGGGGTAGCTGTCCGTCAAACCGTCGTTGTCGTCGTCAGAATCGCAGGCATCACCCTCAGCGTCGAAATCGGTGTTTCCTTGACCGGGGTTGCTGACCGTGGGGCAGTTGTCTCGGACGTCAGGAACACCGTCAGAATCGGTGTCAATCAACGTGGCTGGATCAAACCCGAAAGCCATCGCATCGATGGCCCCCGTGGGTGAAATGGAGTTCCCACCTTGGGAGATGCTGCCCCCAAACCCACCGACCAAAATCGCTTCATCGGTCATGTTGACCGTCAAATCGAACGCGTAGTCGTTTTGGGTGCTGGCCAGGCGCTGAGCCCAATCCCATGAACCGGAACTGGTGATTCCGGCCAGGACCACGTCAGAACCTCCTGAAAGAATGGTGGTTTTGGAACCGAACGTTCCGCTGGCAGACAGGGTTGCTGCGATGACCACCTCGTCGTTGCTGTTGATTCCAAGCCCAGCCACGGTGTCGTTCTCACTCGAACCGGCGGAGACGGCCCAATCACCAGAACCGCCCGAAGCACGCTTGATGACGAAAAGGTCGGTTTTGCCTTGGTTTGCGGTGATGGTCCATCCTGAATCGGCCAAGGTCCCCCGGAAACTTCCTCCAAGGAACAAATCGCCTTGAGCGTTGGATTCGAAACCTCCGATGCTCGTGACTTCGTTGGGTACGCCGTACCCGTCCATGGACATGATCGCACCGCTCGGGTCAATCTCAAACAGGACGACGTCTTGCGTTCCGACAAGTGAATACAGTGAACTTGCAGCGTTGATGGTCGCGCTGTTGGTGACGATCGCCACGTGCACGTTCCCCGTTTGCGTGGTGGCCAAGGCCAAGCCCAAATCGTTGCTGAGGCCACCGATGTCGATGACCCAATCCAGCATACCGCTTTGGGAATATTTGGCCACAAAGGCCTGCAAGTCACTGACGTTGACCGACTGGCCACCGAAATCGGTCTCGCCGATGAAATAACCCGTCACGTAGTGGTTTCCAGCCAAATCCACGGCCACGTCGGTCACCGATGATGTGGCTCCAAAACCACCGTCGATCGTGGTGTAGCCGGTGGACCACATCCAATTGCCCATTGGATCGGTATTGGCCACGAAGCCCTCCGCGTTTTGAGAGAAAGCAAAAGTCGAGCCGCCAAAGACCAAACTCCCAACATAGTCCCCGCCAACGAAGGCTTCACCACCGGGTCCTGCGGCCACGCTGAGGGCAGTCACGGCTCCGTTGGTGGTGTCGATGGCGCTGCCCCAAGTGTAGTCGCCAGATTCGCTCAGACCGACCACTGCAGCATCGCAGAGGTCCTGCAATTGAGCGAGATAGGGGCACGAAGCCGTCACGGTTTGGCTCCCAAAGGTGACGTCCGCAGAATAACGGAGCGCGGCCAAAGCGCCCTGTCCGTGGGTTGCGACCGAGGTGAAGAAAGCCAAATCGGAAGAGGAACCGGTCCCTCCAGACATGAGGAATCCGTTGCTGGAACTTCGTCCGGAAGCGGCCATGGGCTCCTGACTTTCGTCCACCTCGAGGACAGGTTGCGGTTGCACGGATGCCAATGGTCCAACGAAGGAAGCCAGGAGCAGAACCACGAGGAACATGGCTGACGCTGCACGGGTCATGGTTCTGTGCTGCCGGGACCCCATATAGGGGCTTTTGTTCCGTGCTCAAACGTTGCTTTCGAGCGTGAGCAGGTCGCTGTCTCCTGCATCAATGATGCAGATCGTCGAGATGCTGAACGGCTTCCCCACCGCGACCCCAAGGTCGCGGTTCACCATCATCGCGCGGTGAATGGTGACCTCTGGGTGGCGGGCACCCAGATCGTCGATGTAGGCGGTCGGACAGTTGGCCGCGACGAGGACGAGGCGGGCTTCGCCCGACGCGCAGGCGTCGAGGGTCTGTCGCTGACCGAACAAGAGTCGGCCAGTGCTGGCGGCGGTTTTCAGGTGTCGGCTTAGGTCCATAGGTTCACTTCCATTCTCCACTGTTGCTTCTCATGGTGTGAGGTCAGGCGTCGGGCACGTAGAAGAGTTCCACGCTGCCGGTGCCGAGGGCAATCGGCTGTCCGACGATGATGTTCTCTGCGACACCGGTCAGGTGGTCGCGCTCGCCGATGATACCGGCCTTGAGGAGGTGGTTCACCGTCACTTCGAAGGCAGCACGTGCGAGGATGCTGTGCTTGGTACCTGAGACACCGTGGCGGCCAATGGCGCGCACTTCACCTTCCGAAGTCATGACGTCAGCCACGACCAAGAGGTGGCGGTCGTCAACTTCGAGGCGGGCACCGTCAAGGGTCCCCTTGAGTTCGTCCACGATCGCTTGACGGGCGGCTTCGATGCCGAGTTGGTCGTAAATCTCGATGATGTTGTTGGTGTAGGTACGGTTGCGGTCGATGGCTTCGATTTCGTTGACTCGTGAAAGGTTGGAGCCGATCGTGGCCAAGTAGTGCTCACCGGTCTTGTCGTTGAATTGCACGTTGGCACGCTCGATGCCAGGAATGCCCTTCAGGCGGAGGTCACGAATCTTCTCTTCCAGCTGGAGCAGCATGGTGTAGGACGGTGGGTTTTCTGCAAGGGTGTCAAGATCTTCCACGGTGTGGACGTTCGGAATGAGCGTCAGCACGGTGGGGTTCTTCTCCTTGTTCGCGATGACGTGAAGGCGCGTGGCCCGGGTCAGTTTCTCGCGAATCTCGGCTCCAGTCATCTTCTTCTGACTCATGTTGGCCTTGTTCAGGTGGAGCACGAGGCGTCGCTGAGCCACGTCGGTCTCGATGGTCGCGATGTTCACGGTGGTGGTCACCTCGAGGGAGGCGGCCAACTTCTGTGCATCTTCGGCGGTGGCCTTGATGCCTTCCTGAAGGTAAATCTTCATCGTCGGCGTGTTGGGCACCTTCCGAGCATCGACGATCTCGATGATGCGGGGCAAACCTTGGGTCACGTTGACCGTCGCCACACCTGCGTAGTGGAACGTTCGCATGGTCATCTGCGTACCGGGTTCACCGAGCGACTGAGCAGTGACGATTCCGGCGGCCTCGAAGGGGTCGATGCGAGATTTCGCGAGTTCCGTTTCCGCTCGGGCAATGACCTTGCTGGCTTGTGCGGCGGTCAACTTCTTCTTGCCTCGCTTCAGCGCGGCATCGGTCAGATCGTTGAGGATGCGCACAGTCAATTGCAATCCGGCTTTGTCGGCTGCCTTCTGAAGTGCGATGTACACCGGCTCGTCGGCAAACTCAGAGCGAAGCGCCTGCATCTTGCGGCCCTCGTCGTATCCTTGCAGATCAACGTCAGCCTTGACGCGACGGCTTCGGCTCTTGCGAAGGGTGATTTTGGTGGTTGGACCACCGCCGTCGCTGTCGCCGTCAGAGGACTTTCGAGAAGCACCCTCAATCTGAGCGAGGATTTTCGCCGCTTGGTCGGAGTCGGTTTCACACACTTGAGCGATGTCTTGGGCGTTGAGCACCTTGACTTCGTCCCACTTGCGGTCGTTGGCCAAGGCGTGTGCGAAGTTCTCTGGCACGCCAAGGTCGATCAGCTTCTTCTTGGTGGCGCTCTTGACAACCATCAGTTCTCACCTCCATCGGTCTCTTCGGCTTCAAATTCCCAGCCGCCGAGGTCGTCTTCCTGCTCGTCGCGGTCGTACGAATCGTGATCGACCTCCATGGCGCCATCGGTGCCAAGAGCGTCGTCCACGACGATGTCGATGTTGAACGGCGAGCCGTGGACACCGCGGGACGGGTCAATCCCGTCTTCACCGTAGGAGAACTGAATGATGCGGTTCGCCGTGTTCCGGACGGACAGCATGTCATCGTTGTACACCTTGAGGTCGTCCATCGCGTTGATGAGGCGACGCTGCATGTACCCGGACTTCGCGGTACGAACCGCGGTGTCGACCAGGGACTCACGGCCGGACACGGAGAGCATGAAGAACTCCGTGGGCTGAAGGCCACGCTTGAACGAAGAGGCGATGAAGCCCTTCTGACGGCCACCCTTGTCGCCACGCTTGAAGTGGGGGAGGACGCGGTCTTCGTAACCACGCTCAAGACGGCGGCCACGGACCTTTGCTTGGCCGATGGAACCGGCCATCATCGTCAGGTTGTCCATGGAACCACGTGCACCGGAGATGGCCATGTTGACCGCGGCGTTGGTGGAACCGGAGCGGTTCAACTCGTCCTTCGCGACGTCACCGGCTGCCTGCTTGCCTTGGTCGAGGATGATCATGATGTTCTCCTCGAGGGTCTCAACAGGGGTTCGACCGGGGCGGGTTTCGTAGCCTTGTCCGTCGTCACCGAACTTCTCAAGTTCAGTCCGGACGGCGTCACGAGCATCAGCGTTGGCCTTCTCGATGCCAGCGATGGCCACTTCGGAGAGGTCCTCGTCGTCAATCCCGGTGGTGAAACCAAGTGAGGTGCAGGCACCGATGGTCAAACGGGTGAACTGGTCCAAGAACTCTGCACCACGGCTTGGGCCGTTGGTCTGAATGATGGCGTCAAGGAGACGGCCGTCTTCCGCACCGATGGCTCGCTTGTCGAGGGTGCCGCTGATCTGACCATTGCGAACCTTCACGTCGTCCAAGGAACGGCTTCGGAAGCGCATGTGGATGTTGTCCGGGATGATGAGGGACATGAGGTCCTCACCGCGGAAGCAGTCTTGACCGGCGCTGTTCTTCACCGTCGGGGGAAGTTCCCCACGGTAGTCGATGTAGCCGAGCATCTCGAGCGCGTTGCGCTTGAGGATCAGGCCGTTTTCACCGCCACGGGTCAGCAGGTATGCACCCGAGATGTGGTCGTGGATACCGCCGATGACCGCACCGCCGTAGCGGGGCGTCAGGATGTGCTCCTGGACGCGCATCAAGATCTTGGCTTCGGCACGAGCTTCCTCGGACTGAATCACGTGGAGGTTCATCTCGTCACCGTCAAAGTCCGCGTTGTAAGGCGTACACACCGCGAGGTTGAACCGGAAGGTCTTGCCTTCCATGACGCGCACTTCGTGCACCATCATGGACATGCGGTGCAACGACGGTTGTCGGTTGAAAATCGCAACGTCGCCGTCGATCAGGTGGCGCTCAACGGTGATTCCAGGCTTGGGGTTGCCGCTCCAGTCCACGGTCGAAAGTCGGTCGTCCACACGGGTGTGGTCGCCCCACTCGTCCACCGGGGAGCCACAGTGCGGACAAAGCACGTTGAGGTTCTCAGGGAAGGGCTCCGGGTCTGGGGAGTCCGCTTGGCTGAGTTCCCACTTCCATCGCTGATGGAGGATGCCACGGGGGTCGTCGTCGGCCAAGGCCGTGCCGTCGAGTTCTTCGCCACGAAGGTTGGCCAAGGTGGCGTCATCGTCGACGCTGTAGTCCGTGAGTTCCTCACCGGATTGCGTGCGCATGATGAGCGACTTGATGACCAAGCCGGGCAGGAAGTTCGGAGCAGGCATGACCGCGTCGAGGTCCGGTCGCAAGGTTCGCTCGGAATCGCACTCCGGGTTGAAGCAGCGGAAACCGGCGTTAATCAAGCGGCTTCGATCGTTGATTCGGACGCGACGGCCGTCACCGCGGATGATGTAGTTCACACCGGGGTGGACGTCTGGGCCGCGCAGAATCATCTGGCGCATGTCTTCACGGTTGCGCGTGGTCACACGGATGGGAACGGTGAGTTCCTTCGCGATGCGCGTCGGCACACCGACTTCGTTCACACCCAGGAAGGGATCCGGGGAGATGACCGAGCGGGCGCAGAAGTTCACACGCTTACCGGACAGGTTGGAACGGAAGCGGCCTTCCTTCCCCTTCAGGCGCTGCGTGAGCGTCTTGAGGGTGCGACCGGATCGGTGGCGTGCGGGAGGAATGCCAGAGGTCTGGTTGTCGAAGTACGTGGTGCAGTGGTACTGAAGCAGTTCCCACAGGTCCTCGACGATGAGTTGAGGGGCACCAGAGTCACGGTTCTCACGCAAGCGCTGGTTGATGCGGAGCACGTCAACGAGCTTGTGCGTCAGGTCGTCTTCGGAGCGGTCGCCGCTGTCCAGGGTGATGGACGGACGGACGGTGATCGGGGGCACGGGGAGGACCTTGAGCACGACCCATTCTGGGCGGTTGGTCTTGTGCATCCCGATGAAAATCAAGTCCTCGTCGGGCACGGCCGCGAGCCACTCACGGACGTCACGGGCGTTGAGCTTGCGCTCGGTTTCCTTGCCGCTGCCTGGGGTGCCGATCTTCTCCTTGAAGTTCGTCGGCTTTTCAAGCACGATCTTGCCTTGGGGCTTTCCACAATGCATGCACGTCTTGCGCTTGGCACCGGAGGTCACCTTCTCGATGTCCTTGATGATCTTCGCAAACTCAGTGGAACCGACACCGTGCTTGGTGATGATGTCGTGGACGCGGTGGCGGTAGTAATCCTGCTCGCTCAGTTCGGGGTTGGCGGGGTGCGTTCCCACGGCGTCGTGCAAAAGGATGCGGTGGCATGAGTTGCAGGTCGCCTTCAATGCGGTCTTGATCAGGTTCACGAAACCGATGTGGATGACCGGAAGCTCGAGCGCGATGTGCCCGAAGTGACCCGGGCTTTCGTCGTACTTGCAGTTGTCCGTGGGGCAAATCATACCGGGTTCGATGACACCCATGTGGGGGTCCATCAGACCCTGCGTGTAGGCGTGGCCGTCGTCCTTGTAGGTGTCCGGCGTCTTGACTTCCACCGCCGACATCTTGCGGATCTCGGCAGGGTCCATCAGGCTGAAGCGAATCGAGGCAATTCGCTTCGGGATCAGTACGCTTTTTCGACTCATCGGCGGTCCTCCAGTTCTAGGCGCATGGCCACTCCGAGACTCTTCATCTCGTCGAGCAGCAGTTTGAATGCGTACGAAGTCTGCACCTTGTAGACCTCTGCACCGTCCCCTGCAATGGGGCTGACGTATGTGTTGCGTTTCGGATCGTACCACGCGATGTGCCCAGATTCTTGACACACGTAGAGGTCAATGCCGTCAGACTCGTCCAAGAGACGGTCCTTGATGACCATCGAAGCACCGTGGGCGATGAGGCAGTCACGCTCCATCTCACCAAACCGGAGACCACCCTGACGAGCACGACCTTCGGTCGGCTGACGGGTGAGGATTTGCACGCGTCCGCGAGAGCGGGCGTGAATCTTCGAGGACACCAGGTGGTGGAGCCGCTGGTAGAAGATGCAACCCACGAAGATGTCGGCGGGGTAAGCCTCGCCGGTTTCGCCGTTGATCATGCGCTCACGACCGGAGTGGTCGAAGCCGTTGCGAACCAGTGCGTCGCGCAGGCTGCTTTCCTTCTCACCGCGGAAGGCGGTCCCGTTGATGCGGCGACCTTCCATTGAACCGACCTTGCCGCCGATCATCTCGAGGACGTGGGCCACGGTCATGCGCGATGGAATCGCGTGAGGGTTGATGATGAGGTCGGGAACGACCCCGTCTTCGGTGAAAGGCATGTCCTCAGGGTCAATCAGGCGTCCAATGACACCCTTTTGTCCGTGGCGGGACGCGAACTTGTCACCGACTTCTGGGACCTTGTGGCTGCGAACAATCACGCGGACCAGACGGCCGCTGTCGAGGGATTCGGTCACGTAGACGTTGTCGACGTGCCCCATCTCACCGTGACGGACGAGCATCGAGGACTCGCGGCGCTCCTGAGCTTGCAGGAAGGTGCCGCCGCCCGATTCCTCAAGGAAACGGGGCGGACTGGTCTTGCCGACCAAGACGTCGCCACCGGCAAGGTAGGTCTCGGGAACGGGCAAGCCGTCCCCTTCCAGGTGCTGGTAGGAGGACTCAGGTTTCAGACCCTTGACTTCCTGAAGGGAAGAACCGGGCTTCTCGATTTCCTCGATTTGTCCACCGGGGAAGCGCTTGCGTTCGGCGTTGTACGTCCGGTTGAAGGTCGAGCGGCCGAGGGCACGCTCCACAGATCCACGGTTCATGATCACGGCGTCCTGCATGTTGTAGCCGTGCAGGGACATGATGGCCACGATGAAGTTCTGACCGCCGGGGCGCTCGTCGAAGCCCGTGGTGCTCATCGCATCGGTCTTGGTGATCGAGCGGTGTGGGTAGTGCAAGATGTGCGCACGGGTGTCGGGACGGAGACGGTAGTTGGCGCTGGGCAGACCAAGGGACTGCTTGACCATGGCGGTGCCACCGGTCACGCGGGGCGTAGAGTTGTGTTCGGGGTACGGAATGAGCGAAGCGCAAACACCCAGCATGAGCTGAGGGTCGATTTCGCAGTGCGTGTGGTCGTTGGTGTACTCAAGCGGGACGTCGAAAGAGGCCGTTCCCCACTCGCCGTTGGGCAAGCGGACCTTGGCTTCGAGGCTGGCACTGCTGGCGTTGACTTGGCCCATGTTGGACCATTCCACGTTCTCGTTGGTCACAGGGCGACCGGCGTGTTCGCTGCCTTCAGGGACCTTCTCGGGGAGAAGGAAGGGGCGGGACGCGATGAAGAGGTCCTCCTCTTCTTCGGCGTCGACCCATTCGATGATGCCCTTGGTCAACAGGTCTGCGAAGGTCGTATCGCCGCTGCGCAGTTCCTCGAGGTGGCCGGGCGTCAAGCGCGGTGCACCGTCGTGCAGGATGAGCAGAGGGCGCAAAATGCGTCCTTTGTCGGTGTTGATGAAGATGTCACGGTTTTCCGTGTCGTGACGGACGGACACTTCAGGTGGAATGAGACCGCGACGGCGGGCGTTCTTGAACTGGTTCACGAGGTTGATCCCGTTGTCGTGGATGCCGTAGATGTCGCCGTTCACGTGGACGCGGTCGCCGTTGGTCCAGTCGTCCGGTTGGTAGACGTCCATGTCGTCGAGTTGACCACAAATCATGGCGTCGTCCACTGTTTCGGACACGTCAATCATCTGGGCTGCGTTCTTCACAAGACCACAGTTCTGACCCTCAGGGGTCTCGTTGGGGCAAAGGCGGCCCCACTGGGTGGGGTGAAGGTCACGTGCTTCGAAGTGAGGCTGGCTGCGGACCAAGGGGCTGGTCACGCGACGCATGTGAGAAAGCGCGGAGAGGAAGGTGGTGCGGTCCAAAAGTTGGCTCACACCGCTGCGCCCACCGACCCAGTTGCCGGTCGCCAGAGCGTGCATGATCTTGGAGGTCAACACGTCGGGGCGGAGGCAGGAGCTGATGCGGAGTTCGCGCTTGCGGTTGTGGTGGCGCTCGAGTTGGTACTTGAGGTCGCGAGCGAGTTGTCCAGCGGAGACGCGGAACAGGTCTTCGACGAGGTCACCGGCGAGGCGGACACGCTTGTTGGCGTAGTGGTCCTTGTCGTTGGGTGCGCGGTCCGTGAGGGCCATTTCGAGCACCTGGCGGACGATGCGGCCGACGAAAATTGCCTTCTTCTTGCGGTCTTCGGCGTTGTCGCCCAAGTGAGGAAGGAGTTCACGGTCCAAGAGTTGGTTCACTCGCTGCTCGCGGTATTCACGCTGTTGACCGGCGGCGAATTTCTTCTGAAGCCATTCATGCGCTTCTTGGGTGTTCATCGTGTTGTACTCTTCGTTGTCGTTGACTTCGTTGATGTTGGCCACGATGTACTTGAAGGTCTCAGTGGGGCCGGCGATGGCGGTGAAGATTTCCTGATCGTTGTCGATGCCAAGAGCACGCATCAGCAACACGACGGGGATGGCGGTGGTGCCGGCCGTGCTGACCTTGACCATGAGCATCCCGTCACGGCGCTTCTCAACGGTCAGGGGCTTTCGCATGCCGTCCTTTTGGGAGAAAATCTTGGCGACTTCCGTTTGCTTGGCGTACCGCTTGTTGATCTCGACCGTCACGCGGTTGGGCGCGAGGTCTTCCATCGAAATGAGCACACGCTCGGTGCCGTTGATGATGAAGTAGCCACCAGGGTCGAGGGGGTCCTCGCCCTTGGTGCGGAGGAGACCATGCCATGCGTCCATGTCCTCGTTGGACGTGGTCGGCGAGAGCATGCGGTCGCCCGCGACGTGGTTGGGGTGAAGGTTGCAGCGCTTTGAACGCACCATGATTGGCATGTTGCCAACCTGCACGCCCTTCTCAGGGTTCCCGGGAACCCCGTTGCGGTAAATGGTGAAATCAATGGTGACCGGGGAGAAGTAGGTCAACTTGCGCAGACGGCACTCCATGGGCGTGGACGGGTGTTCAGAGCCGTTGGCCTCCTTGGTCATGGGTTCGCCGAGTTGGACGTTCCTGAGTCGGATGACGATGTCTTGGTCTGCAACGTCAAGGCGGATGAATCCGCCTTCTTCATCTTCGATTTCTTCGTCGGTACCGACGCGAATGTTTCGGATGATGGTCTCCATTCGAGATGGGAGGTTTTCCCCAGAGGGAATGCAATCGTCGTACGACGCGATTTGATGGTTCACGAGGCTGCGCTCGCGGAAGTAAGCTTCGATAATCTCCTGCATGACAATCCCTCCGGTTCAGCTCCCCTCTACAATGAGGCGATAGGCAACGGCGACGCCGGCTGAGGGCGACTTCCGAATGACTTTGAGTACACGGTCTGAGATCCACCCCGAGGCCAGGGGCTTGTGGTCAGGGTTGGCGGCAAGGGCGGCGACGTCCTGAGCCTCCGCGGATTCCTTGATGACCTGAACCACAGGGTCGGTGATGAGGATCTTGGGGAGCAGTTCCTTTGCGAGGCGGTGCTCGCCGGTTTCTGGGTCCTCGCGGACGAGGTCCCATGGTTCGAGTTCTTCCGCCTCGACCGCGAATTGCTCTTCCGCAGAGATGTTGGGCGCACCGAGGAGTTCCTGATGCGGGACCATCGTGTGGTTAAGCGGGTTGAATCGAATGCTGATTTCCGGCCGGTCGTAATCGTCGATGGCCTTGGCGCGAATCGTCAGCTTGCGGCTCTTCTTCTGGGCACGTCGGCGAGAGCCTTGGTCGGCGATGATCCGCATGACGTTGGCGTGGACGTCGCTTTCCTTGGAAACGCTGAGGCAAGATGCAACCTCGTCTGGGCTCATCTTCTTGATGTCAGCCATGTTTCGGTCCGTGGCCAGTTTGTGGGCCGCCTCTTCCTCGACGCCGAGTTCAATGAGGCGCTTCTTCGTTGCGCTTTTCACGACCAAATTCTTTCCCCGCCTTTGGCCCGTGAACGATGGACCTGAGGCTTGACCAGGCGGGCCCGACGGGGTTCGAACCCGCGACCATCGGGTTAAAAGCCCGACGCTCTACCTGGCTAAGCTACAGGCCCAATGCGCATCTTGGGCGAGCGTCCGACCGGACATCCCTTTATGAAGATTACGCGCCAAGGAGCGTCCCACCTACGCATGAGGCTTTTGGAACGCAGCACCCTGATGTATAGCATCTACTGAGGAGGGAGTGAACCGCATGGACGCCCCGTTTGCTGCAGCCGACGCCGAGGCCGAGCGCCTCCGTCTTGAGCGGACCTCTGCAGCACACCGTTGGACAGACGGGAAAGGGCGACCTTGGGATCTCGTGATCCCCCCCACGGTGTACCCGCCCCGCGAGGACACCGATTTGCTTGCCGATGCTCTTGCAGCGTTGGGAGCAGGTGGAGGTCGAACCGTCTTTGAGGTCGGGGTTGGCAGCGGTGCTCTTTTGCTCCAAATGGCGGCCGACGGTTGGAACGTGACAGGGTGTGACGTGCATCCGTATGCCGTGGCCGCCAGCCGTCACGCCTTGGCTCACCATGGCCACACATCCAAGGTGCTAGAAGCGGACATTCGTGACGTAGATACGTCCTTTCTTGGCCCCGCAGACCTCATCATTTGGAACACCCCCTACCTTCCACCGGTGTCCGCTCAGGACGCCCACCTCGGCCCCCTCGAGGAAGCGGCTTTGTCGGACCCTGTCCCAGGCGGCTCGGCCTTGGCGCTTCTCGCGGTCTTGGCCGATTTGCCCGCCCGACCTCAACGCCGAGCGATGGTGGTCCTCGGAGCGGAGGCATACTCCGAGTTGCGCTCCGAGGCCACCAAGCGCGGCTGGTCGTGCACCGTCGAGGGGCGCCGTGTGTTTGAGGACGGCGAAGGTCTGATCTTGGCCGGCCTCGAACGGGCGTGGCCGACGGCCACACACGCCGTCGTGGCTTCGACAGGAAGCACCAATGCAGACTTGATGGAAAACGAGGGAGCTGTCGGCGACAGCCTCCGTGCCGTTCACCAAACCAAAGGAAGAGGGCGGCGGACGGCGTCATGGGCCTCAAACGAGGGCGACCTGACGGCATCATGGATCGTCCACGACGGACAAGGTCCGATTCCTGCTCATGGGTTGGTCCAAGCCGCATGTGCACTTGCCGCACGTGACGTTTTGGTGGACCTTGCTCGCATGGACGTCGACGACGTCCTCCTCAAGTGGCCAAACGATCTCCTCATCGAGCAACACGTTCTGGGGAAAGTTGGAGGTTGGCTTGTCGAAAGCAGGCAACAAGGCCGCAACAACCGTGTGGTCGCAGGCTTGGGGTTGAACCTCACCCCGGGCCCGTCCTCCGTCGCTGGAACACCTCGTGGCTCGCTCGAGGGAGTTGATGCAAGCGACCTTCATTCGGCTTTGACCGTTCGCTTGTGCACGCGGCTGAACGCCCTCCGTACCAAAAGGGGGCGGGCGAGCATTGTGGCTGAAGCATCTGACGCCTACCGAAATTCGGCCTCCGTACTCGGCTTGACCGACATCGAAGGCAACGACCTTGTCCCCACAGGGATGGACATGCAAGGCGGCCTGTCCGTCGAGGGGCGAGAGGAAACGATACACGACCTTGACGCCGTGATGTGGCGGGCTTGGCCGTCGCCTCAGTCAAGCAATTCTGCGTCCAGATCGGCTTGAACCTCAGGTGTCGAATTCTTGCCCTGCAGCGAGAGCATCACCGCGTATCCCACGAGCAAGGCCCCAAGGACGGGTGGCAAAGCGAAACTCAACGCACCACGCTTCAAGTCAACATCCACTTCGCCTGTTCCTTCAGAAATCGAGACCGACCAAGTCACCTTGCCTCGTTCGGTCGCATCGAAGCTTTGGCTGCCTGTATCTCCTGCCGCCAGTGCTTCGGTGATCAGCACCTCGTCCTGACCTTCCATCTGGAACCGAAGGGTCACGATGGAGGTCTGGTCCACGGCATAACTGACGTCCACCGATGCACCCTCACCAAGTCTGGCGTTCCCGGAAACGGAGTCATCCACGTTCAGAAGGACAGGGTCGTCCCACGCAAGCATGACGATGCTCCCGACGAGGAGGCTGAGGCCAACGAGCATGACCACGTCCTGAAGACGCAGCGGCGGCGCGTCCCCTCCGGCTCCCATGTCGGGCCCTCG
>MDSV01153931.1_pt1 | contig 45943 bp, 39 predicted proteins | sample 810851 | NCBI WGS metagenome assembly MDSV01 (sample SAMN05326640, study PRJNA326480) | marine metagenome | isolation source: seawater | place: Atlantic Ocean: North East | collected 2012
AAAATTTTGATAAAAATTATTTGTTTTTTTAATAGCTTCATTTAAAGAAATATTATCAGTAATTTTTATAAATTGAACTAAATTGTCATAAGAATAATAACCTTTATTTGAAGATAAAAAAAATTCTCCAAATAACAAGTAATTTCTATATTCCCAAATTGATGTAAAAAATACAAAAGGAAGAATGAAAAATAATATTTGCAGATATTTGTTAATTAAGTAACTATACTGCAATATTATAATAATAAATATTACAATAATATAAGTATAAAAAATATAGAGCCCAATTGGTCTAGTTAAAGTAGCTAATGAAATAAATATAGAACAATAAATAAGATATTTAATTTTAAACTTCTCTGATATTTTAATTAAATAATAAAAACTAGTAATAAAGAAAAAAGTGTACAAGATTTCTGTTTGACATAAGTGAACAGAAATTAAGAAATTTGGATTAAATATAATTAAAATAAATAAAATAATTTTCAAATTTTTATTAATAAATTTAAAAGTTGATATAAATATAAACGAAGAAATAAGTAATAAAATACTCTGACAAATAATTATTAATATATAGGCATTACTTAAACTTAAGTAAAAAAAAGAATATATTAATAAAGAATACAAGGGAGTATTATTATTCATATAATTTCCATCACTAAAAATTAATTTTCCTTCATTAAATAAATTAAATGCAGGGTTATAATAAGAATATGAATCAGCTCCCATCAAAAAAGATTTTAACCCTTCAGAATTCAAAAATAAAATATAATTAAAAAAAAAATAAAATAATAAAACAAATAGAATAATAAAATTTAATTTATTGATTTTCATACCAAGATTTAAATAAAACTATAGACCAAATTTGTTCAGAATAATCAAATTTATTACTCATAAATTTATTCCATAATTCTTTTAATGAATTATCATCAAAAAATTCTGATGATTTTCCTTTTGAGAAAAGTAAATCTTTAAAAAAAGCATTTAAATCTGATTTCATCCATTGATTTAGTGGAATAGAGAATCCTTTTTTTGAGTAACTTAAAAAATTATTATTAAAATTTCTCTTCATTAAATTTTGTAAAATATATTTTCCTTTTAAGCCTCTTACTTTAAACTTATTATTTATTGAAAATGAATGTTCAATTAAAGCAGTACTTAAAAAAGGTGCTCTAATCTCAATGCTATTAGACATAGATGCTCTATCAACCTTTGTTAATATATCATCTGGTAAATAATATTTGAAATCATTTACCAATATATTATTCGGTAATTTTTTAGAAATAAATTCATTTCTAAATTTAATATCATAAATATAATTTTTATTTAAAATTTTATCAAAGTTTGAATTTGATAAAATATCTATATATTTTACATCACGTGTAATTTTTGATATTATATTGAAAAATTTATATACCTTTTTTTCTGTAATATTATAATTTTCATTAAGTAAAATAGAGTATATGTAAGAAATTGTATCCCCTATAAAATTCTTGTTATTATTAAAAAGAGATTTTCTTAAAAACTTTGGGAGGAATTGAATCTTATTTATCATATTTGAATAAACATATCTATTATAACCTCCAAAAAGTTCATCACCACCATCACCTGAAAGAGCTACTTTTAAATGATTACTTATTTTTTTAGAAATCATATACGTTGGTAATTGACTACTATCAGAAAATGGCTCACAGTAAATTTGAGATAAATCTGGTAATAGATTTTTCAAATCAGACACATCAACATTTATATTTGTATGATTTGTATTTAAGTATTGTGATATTTTTTTGGACTTTTCAGTTTCATCATAATTTTTGTTATAAAATCCCACACAGTAGGTATTAATTTTTTTTAATGAATTTTTTTGAGCATAATAAGATACTAATGAAGAATCAATACCTCCTGATAAAAGTGTCCCAATAGGTACATCTGCGTTTAATCTTTCTTTAACAGATCTATTAAGTAAATTTTCAGTAATATTAATTTCATCATTTAAAGATTTTTTAGAATTATTATTAATATAATCTTCAACTTTCCAATATTTTTTTTTTTTAATTTCTTTAGAATTTTTTACAAATTCAACATATTCACCTGGAATAATTTTTTTAACATTTTGATATATGCATTCATCAGACGGAATAAATCCAATTTTAAAATAATAATTTAACGCTTCTTTAGATAATTTTTTATTAAAATTAGGTACAATTTTAAGAGCTTTTAATTCTGAGGCAAAAAATAATGAATTTTCATCTTTGTAATAATAAAGTGGTTTTTCTCCAGCTCTATCTCTTATTAAATATAAACTTTTATTAATATTATCCCACAAACCTATTGCAAACATGCCATCAATCTTTTTTAAGGTTTCATCTACTCCATATAAATCAAAATAATTTAACAATACTTCACTATCTGAATTTCCTTTAAATTTTATATTATGAAGATTGTTAATATTTTGCTTTAATTGTTTATAATTATATATTTCTCCATTAAAAACCATTACCCAGCGATTAGAATTACTTATCATTGGTTGATTTCCAAAGTTTGATACATCTATTATAGAAAGTCTAGAATGACTTAAAAAGATACCATCATTTTTTTGACTCCAATGACCAGTGTAATCAGGACCTCTGTGATTTAACTGATTAATCATTTTCTTTGAGAGTTGGTCTTCGTTATAAGATTTATGAAAATATAGGATACCTGCTAAACCACACATTATTTTTTATACCCTAAAACACACCAAAAAGGTTCAGAGTTACTGAATTTAATTTTTTCTAAACCATTTTTTTTCATTAAATTTGATATGTCATGACGTGAGTATCTTTTTTCAATAATTGTACCAAATCTATCCATTGAGTCATTTTTAAGTATACTTATGTCTTTATCTTTATACCATGAAAGTGGAAGAAAATCAGAAACAATGCCTATATAATTTAAAAGTTTTGAGAATCTACTTAATGGATAATAAACTGTATAAGCAATAAAATTTGTTAAAAGTAATTTTATTTTGTATGGCATTCTGCTAATTACCAATCTTATTAAATTAGAAAGTTGCCAAATTATTTTAAAAAAAATATTTCTATTTTCAAAATTATAATAAATATATAGCAAAATTGGTGATTGTTTTTTTAATTTATTCACTAATATTTTTAAATTATTTTCAACATCTGTAGTGTGATGTAAAACACCTAAACAGGCAATAAAATCAAAACTATTATCTTCAAGTTTTAGATTCTGAATAGTATCATTAATAAAAGAAATATTATTGAAATTTTGGAGATTTTCTTTTGCTACATTTATTGCAAGTGAAGGTTCTAAACAAAAAAGTTTTTTAACTTTAGGGGCAAGAAAATAAGACCATCTGCCAGAACCACAACCTGCATCTAATATCACCGAATTAGAATTTAATTTATTAGATGGCAATATATTAAAATATTTATCAAAAATTGCTTTATTTTGATCAACTAATAATTCTTTTTGATGAAATGTTTTCCATTCTTCACCAAAATTATAAATTGTTTTTCTTTCTTTATTATTTATATTAGCTTCTTTCCATACTTTTTTATAAGAAGAGACCATTTTGTCTAATGTATAATATGATGTTATTGATTCTCTCTGTTGATTTTTAATTTCCTCCCAATCTTTAACTTTATTTTTTTTTATATCTAATAAGTAAATAATTTTTTCCACAAAACTATTTACATTTAATTCTTTAACAATATATTTTTTATTCTTTATTATATAATCAACATCACCAATATCAAAAGCAATATTAGGGATGCCAGTTAACATTGTTTCACAAATAACATTGGGAAAAGCCTCACCCCACGAAGAACATAATAAATTAATATCAATTATATTGATTTTTTCATTTAAATTTTTGGAACCATCAATAAAAATAATATTTTTTTCTAAATTATTATAACTTATAAATTTATCAAGTTTTTGTTTTAGATTATTTTGAGTAATTCTTGGTGTTACAATAACTCCAATAATATTATGTTGTTTATAATTTTTTTTTATTCTTAAAATAATTTCTAAAAAAAAAATATGATTTTTTTGCTCATGTAATCTTCCTACTAATCCTAATATTACAGCATCATCTTCCAATTTATAATTATTTCTTAATTTATTTTTTATAATTAGTTGTTCATTAAAATAATTTGTATCATATCCATTTGGGATAACTATTGAGCTATTTTTATTATAGCCAATTTTTTCATGCAAGACTTTAGAATTATATGAGCAATAAATTATTTTATCATGAGAAAAATTGGAAATTATTGCACATATTTTTCTTATAATAATTGCTATTATATTATTTAAACTAAATTTTAATGTTCCTGTCCTAACACACCACAAGCACTTAATATTAAAAATAAATCTATAAATTAAACCAATAAAATCAGCATGATACATCCAAGTTTGAATTATATCTGGTCTATTTTTTAAAATAATTTTGCCAATTTTATAATAAATAAATATATTATAAAATTTAAAATTTAATTCATAAAGTTGTATATTATTATTTTTAATAATTTCTGCTAATTCTCCATCTTTTTTTAAGCTAATAACAATATGCTTATTACTTTGATCATTTAGTAAAATCTTTAAAAGCGTTGATTCAGCCCCTCCCCTGCCTAAATTGCTAATAATATTTAAAATATTCATAATAATTTTACAAATTTACTTCCTATTTTATTAATTGAAAAATTACTTATAAACAATGGGAATGGATATCTGTATTTCAATTTATTTTCTATTGCTTCCTTAATTTTTATTTTTAAATTTGTTGAATCATTAATATCTATAAGTTCTCCATATTTACCATCATTAAGTATTTCTTTAGGACCACTATCACAATTAAAAGACACTACTGGAACCTTTAATGCTAATGCATGAATTAATACATTTGGCATCCCTTCCCACAAAGATGTTAAGAATAACGCTTTACTTTTAATTATATATTGAAATGGATTTTTTTTAAAACCTAATAGAAATATTGAATTTGTTTGCTTTAAATTTAAAATTAATTCATTTAATTCTTTTTTTTTAGAACCTTCACCTAAAATTATGAGATTAAAATTATTTTTAATGTTAATTTCAGAAAAACATTTTATTAAAAAATGTAAATTTTTTTGATATGTTAGTCTTCCAACTGAAATTATTGTTGGTTTATCAAATAATTTCAAATCATCATTTTGAATTGAAATCTTTGACAATGAATATATTAAATCAATATCAACAGGATTATAAATTACTTGAATTTTACTTTTTTTTATCCCAAATTTTTTTACAAGATTTTTTTTAACTCCGTTAGATGGAGAAATAATTACATCTGCTAAATTATAAAATATTCTATATAAATATTCTAATATATAAATTATTTTATTATCCGCTCTGTAAAATTTAGAAATAGTGTTTGATTCTCGAATAATAATCTTTGTATTTCGGCTAAATATTTTGAAAAGAAGTATAGTTGAAAAATTAATATAATTTTGAGAAGAAATTACAGTAGAATATTTATTTTTAGTTATAATATTAATTAAATTAAATATTGCATATCTTAATTTTTTTTTAGATAAATTAATAATATTTACTTTTTTACTTAAGTAATTTCTGTATGGGCCATCAGAATTTAGAGTAATCAAATCTACTTTTAAATTTTTTGAAACAATATAGTTGCACAATTGCATCATAACCCATTGAGACCCTCCATCACCAAGTGTGGGGGTGATAAAGACGATCTTTCTTGATTGCATAAAATAAATGTTGTGTGTATTAAAAATAAATAATAGAGGTTCTTTTATACAATAAATTTTATGAAAAAAAATACTAATTATTTTAGGGTATACCTCAGACAAATTGAAAAAAAGGATATTAAAGAAGGTTGGCTTAATTGGATAAATGATTCTGGAGCTTTGGATAATTTATTTGCCACATTTCCTGTAAATGAAAAGGATCTAAAAAATTATTTTAATTTACAAAAATTACCAAATTCTATTATGTTTGCAATATGTCTAAAAGAAAATGATAAATATATTGGTAATGCAAGATTAGGTAATATTGATTGGATAAACAAATGTAGCACCTATGGAAGATTAATAGGTGCGGAAGAATATAAGAATAAAGGTTTAGGAAGTGAAGCACTAATTCTTTTATTAAAATATGGATTTAAAACTTTAGGATTAAATAGAATAGCTTCTTCAGCATTAGCAACTAATATTATTTCGATAAAAAGTAATATAAAAATTGGAATGAAGAAAGAAGGAATTTTAAGGCAAGCATCTTTTAAAAATGGCAAATACATTGATAGAGTTCAATTATCCATGCTGTCCAAAGATTTTTTTAAAAAATATGGTAAATAGTAAATTAACTAAAAGAGAAGAAATAATTTTTTTACTTAGAGGTTTTTTTGCAACACCAATAATTTCAGGCTTATCTAAAAATGGTATTATTGATGATATCTTAAATGGAAAATTTAAAATAAATAAAAAAAAATACAATCACAAATTATTAGAATATTCACTTGATTATCTATGTGATATTGGATTACTAAAAAAAATTAAAAACAATTATAAGCCAACATTATTAGGAAAAAGGATATTTAAAAGGCAAGGCTCATTTGTCCTATTACACTCATATCATGACTATATGAATAATTTTTCTCGCGCATTATTAGATAAAAAAATAACTTCAGAATGTGATAGACTAGAAAATGTAATTGGAAGTGGACAAGTCCATGGTAGAAAATTTTTTCAAAAAGGTATAGAGGGGATAAACAAAGTTTTTGGTAAAATAGATACTCACATAGATGTAGGATGTGGAAATGGTGAATATTTATCATTATTAAATAATAAAGTAAAAAATAAACAATTGATTGGAATAGACTTTTCTAAAATTTCTGTAAGTGAGACTCTTATAAAACTTAAAGATAAAAAAAAGAACAATAATTCAATTAACGCATTTCAAGCTAACGCATTTGATTTAGGTTTTATAAGTAAAAAATTAAATAAATTACAAATTAATAAAAATTCAAATATATTATTTACTTTTTGGTTTATTTTGCATGAAAATAAAAATGATTCTTTTGTAAATTATTTTAAATTAATCAAAAAACATTATAAAAACTCAAAAATTCTAATTTGTGAAATAAATAAAGTTTCAAGTAAAACATTAGTAAATAATAAATTAAATACATTGATGCCTGAATACTTTCATTTTCATAATATTTCTAATCAAAATCTATTTTCTAAAGATTTGTTAAAAAATAATTTAAAAGATTCAAATTTAAAAATTTATAATGAAATTAATTTTGATAATTATAGATATGCTAAAAAAGAAACAGGTTCTGTATATATTTATTATGCAGCTTAAAATTTATAATATTTATATATTTGTTTATACCATATTTCTAAAGAATATATTTTCCATAATAAATTGTGATAATCTTTATTTTCATCAAAATGTTTAATAATTAATCTTTTAATAGTTTTAATATTCAAGAAATTTAAAGAGAAGCTATTTTTTTTAGAAATCAATTTTATTAATTCTTTATTAAATCTATTTGAATAAAGAAATTTTTTAAAAGTTGTAGGAAAAGGTAGTTTTGTTTTACCCTCCATTGCTAAATTATTGTAATTATTTTTAAATAATTTTCTTAAGAGATATTTAGAGTAATTATTTTTAACTTTAATACTATGATCTAAAGTATTTGCATATTCAAAAAGTTCATGTGAAATAAAAGGTGCTCTAATTTCTATACTTTCACTCATTCCAATTCTATCATTTCTCTGAAGCAAATTTTGAAAAATAAATTTTTGCCTATAAATTTGTTGTATTAAATTTTTATCATATTTATTAATATTTTTTATTAACCATTTATAACCTGGAGTATCCTTAAAAGATTTTTGATTTGTTATTTGAGTAATTAATTTTTTATTTTTTAAGCCTGCACCAAAGTAAATTAAATCAATAATTTTTTTAGTATCCTTTAATTTTTTTAATTTTTTATTAGTTTCAAAATATCTTTCATATCCATAAAATATTTCATCGGAACCTTCACCGCTAATTAATACTTTAACTTTATTTTTTCTCGCTAATTTACAAAGTTTATATAAAATTGGGCTCATTAAAAAAGGAATGGGTTCATCATTATAATATGATAATTTGTTTATTATTTTCAAATTTTCATCTATATTTAATTTTGCTAAATGAGGTTTTTTAATTATATCTTCTTTTTTATTATATTTATTTATAATCTCTATAACATTTTTTGACTCATCAAATTCTTTTAAATGATTTTTAGCAGTAAAAATTTCTAAATTTTTAATCAATTTTTTTTCAAATAAAATTGATAAAATAGCATTTGAGTCAACTCCAGCAGAAGTTAATAGGCCTATTTTAACTTTATCATCTCCGTTTATTCTAATTTTTTCTGTATTTTCTGAAAGTAATTTTTTTACATAAGGGAAGGCATCACTAATATTATTAATTTTATTTTTATATTTCTTATCTAATCTCCAATAATTTTTTTTGGATATTTTTTTATTTACTGTATTTAAATTTATAATTTGACCTGGCTCTACTTCATAAATATCTTTAAAAAAAGTATATTTACCATTTATTTTTCCATTAGAAAAATAATCATTGATTTTATTTTTATTAATTTCTCGACTAGTTTGACCAGTTAAAGTAATTCCTTTTATTTCTGAAGAAAACCAAAAGTCTTCATTATTTTTAAAATAATACAATGGTTTTTCACCTATTCTATCTCTACACAACTGAATAGAATTATTTTTAATATCAACCCATGCAAAAGAGAACATGCCTTTAATTTTTTTTAGCGCGTAATCAATTCCATACTTTTTAATTAAATGAAATAAAACCTCAGTATCACCAAAATTTGATTTATCTTTTATATGTATAGAAACTAAATTAGTTAGATCATTATAATTATATATTTCACCATTAAAAATAAGAATATGTTGACCTATTCTTAATGGTTGATTTGCATATTTTGAATTCGTAGCTACTATAGATAATCTATTAAAACCAAAAGTATAATTATCAACTTTTAGTACTCTTGAATCATCTGGTCCACGATGTTTGATTTTTTTAAGAATCTTTTTAGTAATTTGCACATAATTTCTATTACTATTAAAATTTACATTACCTACAAATCCACACATCAAATAAAAATATTGAAATTTAATTAATTTTGTTTAATCACTTATAAAGAATGAATAAAAAATTGTCTACAGGCGAGTTATATGGATCTTTAAGTCATGGTAATCATTATGATGATTTTTTTAAAGATAAAGAAATAATAAATAGAAAAAATGTTGTTAAAAAGGATTTAAGTTTAGCTGGTATATCGTTAAAAAATCTTAAACATTATGAGTGCATGAATGTAGGTACAGGAAGAGAGTCACTTGCCTTATCCCAATTAGGTGCCACAAATGTCGATCATTATGATATTTCAAGTGATCATATAAAAAGATTTAAAAAAATTAAAAAAAAAAAATATAATAAAAATAGAATTAATTCTTTAAATGTTGATTTATGCAAATTTCAATTACCAAAAAATAAATATGATTTTGTATATTTAAATGGAATAGTTCATCACTTTTCTGACGTACAAAAAGGTCTGCTGAATTGTGCAAATTCAGTAAAGAGCAATGGTTATATTTGGGTATATTTTTATAGATCTGGGACTTTTAAATGGTTTGTATGTCAAATGATTAGAAATTTAATAAATAAAAAGAATTATCAAAATTTTTTCAGAAATGTCTCAAATTTATACGGAAATGGAGACACAGAAAATTTATTAGTTAGCAGAATAATGGATGATTTTTATGCGCCTTTTATTCATCTTTATTCATTAAAAAATTATGAATTATTTATGAAGAGTCTAGGTTTTAAGACACATAAATATATAAATTCTAAATCAAATAAAGATGTAGATCATTTTAATTTACATCATTCAGCAATAATTGTTTTTAAAAAAATAGATAATAAAATTAATCAAAATAATAAAGATACAAATTTATTAAATCCAAAAAATGCAATAAATCAAATTGATAAAACTTTGTACAAAAATAAAGATATATTTAAATCAATAGATACATTTAAAAAAATACTAAAATTTAAAAATAATAAAAATTACCAAAATGATATTTTTTCTTGTGTATTATCTTTGCATAAAATATCAGCAAAACAATACTATGGTGGGAAAGAACTACCGCCAAATTATAAAGAATTAAACATGGTTTTAGATAATACATTGAGAAATATATTAAATTAATTCAGATATTATCTTTAGCTCCTCCTCAATTCTTTTATCCCACAATTTAATATTTTGGTTTACAAAAATATTTGTATGCTGTTTTATCTTCAATATTTTACTTTTATCTAGCTTTGTTAAGATATTATTTAAATTATCTACAATATTATTTCTATTAACTCTTAAAAAATAATTTTTATCAAGAAATTGATCAGTAAATACATCTATTCCATTTGAATTATTACTATTTAAACAAATACAGCATAAATTATTTGACATAGCTTCTAGCATAGTATTACTAAGACTCCCTCTTTTGTTTAATGAAATGAATACATCATTTTTTAAATAAATATTATGAATTTCATTATGTGGTATTTTTTTTTGGTATGTTATAAAATCTGAATTTAATTTATTTATAAAATTTATTAACTTATTTTCTAATACACCTGTACCAACAATCATAAATTTAAAATATTTTCTCTTATTTATATAAAGATAATTAATAACTTCCATGAGTTCTAAAATACCTTTTTCTTTCTCTAATCTTCCTATAAATAATATAGAGATTTTATTATCTTTTGAATTTATATTAATTTTATTATTTATAAAATTAACCCCATTTATCAACTTATAACATTTAGTTTTTTTATTAACTGTTCTTTGTATCCAATCTTCAATTCCAGATCCATCTTGTGTGCATATGATAAGATCGAATTTACTTGCATAGCACCATAGGTAAAATTTATTTCTAAAACTTTTATTATAATGATATGATCTCATTGTTTCATATACGCCCATAACTCTAAATATTACTTTTGTTTTAAAGAATCTCGCAATAAAAGCGGCACTAATTATATTTGCATTTCCACAATATATAATATTAGGTTTCCAAATTAATAATTGATATAAAATAAATATTAAATGAATCAGTTCTCTTAATAGATTATTAAATTTCTTAAATATTTTAAAATTAAAACTTCCTAATATTAGTATATCATTTTTTAATCCTAATATTCTTAGCTTTTTAAAAAAGTTAAGAGAATTATCCTCTAAATCATTTTTGCTTGTTAAAATTAATTTTAAATTATATTTAATATCTAATTTTTCTATAAGTTTGTATGCTGTAGGCGCTCCAGTTGGTTTAAATTCTTTATTTATAATTGATGTTTCAAAACCACTAAAAAATTTTGATACAAATAATATTTTTTTCATTTTAATTAAGTTTATTTTTTTTTAATTCATTAATATATGTTTGAACAAATAATGATTGTGGATTTCTACAATAAATTGATTTTTTTAAAAAATCTTTAAATCTATAAGAATGATAATAATTAGAATAATGTCCAAAAAATTTAAAAATATTAAAAGAATAATTTTTTATTTTTTTTCCAAAAAATAAACCTATTAATTTAGCAATTAAAAATAATAAATAACTTATACCTGGCCATCTATTAATTGGTTGACCATCTAAATTCCTTTTATCAAATTTTTTATTTAAAAATAAATCATTATAGTTCCAAGATTGTAAATAAATTTTATATAGTTTTTTATCTCTAAGGTAATTTTTGGGTATTTCTCTCCAAAAATTCATAAATTCTAAATCCCATAATGGTAATTCCCATTTTATATTATAAAAATCATAAATTTTCTGCTGACTTATAACAAATTTTGATTGTCTCTCTTTCCATTCCCAGAGATTATATAAATACGGATATGGGTTTTTAAAATTAAATTTATCATTATGTTGATTTAAAAAATTTTCAATATTCAATTTAATCATATTAATATTTTCTTTATTTTTTAAATTTGTCCAAAGTGAATAGTGCTTTTCAATAATAAAATTAATAAAGTTCTCTCTTGTTGGAACTGAATCAATAAAATTAGTAGGTATATGCCCACCAGTAATAAAATCACCTGTTTGACCATTAATAATTATGTTTTTATCTTTTAATAAACTACTTTGGGTTAAATCATGAATGAATTGGAATTCTTGCATATTAGGAGATCTTGAAAAATTACAAGAATAATTCCAATAATCTTTTCTTAAATTAGAATTAAATAAATCATATGATCCTTTATTTTTAGATTCATAAAAATACCATTTTATAGATAGTTTCTCTGCTACTGATTTAGCAATTTTAGCTTCTGTGTTAAATTTAGGACCATATGAAATAGCAACTATATCTTTAAATTTATGTTCACATAATTTTGCCAGTACAAACCTAGAGTCCAATCCGCCACTTAATGGGACAATAATTTGATGATTATTATAATTTTTATATAATTTTTTAAAAATATTATTTGTTACTTTGTCTAATAACCTAATAAGTTCATCTTCATTTAATTCGTGTATTTTATTTGGATAAAATAAATAGTAATTTTTATTTATAAAGTCATCACTAGTAATATATGAGCCAGCTTCCAATTGATAAATATTTTTTATTAAAGTTTTATTTCCAGATAAATATCCAGACATTAAAAATTCTATTTCTTTTTTATTATCTATTTTATATTCGTGAGAAATTAAATCATTTGCATTATTTGAATAAATTATTTCATTTTTTTCATATTTATAAAATATAGGATAGGATAAAATTCTATCTACACATGCTATACTGAAGTTTTTATTTATAGCAATGAAAGAGAAGTGTTGATTTAAATTTTTAAGATATGTATTAAATAGCTTATAATTTTTTTTTTCTTTGATAAGATTTAATTGATCAATTATTGACTTATAATTAAAGGATTTTGGATAATAATTAATTTTCCAACCTAAATAACTAGCTTCATGAAATTTAAATTGTTTTTGCATATTTAATAATTAAATCAGTGATTTTTTTTGCAGTATTGCCAGTTCCATAATATTTATTTTTAAAACTAGAATTAAATTTATTTTTTTTAAGTAATTTTTTATAGTCATTTTTAATAAGTATTGAATGTTTGTTTTTTACTAACTCAATCCACTCAGTATTATTTCTGAGAACATAGCAATTCTTTTGTGCAAAATATGACTCTTTTTGCATTCCCCCACTATCTGTTATAATAAATTTACAGTTCAGTTGTAATAAGATCATATCTAAATAACCAACTGGATCAATAAGCAATATATTTGAAGGTATTTTATATTTTTTTTTATTTAAAATTTTTTTTGTACGTGGATGGATGGGGAAAATTATTTTATATTTCATCAATCCTAAATAATAAAAAATTTTTTTAATATGATTAAAACTTGATGTATTTGATTGTCTATGGATAGTAACTAATACATATTGCATATTAAGAAGATTTTCTTTTTCTAAAACTTGATTTTTGTTTTTAATTTTATTTTTAAAATTTAACCAACTATCAAACATAATATCACCAAATTGAAATATATTTTTTTTACTAATACCTTCAGATATTAAATTTTTAGTAGCTACATTTGTAGGCGTAATTAAAAAACTACTTAAATGATCTGATACTTTTCTATTTTGTTCTTCAGGCATATTCATATCAAAACTTCTTAAGCCTGCTTCAATATGCATTATTGGAATAGATAATTTTGATGCAGTAATTGCACCAGAGATAGTTGAATCAGTATCACCAAAAATTACTACAATGTCAGCTTTTAAATTAATTAATATTTTTTCTAATTTAATAATACTTTTAGAAATATTACTTAGATTAGAGTTTTTATTTATATTTAAGTTAACAAATGGTTTTTTTAATTTTAATTCATTAAAAAAAATATTAGACATGTTAAAATCATAATGTTGACCTGTATTAATAATGTATTCTTTTATGATTTTTTTTTTATCAAATTCTTTAGAAAGAATAGAACTTTTAATAAATTGTGGTCTAGCTCCAATTACAGTTGCTACAATTATGCTCATTTAAAAGCCTTATAAATTGTTTTAACAATTTTTTTTTGGAAATTAATCTTTAAATCTGGATAAATTGGCAAACTTATAACATTTTTTTTAAGTCTATTTGAATTCTTTAAATTTGTATAATTTTCTCTATAAGCTATATTTTCAGGAATAAGTTTATCATAATATATAGCAAAAGGAATTTTTTGTTCTTTAAATAAATTAGCTATTTGATTTCTTTTATTAGAAGTAATTGTGTATTGAGCATATACGGAACTATTATTTTTATTTATAATTGGAGTAATAATATCAACTGCTAATTCCTTGATTAGTAAATCATAATTTTTAGCAACTATTTTTCTTTTTATAATATCATCTTTAAAGTGTTCAAATTTAGCAAGTAAAATTGCAGCTTGAATAGTATCTAGTCTAGAATTTAATCCTATAAATTGAAAATTTTTTTTATTATTTTTACCATGATTTCTTAATGCAAATATTTTTTCAGCATATTTTTTATTATTTGTAAAACATGCTCCACCATCACCAAAACATCCTAAGGGCTTAGTTGGAAAAAAACTTGTGCATCCTATATCAGTCATTGAGCAGGAATATTTACTATTATGCTTTGCTCCAAAACTTTGAGCACCGTCTTCTATAACACTAATATTATAAATTTTAGCAATTTTATTTATAGTACTTAAATCAGCAGTTTGTCCAAATAAACTAACAGGTATTATGGCTTTTGTTTTTTTTGTTATCTTATTTAAAATTTGATTTGAATTGATTAAAAAATCATTTCCAATATCTACATATACAGGCTTTGCTCCTAAAAATTTAATAACTTCTGAAGTTGAAATCCACGAAAATGGTGATGTAATAATTTCATCATTTTTTTTTATACCAAGACTCATTAAAGATATTAATAGTGCATCAGTTCCATTAGCTAATGAAATACAATACTTTGATCCTGTGAATTTTTTTAATTTCTCTTCTAAAGAATGTACTTCTTCACCTAGGATGTAATTATTTTTATTTAAAACTTTTGTAATATTTTCAAATATTTTTTTTTTTAAAGATTGGTTATTAATCTTTAAATTAGTAAACTTTAAATTTTTCATACTAATATTAGGTTTCCATTTTTAAGAATATACTTATCTTTAGTAAATTGACATTTAAAAAATTTTTCACCATCTAGATTTAAAGAAATTTTTTCTCCATACCTAGAAAACCAAGCTATTTGTTTTGCTGGATTTCCAACATACAGAGCATAATTTTTAATATTAGTTGTCACGACACTACCTGCCCCAACAAATGCATATTTACCAATAGTATTGCCACATAATATAGTTGCATTTGCTCCTAGACTTACGCCTTTTTTTATTAAAGTTTTTTTGTATTGATTTTTTCTTTCAAATTCAGATCTAGGATTAATTACATTTGTAAAAACTACACTAGGTCCACAAAAAACATAATCTTCAAGTGTTATATTATCGAAAATTGAAACATTATTTTGAATTTTACAAAAATTTCCAATTTTAACTTTATTAGATATAAATACATTTTGTCCAATATTACAATTTGAACCTACATTAGCGCCTTTACAAATATGAGTAAAATGCCAAACCTTATTATTTTTTCCAAATTTTTTAGTTTCAACAATAGCTGTATTATGAATAAAGGAATTCATTTATGATATATTAATATTATTACCATTCTTTGCAGATTCGTATGCTGATATAATTAATTTTAACGATTTATAACCTTCATAACCATCAGTAGAAGGCTTTGTATTTTTTATTAAAGTTGAAGCCACATTCGAATAATACTTAATATGCCCATTACCATAAATATTTTTAATATTGTAACTTAATTTTTTTAAATCTTTTTCAATTTTTTTATCTTTAAGATTGATATCTTGAATTTCATTTAAAGCCAATCCTCCAATTTTAATATTTCCCATTTCTGATATAATAGTTAAACTTCCTTCAAAATTCTTTTCATAAGACAACATCGTTACACTAATAGAGCCCATAATATTGTTTTTAGAAATAAAATTAACAACTGTAGAGTCTTCCATCTCAATTTTTCTCTGTAATGTTAAACAATATGCAGAAAGTTTTTTTATTGGACCAAAAAACCAATCAATCATATCTATATAATGACTTGCTTGATTCATTAATGCTCCACCATCAAGATCTTTTTTACCTCTCCACTTTGCAGAATTATAATAAGACTGACTTCTGTGCCAAAAAACATTACTGTTAAACATATAAATTTTTCCAAGCTTTTTTTCTTCTAATAATTTTTTTAAATATACTAATGTTGGATTGAATCTATTTTGCTTAACTACAAATAATTTTTTTTTATTTTTTTTTGCAGCTTTTAACATTTTATTTGCATCAAATAAATTGGTTGCCATAGGTTTCTCAGTAATTACATTAATACCATTATTTAGAGCTAAAACAGCTTGTTCAGAATGTATGCCACTTGGAGTACATAAGGATACAATGTCAATATCATCTATATTAATTAATTCTTTTAGGTTAACAAAAAGAGGTAGTTTAAATTTTTTGAATTTTTTTAAAATATTTTTATTGCTGTCACATAGACCTACTAAATTAAAAAATTTATTATTTTTTTGGATTGCATCTATATGATTATGAGATATTCTCCCTAATCCAACAATACCAATATTAATCTTTTTATTCATTTTTAATTTATTTAATACTATTAATGAATTTATTATCCCATTCTATAAATAATTCGTTTTTATTAATAAAAAATTTATTAAAGTTATCTTTTTTTACAATATTATTTTTACTAACATTATAAATTTTAGTACCTTCATGAAATTCATATATTAATAATTTTTGATCACAAGCTGATAAAACTCCTAAAGTACTTGAAAAATAAAAAGAAACATTAATATCTGAAATTTTTTTCATAGATTTCATTTCTATATCATCTATAAAATTAACATTTTTATATTTATTTTTAAATCTTCCAAACAAAGATTTATCAATGAATCTCTGGCCAGGATATTTTTTTAATAAAATATCATGATTCGGGTATTCCTTTGAAAGATCTTTAATTATTTGATGAACACAAAACTCTTTTTGAAAATCTGTAATATAATGAGGGCCATATATATAATTATTATTTTGAGCAGCCATAGGAAGTAATATATATTTTTTAAAGACGTTTAATCCCAAGAATAATTTTAACAATATTGTGGGAAATAAATTAACGAGAGATTTATAATAAAACTTTGGAAAACCAGAAAATAGAATTTTATTATTAATTTTTAAATCTTTTGCTAATTTATATGATTGTTTAGTCATATAAATTCCAATATCAGCATATTTCATAGAGTATGACTTTTCAAAACTTTGCAACATTCTATCGATACCGTATGAAAGTCCGTGCTCAAATGCAATAAAATTATATTTTTTTTCCAAAAAATTATTTTGAATATATTTATACATTAATTTTTCTTCTATTCTAAAGAAACCATTAGTAAGAATACAATCTGAATTAGAAATAAAAGAATGGATTAAATCAAACTGTTTTTGAAGGTTTATTTTATTACTTTTATATCTAAAGTATTTTTTTATAATTTTATCACTAACAATATTGGAAAAAATATTTATTTCAGTATTATTGAAATAACTTTTTAAATTTGTAAGATTTATATCATTAAATATTTTATAAATCTCTCCAAAATAATTAATTTTAAACTCTTCATAATGAGAATTATCAAATATATATTTATTCCAATCGTGATGATAAAATTTTATTTCTGCACCATTTTTAACTAAATCATAATATGAGCTTATCATTACATCATTATAATTATTTTTACTCCATATTATAATTTTCTTTTTATTTCTTTTCTTAAGGAAAGGTATAAATTTCAAAAAATTTATTTTTAATTTTTTATGTAATTTATATAAAATTGAACTGAAATTATTAAAAAGCCAATAAGTCGAAATTTCAATAAACTTTCTTTTACTTAGTTTGTCTAAATTATTAGCATAATATTTAAATTTATAATTAATATTTGCTAAATCATATACTTCAATATTTTCTTTAGTATAATAATTAGCAAAATTTAAAAATAAGTTTTCATAACGGTTTAAATCTAAAGAAAGATGGTTTTCATCAGATAATTTAGAATCACCTAGAACTATTAGTTTTGTATTATTTTGCTTACTAATTTGATATACACTTAAAAAACTTTTATATTTATACGAAATTGCTAGTAGTAAAGTTTTTAAAGACCTTTCAATGGATTCAAAATAATTATAATCCTCATGAAAAATATTTAATAATGGTGATTTTTTACCACTAATAAAACTACAAATCTCATGTATTTTTTCACATAAATGATTATTTAATTTTTTATTTGATTCAATAGACAATATATTTATAACTTGCTCTTTTCTATCTAGCAAAATTTCTTCTAATTCATAATTTGATACATAATAATAATATTGAGAAGAATTATTTTTAATATTTTTAATAAAGTAATTATAATGTTCAAATGACTCTAGAATAACATTTACTCTATTTCTCATGATAATTCTTAAAAATTTCTAATTATTTCAAATGCTTCTGCGTATTTTGATCCAATTTGCATTCCTCTATACATTGATAAAGTTTTTATGCCTATTATGGATCGAGGATGAGGAAATTTCTTAATTTCTGTTTTATAAATTTTTAAGCTATTAATTTTATCTTTAATATTCTTTTCGTTTAGTTGCACAAAAAAATTTGGTTTAAAATTTTCAGTAAATTTCCATTGAGTAGAAGATAAAACTTCATAAGACATTAAAGTATTAATTTTATTTAATGCTCCAGGTCTTGTAGCTTGAATAGTTGCTTTATTAACAATTAGATGATCATTATTTACATCTTTATCTGAGTGCGTAAGAACAGTATCTGGTTTAAAAGTTTCAATTTCTTTTTCAATAATTTTAGCTATATCTAAAATTGGAACAGTATCTAATCTACCACAAGGTAAATTATAAAATTTATATTTTTTTACTTTTAAATAATTTAGAGCTTTAATAGCATAGTTATTGCGTTTTTTAATTTCAATATCTATTCTTTTTTTATTTTTGATATCATGAAATCTACATGAACTTCCCTCACCAATAAATACTATTTTAATTTTAGATTTATTTATATTTTTACTTATAAAGCCACCACAACCAAGTATATCATCATCAGGGTGAGCAGCTAAAATTAATACTTTTTTAAAATTCATAAACTTTTTAATTTATTAATTTCATATTTTAGAATTGGTAAATCTTTATTATAAATTTTAGATATCTTATTTAAGTTCATCATCATATTTTTAGGTCTATTAATCTGATTATTCTCAGATGAATAAGAGCATTTAATTAATAAACTAGTTTTTAATCCTAATGTTTTAATCATTTCAAGTATAAAGTTATGCTTACTAAAACCTTCTAAAGATCCAATATTGTATATACCTAATATTTTATTTTCTACAAAAAAATTTACAAAATCAACTAATGTATTTATGTGCACAGGAGAGAAAAAAATATCATCGTAACAATAGATTTTTTTATTATTTTTAATTGAATTAATAACCCAATTACATAGAGAATCTTTATTATTAAATATTCCAAAAAAATTAGTTCTAAGAATTGTTGTATTTGATTTTATAGCAAATTGATCACCAATATATTTTGAGTATGCATACATATTTTTTATATTTATATCATTTTCAGTAGATAAATGCTTATTATCATAAACGTGATCAGTAGATATATGTATCATATAGGTATTTTTATTATCTTCCATCCAATCTACTATATTGCTTAATAATTCTGAATTTAACTTTAGTGCTAATAAAGGATTTTCTTCACAACTTTGTACATCAGCTAATGCTATAGCATTTACTATAATTTCTGGTTTTATGTTATTTAAAAAATTATTTATTGTACTTTTATCAGTAATATCAATATTATTCTTATTATTTCTATTAAAAGCTATAACTTCAAAATTAATATTTTTATTTAGATAATATTCAAATATATGACTTCCTAATCTGCCTGAAGCCCCAAGTATTAAAATTTTAGTTTTCAATTTTTTCTTTTAAATAAAATATGAATTGATGAAGAGAGTTGTTTTTTATCAATATTTAATTGAAATTCATCAATTAATTGTTTGTATTCATCTATTTTATTTTTTAGTAATTCATTATTGTTAGCTGATACTTCAAATGATCTAATCATATCCATTATATCAGAACCAAACCACCATTCAGAAACTGAATCAAAATTAATTTTTTTTAACATTGTTTTTAGAGATTTTTCCGTAAATAAATGTGTATGAGTTCCACCAAGGTGCTTATTATGAACATTACTAAAGTTTGATTCAATTATAACGCTTAATGAAAATAAAGGTACACATATATATAAAAATTTTATATTATTATTTTTTTTTACAACATTTAAAAATTCTCTAGGATAATGCATGTGTTCAAGAACACCTATAAGACAAACAACTTCTGATTTAATATTTTTAATATAACTCAACATATCTAATTCATTTATGAACTGAAGAGCTTTAGGATTTAATCCAGTTTTTTTAAATATTTTTTGACCGTATTTAATTTGCTCCTCAGATATATCTGTTCCAACTACATTTGGAAATTTATTTTTAATTAATGAATATGTAAAATACCCTGATCCTGTTCCAATATCAATTACAGTAGGTAGATTTCTACGTTTAGAAAAATATTTTTTTAAAAATTTGACTTTGGGATCATAAATTTTTTTTAATCTATTTAAGTAATTATCTAAATTCTTTTCTTTGTATCTAGAAGAATATTTTTGTCCTATTTGACCAGTATAAACTTTATTGGTAAATTCTTTTGTATCTTGATAGATTCCATTTAAATGAGAACAAAATTTACAAACTGTATATTCTACATCATGACTTTTAAAAAAATTATTTGAATTTAAATTACGGTTACAAGCTTTGCATTTTTTTCTTTTTGGTTGTTTTTTATATAATTTAGCAACAGCATTTTGTCTATTGAGGAATTTGTCATTTTGACTAATAAATGTTTTTTTTATACTATAAATATCCCAAATAGATTTCCCATATTCTTTATAAATTTTCCTCATCTAAAAGATAATTTTATCTGGCATAATGATTTTATTTGATTTAATTTTATATATTGATAATTTTTCTTTTTTATACTTTTCTAAGACATTATCAAGCAAATGAATTCCTGCAGATAAAGCTATTGAAGTGCTTCCACTAGGTCTTGGATTTATTTCTAAGATTTTAGGTTTATTATTTTTATCAATCATTATATCGCAATCATATAACCAATTTAAATTAAATAATTTTGCTATTTTTTTTCCAATATTTGTAAATTTAATTTTACTAGTTTCAACCAAATGTCCGGCATTTGGGTTATCTGGAACAACTCTTCTTCTTAGTACTGAATTAATTAAATTACCTTTATGGGTAAACATATCCAAGTCATAGATTGGATCATATAATTTTTCCATTAGTATTAAAGGAAATAATTTTTCAAATTTATTTTTTGATATTTTAATAAAATTTTTATAACTTAAATACATTTCTCTATTATTATTGATTTTAGTTTTAATATTTTTATGTGAAACAACAAATACATTTCTTCCACCTCTAGACACACTGGGTTTTACTACAAATTCAAGATCATTTTTTTTGTATAAAATAGCTTCTTTAATAAGTGAGTTATAATTTAATATTTTTTTATATTTGGGAACTGCGATATTTGATTTTTTTAAATAAGCATATGTCTTTAATTTATTAGAAAAAATTTTAATATTTTTATAATTAGTTGAAGCTACATCACAATTAAGTTTTAATAAATCTTTTCTAAATCTTGTTAAAACTAATGCTTCTTCATCAGAGCAAGGTAGAATTAAATTTATTCTATCTTTTTTAACTATTTGAATTATTTTTTTTATATAATTAACACTTAAACCATTTGGAGTTTTGTAAAATTTATCAACATATCTTTTGCCTGTGTTATTTGAATTTACATCTATACCTACAACATAATTATTATATTTTGATTTATTTTTTAGAAAAAGGATTTCAAATTTTTTTAATGGACCTCCAATGCAAGTTAAAATAATTCTATTATCATATTTATTATCAAACATAATTTGTTAAAATAACTTCACCAACTTTGATATTAGTTTTTGATTTTTTATCTAATAATTTATGCTTATCATAACTTTTAATTGCATTATTAGCATTTGTAACTCTTTTCATATTTAGGTTTTTTAAACTAAATTTATCACCTTTTTGTATATTACACGATGCAACAAAGTATCTATGTCTGAGCAAGCGCTCTGTAACTTCTTTTTTAGTTGGGGAAATATTTAAGTTTCCTTTTTGCAATAAAATTCTATTAATTTTACTTATCATTAATTTAAAATCTTTGGGTAACATTGATATTTTATTATCTGCCCCTTTAATATTAGTATCTGTTGTAAAATGTTTCTCAATGACCACTGCGCCTAAAGAAACAGCATGTAAACATGCTAGATCATCTAAGGTGTGATCGGAATATCCAACTAATGATTTAAATTTTTCTTTTATTGTTCCCATACTACTAATATTAACAAAAGAATCTGCGGTTGGGTATTCTGCAGTGCATTTCAAAAAAACATATTTTTTATGATTGTATCTATCTAATAATTTTTTTATTTTTAATATCTCTTTTTCATAAGCCATTCCCAAAGATATTATTAACGGAAGTCTAGTTTTTATTGATTCTTCTACTAATGGAAGATTAGTCATAAGACCGGAAGATATCTTAATAGCCTTCATTCCAAGTTTCTTTATTCTATTTAAACTACTTATATCTCCTGGTGTTGTAAAAAACTCTAATCCATATTTTTCTGTTATTAATTTTAATTTTAATAAATTTTCATCACTTAGATTTTTATTTTTAAATATCTTATAAGATGAAGTATGGCTCATATAACTTTCGTCTTCATTAATAGTTTGAAGTTTAATTGCACTAGCTCCACACTTACATGCAGCAATAACCATTTTCTTACACAATTTATAATTTCCCATATGGTTAATTCCAATTTCTGCTATCACAAAAGGTTTATGATTTTCTCCCACAAGATGTTTTCCAATTTTAAAATTTTTCATATATTTAATATTTCTGAAATTTTTGACAATTTACTTTTATTATAAAATAGTTTATCAATATTTTTTAATACTTTTTTTCTAATCTCATTATTATTTACTAACTTATAAAATGAATCTTCAATTTGCTTATTCTTTACATTTCTATAATAAAAATCACTTGTGATTACTTTATTAGATCTAAGATAGTCAACAAATTTGTTTTGTTTTTTATTTGTGTTGATAACGATAGATGGGATTTTTAAATAAAGAATTTCATACAATGTCATTCCTGCAGCACCTATGTATATATTTGAATTTGAAATAATTTGATTAAAGTTTTTTGGATTTTTAAATATTTTTATGTTTTTAGTCTTAAATTTATCTATGGATTTAAAATTCATATTATTTAACCCAATTATTATATTGAAATTATAATTTGTAAATTTTTTATCAGCAAAAATTTTCGTTAATTTATAAGTTAAATTATGCTTATCTACAGCTCCAAATGATATAGCAACAACTATTTTATTATTAGAATTATTTTTTATTAATTTTTTTTTTTTAAAATAATTATCTATAAAATAAGCCTGGCAATTATTTAAGATTTTTACAGAATTTGTATTAAAAAAAATTTTTAAATTATCAGGAATATTTGTGTTAAAAATATTTATTATTTTTCTTACTTTGTGCTTTCTTTTAATTTCAGATTCAATGAGACACGTATTTTTAAATTCCTTGTATATACTTCTAGTATAAAATGTAGAGCAATTATATAAATCTATAAAAAAGCACTCAACTTTATTTAATTTTAAAATTTTATTTATTTGCATTACTTCATGCAAAATATTTTCATGTCTTTTAGAATTTTTATTATTTTTAATGAAAATTATTTTAAAATTTTGTTTTTTTAAAATATTTAAATAGTATTTATCAATTTCAGATACAATAAATATAAACTTAATATTATTAAAATTTTTAGCAAAATTTATACATCTTGTAATGTGACCAGAACCAATAAATTTATTTGAATCAACTCTACAAGCATATATACTCATTATGTCAATCTTTTAAAATCAGTATGACATATAGGAAAATTTAAATATGAATTTACATCAACACCATCTTCAAAATGATTTATTTTTTTAAAAATTTTATCCAGATGTTTTAAATATTTATTAATTAATTTATCACTATGCTCTATGCTTGTAAAAATTGTATTTGTTGCTAGAAAACCTTTTTTTAGCATTTCTTGAGTAATAAATGTTTTGTATTTTATCCAGTTTTTTGAGTCTATTGTAAATTTAAAGTTTGATTTTAAGCCTGTAATATTAATATTTAAATTATTTTTCTTTGATAAATATACCCATTCACTTCTGATTTGCTCGCCTATTTTACAAATTTTTTTCCATGATTGAGTTCTTTCCATTATTTCAAGAGTTTTTAAAGCAGCAACAGGTCCAATTCTTTCAGTATTAAAAGTGCTACTAATAAATGTATCTTGAGCAGTATTCATTACATCTTTTCTTCCTAAAACAGCTGTAATAGCATAACCGTTTCCAAGCGCTTTACCAAACACTGCAATATCTGGGTATACTGAATATTTTAAATGATGACCTCCAAATACTTCTCTAAAACCTGAAGTACACTCATCAAATATTAATAGTGTACTATATTTTTTGCATAATTTTTTAACATTCTTAAGAAAATTATTCTTTGGCTTTGTATCTCTTTCTACCTCCATAATTATTGCACCAACATCTTTTTTTGATAGAATTTTTTTTAATCCTTCAAGGTCATTGTAATCAAAAAAAATTGTACTTTTATGCAATTTTTTAGCTACTCCAGCAGTTTTAATTTTATTTTTATAATTAGAATATTTGCTATTGTTAAATCCACTTAAATACCAATCATGCCACCCATGATAACCACAAACAGCTATTTTGTCTTTGCCAGTATAAGCTCTAGCTATTCTTATAGCCATTGAATTAGCATCAGCTCCAGTCCTTGCAAATTTAACCATATCAGACCATGAATGCATTGAGATAAGTTTTTCAGCAAGTAAAACTTCATCTGCAGAATTTAAAGTAGACATATTTCCAGATTTAATAACTTGATGGATAGATTTATCTAACTCTTTATTAGAATATCCTAAAATATTAGTTCCAACACCCATAGAGCAAAAATCATAATATGTATTATTATCTAAATCAATTATCTTGCATCCAGATGTTTTATTAAAATAAACTGGCCATCCTTCAGGCAAAAACATTTCAGGACGTTTGGAAAATAACATGTTCCCACCCGGAATAACTTTTTTGGCTCTACCCCAAATTTTTTGACCAGTATTAATAGAGGAACCGATATTTCTTTTCATAAGGTTATTTTTTTTAAAAAAATTTGGTTTTAATTTAAATAAATTAATTATTTTTTTATAATCACAATAAATATCATATTTAAAATATTTAAATAACCTATTTATAAATATATAATCTTCTTCAAAATCAACAGTTAGTCTAATATTTGAATAATTTATTTTAGAGATATAATTATATTTCTTAATAAATTTATTATTTTTCATATAAGGTGTGACATGCTCTTTATCAAATTTAGATAGGTTTTTATTTGATATTTTTAATAACAAATTTTTTTTAAATATCTCAATATCTAAACCGTCAGGGAAAGTTGGCTTTAATGTATTAGACATATAATCATAATTAGAATCTTGGAATTTAATCAACATTTTATCTAACAATTTATAATCTACAAAAGGACAATCACCTGTAATTCTAATTAAGTTAGTACTTAAAGGGAAACTCTTAGAAGCTTTTATAAATCTGGAAATTAAATTTTTTTCTGATCCTCTTATGATAATAATATCTTTAAACAAATTTTTAATAATGTTTTCTAATTTGTTATTCTGTTTAGTATTAGGAATAGCTAATACAATTTTATCTAAAAGAGTAGATTTTTTTAATCTCTTTAAAATTATCTCAATCAAATAGAGATTATTAATTTTTTTTAAAACTTTATTAGGATATCTTGATGAATTAGACCGTGCTTGAACAATTACAACATTCATATTAGTTCCATTTTCTTGGATCAATTACTCTCTCATCATTTAACATATACTTTGATCTATTAATCTTAAAGTTTTTTATATGATTAAAATTAATAATATCATTTAATTCAGCAGCTGAATTAATACCAATTATTATCTGATCATAGAAATTAAAGTAATTAATAAAATTAAGATTAAAATCTAATTTATTAATATTTAATTTATTTCTATCAAAATCTATCAACTGTAATTTTTGAGAAAGGTGTTTAAAATTATTATCCAAATTATAATTCATCAATAGTATACCTTGTAAAAAAATAGAACGAATATAAATTTTAATCTTATTTTTTTTTAAATATTTCATAATATTTTTTTGTAAGATTCTCTGGTCAATTATATTGAAAGGTGCTTGAATAACGTCTGGCGGAATAAAATCTTTATTATTAATAAAATTATAATTATAAGTAGAGTATCCTATTTTAGATATATAATTTTTTTTTTTTAATTCTAATAATTCATTATATAATCTTTTATAGATATAAATATCTTTGCTTGAATTAAAATTAAAAGAATCACCAAAATACAGCACTTCAATTTTATCTATATTTATTTTTTTCATGGATTTAAATAAACTGTTATTTACCCATTTATTAAAATTTTTTATATTTTTTGGAAGACTTGGTAGTTTAGTTGATATACATGGTTTATAGCTAGCTTTATTAATTAAATTAAAATAATCTTCAGATTTTTTATATCTAGATGCTGTATCAAAGTTATATACGTTATTTTTTTTACAAAATTTAATTACTTTCTTAAATTCATTCTTATCAAGATTATTTTTTTTAAAGAAACCATAATTTTGACCAAAATTTGCAGAACCAATCGAAATTTTACTATTTTTTATCATCAATTATTTTATCACTAATAAGATGTTTCTTAATTTCTTCAATTGATAAAAAATGATTATTATTACCTGAGCTATACTCATAATTTTCTTTAACATTTATAGCCTGTTCTTGATCTATATTAATTTTATAATCTTGTTTGCTATGTTTCATTTCAATTGAAGGAGTTATTACATAGTATTTATTAAATTCATAAGTTAAATGCCAAGAATCTGATGGACACATTAACTCATGTATTTTCTCTCCTGGTCTTATTCCAATTATTTTTTGCTCCATATTGTTAGAAATAGCTGATGCAAGATCTGTTATTCTTATACTTGGTATTTTAGGAACAAAAATTTCACCTCCAATCATAAGCCTGATACCTTCTATTACAAAATTTACACCCTCTTCTAAAGTAATCCAAAATCTTGTCATATTATTATCTGTTATAGGTAAATACTTATTTTGTTTTTTAATATGATTTAGAAACACAGGAATAACTGATCCTCTTGAGTTAACAACATTTCCATATCTTACTACTGAAAACATTGTTTTCTGCTTCCCTACAATATTATTAGCAGAAACAAATAGCTTATCTGAAGCTAGTTTTGTTGCTCCATATAAATTTACAGGATTTACTGCTTTATCCGTTGAAAGTGCTATAACTTTTTCAACATTATTAGTAATAGCAGCTTGAATAACATTTTGAGCTCCCATTATGTTAGTATTAATACATTCAATTGGATTATATTCTGCAGCAACTACCTGTTTTAATGCTGCGGCATGAATTATTATGTCAACATCTTTAGTTGCAAATGTTAATCTTTCTTTATCTCTAACATCACCTATAAAATATCTAATTTTTTTACTAAACTCAGATAATCTATCTGACATTTCAAATTGCTTTAGCTCATCACGTGAAAAAATAATTATTTTATTAGGATTATAGTTTTTTAGAATTTTATGAGTAAAATAATTTCCAAAAGAACCTGTGCCTCCTGTTATTAAAATATTTTTATTTTCAAACATAATAAAGTACTTATATTACAGTAAATTAAAAAAAATTAAACTATCATATTACTTATATTGTAATTAATCAAAATAATTAATTAATTCAGAATATTTTAATGATTTAGTTTTTTTAAATCCATTTAGCCTTTTTATAATTTCATTATTACTTAATTCATCAATATTTTTAGATTGAAATTTCGACATAGGATCTTCATATTTATTTTTAAGAATATGGTTTAAAGCATTCTTCAATTTTTCTTTATCATGATTAATAAAAATACTTGTCCAATCTGGTCTTATAGATTTATTATTAGTATAATTTAATACGTCTTTACTATAGTGTGTATATTCAATTGTTGGAACATTAAATATTTTTAAATCACCAAGGGCAGCTGTAGAAGAATTTGCAATAGCAACATTAGAATGAGTAGCGAGTATCATAGGATGAAGATAAGAAATTACAAATTTTTCAAACTTAAATTCAGACAATATTTCATTTAGTTTTGTTATATTAGTTAAATCATATGGTTTTAAAAATATAGGAGTTTCAGGATCAATTTCGATAAGAGATTGCAAAACATCTCTCAACAAAATTGGCATTATATTCTTTTCCTTGCACCATCCAAAATCTTTTTCAAAAACACCTAGTAGAATTGTATTAATATTTTTGGAATAATTTAAATCATGTTTTTTAAATTCTTTGATTAAGTAGTTTTGCGAATGTTCTAAAACATAATTAACCCATATTTTATTTTTCTTTAAATTTTTAAAAGTCCAAAATTTCAATTTATTATTATTTTTATTATATTTTAGATTATAATAATCTTTAGATAATAATATTAAATTTTCTTTACTATGGAAATATGGTGCGGGTTCAATACCTTTTTCAATAAACTTGATTTTTTCAATAAATTTTGTGTTACCATAAGGATCATTTTCACAGTAAAATAAATTATAACCAAAAATACTTAAAAGTTTTCTTTTCCCAATGAATTTTGTAAAGTAAATAATATCAAACTTATTAACTAAAATTTTAAAAAAAAATCTAAAACTATAAATAAATAAAAAATTAAAAAAATTAATATTTGTTTTTTGATTAATATTTTTGGATTTAGAAAAATAAACAATTTTTCCTATATTTATTAGTGCATCATATAAAAAGATATTTCTTTTTAAAAAATCATAAATTTTTTTGTTAGGAACATAAAAATATATTTCAACTTTGCTTTTATCTAATTGGATTAACAAAGGAATAATAGTATCTATTACTTTAATTCTATTATCTAAAATAATAAAAATAATATTTTTACTAAACATTATTATTAACTAAAAATTAATTTTAAACCTTGATTGGCTTGGTAATTAACCATTTTTAATCCATTAATATATTTTATTTTTTCACTTAAACATATTTTATTTAATTGTGTTTTTTTTGGTGAATATACAATATCAAATATAATTGATTTTTTATTCAAAATTGAAAAAAATTTTTTAGGAATTGGTGATTTATTTAAATATTTTTCTGACAAGTCACTGCCTAAAGGGGTACAGTTTATTATTAAAGCTTTTTCTTTTAATAAATTTTTATTTAAATTTTTATAAAATTTAATTATTTTTTTTGAAGACTTAATTTTTTTTTTTGATGAAATAATATAAAAATATTTATCCTTATACTTCTTACTTAAGTAATTAAATATAGCTGAACCTGCACCACCATTACCAATTAAGATTATCCTATTAAAATTTTGTATATACTTTTTAATACAATTTTCAGCACCTAATACATCAGTGTTATATCCTACTATTTTGTTATTTTGTTTTATTACTAGGTTAACTGATTTTGCATTTTTTGCACTTATGTCTAAATTATTAATAAATTTTAAAATTTTTTTTTTATAAGGCATTGTTACTGCTAAAGCTTTAAATTTTTTATTAGTGAAGATATTAATAATTTTTTTTTTAAAGTTTTTATTTCTAATATTATATTTTTCTAATATAATTTTTTCACTTAAATTATTTTTTTTTAAAAATTTACTCCAAACTAATAAAGTTTTAGGATTTTTAAGTGGATATCCAATTATTCCACAAATATTCATAATTTAAATTATTTTTCTTCCAAAAAATTTTGCTAAACCTTTTAGATCTATAATTAATTTATTAAACTGTTTAAAACTAAGTGGCTGAAGAGGATCAACTTTAGAATTTTTTGGATCTGGATGCATTTCAATTATTAAACCATCACAACCAGCCCCAACAGAAGCATAAGCTAAATTAGGAACCCATTTAGCCCAAAATGAAGCATGGCTAGGATCAGAAATAACTGGCAAATTTGAAATTTCCTTAACTGCAGTAATGGCTTGCAAATCCAACATATATCTTGAAGTTGATCTATGAGTGTGAGGAGCTGCTACTCCTCTTTCACAAAGTATAACTTTATTGTTGCCTTGAACTAAAATATGCTCTGCAGCTGCTAACCAATCTCTAATCCCAGTTCCAAAATGTCTTTTTAAAATTATAGTTTTTTTTGTTTTTGCACATTCTCTAAGTAGTTCAAAGTTTTGCATATTTCTTGATCCAATTTGTAATATATCTACAGTTTCAGATAGAGCTTCTAAATGTTGTAATTCTGTTATTTCTGAAACAAAAATAAAGCTATAATATTTTCTAAGTTCTTTAATCCAATTTAATCCATCATAGCCTGTATCTGAATATTGAGACGATCTGTATGGAAATGTTAATGGTTTAAATGTGTGAACTCTAAAAAAATTAATTTTCTGTTTTTTTAAAAATTTAGCAGTCTTAAAGAGCATTTCTCTATTTTCTATACCATTTGGTCCAGCAATAATTGGTAATGTCTTATTATTAAAAGCTAATTTTTTATTTTTAAAATTAATTAAAAATTTTTTTTTCTTATCAGTTGATAAAATTAATTTATTTTTTAAATCGTCATCGGTTATATCTTTAGTTGGATCCTTATTAGATATATTTTTATTAAATAAATAGTTCATTTTAACCTAATATACTATCTTTATTTGATATTTTAAAGCCATTAAAATCAATTAAATTATTATATATAGAGTTTAATAGTTTTATTAAATGAGAATTTTTTGAAATTTCTAAATTAAATTTATCTAAGTTACCTTTGTTAAGAAATTCATTTATTATTAAGTTGTGATTAATTCCATGACCTACTTTTGTATTAAATGAATATTTATTTATTACTTTTTTCTTATCATTTTCAATAAATATTTTATTCAACGCTATACCTTCAATTTTAACTCTTCTTTTTGAGCCTATTATATCTAATGACATTTCAAAATCTTTAGAAGCTCTTGTGGTGGCAATTAATGAAATTGGTATATTTTTTTTTGTTTTAAATACTAAATTAGCTAAATCTTCTGCTTCTAATTTATTTTTATTAAATGAAATAAATCCTGTAAATTTATCTATCTCACCATATAAATATATAATTACATCAATTAAATGAATTGCTTGATTAACTAAAACTCCACCATCATATTTATATTTTCCATGCCAACCATCAGAATAGTATTTACTATCTCTATTCCAAATTAGTTTTGCTATTATTGTTTCAGTTTTCCCAAAATAGTTGCTAGATATAAGTTTGGATAATTTTTTAATTGTACTATTAGATCTATTCTGGAACATTACCCAACATTTGTTTCTATTTTTCATAGATATGTTAATTAAATTTTTTGATTGAGTACTTTTTAAAACAAATGGCTTTTCAATTAAAACATTAATGTTATTTTTTAACAATAATAGAGATGCATTATAATGTAAATGAGAAGGGGTACAAATAAATGCATGAGAAATATTTGGCAATTTTTTAAAAAAATTTACATTTGAAATAAATTTAATTTTTTTATTACTTTTAGTATTTATAGGATTTATATCTACTAAATAAATTTCTTTGACTTTATCAATTTTTTTTAATATCTTTAAGTATTCCTTACCAATACCGCCTAAACCTATAATAGCAATTTTCATTAGTAAAATAGTTTGAATTTATTTTGAATTATTTTTTTTTGAACAAGTTGTATTTCATTCGAATAAATTTCTTTTCTAAAATTAGACTTTTTAATAATTGATTCTTTTGAAGTAAAAAAATTAGAAGCTTTGGAATTAACACCCGAGCCATCAAAACCTATATTTTTTGATAATGTATGACTTGGATAAATTGAAGACATTTGAAAATGATATTGGTATAAAATATAGTTAAGAGACCAAATATCATTTCTTTTTTTATTTCTATAGTATTTGTTGTTCAGATTTTGAAAAAAAAAAGGGATATTTTGATATTTTGATGTTTTAAAATTTTCATATTTTTTCCACTTTTCACTCCATGAGCCCCAAGCCCATGGTAAAAAATGATTAAGAGTTAAGGTATTATATTCCAAATTACATAATTCTGATATTTCTTTAAATTGAAAAGAACATATATTGTTTATATTTTCCTCATATTCAAATTTATCTAAGCAATATTTAAAATATTTAATAAAATTTTTATATACTACGCAATCATCTTCAATGACTATAAATTTATTAAAGTGTTGTGATAAATATCTTATACCAAGATTTAAAGATTTATTTAATCCTAAGTTTGATTTACGACAAATAAATTTAATTTTTTTTATTTCAGAATTTTTTGCAATATATTTTATATATTCTGCATTAATTTTATCTGTTTCATTCTTTGGACCATCAATAAAAATTATTAATTCTTTAATTGCAATAGCCTCTAAAGAAATTAATACTCTCTTAAAGTGTGATGGTCTATTATAACAAAACAAACCAATACCTAGCTCATATTTTTTCAAAAAAAAGTTCCTTCTTTTTTATATCTGTATTGCATAGCTTTTGATGCTAAAAATAAATCTTCATCAGAATGAATATCGATACCACTAAATGCATCATCATGAATTAAAAATTTAATATTATTACCTATTCTTTTACCTTTTCTCCAAAGATAAGATCTAGTAGCACATGCAAGAGAAGTGTCCTCTCTATAAAATTCAGGAGCTACTTGCCTAGAAGTATAATTTTTCATCCAAGGCAATGCTTTTTGATACTTATTATTTTTTTTTGTCCAAAAATGCGCATACATTTTATGAACAGCAAATGAACTTTCTATTTTTTTATTTTTTTTTAAGTTATTTACAGTTTTAGTAATCCATTCTGATTTTCTAAATATCCTATTAGCTGTTAAAAATACGCAAATATCAAATTTTTTATTATAATAATTTTCATACTCAATAAGTGCGTGTTTAAGTGTATCTTCTGTACTTGTAAGGTCCCTAGCGTATTCTTTCTTTCTAAGAAATGGAACGTTTGCCCCATAAGATTTTGCAATATTAGCTATCTTTGTAGAATCTGTACTTACAAATATTTCATCACATACTTTACTCTCTAATGCAGCGGCAATTGGAAAATAAATTAATGGTTTATTACAGATTATACGTATATTTTTATTTAATAAACCCTTTGAGCCTCCTCTAGCAGGTATTATACACAAAACCTTTTCTTGTTTTTTTATTTTTTTCCTCATTAATTTATCTTAGAATTTTTTTATTAATTGACTTTATGTTTTTTATTCCTGCGTTTCTCATTGCGCAATAAAGGTCTTCTCTAAGAATATCAATAACATTTTGAACTCCATTTTTTCCATTTGCTATTAAACCATAAATTGCTGGACGTCCTATTCCAATCAAATCAGCACCTAAAGCAATATATTTAATAATATCACTTCCCTTTCGAACACCACCATCAATTATAATTGGTAAATTATATTTTTTAATAATTGTTGCATTATCATTTAAAATATCAACACCTGAAATACCTGAATTAAACATTCTTCCACCATGATTAGAAAGCCAAATAGCATCAGCCCCACTATTAATTAATTTTTTTGTATCATCTGGTTTAATTACCCCTTTTGGAATTAATGGAAGTTTTGTTTTACTTTTAATCCATTCAATTATTTTAAAGTCATATTTAAGAGCCATTTCTGGAGAAGGGCTTACATCCATTGTTCGTTTTCCAAATTTTCTTGCATCGTATCTTGTCTCTCTATCTGAATATCTATAAGAGCGACCAGGTGCATCTAAACAAATAGAAAGTGCTATACAATTATTTTTTTCAGCTTGTCTTATCTGATTGAGTAACCATTTTTTATCACCAAATAAAAAAATTTGCCAAATAATACTATTGTTACCACTTTTAGATTTGATATTTTCAAGATTAGTTCTTCCTTGAGTTGTAAAACAACTTAATATATTGTTGCCTTTTGTACCTTTTGCCATTTCAATTTCACCGAATTTATGAAATTGAGTTTGATGACCAAATGGACATAAGATAAAAGGTTTTTTTAAATTATGATTTAAAAAAACTGTACTTAGGTCTGGAGAAGAAATTTTATTTAATACGCTGGGATATATCTGTAAGTTTTTTAATGCATTAATATTGCAATTTGTTGTATAATTATCTTCTGATCCAGACTCTGCCCAAACAAATGTTCCTTTTCTGATTTTACCTCTAGCTGCTTTTTCAATTTCATTTAATGTTGTGTATTTTTGCATATAATTTATTTTATTTTAGAAAGATAATTTTAAAATATACTGTAAATATAGGAAATTAGAAAATATTTCAAATCAAATAAGAGAGAGAAAATAATAAATTATTTACTAATTAATTTCCCATTTTTAAGTTCATAAATTTTATCACAATGATCTAATAAACTTGCATCATGAGTTATCATTATAATTGTGTCGTTAGAAAATATATTAAAAATATTATTAATAATTTCATCACTATTTATTTTATCTAAATTACTTGTAATTTCGTCAAGAATTAATAATGAAGGATTGTTGAGCATTGATCTGGCAATTGCTATTCTTTGTTTTTGTCCTCCAGATAATTGATTTCCAAATTCTCCAATTAATTTTTCTTTATCATAAAAAGAAGAAATGTTAGATTTATTCAAAAGTTCATCAAAGTTTTCATTGTGTAGTTTATTTTTATTTCTACCAAAAATTATATTGTTTTTTATAGTATCGTCATAAAGAAAAACTTCTTGAGATACATATCCAATATTTTTTACCCAATCTTTAGTATTTTCTAAAATATTTTTTTCATCAATAGTAATTCTTCCTTTTTTAGGAAAAAGGAATCCTGATAGTAAATCAATTAAGGTGCTTTTACCTTCTCCAGATTTTCCAAATATTCCTATTTTGTCACCTTTTTTAATGTTCAAAGATAAATTATTAATAATTTTTTTTGATTCATTTGTATCGTACCAAAAAGAAACATTTTCTAAATTGATCTTTTCGTTAAATTCAATTTTTTGATTGTTATTAATTTTTATACTTTTATTTATAGTTTCATCGTAATCAATTAATTCTTCATAAACTTTGTTAACTGATGGTATATAATATTTTAATGATTGTAGAGTAGTAATAATTTTAGTTACAGATGGCAAAATTCTAAAAGATGCGAGAACAAAAATACTTAAAGTCGTAATAATATCTTCGGTACTTTTATTTAGTGAGATCATTAAATATATAATTGATAAAACTGTAAATAATAAAATTAGCTCTAACCAAATTCTTGGCAAATATTGTATAAATTGTCTATATCCGTTTAAAACATTAGATTGTTTTTGTGCTATATTAAATTTATTAAAAAAATAATCTTTACTTCCAGATAGTAATATATCACGAAAACCATAAAATGACTCCTGCATATGTTTATTTTTACTATAATCTGCCTTTATTCTTAGTTGTCCCCATTTTAAAATTTTATTTCTAAAAAAAGATGTAAATAAAATAGAAAATAACATGATAATAAAAATTATTGTAAAGGTAATAGTTGGATTAATTATAATTAAAAAAATTAGTATCCCCAAAACTATGAGTATCTCAGTTGCTAATGACATAATATCTCTTAAATTACCTGATGCTTTATCTATTTCAAAATTAATATTTCTAAACATCGCTGCAGTTGGTATTTTTATAAAATTTTCATAATTTTTAGAAATGTACTTTAAAAATAATTTTTCAGTAAGTTGAATCCTATAAAAAACTAAAAACTTAACTTGTATCCAATAACAAAATATCAAAAATATTGATTTAAATAAATATATTGAAGTGAGAACTGCTATACTAATTTTTAAATATGAATTATTGTCATTAACACTAGGAAAAAAATTTTCAAATATTTTTACAAATAAACTCTCAGACATATTATTATTTTGTGTTATCTGAATTACTGGAATAAAAAGAGATAGACTTAAAGTCTCTAAAAACATTGAGATCAACAAAAGTAAAAAAATAAAAATTAGATGAATTATTTTAATTTCTGCTAAAGATACTAAATAATAAATTTTTTTAATAAGATTCATTTAAAATATTCATATATATTTGTTGTTAATTGATTATTTTTTATATTTCAGTTTTGATTAATTTCATAAAGATAAATTATACTTATATGACAAAGCTGCAATAGCAAGTAAACTACTATTTGCAAAAGAACTATTTTCAAAATTTTTTTCTAAGTAATCTCTATTTATAAAAGATTTTATAAAAGCATTATCTAGAATAAAATCTTTACTTCTCTGATCTTTTAATATTTGTTTATGCCCATAATTAGTAAAACCTTTTTTTGTTTTTCTCCATGCTATTTGTTTTTGCCCCATGGAATCAATAATATTTCTTAATAAGTATTTATTAAATCCTTTTTTAAATTTATATTGATTAGGAACTGTAAGGTATTTAAATAAATTTTTATCTAAAAAGGGAGATCGATTTTCTACAGAAAACATCATTGATATTTGATCAGCAATACCAACATAGAAAGGTATACCGATCTCATTAATGCTAAATAATTGCCTCTCTAAAATATTAGTAAATTTAACTCTTTTAAAATTAATTGATTTGTCATTAATATTTGATAAAATTTCGTTTGAACTTATTATATTATTATAAATTAAATTATTTCTCTGATGATCTAGTAAAGAATTTTTGAATAAACCCTTATACAAACAATAAGCAAGATCTTTATTTTTTTTCAGAAAATTATTTTCTGAAATTTTCAAATGACTATAACAATATTTTATAAAATTTAGATAATTATTTTTTCTCAAGTTTGCTATAGCAAGATGCATATTAGCAGGATAAAATCCCATTATCTCATCACCTCCAATACCATCTAAAGATACTTTGACACCATCCTCTTTCATTTGTTTCATTATGAAGTAAGTAGGAAAAGGAGTCGCGGCATAATTTACAGGGATCTCAATCTGAGAAGATAATTTATCAAGAATATTTAAATAATTACTATAAGAATAACTTATTGGTATTTCAGTTAATTTAAGATTAAGTTTTTTAGCTAAAAGTCTTGAATAAAATAGATCATCTTTATCTTCTGAATTTCTTTCTGAATCAAATAAAGTGTAATAATTTATATTGTCATTTTTTCTAGATGAAAATATTGAAATTAGTGAAGAGTCAATTCCCCCACTTAAACTTATTCCAATTTTAGCATCACTTTGCAATCTATAATCAATAGAATTATTAAAATCATTAATAAATAGATCAGAAATAGTTTTAGTTTCAAATTTATTATTAATAATTTGCTCATCTTTTGTAATAAACTTTGATTCTAAAAAATTAAAAGTCCTGATGTTAAAAAATTTTATTTCTCCAGCAATAACATTATTTATATTTTTATAAAAAGTTTCTTTCTGTGATAAGTATGGGGACATTTTATATGTTAGAAAAAAAGCTAAAGCTTCTGGATTTACTTTTCTACTTGTTTTTAAAATAGAATAAATAGATTTTATTTCTGAACTTAATATTAAAGTTTCTGTATCGTAAAAATAATAAAGAGGTTTTTTCCCATATAAATCTCTTGAGATATTTATTATATTATTATTTAAATCAATAAATACTAGAGCCCACATTCCTATTACATCATCTAAAAAATTAATTCCTTTCTTATTTAGAGAGTTAAATAAAGTAAGACTATCTGAAGTCACAGTGTCTATATTAGAGTAAGGTTTATAGTTATAAAATTCTCCATTATACAATAGTATTTTATTTTCTCTATAATCATACATAGGTTGATTAGATTTTTTTGACAAATCAATAATGGATAATCTCTTGTGTCCACAGAAAAAAGAAGAATTATCACCATCATTAGATTTAGAAATTTTTTTATTTGCTAAATTTATTTTAACTATACTGGTATTATCTGGCCCTCGATGATTTAATAAATCTAATGCTTTTGAAAAATTTTGATGTGAAATTTTTTTTTTACTAAGATATATAAGAATTCCGCACATTCATCCAACTCATATTTGTCTTTATAATCAATAATCTTATTTTTATCTTGATCTTTTTTATCAAGAATAAAATTGATAAAAGTAAAGAAAGGCTAACTACTAATACATTATCAGTAAAAATAAAAAAATATAAAAAAATATTAAAAAAGAATATTGAAAAGGTAATTCTAAAGTTTCTATCTGAAGTTAATTTGTGTAGAAAATTTGATTTTAATTCAAGCATAACAATTATTTATTTAAAATATTATTAAACCATAATTCAGTACATAAAACTTGAAAGATAAAAAAGGAATTTATATGTTTATTTGGCATATTTACAAGATGATCAAATTTATTTAAAAAATCTTTATTGTTAATTATATCAACAGTCAAAGTATTTTTAGAATTAAATAAATCATATACCATATTTTTTAAACATGTTCTTAGCCAATATGATTGTGGATCTGCAATAGTTGATTTGTTTTTAAATAACATTTTTTTATCTACATAACTTTTCATGGGATATTTTGTTATTATCCTTTGCTGATTATTTAAAATTTTAAACTTTGATGGAATTGAAAAACAAATTTCTACCAATTCATGATCAAGGAAAGGAACTCTTGTTTCAATACTATTTCTCATTGAGGCACGATCAACATATTTTAATGATCTTGGTAATTTTAAATATTTTAAATCAATATATTGAGCATTTCTTAAAAAACTTTTAAAAGGTCTATTAATTTCTAAGTTATGATTGATAAATTTTTTTGTAAAATCTTTCTTTATTACCCCATCTTTATCAAAAAAACTTCCATCAACAGTAGTTTTTCCAAATTGAAAAAGATTAGTTAATGAGCCTGAAAGGAACTGGTAATTATCAATAGTATTATTTTTTGATTTATCAATAATTTTTGAAAGTCTTTTATTGGGATTATTAATATTTCTTTCTTTTAATATATCAAGATACCATGCAGCAATATGATAGGTATAACCTGCACCTATTTCATCTCCACCTGATCCATCTAAAATAACTCTAGGTTTTTTTTTAAAAGTTTCATACAAATGATGTTGGCTTAAAATTCTTAATGAGGAAAAAGGTTCATGTTCTATATCCAAAACTTTAGTTAAATAATCTGGAACATCTTCATTTTTTAAAATAGAGCTAAAATGATTTAATCCAGATGAATTTGCAATTTCTTTAGCGCTTTCTATTTCGCTATATTTTTTTTCTTCAAAATCAAAAGTGAAGGTATCTAAATTTTTTTTATATTTGTTTGCTGAGGATGCTAAAATAGCAGAATCAGCCCCACCGGATAAATGGATTCCTCCATCTACATCAAATATAGTATGCTGATTAAAACTTTCAGAAAACTTATCTTCAATTTTATTAGACCAATATTTAAATGTATTTTTTGAATAATCTAATTCTTCATCAATTTCATTTTCGAGTGAATAATATTTATTTATTTTAATTGAATTTTTTTGAGAAAATTCTAAATAATGTGATGATTCTAATTGATAAATACTTTTAAACCAAGTTTCATTAGTTGAGTTAACCATTGAGTAGTTTAAATAATTAAAAATTTCTTTGTAGTTTGCTTCTTTAATAATTTTTTTATTTTGAAACAAACTTTCTATTTCAGATGAATAAGATAATTCATTTAGCTTATAATCAAAATTATAATAAAGTGGTTTGATTCCAAAACGATCTCTTATTAAGTAAAATTTATTTAACCTTAGATCTGATATAGCAATGGAAAACATTCCTTTTATTTTACTAATAAAATCTATTCCAAATTTTAAATATAAAGGTATTAAAACTTCTCCATCACCATCACTTCTAAAATTATAGTTATTAAAATATCTATTTTTTAAATCTTTAAAATTATAAATTTCACCATTATAAGTTATGAAAATTTTTTTATCATTATCATAAAAAGGCTGATTTGATTTTTCAGATAAATCTATAATTTTTAATCTAGACATAGCCATAACAAAATAATTATTTTCATAAATTGAAGAGGTGTCAGGACCTCGATGTGATAAAAAGTTATTCATTCTTTGAACAACTTCTTTGTTTGGCTTTTGATTGAAGTTTACTATACCTGTTATACCGCACATAAATTTATAATGCTAGTTTATGAACTGATTCGAGAATATCATAATACTCATCCGGAAGAATTATATCTTTTGAAAATTTTTTGATTGCTGAAGATTTATAAATTTTTCCAAAATTGCTATCATCTTTTGCGAATGAAGAGTTTCCTTTATTTGGTACTCCCATTGTTGTTGGAGTCAACATACTTTCTTGAAATTTTATATTAAGTTTTTTACTTAATTTTTTTGATAAATTTTTAGTATCGTTAATTAGATCTTCAAATTTAATAAATATTATTTTATCTGGATATTGATTTTGCAATAATAAATAATCAATTGTTTTGTGTCTCCAATGTTCCCATAACTCATTTAAAATTTCTTGTTTTACTTCACTAGTTTTATATCTTGATTTTGCATATGAAAAATAAAAAGATTCAAATTTTCTAATTGGACAAATAGTAATTATATTTGATGCTTGTGAAAGTAGATAAAATAACTCTCTTCTCAGGCCAGAATATGCCCACAAATAGGGATATAATAATTTTTTATTTTCAGAGTCAGCAAGGTATTGAAGTGATTTCAAGTAAATTGCAAAAAAATCTAAAAATGTCTCACAATTGCTAATTATTTTTGAATTTTGAAAAAGGAATTCTTTAAACTTAGGATAGTTAATTTTTGGGATTAAGTCTTGATAATCAGTTATATGAGATTCATTTTCTGGTTGTTGACCTGACCATAAACTACTTTTTAAATTATTTTTCTCCAAATTCCAAAGTTCATACCATTTATCAAAAGTTGCACCAGAGAGATTTAATATAAAATCTATATTATTTTCGCTTCGTAATTTATTAATTACTTCTTCCTCATTTTCTTTAGCAAGAGACATAAATTCTCTAAGCATAAAATCCTCACCAGGTTGAGAGAGTATCTCTTTATGTCCATCTAACATTGATAAAGTTAAATGGTTTCCATTTCTTGCTGGTCCAGAAATAAATAAAACCTTTCCAAGTTGATTAAAAGAATTTGATTTTTGCCAAAATTTTGGAAATTTAAATTCTTTTATTGTTTCGTATCTTTTAAATCTATCTAATTCATTTGAGCAAAATGGCTCTTTAAATCTATTAAGATCAAATTTTTCATTTTTATTTAATAATGAATTACTAGTTATTTTCATAATTTAACTTTATATTTATTTAATTGTTTTTTTTGAATTATGTGTAATGCAGTCATGGCTGCTCTAGTTCTCATTACTTCAAATGAATCTCGGCTATAAAATGCAACATGGGGATTAATTATTATTTTTTTATCAAAATTATTTTTTTTAGTTTTCCATTTTTTAATTAATTTACTTTTTATGGTCTCTTTTCTGACCATTGATATATCAAGGCCAGCATAGCTTATAATATTTTTTTCTATAGCGTAATCTAAAATATCATAATTTTCAACTAACTCCTCTCTTGAAACATTTATAAATATTTTATTATAACCCATCTTATCTATAACATTTTTGTTAATAATTCCTTTAGTACTTTTATTTAATTCAAGATGGATTGAAATAATATCTGATTTTGCAAGAAGTCTATTTAAAGATACTTGATATATATTCTTATATTTAGATTGATTATAAATAATTTTTTTCTTATCAAAAATATAAACATTAGATGCAAAATGACTGACTTTTTTACTTAATTCAGAACCAATTTTACCACAACCAATTATACCTACATTTAATGCATGGAAACTTCTTTGATTTTGAATTCCGAGAAAAGATGTATCAAAATTTTTAGATTTTTTTGCAATTTTATTGTATTCACCAATTCTTGTAACAAAATAGAACATTAGTGAAATTGCAGTTTCACTAACATCTTTATAAGCATAAAAAGGATTATTATAGAGATTAATTTTTCTTCTTTTTAAATACTCTGTGTCAATATTATCATAGCCAGATCCATATCTAATAACATGTTTTAATAAAGGATAATTTTCAAGATATTGTTGATCTACTATTTTTCTCCAAGTCAATAAAATTTCTATCTCATTTTTTTTACTACTTTTAATTAAGTATTTTTTTAAAATTTTTTTTTCGATTATTGGACTTATAGGATAGTCCTCAGTTATTGCTACTTTCATTTTGATTTAATTTTATAGTAATTATAAAAAAAGATTCCTAAAGCTAAATGAGGCAGTCCATTAACCCAATTATTAAAATAATTCATATGTGGCATTAGTGGCCAAATATATGTAAATAATAAAATAATTGAGCCGATATAGCTTTCATCATACATTTTCTTTGATTTATTTTTATAAAAATAATTAATCATAACATAGACTAAATATCCAAAAAAAAGTAATAAAAATGAAAATCCGATTATTCCTGTTTCAGCTAACAATTGTATATAAAAATTATGTGGATGTGTTGCGCATCCTCTATGTACCCAGTATTTTTCATTATTACATTCAATTCTAAACATTTTTGGACCAACACCTAAAATTATGTTTTGGTTAAACATCTTATATGCTGATCGATAATGTCTTTCATGTATTTCAGTAAAGATATGTATATTACTATCTTTAAATCCTATTTGATTAATAGTAGCATCTATAAGTCTAGATTTTACTGATGGAACAGTTATAAGAATAATAATTGATGAAATAACAAAGAAAATAGATGATAATAATTTAATTTTTCTAATTCTTTTTGTAAAAATAATTAATAATACAGAGCAGCAACAAAGAGAGAAAAAAGAAGTTCTTTCACCTGACATTAATATTAGAATATCTATAAAAATTATCAAGATAATTATATATATATCGTATTTTTTATCATGCCTAAAAAACATTTGATAAAAAATCAAAAGCAGAATTTCCATTTTCCATAAAAAAGATCCAAGAATATACTCATCACCAAGAAAAGATCCCAGTCTTATTCCATCATATTTGTAACCAAAAAAGTTAAAGCCATTAAAATATTGAAAGGTTGAATCAATTATTAATAATAATATTATTATTAAAAAAGAAGATAATATATATTTAACAAAATTTTCTTTTTCTTCTAATAAATTCCATATAACTAATGCAAACAATCCAAATCGAAAAAAAAATAAAGAAGCTTGAAAAGAAAGAATTGGATCTTTTGAATTAAAATATGAATTTATTATAAAATACGCAAAACTAGAAAAATAGATTATAGTAAAATAATTTTTAAAATACTTATAATTAGAATTCAACACAGCCCTAATTACAAACATTAAAATAGCTAAAACTAGAAATAATTCTGAAATAAATGGGCCAAAGACTGCAAAAAAAGGGTAGCTTGATGCAAATAGTAATTGGCTATTTAATAAAAATTTATTTTTTTCGAAAATCATAAAAAATTCTATGTAATAAAACAAAAAAACTAATAACAATAATAAATATTATTGGAATCACAAAATACACAGAATTAGTTAAAAGTGGTGTTTTATAAAATTTTACATTAGCTTTTTTTATAATATTTTTATTGGATAAATTTATAGTAAATTCGTCAGTCAAAGTTATAATACTTATAAGTGAATATCTTTCTAACTTTAATTGCTCTAATGTATTTGTATTTTTAATAAAATCAAACTCATTATTATTTATTATATTTTCTAATTCATAGATAGCTTTATCTAATGCATTCAGATGAATTGTAAGATTTTTTTTGTAAGTCCCAACTAAATTAATTAAAGTTTGAAAAGAAGATTTTATTAATATTTTTTTATATGACTCAAAATCTTTTTTGCTGTCTGCTCTAATTATCCAATATAATCTTGGTTCAAATTGATCAAAATTTACTTCTAATTTACCATAATAATTTCTATATGCTTTTGATAATGCTGTATCAGGAAAATTTTCTAATAAATATAATGACGTGTAATAATCAAGTAAGCTATTGTTACTATTTAAAATTGATCTGAATTCTAATGCGTCTATCGGTAATTCTGGCTTTGTAACAAAGTTTATTAAAGTAGACTGTCTTAAATTAGTATAAATTGATAAACCAGAATTAAATCTTTTAATATTTTGAAATACTTCTTCATTATACTCAAAACGTATTTCTGCTAACTTGCCAACACTGTCAGAAAAAATATTATTAATTTTAATATAGTGTGCAGCACCTAAAGAAGCAATAATTCCTAAAAAATATATTAAAATTAATATCCTATATTTTTTTAATTTATTAGTCATAAAATTTATCAAACCAATCAAGATATTGATTTAAACCTTTTTCAATAGATGTCTTCATTTTTTCTTTAACGAATTTGGATATTTTACTTGAATCTGAATGAGTTTTATAAACATCTCCAACCTGCATATTTAAGTTTTTAATTTTTGCTTTTTTATTGTAATGACTCTCAATTATTTTGATAATATTAGTAATTTTTTCAGAGTTAGAATTTCCTATATTAAAAATATCAAAAGGCACTTTTTCCTTTTTAGATTTTATTATATTTTTTTTTGTTAATTGTAAAATAACTTTTACAATGTCATCGACATATGTAAAATCCCTATAATGATTCCCATTGTTATATAATTCAAGAGTCTTTTCATTTTTGATTGCATTTGCAAACTTATATATTGCCATATCTGGCCTGCCATAAGGACCATATACTGTAAAAAATCTCAATCCAGTAGTTTTAATTTGATGTATTGCGCTATATGAATAAGCAAGTATTTCATTAGTTTTTTTTGAAGCTGAATAAAAAGATAATGGCTTATCAGTATTATTTTTTTCATTAGTAGGAAAATTTTTAGTATCTCCATATACTGAGCTAGTTGATGCATAAATTAGATGAGATATTTTATATATTTTAGATACTTCTAATATATTATAAAAACCCTTAATATTACTTTCAAAATAAGCGTTTGGTTTTTTTATTGAGTATCTTACTCCAGCTTGTGCAGCTAAATTAATAATAATAGAAATTTTTTTATTTTTTAAAAAATTGTATAATGATTTGTAGTCTGATATATTTAGTTTTTTAAAAAAAAAATTCTTATCTTTTAATTTGCTTAATCTACTTTTTTTTAAATTCACATCATAATAACTGTTCAAATCATCAATCCCATAAATCTTAAAATCAGTGTTCTCAATAAAAATTTTGCATGTATGAAAGCCAATAAAGCCACAACAACCAGTTACTAAAATATTCATTAGTTTGTAGGCAAAACAAATTCTGGACCTGATTGAATACTCTTAGGCCATCTACTTGT